>JAABUR0100000110.1_pt1 | contig 186568 bp, 190 predicted proteins | sample 5560091 | NCBI WGS metagenome assembly JAABUR01 (sample SAMN10711879, study PRJNA513375) | rock metagenome | isolation source: Antarctica rocks | place: Antarctica: Victoria Land, University Valley sud | reverse complement strand
GCGTCCTTGCGGGCCAGGAGTGAGGACGCGCAGGAAACCGAAACAATGCTCAGGCTCAACGCCTTGAACCAGATGACCGAGTTAGGAATGCCTGATGCTTACTTGCTATGATTTATGCAACAAAGCCACGCCAAAGTCCTGGCGGCGGCGGTCTACCATGAGAGCCGTCATTCCGAGCAGTGGTACATGGCGGCCCGCAAGCGCGCGGCGGACCTCCAGGCGGCGGGCGGCCTGACCCCGCAGCAGCAGGCGCAGCAGATCGCGCACGAGATGACGATCCCGCTCCCGATCGCGCAGCAGGCGCAGAAGCACCCGATTCCTAAGAACTCGCCCCTCGCGCCGTGCGCGCAGCAGATCTATGACAGCATCTATGGGAAGAACGCGGCGGCGCGGAACGCCACGCTGAATCACCGCTCTCAGGAGAACGTTGCTTTGGACAACGCGCAGAAGCAGGCCGCGGCGGCGCAGGCCAAGCTTGCTGCGGACCAGAAGGCCGACCACCCAAACCCGGCGCTCCTCCAGCACGATGCCGCCCTGCTGCACCAGGCCCAGGCGCATCTGGTCAACGTCCAGCACCAAGCGGACCTGGCGAAAGCCGCTTACCAGGCGCTGCCGGAGGAGGCCGACGCTTACGACACCGGACACCAAGTGGAGAAGGCATGGGATGGGAAGCTCCTACAATACTAGCGGCAGGGGCGCGGCGCGCGCCCTCTCCTGTCTGTGCGCGCTCATCGCGGCGCTCCCTGCCGCCAGCGCTCCAGTACGCCCGAACACACCCCCCTCAGGGAGAAAGAATGCTGTGAACATCCACCCCCACCCGCACGCGGCGGAATCGGACACCGTCGCGGCCTTGCAGGAAATGATGCGCCGCTTGCGCGACCCCCACGCCTCTGTCAAGGCGCTCCTGCCGCACCTGGGCCATGTCGAAAGGCATCAGGAAGAAGCCGGGTACGACATCGCGCCCCTGGACAAGCGCTTCAGCCACATTTTCCTCGGCCTATATCCAGCCGCCTGGCAGACGGAGACACATGGGGACGCCCCAGCAGGGGAAACGCCGTACTACCTGGAAACGACCCTGCGCCCCGAGACGCACCTGCACCTCGCGGACCTCGGCGGCGCGTTCGGGTCGTGGCGCCATGGGACCCCGGCCCCCGAAGGCAGCCCGTTCGTGGTCGTGTTCAGCCACCCGGACCGGCATGAGCCGGCTTCGCCCTACGAGGTGCGGGTGGATGTCACCCTTTCCGGGGAGCCGGAGAAGGCGCAAACGCAGGTTAAGAAGGTGACAATCACGCGGGAAAAGAAGATTTGACCCATCCCGCTGCGGAGTAGAAAAGCTGCGAAATGAGTAACGAGCGACTAAAGTCACTCGCTGGAAGGCGCTGCGCGCCGGGTACATCTGCCCAGCCAGCCGGCAAAGGGCGAAATGGGCACTTGGCATCAGGAACGCTGGGCATCACCCTGTTTAAGCGTCTCCTGGACGTCCGGCGCGCAGCGCCTCGCAGCGAGTGACTTTAGTCGCTCGCCCTTGATGGCGCACAGCCTCAGCCAGCAGGAAACTCTAGCACAAGCTCTAAAACTTGTCAACAATTTGTCAACTTCGGCGGCATTCGGTTCTTTTGGCGGCAGAGGTATACTAAGCCTGATGAACCTGCGACCATTCCTCATTGTCTTTCCCGCGCTCCTCTTTGCCGCCAGCGCGGGGGACGCCGCCGCCCCGCCGCCTGCTATCCCTTATGTTTGGAAGAACGTTGCCATCGGCGGCGGGGGGTATGTCACCGATGTCTACTGCCACCCGAAGCAGAAGGACTTGATCTATATCCGCACCGATGTCGGCGGGTTCTATCGGTGGGACGCGCCCGCGTCGCGCTGGATACCAATCACCGACGGGTTCGGGCGCGACCAGAGCAACTTCTACGGCGGCGAGGGGCTGGCGCTTGACCCCAGCGACCCCAAAATTGTCTACATCGCGGCGGGGAAGTATGAGTGGGCATCGCCGGGGACGATTTTCAAATCGGACGACCAGGGGCGGACGTGGAAGAAGCTGCCGATTGACCTGAAAATGGGCGGCAACGAGGACCACCGCTGGGGCGGGCCGCGCCTGGTCGTCTCGCCGTTCCACCCGTCGGTCCTGCTGTTCGGCTCACGCGCCGAGGGCCTGTGGCGGAGCGGGGACGGCGGGGCGTCCTGGGCGCGCATCGCCGCGTTTCCCGGCACGGGCAAGCAGGGAGCGGGCGTCACGGCGGTCGCATTTGGGACAAGAGCGGCGGGCGTCGCCTATGCCGCCGCCTTCGGGGACGGCGTGTACGAGTCCAGGGATGACGGGCAAACCTGGCGCAAAACAGTCGGCGGTTCGGCGGAAGTCGAGCGGCTGGCGGCCTCACCGGACGGGGCGCTGTATGCGGCCCACGCGCACGGCGTCGGCAAGTACGCGGTTGGGCAATGGGCGGACGTGACACCGCCGCCCAACGCGGGGACAGGTTTCGGCGGGCTGGCGATCAATCCGCGCGACTCACGCGACCTGCTGACGACGGCCCAAGCTGACCATCTGCGCCTGTTCCGCTCCCGCGACGGCGGGGCGACCTGGGCCGAAAAGAAGACCGAGACGCGAAGCTCCGTCTCCTGGTACTCGGACGGCATGAAGCGGATTCAATATATCGCCGGGCTGGCCTTCGACCCCTGCGTGGCGGGCCGCGTCTGGCTTTCGGACTGGTACGCGACCTATCGCACCGAGAACATTGACGCCGCTCCCATTGTGCTGACGAACCATGAGCGCGGGCACGAGGAGCTGGTCGTCTTTACCCTAGCCTGCCCGCCTGGCGGCCCGCCGCTGCTGTCGGGCACGGCGGATGTGGACGGGTTCAGCCATGACGCCCTCGATACGTTCCCCGCGCACGGCTTCGGCAGCTACTACGGCGGCAAAGGCCCGACATTCGGGTACACCGAGGGGCTGGCCTGGTGCGCGTCCCAGCCTCAGCGCGTCGCGCGGGCGGGCGTGACTCCCTGGAACAAGACGGGCGGCGGGGCGCTCTCGCAGGACGGGGGGCGGACCTGGACGGGCTTCCCATCGTGGGACTCTAAGGTTCTGGCAGCCCGCATTGCTATTTCCCCCACCGACCCGGAGGACATGGTCGTCCTGCGCGTCGGCCCTGGCCCGGCCCAAGTAACGCGCGACGGCGGGCGGACCTGGCAGGATGTCGCGGGCCTGCCGGACAACCTCATCCCTGATGTCTGGAACTGGCAGACGCCATTAGCCGCCGACGGGGCGCAGGCGGGGGTCTTCTATGTCTGCCATGACACGCAGATTTACAAGAGCACAGACGGGGGCGCGTCCTTCGCCGTCTCGGCGAGCGGCCTGCCGGGCGGGGGGCAGGCATTGGTGACAGCGCCGGGGCAGGCGGGCAGCGTGTGGCTGGCCGAAGGGGACCGGGGTTTGTCCCACTCGTCCGATGGCGGCCGGACGTTCCACAGTCTGCCCGCCATCAAGCAAGCATCCCTATTTGCCGTCGGCAAGGCTGCGCCGGGGCGGAAAAACGCGGCGCTGTACCTGGACGGCGCGCTGTCAGATGGCAGCAAAGGCATCTTTCGATCCCTCGACGGCGGCGCTTCATGGGAGGCGATCACCGACCCGCGTGAGCCGGTGGGCGACGAGCCGAACGCGATGGCGGCGAGTTTTGACACGTTCGGCCTGGTCTTCGTCGGCACGAACGGGCGCGGGATTTACTATGGGAGAGCTGCCCGGCTATGAACTTGCCCGGCACTGGAAGTGCCGGGCTACTCTCAGCGAAAGTCGCTCCGCGACTGAGGACGTGTCCCCTGCGTCTGTCTTCAGTGCCGGAGGCACTTTCACTTCATAGTAGCCCGGCACTTCCAGTGCCGGGGGCTTTTAAGGACTCGCCATGCAGCATCACCGTCGTTCCCTCACCATGACCACCCTGCTGCTCTTGACCCTGGGCGGGACGGGAAGCCGCGCACAGCAGGCCGCACCCATGCCGCCGATCCAGAATGTCGGAGAAGCCGCGCCGCTGGCGTACACCGTCTTGCCCAGCGACCCGCGCCTCCGCTACGAGGGCCGGTTCGACCTGCGGGATGCCGCCGGGCCGCGCTGCGCCTGGCCTGCCAGCACGGTGACGCTCCGGGTTGGGGGAACGGGGCTGAACGTCCGGCTGGGCGACTCGAGCAGCGACAAGTACCAAGTCGTCCTGGACGGCAAGCCTTCCGCCGTGCTGGTGACGAGGGGCGGAACGCATCTATACAATGTCTTCCGCGCGCCCATGAGCGGCCTGCACACGCTCACGCTGGTCAAGCGCACCGAGTCGTTCTTCGGGACGACGCAGTTTCTCGGCTTCCAAATCGCGCGGGGCGGCAGACTGCTCCCGCCCCCGCCCCTGCCCGCACGTCGCCTGGAGGTGATTGGAGACTCGATTAGCTGCGGCTACGGCAACGAGGCCAAAGACCAGCACGAGCGATTCACGTCGGCGACCGAGAACGCCTACCTCAGCTACGGCGCGGTCGCCGCCCGCACGGTCGGCGCGGAATCTGTTTGCGTGGCCTGGTCGGGCCGGACCATGTGGCCGAAGAACACGATGGGCGAGGTCTATGACAAGACTTTGCCGCTCGACCCCGGCAGCCGGTGGGACTTCGCGCGCTGGACGCCGGACGTCGTCGTTGTCAACCTGAGCACGAACGATTGGGCAGGCGGCACGCCCGACAGGGCGGGATGGACGGCCGGGTACGAGGCGTTTCTGGCGCGCGTCAGGGGGAACTATCCCCGCGCCGCGATCTACTGCGCCACCAGCCCCATGATGGGGGGCGATCCGGCGGCGGTCGCAAAGTCGTACCTGACCCAGATTGTGGCGGACGAGAACACGGCGGGGGACAAAAACGTCAAGCTGCTCGTCTTCGAGACTCAGAACGGCGGCAAGAACGGCTTCGGGGCGGACTGGCACCCCAGTGTCAAGACGGACGCGCTCATGGCCGACAAACTGGCCGCGACATTAGCCGCTGACCTGGGCTGGACGGCGACAACGGCGAAGAGGAACGGGAAAACTCATGGCGCTTTCTGACGCGCAGCGTCTGTTTTATGAGGCGAACGGCTATCTCGTCATCCCCCAGGCGCTGGGGCCGGAAGAGCTGGCAGATGTTCGCGCCGCCGCCGACCGCGCCGAGGCGCGCTGGCGGGCGGACATGTCCCTGCCCGGCGCGCGGGGTGACACACTGCATCAGGTGCAGGCGCCTGTCGAATACGACGAGGCGCTGCTCCGTTTGCTCTGGCACCCGACGGTTTTCCCATCCGTGCGGGCAATTTTGGGCGACGATGTGCAGATGATTGATAATGACTACTTCATCACGCCGCCCCACACGCCAAAGACGCACGTCGGCTGGCACCACGATGTCGGGATGCCCGGCGTCTACCATCCACTTTCGACGCTGATGGTCAAGGTCTTCTACCTGCTGACTGATGTAGACGCCAATTCGGGCGGCACAGCGATGATCCCCGGCAGCCATCGCTTTCCCGCCGAGGTTCCGCTGCCCACGGGCGAGCCGGGCCGGACGCCAGGGGCGGTGCAGATGATGGGGAAGGCGGGGGATGCCTACCTGTTCAACGGTCGTGTTTACCATGCCGCCGTCAACAACGACAGCGACCGGGCGCGTCGCGTCCTGATCTACAACTACGGCCACTTCTGGATGAAGCAGTGGTCAGGCTATGAGCCGTCCGAGGCGCTCCAGGCGAAGGCTGCCACACCCCTTGCGCGGCAGCTTTTAGGCATCGGCGACGCTTATGGGACATCACTGGAGGGGGCGGGCTGATTGCACCAAGCCAGTCTGCGCGGCGTGTCGGCGGCCAGCGCGCGCAGGGTGAGGAGGGCATGTTCTGCCGCACCGCAAGCCACCGCCTGCTCGTCCGGCGGCGTCTGGGCGGCGCGCAGGGAGCGGACCAAGTTGAAGTCGAGCCAGATCAGCCACTTGTCCAGGACCGCGACGGCGGCATGGCGCAAGGCGGCGTGGTCCAGGGGTGCGGCGCTTCGGTAGCCGTTCAAAAAGGCGGCGAAAGTCGCCTCGGCGGGCGGCCCCGCCGCCTGACCGGCCCAGTTCAGCGCCGTCCCCATGACTTCCAGGGCCGGGTTCATCGCGCCGGCTTCCTCCCAGTCCAGCAGGCTGGGCGTATGTGGATCGCTCCAAAGGACGTTTTTCTGGTCCATGTCCCGGTGCGTCGCCGTCCAGCCCGCACCCAGCGCCTCCTGCGCCTGACGCGCGTCCTCGCTCCAATGGCCCAGCTCCGGCAGGGCGTCGTTCGCCGCGCCGGCCCAGACCACTCCGTCCCTCCGCACTTGGCGGGCCAGCTCGGCCCAGTGAGATTCGGAAAAGCGCGGCGGCGCGGGCGGCTCCAAACCGCTCACGTCCGGTGCTAGGGCGTGCAGCCGCCCCAGCAGCGCGCCGATCTGCCGGGCCGCTTCGGGAGGGGCTGCCGTGGGCGGCAGCGTCGTCCCCGAGAGCCAGGGGAACACCATGACTGTCGCAGGCCCGACCACCTGCACCGGCCCGTCGGGACCCGGCAGTGCGAGGACGGCGGGCAAGCCCGCCTGCGCCGCCGCCTGCGCGATCTTCTCCGCCCGTCCGTAGCGCGCGACTCGGCCCGGCTCCCACAGCAGATGCGGGTTCAGCACCTTGACGGCGTATTCGCCCCGAGTCGCTCGGGCGCGGTAAAGCGGATGCTTCAAGCCACCCGTCACGGCCTGGGGTGGGCCGTCCGAAGTTCCCAGCCCGTAAGCCGCGCAAACGCCCTGCCATAGCGCTTCGTCCATCATTGAGGCGAAACGGGCTGCGCCTTGCCGCCTCCCTCGGTTTCTTGCCGGAAAAGCTCTTTCTCCTGCGGTGTCGCCGGGCGACCGTCAATCGTCAGAGTCGTCTCACCAGCCGTCGGGCCGGTCTTTTGGCCGTGCGAGGCGGCGCGGGGCAGGAAGAAGAGCAGGCCCAGCCCGATGACGAGGAGGGCAATACCTTGAAAGGTGGCCGAGGCATCCCACTGAGCGGTGCGCTCCGAGGCGAGGCCCCGGTTCCGGTTGCGCCAGGCGACGTAGTTCCATGCCGTGTCCTTGGCGAATATCAGCAGGAGGCCGTAGCCACAGCACAGGAAGCACATCAGGAAGATGAGAATAGGCATTTCCGCTCGTCCTTTCCGCTGCCCCTCTGGGGCCTTTCAAGCGTTTGTTCAAGATCGCGAGCGGATTGTCCTGCAAGCATCACGGCCGAGGTAACATCAAAAGCGCATGAAACGGGCCGCATTCCGGCGCGCCTCTTTTCATCTCCTTTTCATCTTGCGAGGCAACAATCATCCCATGAAGATCCTGTTGATCGAGGACGAGCCGGGCATCGCGCGCCTGATCCGCCGGGGGCTGGAAGACGCGGGCTATTCGGTGGAAGCGACCGCGAACGGGCGGCAGGGGCTGGAGATGGCGGAGGAAAAGAGCTACAATCTCCTCCTCCTGGACCTGATGGTGCCCGGACTGGACGGCTGGCAGGTGTGCGAGGCGCTGCGGGCGCAGGGAAGCCAACTCCCCATCCTGATGCTGACGGCGCGGGATTCGGTGCCGGACCGGGTCCGGGGCCTGGACCTGGGCGCGGACGACTACCTGCCCAAGCCGTTCGAGTTCCCTGAATTGCTGGCGCGCATCCGGGCACTGCTGCGGCGCGACCGGGTGCATCGGGCGCGGGTCATCCAGGTGGACGACCTGGTCATTGACACCGGCCAGCGCCGGGTCACGCGGGCGGGCGCCGAGGTTGGCCTGAGCCACCGCGAGTACGAGCTGCTGGAGGCGCTGGCCGCCCACGAAAGCCAGGTGCTGACGCGCGAGGTCATCCAGGAGCGCATCTGGATGGACGAGGACTCCTATTCCAACACCGTGGACGTCTACATCGGGATGCTCCGCAAGAAGATTGATGCCGGGCATCCGCGCAAGCTGATCCAGACCGTCCGGGGATTGGGCTACACCCTGCGCGTGCCGGACGCGGAGGTGACGTCGTGACGGACCCACCGCGCTGGCAACAGTCTGTCCGCACTCAGCTCGTTTGGTGGAACATCCTCGCGCTGGCCCTGCTGCTCGGCGCCCTGGGCGGCGTCGTCCGCACCCTGGTCCGCTCCACGATCATGAACTCGATAGACCACGAGCTGGACGTCCGCACCCACGGCCCGCCGCCCGGCCTTCGCCCGCCGCGTGACGGGCATGGGCACGGCGAGCGTGAGGAGCACGGCCCGCGCCCCGATGCCAACCCGTACCGCCCGCGCCTGTTCGATCTGGCCGGACACTCCCTCAACCCCTTCCACCAAACAGAGCCGCTTTGGGACCCGTCGGCATTTGCGCTCGCCAAAACGGGGCAGATGCGTTACTCCACTGTGGACGCGAACGGCGAACCCGTCCGTGTCCTGTCCCGCCCCTTCCCACGGCAGGGGCCAATCGAGGGCGTCGTCCAGGCCGCCTACCCGCTGGCTGACGTGGGCCGCGCCCTGCGGGGGCTGGACCGGGCGCTGCTCCTGCTGCTTCCTGTCGCCCTGCTCTGCGCGGGCCTGGGGGGGGCCTTCCTCACTGACCGCGTGCTGCGGCGGGTGCGGCGGCTGACGCAGGCAGCGGGTCGGATCGGGGCGCGCGACCTGTCCGAACGGCTGCCCGTGACGGGGCGGGACGAGTTCTCCGATCTGGCCGAGACCTTCAACGGCCTGCTGGGACGATTGGAGACCGCCTTCGGGCGGCAGCAGCGGCTGATCGAGCAGCAGCGGCGCTTCACTGCCGACGCCTCCCACGAGCTGAAAACGCCGCTGACCATCATCCAGGGCAACACGAGCCTGGCGCTTTCGGGCCAACCCGCCCTGGACGACTACCGCCAGGCGATGGCGGAAATCGGGCAGGCGGCGGCAACGATGTCGCGCCTGGTGCGGGACCTGATCCTGCTGGCGCAGTCGGACGCCGGGCGGCTCGGCCAGAACCGAATCGAGCTGCTGATACGCGAAGTGCTGGAGCGGGCCGTTTCGCGCGTGCCGCGCCCGGACGCCCCCATCAGCCTGAGCGTGGAAGACGAAGCCCTGTCCCTGCCGGGCAACGAGGAAGAACTCGTGCGCCTGTTCACGAACCTCTTGACCAATGCCGCACGGCATACGCCGGCGGGGGGCCGGATCACGCTGGCCGCCCGGCGCGCAGGCGGCCAGACCGTTGTCACCGTTGCAGACACCGGGGACGGCATCGCGTCCGAGCACCTGCCGCACCTGGGCGAGCGGTTCTACCGCGTGGACAGCGCCCGCGCCCGCCTGGACGGAGGGACGGGCCTGGGCCTGTCCATTGCCCGGAGCATCGTGGAAGCGCATGGAGGCACACTGACCATCGCCAGCGTCCTAGGCGAAGGCACGACCGTGACGGTGACGCTGCCAGGGGCGGGGTAGGAAGTTGCCCCCGGTCCCCAATAATGGGGGAGCCAGAAGGATACGGACAAGGCCGCTCCGACTCCCCCATTATTGGGGGCTGGGGGGTCTTCTCTGAAAGCCAGTCCGAACCCTTTTGAAGACATCCGACGTATCAGAGACCATGAGAACCCTCACACGGACCGTCCCCGCCCGCCCGACGGGAGCCATACGACGCGGCTTTACGCTGATCGAGCTGCTCGTCGTGATCGCCGTCATCGCGATTCTCGCCGCGCTGCTGTTCCCCACCTTCGCCAAAGTCCGCGACAACGCCCGCCGCACCTCCTGCTCGTCCAACCTGCGGCAGATCAGCATAGCGCTCATGCAGTACACGCAGGACAACGAGGAGCGCTACCCCGTCGGCAACTACGTCGCCCCCTGGGGGTATTGGGGGCGTGGCTGGGCCGGCGCAGTGTATCCCTACGTCGGCAGCGCCCAAGCCTTCCGCTGCCCCGACGACTCGACCGCCCCGCCCTCGGTCTCCTACAGCTTCAACGGCAACCTGGACGGCCAGCAGCGCGGCGGGACGCTGGCCGCCTCCAACGCCCCTGCCGCCACCGTGCTCCTCAACGAGTGCCAGGGCGTCCCCGCCGATGTGCGCGACCCGCATGAGGGCAATTCGGGGGCCGGGCACGGCAACGACGGCGGGGCGGGCTTCATTGACTACAGCGGCCCGGACGCCCACTGGGTCACCGGCCCGATGGGCCAGCCCGCCTGGACAGACGGCCTGAACGGGGGCGGCTACGGCAATCAGGGACAGGGATTGCACGCGGGCGGCTCCAACTTCGCGCTGGAAGACGGCCATGTGAAGTGGCTGCGCCCCGAGCGCGTCTCCCCCGGCTTCGCCGCCCTCGCCCCCACTGGCGACCAGAACCTCAACGGCACCTTCGGCAGCGGCGGCATCGCGGCAGGGACGGGCTTCATGGGCCAAGCCCCCAAGAACTTCACCGCCACCTTCAGCCCGATCTGATTCCCTCTCAGTGTTCCGGCCCTACGGGGAGCAAGTGACGCAGAACCGCCCGCCTTCTGATGAAGGCGGGCGGTTCGTGATCGGGACTGGGAACAGGCGCCTCACAAAAGGATCGAGAAGCCTGCCTGCGTAAAATGGTGGTCGTGCGTCAGGGCATAATAGATGCCCCGGTTCTGCATGATGATGAAGGAGGAGCAGTCGGTGTGTCCCCATTGCTTGTCCGGTCGCCTCTTGTAGAACTCGAAAGCGACATCAAAGGGGCATTCCGCATTCGGAACGATCTCGACATTCGGGTCAGCCTTTAGTCTCTGAACCAGGTCTATCGCTATTCTTCTCCCTAATTCAGTGTTTCCCAACGCATTTAAGACTTCTGTAAGAACCATTTCGCTGGTAATAATAGGCACACGATCTGCCTCTAAATCAGCCGCTAGGGCTTGTGCCGCATTGTGCAGGTTGTCTTTGGTATTATACAGGGCCTGCCAATATACGGTATCAGCAAACACGCTCTCCATGCTGATTGGTTATCCTTGACTTTGAAGGGAGAGGTGAAGAGCCTCTTTTTCTTCTTCCGTGAGTGTCGCCAGCGTAGCCCGAATACCGTCCAGGTAAGACGGTCCACCCTCTACCCACTGCGGCTGAGTGCTAGTTTCCGTCTCTTGCACCTTGGCCTTAACCTTGTGCTGCCGGGCGGGTTTTTTCCCACGGCGCGGGAGGTCGCTCAGACTTGGTTGTAGTGCCACGGAGGTATCCTTTCTCGATGGTCCTGCCAGGCTAAATGCTTTGATCACCCGCGTGTGTTCTGGGTATGTGCTCCAGCAGTCGGCATTCTTGCGTTATTCGTTAGTGTCGGTCTCTGTTGACCTCTCTCACATACATAATACCACACAGGCCGACGATCTGATTTTCTGCCTGCGGCTCAGGCCGCCTTCCGTTCAGGGAACGGCTCCACGGTCACGGCCTGCCCCGGACGCACGACGACCTGAACGCCCAGGACATCGGCGATCTTTTGCAGCGTCCCCAGCGACGGCATCCGCCCGCGCTCGATGCGCGAGAGCGTTTCCTGCGGGATGCCCGCCCGCGCCTCGATGTCCTGCTGCGTCAGTCCCCGCCGTTCCCTCGCCTCGCAGAGCGCCAGCCCCAGCCGCAGGGCGGCCAAATCCTCCCCATACAGGTCGGCAAAAGCTGAGTCTTGCAGCTTCTCCGCCAGCAGATCGGCGGCACGGGGGGACTTCTTGACCTTCGCCCGAACACGAGCGGCCTGGCCTCCCTCCGTCCTTTGTTCGCTCTCCGTAATTATGTGGCTCATGCTTTCAATTCCTCAATGCGTCTCCTCGCCAGGGCCAGATCGCGCGGCTTTGTCTTCTGGGACTTCTTCTTGACGGCATGGACGAAGACAATCAACTGGCCCACCATCGTGAAGTAGAAGTACCGGAACTCGGTCCCGCCGAACTCCGGGCGCAGTTCCCATAGATCACCGTCCAGATGCTTGGCATACTGACTCGGCAGCGTATTTCCGCGCTCGATCAAGAGTTGAAGATAAGCGAAAAACTTGGACTGCTCTTTGTCGGACAGCGAGAACAGGAAGTCTTGAACGGGAGTATCGCCGTCCGGGTTCGTGTAAAACGTGACCTCCCACTCCATATTTTCCATTATGACGTTTACATCATAATCTGTCAAGGATTATCCCCACAATCTTCGGCGATGCAAATGAAAGTCACCCTCCTACTTTCAATATGGCGGATGAACTTCGTCCAATCCGAAAAGCCTGTGGCCCTCCTGTTCGCGTCTGGGGCGTTCCGCAGGTACAATGTCCGTATGCAAACCGATGAACCGCTGGGCCTGCTGGCCCTTGACCCCTGGCTCGCGCCGTATGCCTATCAACTGCGGCAGAGGCAGGCTCAGTATGAGCGGCTGCGCGCGGCCATTGACGCGACCGGCGGGCTGATGGGGCCGATCAGCTTGGGGCACCACTTCTTTGGGCTGACGCGCGGCGACCAGGATGGGCGGCCCGGCGTGTGGTATCGCGAGTGGGCGCCGGGGGCGGACGCGCTGCACCTGACCGGCGACTTCAACGGGTGGGACCGCACGAGCCACCCCCTAGAGCGTGACCCGTGGGGCGTGTGGAGCGCGTTCTTCCCCGATGACGCCTATGCCGAAACGCTGACGCACGGCAGCCGGGTCAAGGCGCATGTGGTGACGGAGGGCGTTTGGCGGGACCGCATCCCCGCCTATGCCCGGCGTGTGGTGCAGGAGGGGGACGCGGGCGGCTTCACGGCCCAGGTCTGGCTGCCGTCAGTCCCATTTGAGTTTAGGAACGGGACGCCCGAGATCGGCGGCGGGCTGCGGATTTATGAGGCGCATGTCGGCATGGCACGCGAGGAGGGGCGGGTCGGGACGTTCGCCGAGTTCACGCGGGACGTCCTGCCGCGCATTGCGGGCCTGGGGTACAACGCCGTGCAGCTCATGGCGGTCATGGAGCACCCCTATTACGGGTCATTCGGCTACCACGTTTCGTCGTTTTTCGCCGTCTCGTCGCGCTTCGGGACGCCCGAAGACCTGAAGCACCTGATAGACACGGCGCACGGGATGGGCCTGCGCGTCCTGCTCGACATCGTGCATAGCCACGCGGTCAAGAACGTGCTCGAAGGGCTGAACCAATTCGACGGCACGGACTTCCAGTATTTCCATGCCGAGGCGCGCGGGCTGCACCCGGCCTGGGATTCGCTCCTGTTCGACTACGCCAAGTATGAGGTCCAGCGCTTTCTCCTCAGCAACGTCCGCTTCTGGCTGGAGGAATTTCGGTTCGACGGCCTGCGCTTCGACGGCGTGACGAGCATGCTGTACCACGACCACGGCTTAAACCGGGTCTTTACCAGCTACGAGGATTACTTCGGCGGCAACGTGGACGGCGATGCCGTGGCCTATTTGCAGGTCGCCAACGACCTGGCCCGCGCCGTCCGCCCCGACGTCGTGACGGTCGCCGAGGACGTGTCCGGGATGCCCGGCATGGCCCGGCCCGTGGCCGAGGGCGGCCTGGGCTTCGACTACCGCCTGGCGATGGGAGTCCCGGACTTCTGGACGAAGCTGATCAAGGAGACGCCCGACGAGGCGTGGCCGCTGGGCGCGATCTATCACGGGCTGCTGGACCGCCGTCCGGGCGAGAAGCGCGTCGGCTATGTCGAGAGCCACGACCAGTCGCTGGTCGGGGACCAGACTCTGGCGTTCCGGCTCATGGACCAGGAGATGTACTGGAACATGGGCAAGGACAGCGGCAGCCCCGTCGTCGAGCGCGGCATCGCCCTGCTGAAACTGATCCGCCTGCTGACGTTCAGCCTAGCCGGGGAAGCGTGGCTGTCTTTCATCGGCAACGAGTTCGGGCATCCCGAATGGGTGGACTTCCCGCGCGAGGGCAACGGGTTCTCGTACCACCACGCCCGGCGGCAGTGGTCATTGGCAGACAACGCAGGCCTGCGCTACCACGACTTGAACGAGTTCGACCGGGCGATGCTGGCCCTGGACGCGCGCTATGCGCTGCTGCCCGACCCGCTGATCGAGCAGCTCGCCCTGCACGAAGACACCCGGCAGATCGTCTACCGGCGCGGGCCGCTGGTGTTCGCGTTCAACTTCCACCCCTCGCAGTCGTACCCCAGCCTGCGAATCCCCGTCCCGGACGCCGCCGACTATCGGGTGGTGCTGGACACGGACGCCGCCCCCCTCGGCGGCTTCGGGCGCGTCGCCGAGAGCACCGTGTACCCGGTCCAGACGGTTCCCATGTATGGGCGCGGCCAGAGCGTCCAGATCTACCTGCCCAGCCGCAGCGCGCAGGTGCTGGCGCCGGTCTAGCCCCTTCTGCTCTGGGCTGGGGCAGGAGAAACCGCGTCCGGGGGCGAACAAGCGGCCTCGGGGTCCCTATGAAAACACCACTGGCTTTGCTGCTTTTAGTCGCGGCGGCGGGATTGGAGGCGGGTGGGGACGCGCTGATCCGGGGCGGCCTGTTCGGGCCAACCCTTGCGCGCCGCGTTCTGTTTCTCGTCCTGGGCGCGCTGGTCCTGTTCGCCTACGGCTGCTTCGTCAACCTGCCGCGCTGGGACTTCGGGCGGCTGCTCGGCGTCTATGTCGCCGCGTTCTTCGTCATGGCGCAGGCCATCAACTGGGTCGGCTTCGGCCAGAAGCCCGGCCTGCCGATCCTCGTCGGCGGCGGCTTCATCGTCCTCGGCGGCCTCGTCATCACCCTCTGGAGACCCTGAGCATATTCATGGACACACCGAAGCCTACCCTGCCCCTGTCGGGGAACCCGATCTTTCCCGGCTGGTATGCCGACCCCGAGATGCACATCTTCGCGGGCCGCTACTACCTTTACCCGACCTACTCGGCGGACTACGACAAGCAGACCTTCTTTGAAGTCTGGTCGTCTTCAGACCTGACCGACTGGCGTTCCGAGGGCCGGATACTCGACTTCGCCGACGTGCCGTGGAGCACGAACCGGGCCGCCTGGGCGCCGTCCGCCATTGAGCGCGGCGGTCGCTACTACTTCTACTTTTCCGCCGGGGACGGCGCGGGGCTGGGCGTGGCCGTGGCCGACTACCCCGCCGGGCCATTCCGTGACGCGCTGGGCAGGCCCCTCGTGGGCCACTACCCGCACGGGGCGCAGCCGATTGACGCCCATGCGTTTCTGGATGACGACGGGCAGGCGTATCTGTACTTCGGCGGCTGGCGTCATGCCGTGGTCGTCCGGCTGAACGAGGACATGGTCTCGCTGGACAGCGACTTTCGGGAGATCACGCCCGAGGGCTACGTCGAAGGCCCGTTCATGCTCAAGCGCCGGGGCGTCTACTACTTCATGTGGTCCGAGGGCGGCTGGACCGACTCCAGCTACGCCGTCGCCTACGCCCAGGCGTCCTCACCGCTCGGCCCGTTCACCCGCGTGGGCCGCATCCTGGAGAACAACCCCGCCGTCGGCCTGGGCGCGGGGCACCACTCGGCCCTGTGCTACCCCGGCACGGACGACTGGTACATCGCCTACCACCGCCGCCCGCTGGCCGAGACGAACGGCCACCACCGGGTCGTCTGCATTGACCGGATGTACTTTGACGACGCGGGCGACATCCTGCCGGTTCTCCTGACCCATGAGGGCGTCCCCGCCCGCCCCCTGCCTGGAGCCTGAGCCGATTACCGTCCTGGATTATCTCATAAAGGAGCACACAAATGGGCATTGACTGGGAATATCTCGGAAAAGAGAGCCTGCCGCCCGGCACCGTCTTCCCCAAGACGGTCGAGACCTGGCGGGCGAAAGTGCCCGGCGGCTGGCTGGTCCTGACGACCATGCCCACGAGCGATGGGACAGTCCAAAGCACGACCTTCTACCCGGACCCGCAGCACGAGTGGGACGGCGGGACGCTGTGAGGCGATGGCGGCGCGACGAGATGTGGGAAGTGGGAGAGGAATAAGCAAATTTATGAACGAGTATGACGGCATCAACCCGCAGGATTGGGAGACGGTCGCGCCGCACTTCGCGGCCCTGGCGGATGAAGAGTTGACGGCCCAGGGCGTCGGCGACTGGCTGCTGCGGTGGAGCGAGTTGGAAAAACACTTGGGCGAGGCCGGGGCACGTGCCGGGCGGGCGAAGTCCGAAGACACGACGGACCAGCAGGCCGAGGCGGCCTACCTGCACTTCGTCCAGGAGATCATTCCCCCGTGGACGGTCGCCGCCCAGGCGCTCAAGACCAAGCTGCTGGCCGTGCCCGGCTACGAGCCGGTCCCGGAGCACCGGCAGTTTTTGCGCCGCCTGCGGAGCGATGCCGACCTGTTCCGCGCCGAAAACGTCCCCCTCCAGGCCGAGTTGCAGACATTGGCCAACGACTACAACAAGCTGACCGGGGCGATGTCGGTGACGCTGGGCGGCGAAGAAGTGACCTTGCCGCAGGCCGAAGGGAAGCTGCTCGACCCGGACCGCACGGTCCGTGAGCAGGCGTGGCGGGCCGTGCAGGAGCGGTGGCTCCAGGCACGGGAGCCGCTGGACGAGTTGTACCTGAAGATGCTGCCGCTGCGGCGACAGCTCGCGAAGAACGCCGGGCAGTCCGACTACCGCGCCTACATGTGGCGGGCGCTCAAACGGTTTGACTACACGCCCGAAGACAGCCTGGCCTTCGGGCAGGCCATCGAGACCGAGGTCGTACCGCTGGCGAAGCGGCTGTTGGAGTCGCGTCGGCAGACATTGGGCGTCGAGACGCTGCGGCCCTGGGACCTGGCCGCCGACCCCGCCAACCGTGCCCCGCTCCGACCCTTCGCCGACATTGCCGAACTCGAAGAAGGCACGGCCCGCATCTTCGCCAACGTAGACCCCGACCTGGGCGCGGACTTCGAGAAGTTCCGCCGGGGCTACCTCGACCTCGCCTCACGCAAGGGCAAGGCGCCCGGCGGCTACTGCTCGTTCTTCCCCAAGACGGGCCTGCCGTACATCTTCATGAACGCGGTCGGAACCGAGGGCGACGTCCGCACCATGCTCCACGAGGGCGGCCATGCCTTTCACGGGCTGGCGTCGAGCGCGACCCAGCCCTTGCTGTGGAACCGAGGGGCGCCGATGGAGTTCAACGAGGTCGCCTCCATGGCGATGGAGCTGCTCGCCCTGCCATACCTGGAGAAAGACAAGGGCGGGTTCTACACGCCCGAGGAGGCGGCCCGCGCCCGGCAGGAGCAGCTCGAGCGGATCGTGATGTTCCTACCGTACATGGCCGTTGTGGACGGCTTCCAGCACTGGGTCTACGCCGAAGCGCCCGAGGATGTGACGGCACAGGACATGGACGCGCAGTGGGACGCCCTGTGGACCCGCTTCATGGACGGGACAGACTGGTCCGGCCTGGACGCCGAGCGCGTCACCGGCTGGCACCGCAAGCTGCACATCTTCACCGTGCCGTTCTACTACGTCGAGTACGGCCTGGCCCAATTAGGAGCCTTGCAGGTCTGGCGCAACGCCCTCGCGAACCAGGCGGACGCCGTGCGCCGCTACCGCTCCGCCCTAGCGTTAGGGAACACCCGCCCCCTGCCCGACCTGTACGCGGCGGCGGGCGCGCGTCTGGCTTTTGACCGCGAGACGGTAGGCGAACTGGCGCGGCTGGTGGAGTCGCATCTGGAAGGGTGACGGAAATGGCAGCCCGATCGGTGTATACGCTTCCGCGCTGGAAGCAGTGGCAGTACACCTTAGAAGCTTGGCTTCCTGGAGTACTGGCGGGGCTATTCGGTGTCGGCGTCGTCATTTATCTATTTTGCATCGCCCCAAACCGCGAAATGGCGGACGTGCGCGGCGCGATTACGCGCCACGGCATCAGTACCCCGCCCTGAACCCCTGGGCTTTAACAGAGCAAATCCCCGCCTGCGCGGGCATAGGAGTGGGCTTCCTTTTTCTTCTTCGCCCGCGCCCGCCGCGTCTATCGTTCCGATTTGTTCCAATCGGTTATTGGGGCGGTCTGCCGGTGCAGGAGCGGAGTGAAAGGTGGGGGCTTGCATTTCTAAAGCCCAGGGGTTCCCCCAATAAAACCTTCAGCCCTGGGAGGGCATTATGGAACATGAAACGGCCTGTACGCGGCGGGCGTTCGCCTAGCCTCACTGCCCGGCCTGCACGCAGATCGGCTCTTTGATCTCGGCGATGGCCGCGTAATTGTGCAGCCGCTCCATCAGCACCGGGGTGATCTGCCGGCCCGCCGCCAGCAGCGATTTTCCTTCGACGGTTCGGATGTCTTCGACCAGGACGTGGCCGGGGGCGAGGCTTTGGAGGGGGATTGCGACCGACGGAACCTCCGGCGGGGACGGCTCGGCCTGGATCAGACACAGGCGCGCGGCGGCCAGGACCTGGGGGTCGTAGCGCTTCGCCTGCCGCTGCATCAGGGCGAACGCGCCCTCGCGCGCGACATGGCCGGCTTCGATCTCGGCCAGGTCCAGCAGCACTTTCAGCATCCGCGCGCCCAGCGGGATCAGTTCGCCGAACGTCGGCCCGTCGGGGACGCCGCCGCCGTCGAAGTGCTTGTGCTGGAAGCGGACGATCTGCGCGACAGGTTCCAGGCGTGGGATGTTGTGCAGCAAGGTGTAGCCCGTTTCTGGGACCCGCTGCCACATCTTTGCCTCGGCCTCGGAGAGCGCCTGTCCCTGCCGCGCCTTGCTCACGATGAAGGGCGGGACTGTCACCGTGCCGACCCGCGCCAGCAAGGCCGCCAGCTCCAGCGGCCACAGGTCGCCGGGAGCGGCCGCGCCGCTCGCGCGCAGGGCGCCGGACAGGACGCGCATGTTCTGACGCAGCGCCTGGGCACGCCCGAACAGGTCCGGGTCCACGGTCGCCAGGATCTCCATCAGCATCTTGATGGTCCCGCCCAGCGTCTTTTCCAGCAGCTCTTTTTCCGCCGTGACGAGCCGGTACTGCTCCAGGCCCGCCGTCAGGGCGTGCCCCAGGTCTTCGGGCGAGCAGGGCTTGTTGAGGAACCGGAAGATGCGGCCCGCGTTGACGGCCTCGGCGGCGGTCTGCTGGTCGGCGTTGCCCGTCAGCATGATCCGCACCGAATCCGGCGTCACGCGCTGGGCTTCCTGGAGGAACTGGATGCCGTCCATCCCCGGCATCCGCATGTCCGTGACCAGCACGGCATACGGCCCGCTTTCCTCGATCCTCGCCAGCGCCTCGGCCCCGCCCAGTGCGGTCTCGATCTCGAACTGCTTGCGTAGGCTGCGCTGGTAGCCAGCCAGGATATTCGGCTCGTCGTCCACACAGAGTATTTTAGTGCTCAATCTCGTTCTCCCTGATGTCCGAAAGCGGCAGGCAGATAACGAAGGTCGTCCCAACGCCCGGCGCGGTCTCGACGCGAATCGTCCCCTTGTGCTTCTCGACCACGACCGCGTGCGAAATCGCCAGCCCCTGCCCCGTGCCCCGGCCGACGGGTTTGGTCGTGAAGAACGGGTCGAAGATGCGCGCCTTGACATCTTCCGTCATGCCTGCGCCTGTGTCGCCCACCCGAACTTCCACCCAGTCCTCCACCCGGCGCGTGCTGACGGTGATGATCCCTTTGCCGTTCGAGCCGTCCCCCACGACGTCCCCGATGGCGTGGGCCGCGTTGACGATGATGTTCAGGAACACCTGGTTGAGATCAGCGGGCAGGCAGGGCACCAGGGGCAAATCCGGGTCGAAGTCGGGCAGCAGGTCGGCCACATACTTCCACTCGTTGCTCGCCACCGTCGCCGTGCTGTCCAGGGCGCGGTTCAGGTCCGTCATCACCTTGCTGGCCGTGCCGGGATGCGAAAAATCTTTCATCGCGCGCACGATATGGGAGACGCGCGCGATCCCCTCCAGCGATTGGCCCAGCGCCTGGGGGATCTCGGTCAGAAGATACTCCAGGTCCGCCCCTGCCGCCGCGCTCGCCACCCCGGCGAGGTCCGGGGCGGGTGCGCGGCAGGCTTCCAACAGGGGGTGCAGATCGCCCCACGCCTCCTGCAAAAAGCGTGTGTTATCGCCCACATACTGGATCGGCGTGTTGATCTCGTGCGCGATGCCCGCCGCAAGCTGGCCGATGGATTCCAGCTTCTGGGCGTGGGCGAGCTGGCTTTCCAGAATGCGGCGGTTCGTGATGTCGGCGCCCAGCAGCAGGAAGCCCATCGGCTCGTCGCTGTACGGGTTGATCGGGTTGAGAGTGATCCCCAGGAAGCACTCCCTGCCGCCCTGGGCCGGATAGGGGATGTCGTCCAGCCGCACCGGCTTCTGCTGCGCCATGCACTCCGCAGCCCCGCCGAGGATGACGGCCCAATCCCACCCGATGCCGCAGTCCGTGAAGCGCCGCCCCAGCGCCTCCGCCGTCCGCAGACCGAAGGCGGCGGCGGCGGCGGAGTTCCAGGTGGTGATTAGGCCGTTTTCATCTACAGTAATCAGGATAGACGTGATCGAAGCGATAATCTGCTCGCTCTGAGTCAGGACACGCTCCAACTCCAGCTCCGCCCGCTTCCGCTCGGCGATCTCGTTTTGGAGCGCCGCCTCCGCCTGCTTCCGGGGGGTCACATCCTGGACGATGGAGACGAACCCGGACACGCGCCCCTGCCGGTCTCGCATCGGGATGTTGTGCCACTCACAGTGGATGACCCGCCCGTCTCGGGTGATGTTATCGTTCAGGCTGTCGGTCGGTTCCTCCGCTTCTAAAAGCTGCATGAACACGCCATCCACATGCGGCCAGACGGCTTGTGGGACCAGGAAGTGCGGGCGGGGCTGGGCCATCGCCTCCACCCGTGTCCAGCCGAAGATCCGCTCGGCCGCAGGGTTCCAGTCAATGATGCGGGAGCCGCTGTCCCAGACAATAAAGCCGGCCGGGCAGGCGGCGAAGGCCATCCGATACAACTCAGCGTGTTCGCCGCTGTCCGTTGGCGTGGGCAGGCATCCGCCGCCGCGCGATGAAGGAGGGTAAGGAGGGTCCAGTAAACTTTGCATGGATTCGCTTTCTGCCCCTGATTGTCGGAAGCCGGGCGGGAGATCTTGACTAGCCGGTCTGGTACAATGGTCAGGACATGACCGACCTGAAACTCACCTTCCTGGGGACCGGCGCCGGCTCACCGAGTCTCGCGCGCAATGTCAGCAGCCTGGGCCTGCAATGGACCGGGCGCGGCGCGCTGTGGCTCTTCGACGCCGGCGAAGGGACGCAGCAGCAGTTCCTGCGCGCACCCCTGCGCTTGTCCCAGCTCGAACACGTCTATGTCACGCACCTGCACGGCGACCACGTCTTCGGTTTGCCCGGCCTGCTCGCCAGCCGGTCGTCGGTCCAGGACATCCAAACGCCCGTCACGCTCTTCGGCCCGCCCGGACTGGAAGAGTGGCTGCGCGTCACCCTGCACCTGACCGGGACGGGGCTGCGCTACCCCCTGACCGTGCAGACCGTCCGCGAAGGGCTGATCTTCGAGGACGACGCCCGGCAGGTCTATTGCCGGCGATTGGCCCACCGGATCGTCTCCTACGGCTACGCCGTCTGGGAGAAGCCGCGCCCCGGCACGTTCGACGTTCAAAGGGCGCAGGCATTGGGCATTCCACCCGGCCCGCTGTATGGCCGCCTCAAAGCCGGCGAGACGTTGACGCTGCCGGACGGACGGGTTGTTGACGGGCGGACGCTGGTCGGTCCGCCCCGGCCGGGCCGCCGAGTCGTGGTCTGCGGCGACACGGCGGCGACGCCCGCCGCCGCCGAACTCGCCCAGGGCGCGGACGTTCTGGTCCACGAGGCGACCTTTTTGAATGATCAGGCCGACCGGGCGGTTCAGGCCGGACATTCCACCGCAGGGAGCGCGGCCCAAGTCGCCCGCGACGCCGGAGTTGGGACGCTGATTCTGACCCACATCAGCGCGCGCTACGACTCCGTTTCCGCGTCACGGCTGGGCGAACTGCTGGCCGAGGCGCAGGCGATCTTCCCGAACACCCTGCTGGCGAGGGACTTCTGGAGCTACGAGGTACCACCTCCTGTCCCGTAGGGGCGCGATTCATCGCGCCCTCTTGTCCTACATGCCCTCTTGTCCTACCGCACCGGCAAAAGACAGGGCGCGATGAATCGCGCCCCTACGGGGCAGACAGGCTTGCCCCTTGACGCCGCCCCCGCAATCCGCCATAATAAGTGTCCCATGCACACCACACCCGACGACTCACAGAGCAATCCGCCGACAGAAGCCGAACAGACCTACGACCCCTCCATTTTCCCGCGCCCCTCCGTCACCGTGGACATCGTCATCTTCACGATCCGCGACAAGAGCCTCCACCTGCTGCTCATCCAGCGCAAGTCGTGGCCCTTTGAAGGTCGCTGGGCCTTGCCTGGCGGCTTCGTCCGACCCGATGAGACGCTGGAGGAGGCCGCCCGCCGCGAGCTGTCCGAGGAGACCGGCGTCGCGAACGTCTTCCTGGAACAGCTTCGCGCCTTCGGCGATCCCGGCCGCGACCCGCGCACCTGGGTCATCACCGTGGCCTATACCGCCCTCATTCCCAGCGACCGGCTCGTCCTGCGCGCCGATACCGACGCCGCCGACGCCCGCTGGTTCCCCCTGGCCGCCCTGCCCCAGCCGCTCGCCTTTGACCATCAGGCCATCCTGGACCACGCCGTCCACACCCTGCGGGCGCGGCTCCAGTCCAGCCTGCCCGTCGCCGCTGCCCTGCTCCCTGCCCGCTTCACGCTGACCCAGATGCAGGAAGTCTATGAGATCCTGCTAGATCGCCCCTTTGACAAGCGCAACTTCCGCAAATGGGTCCTGGGCACCGGCAGCCTCGCCGCCACGGACCAGGAACAGCGCGGCCAGCACCGCCCGGCCCTGCTGTACGAATTCGCTCCAATCCAAGAATAATTTTTTAGATAGTGTTAAAATAACGTAAACATTGGGTATAGTGTTCGTGTCACTCAAACACGAAAAAGAAAGGCGAACCATGTCCATCAAATTTTACCGCGAACGCGACGAGCCTTACGGCTGCTTCTCGAACTTCTCCAAGCACAGCTTCGAGGTGGACGGGACGCCCTGGCAGACCGTCGAGCACTACTTCCAGGCGATGAAGTTCCCCGGCACACAGCACGAGCACGCCATACGGATCGCGCCCGCGCCGATGACTGCCAAGCAGATGGGCAACGATCAGGCCCGCCCGCTCCGGCCCGACTGGCAGGCCGTCAAGGACGACGTCATGCGCCGCGCCGTCCGCGCCAAGTTCGAGCAGCACCCGGACATCCGCGCCATCCTGCTCGGCACCGGCGAGGAAGAATTGATCGAGGATGCGGCCAACGATTACTACTGGGGCTGCGGCGCGGACGGCACGGGGAAGAACATGCTCGGCAAGATTTTGATGGAAGTCCGGGGCGAACTGCGATGAAAGCCAAAGCGCAGGCGACGGCACAGGAGCAGGCGATTCTCGGCTGCCTGCTCGGAACCGCAATCGGCGATGCGGTCGGGTTGGCCTGCGAAGGGCTGCCCCGGCGGCGTCAAGGGCGGCTGTTCCCACGCCTGGACGGCCCGCGCCTGCTGGGGCATCGCGGCATGGTCTCGGACGACACCGAACACGCTTGCTTGGTCGCGCAGGCGCTGGTCGAGTCCGGCGGCGACCCGGAAAGGTTCACACGCGCCCTGGCCCGCCGTCTACGGAGTTGGCTGCTCGGCCTGCCCGCTGGGGTCGGCAAGGCGACCTTGCGCGCGACCTTGAAGCTCTGCCTCGGCGTGCCGCCGTCCCGGAGCGGCGTCCCCTCGGCGGGCAACGGCCCCGCCATGCGGAGCGCCCTGCTGGGCGTCTGCCATGGGGACGATCCCCAACGCTTGCGCGCGCTGGTCCGGGCATCGGCGCGGCTGACCCACACGGACTTGCGCGCCGAAGTCGGCGCATTGGCCGTAGCCGTCGCCGCCCATCTGGCAAGCGAAGCACCAACGGACCTGCTGGGGACATACCTGCAAATGATGGAAGGTTTGCTGGAAGGGGAAGACGCCGGGTTCCTCGATCTGGCTCACCGGGCGGCGGTCAGCGCCCAGGCCAGGGAAACGACTCAGACCTTCGCGGCCTCGCTCGGAGCCGAGGGGTATGTTTCCGGCTACGTCTACCAGACCGTGCCGGTGGTCCTGCACGCCTGGTTCCGCTTTCCGTGCGACTACAAGCAGGCCGTTCTCGCGGTCATCGGCTGCGGCGGCGACACAGACACGACCGGGGCCATTGTCGGCGCGATTGTCGGGGCCGCCGTCGGGCCGGACGGCATCCCTGCCGACTGGCGGGACGCACTTTGGGAGTGGCCGCGCACCGTGGAATGGATGACGCGGCTGGGCAGCCAGCTTGCCGCCGTGAGCGCGGACGGTCAGGGGCAGCGCCCCCTGTCCTTGCCGTTCCTGCCGCTGCTCGCCCGCAACGTCTTTTTCGCCGCCGTCGTCCTCGCGCACGGCTTTCGGCGGCTCCTGCCGCCGTACTGAAAGGAGCGGAAATCATGCTCGGAATCGCGTTTTTCAAGGGACAGCCGACCGATTACATCATCAAGTACGTCGGCGGGCGCGTCACCAAAGAGGGTCTGGGCCGGGCGTTCTACTACCTCACTCGCAACACGCAGATCGTTGTCGTCCCGACCAGCACGCAGGACGCCAATTTTGTCTTCAACGAGCTGACCAACAACTTCCAGTCGGTGACGCTGCAAGGCCAGTTTACCTACCGCATCGTGGCCCCCGCGCAGGCCGCCGCCCAGCTCAACTTCGCCTATGACCCGCGCCGCCAGGCGTATGCCGCCAAAGACCCTGAAAGCCTGCCCGGACGCATCGCCAACATCATCCAGATGGAGACCCGCCGCGAACTGGGTCGCCTGACGCTGGAAGAGACCCTGCGCCAGTCTCAGGAGATTGCCGGGGCGACACTGGCCCGCATCCACGACCAGGGGCTGCTCCAGACGCTGGGCGTCGAGCTGACCAGCCTTTACTTCCTCGCCGCCAAGCCCACGCCTGAGATCGCCCGCGCCCTGGAAGCGCAGTACCGCGAGACACTTCTGCGGCAGGCCGACGAGGCTATCTACGCCCGGCGCGGGGCAGCCGTCGCCGAGGAGCGCAAGATCAAGGAGAGTGAGCGGGCGACCGAGATCGCCCTGGAAGAGCAGCGGCGCGCGCTGATCGCGCTCGAAGGCGACAACGCCCTGCGGGAAGCGGAGTATCAGGCGCAGGCGGCGGAAAAGACCCTGGCCGTCTACCGGGCGATGGACCCGCGCAGCATCCTCGCGCTGGCCCTGAAAGAAATGGGCGAGAACGCCGAGCGCATCGGCAGCCTGAACATCACGACCGAGACTCTGGCCTCGCTGCTGACTGCTCCGGCTCCCCCATTATTGGGGGCTGGGGGGCCGGCTTTGGCGGGGGCAGGAGAGAAGCAGTAATGGCTGGGGTTGACAAAGTGATCGTCGTGACCAAGAAGACCGCGCTGGAGGAGCTGATCGAGCAGTTCAACACGCGCGAGCAGGCCCGGTTCTACCTGGAACACAGCGGCGTCTCGTTCGCCGAGTACGAGGCGTCCCACGCGGCCTACCAGACCGCGCTGGCCTGCGTCAAGGACGCCCTGCCCCCAGGGACGCGGACGCAGTGGATCGAGCGCGCCTTCGTCCCCAATTTCACCTTCGGCGAAGGCGACCTGGTGCTGACGGTCGGCCCCGACGGGCTGGTCGTCAACACGGCCAAGTACCTGGACGGCCAGCCCCTCTTCGCCGTCAACCCCGACCCGGCCCGCATGGACGGCGTCCTGCTCCCGTTCCGCGCCGACGAGGCGGGCGGGCCGCTCCGGCTGGCCCTGCGCGGCGAGATGCGGCGCAAGCGCATCACGATGGCCCGTGTCACCCTCAACGACGGGCAAACGCTGCACGCCGTCAACGACTTCTTCGTCGGCCAACGCACCCACCAGTCCGCCCGCTACCGTCTGGCCCTGGCGGGGCAGGAGGAAAACCAATCGTCCAGCGGCATCATCGTCTCGACCGGGGCCGGCTCGACGGGCTGGCTCCGCTCCGTGCTCACCGGCGCGGCAGGCATCGTCGGCGCGTTCGTTCCGGGGGACGAAGTCGCGGCCACGCGCACCCGCTACGGCTTCGACTGGGAAGCGGACTACCTCTGCTACAGCGTCCGCGAGCCGTTTGAAAGCCGCGTCTCCTCCGCCAGCCTCGTGTTCGGCCACATCGAAGTCGGGCAGTCGCTCGAAGTGACCTCGCAGATGCCCCAAAACGGCGTCATCTTCAGCGACGGCGTCGAAGACGATTATCTGGAGTTCAACAGCGGCCGCATCGCCCGGATCGGCCTGGCCGACAAGCGCGTCCACCTGGTTGTCCGCTGACTCTTTATGGCTCCTCGTGCAAGGTGCAGAGCGGCGGCAATTCAGCCCCAAGTTTCGCTGACAGCGTGAGGAATATCCGGTCGCAGTGCCATGCGCGCTCACGTACTTTGGCGGGTTTGATCTCGCCAAGCAGGTCCGGCAAGTGCCTCGTCTTGTGGTAAAAGCCCTTTTGCGTGGGGCGTGTCGCCGCTACCAGAGACGAAATCTGCTCAGACTTTGGAATTTCTTCCACATGTCGCCGATCCGGCAGGCTATTTACCTGAAAGCCCTGCTTGTAGTATTCCTTTAAGGCTTCTGAGTCAGCAAAAAACCAGGCTTCTATCGCTTGGACCATAAGCTGGCATTGCGCCTCTTCCACACCGACGGGACGCGCCCAACCATCCGCCTGCCGCTCTTTGAGATGCCGCCAGCACTCGCCCCAATGCTTCACCGCGGCTTCGGAATCCACTAGCAGGACATGGTACTTCTCAGGCTGAGTTGAAAGCGCGCCGCAAAATCCCTTGTAGGCGCTGAGGCGTGAACCGTGCAAGATGAAATCTATCTTGCCGCCCTGGCTTTTCGCCAGGTTATCCATTTTCGAGAAGAAACTTCGGAAGGATTTCCGCATGTCGCTGCTCTGACCGTTGCTAATGCCGCCCTCGATGTGGAACACGATATGCGTCACCAGCGCGTTCCCCCGATGCCGCCCCGCATCCAGACTTCGCCCAGCGAATACTCTTCAAGCCAGTTTTCTAAAGCCTTCGCTTCCAGCCGCTTCAACGTTGTTCCCGTCGGCGTCCGCTCGCACACAACGATGGCTTCGGGCTGGTCGCTGAACTTGGAAACCAGCAGGTCCGAGTGCGTCGTGACGATGATCTGCGTCCGCTGGGACGCTTCCTTCAACATCTCGGCGAGGCCGGAAATGAGGTCGGGATGCAGCCCGATCTCCGGCTCCTCCAAGCAGATAAGCGGCGGCGGGGTCGGGTGGTACAAAATCGTCAGCAGGCACAGATAACGCAGTGTGCCATCGGACAGCCGCGCCGCAGGAATGGGGCTGCTCATGCCGCGCTCCCGGAGGAACGTTTGTACCGTCCCGCCCGCCACCCGAACGTTGATGCTCTCCACATCCTCATAAACCGCCCGTAGTTTCTCAACGATAGTATCCAGCGCCCCCCGATATTGCAGGTCGTTGAGAACAAGGCTAAGATTGCGCCCGTCTTCCTCCAGAAAGTCCGATGGCAAATCGGGTCGCTGGCCTGCACGCAAAGAGGTAGGACCATCTAGGTTGAAGTTTCGATAGACTGTGATGGCTTGATACTGCTGTGTGAGCGAACTGAGCACTGGAAATGAGTCAGGATCGTTGCGCTGAGAGAGTATGGAAAGATCTGACTTGATATTGCTTATCTTTTTCTGTTGCCATTCTTCTTCGCCCCCTGCCGAACTTAGAAACTGTCGCCTCGATGCAATCACTGGGTCGCCATTTTGGTACGAGTATTGTACTTGTACAGGCGGCACGTCAGACCATAGTACAAGAGGTGTGTCAGACCATGAGAAGCTCTCAGTGGCCTCGATAACTTCATCCAGGATTTGAGGGCGTGGTCCAACTGATAAGAACTTAATATCATGGCGGAAAGTGGTACGAAAGTTTGGAACACTCACTTCTGCCGATATACTCACCATCCCCATTCGTTGCGGGCCTTTAAATGTGTATTCCTCAATGCCTCCACCTTGAACGATGAATCTGGTAAGATTTGTTGGTGTAGCATGTAGCAACTCAATTGCCTGAATAAGATTGGACTTGCCCGACGCATTCTGACCAATCAGGATGTTCAAAGGCTCCAACTCTAGTTGAACACCTTCCGGGCCATAGGAGAGGAAGTTTTCTAGCCGCAAGGAATGTAGTAGCCGCTTGCCGTCCATCGGTTTGCTCCTGCGCGGGGCCGTCATGAGTGCCGCCGCGTCATGGCGTTAGTTTACCCCGCCGTGCAGACTTCCGGCCTCTCCCTTGACCCGGTGTGCTATAATGGGCGCAACGCCCAAGCCGCAGGGACGCACTTTTTAAACCTTTGATAAAGTCGCCGGAACTGCTTGAAGGATACGCTTTGACCCGTCCAAACTGGATTGCCGCCGCCCTCGCGCTCGGCATAGGAATGATTGGCGACCCGCTCGCCGCACAAGCGCCCCAGCCTCCGATGCCCGCCCCGCAGCCACCCGTGGGAGGGGCGCCGACGGCGGTTCCGCCGCCGGCCACTCCTTTGCCCGCGCCCACGAATCCGAACAGCCCGCCGGCCAACCCCAACGGGCCACCCGCGCCGCCAGGGCAGATCGTGCTGCCAGCGCCGGTCACGGTCGCGCCGCCGCTGGCCGTGCCGCCGCCGGTCGCGGTTCCGGCCTATGTGCCGCTCAAGGGCATTCCGGCGGTCCCGCTGGACGAGGCCAACAACGGCATCGGCATCGCCCAGCAGACCGCGCGGGCGCGCGGGGTGCAGGCGCGCGTCATCTGGGTGGACGCCACGGCCAACCTGAACCGGACCAACAGCCAGGAGAAGATCGCCGCGCTGGTCGGTCTGGTCAAAAAGGCCGGGTTCAACACCATCGTCATGGACGTCAAGCCCATCGTCGGCTACACGCTGTATCCCAGCAAGTATGCGCCTAAGCTGACGACCTGGCTGCTCGGCAGGAAGATGCCCGCCGACTTTGACCCGCTGGCCGCGATGGTCGCCCAGGCCCATGCCCAGGGCTTGCAGATCGTCGCCAGCATGAACGTCTTCAGCGAGGGGCACCGGGACGTGAAGTACGGGCCGGGCTACACGCACCCCGAATGGCAGACCACGCTCTATGAGCCGGCCCTGAGCGTCATGTCGAACGCGCCCGGCGCGGGTCCCTATGGGCTGTCCGACCGGGCCAACCTGCCGCCCCGGACGCCGGATCTGCTTTCAGTCTTTACCGAGAGCGGCAACCTGAAGGCGCAGCCGGGCAGTGTCGTGGTGCTGCTGAACGCCGATGAGCGGGTGGTCGCGCAGGTGGACGGGTCGGCCCTGGCCGCGATCTCCGCCAACGTCCCCGCCGGCGGCAGTGCGCTGGTCGGCGGCGGGCCGGCGGGCGACTGGCTGCGGCGCTTTGCCCCGGTCGGCGCGCAGGTCTCGATGCTCACCAACGCAACGTTCGTCCCCATCAGCGCCCGCCCGGAGCAGCAGGTGCCGCTGATGACCAACCCGAACGACCCCGCCGTCCAGACCCGCATCCTCTCGATGGTCGCCGAGGTCGTGCGCGGCTACGCGGTGGACGGCGTCATCTTCGACGACCGGATGCGCTACGCGGGCGCGAACGCCGATTTCAGCCCGATTACCCGCGCCCAGCTTGAGACATTTGTCGGCCACCCCGTCCGCTGGCCCGACGACGTGTTCACCTACCAGGTAGCCTACCCGTCGCTCGCCAAGCGGATCGTCCCCGGCCCGTCCTACGACGCCTGGCTGGTCTTCCGCACCCTGACCATCCGCAACTGGCTGGCTTCGGCTGTTGCCACCGTCAAGGCCATCCGCCCGACCGCCCAGGTCAGCGTCTACGCCGGGTCGTGGTATCCCGACTACCCCACATTAGGATCGAACTGGGGCGCGGACGACTTCTCAGCGGGCCTGCGCTTCCTGACGCCCTCCTACCAGAAGACCGGCTTCGCGGGCCTGACAGATTGGATTACGACCGGCTGCTACTACCCACCCGGCACGGTTGCCGACGCCATCGCGGCGGGCCGCTCGGCGGGCGAGAGCGTCGAGGCGGCGGGCCAGTTTTCGAATCGCGCCGTCAACGACCAGACCTGGGTGTACGCCGGCATCGCCCTGTCCAACTACAACGGCCATCCCGAACTGCTGGCCCGCGCCCTGCAAGCGGCGACGGCCTCGACACAGGGGGTGATGGTCTTCGACTACTCCCACAACATCGACCAGTTCTGGCCCACCTTCACCGCCGCCTTCTCCGCCCCCGCCACGCCCCCGCAGGCCGTGCCCGGCCTGCTCGACGACGTCCGCCGCCAGCACGCCGCCCACAAAGCCTCCGGCCAGCCCGACCCCCCCGTCATCCTCTACAGCGGCACGCCGGGGACCGGGCTATGAGTGCCGCTATGTTTGTGCCCAACGCCGACGGAGAAGCTGTCCTCTGCTGCCAGGCAGTCATCCAGACCCGAAGCGCGGGAACCGTTCGCTTTGGCATTTCCCGATTGCAGCCGCCGCTCGACGGGTTTTCCAACGGCCTCCAGGCCTTTTTCAACAACGACATGACGGCGCTCCTGGACGCCTTTGCCACCGAACACCACCTTGAGCCGCTCGGCAGCGGGTGGGCGGAGGTCAACGAGGAAACCGCGCGCTGGATCATGAGGCGAATGCTCTCAAGAGACCTTGCCTACCGCGCGGAAATCATGGACGAGGGGCTGGCAGGGAAGCTGATCCAAGAGTTCCAAACAGCCTGTGCGCGGGGCGCTTCGGAGCAGCGGCATCGGTACTTCACGAACGGAAAAGCCGTGGATGGACCAGCCATGTATGACGTGCATCTGAAGCCGATTCTCGACTGGATGCCCGCTACGACGAGTACGTTCGATACGGGTGTCGTGATGCTCACCCGCTTGGCGATTGGCCTGATGTGGGTCGAAGACGAAGACTGATTGGGGGAGAAATCTGCGCTGCCGATTCGTCTGAGAGGCGGCAGGAAAGCGCGCGCCGGAACGCGAACTATGTCAACTGGGTTTAGCCCCTGCCGCCAATCGGTTTTCACCACTTTCGGATAAGGAACTTACGCATTTGCAGACAAAACAACTCGCTACGGGCCTCGCCGTTCTCCTCGGCCTGCTCTTTATCGTCGCCGCCGTGCTGTATGTCACCCAGCCGGCGGGGGCGCTGCCGGGCTTCCTGCCGGGGCATGTGCCGAGCGGCACGGCGGAGGCGATGACCCACCACACGAAGCACGGCCTCCTGGCCCTCGCCCTGGCGGTCTGCTGCTTCGTCGCCGCCCGCTTCTTCTGGGGGCCGGCGACCGATACCAACGCCTGACACGCGGGGAGCAAACGATACAAGGGAAAACAGCGTCCATCGCCGGCTGTCTTTTCGGCCTGACCTGCCTGGGCGTCCTCGCGCTGACCGGATGCGGGGGCGGCGGGGGGAGTCATGGCTCCTCGGACATCACCACCGGGGCAAATGGCCGCCTCGCGGACGTGCAGATCGGCCCGCGCCCCGGATCGGCCTTCGTCAGCCCCTCCACCACCTTCCAGATCTCCTGGACCGGCGGGGCGCCCCCGCCCGCCACCTTCGGCGTCGTGCTGCGGCGCTACGGGGAGCCGCGCGGCGGCGAGTCCAAAGACACCGGCGCCCAGAACGTCACGGTGACGCCCCAGGGGCCGGGCTTCGTTTACAACGTCGGGCGCAAGGACGGCTACCGGCTCGACACCGGCGGCGTCTACTACCTAGACCTGCACTCGGGTGCCGGCGAGACCCAGCAGGCCGCCTTTATCACCGACGGCGGGCCGACGATCTCGGACAGCCAGAGTACGCAGACGGTCAGCCCCGGCACGGGCGGCAGCCTGTCGGGCTTGACGCTTGTTCCCGCCCCCGGCGCGGTCAACATCCCCAAGAACAGCGCCTTCGTGCTGTCCTGGAGCGGGCCGACCCCGCCCCCATCGCAGTTCACCGTGTCGCTCCACCGCTACAAGGAGGCGCGCGGGACCGACACAGGCAGCAACGAGGAGCAGAACATCACGATCACCCCCCAGGGCGTCAACGTCTGGCGGGTGCGGCGCAAGGACGACTACGACCTGGAGAACGACGCGACCTACTACCTGGAAGTGTCTGCGCCGGGCCAAGACCCAGTCCGCGTGACCTACATCTCCTCCTCGTGAGCATAGACGATGGAACAGAACAACGCCGAACGGAACGACCTGTCCCATAGCCCAGCGCTGACCCCCGACGTGACGCCCTCCGGTGTCTGGCCGCCGCCGCCCACGGGCGGTCCGCCGGTCCCGTCCGTGGTCTTACCCGTGTTTATGCCCGTGCGGCGGCTCTCGCGGGCCATCCTGGCCCTGCTGGGCGCTTACGCCGTAACGACGGTGCTAGGCATTGTCGACGCACTCCTGCCGCCGCTGCCGATCGGGCGTCAGATGGAGGATGCGGTTTTGGTGCTGACTCAGGGCCTTCTGCTGCTGGGGATGGGCGCTTGCTTCCTTGTCTGGACCTACCGCCTGAACAAGAATCTGCGCGCCCTCGGCGTGACTGGGGTGCGGAATGCGTCCGCCTGGGCCGTGGCCTACTTCTTCATTCCCATCCTCAGCCTGTACCGCCCTTACCAGGTCTTTCGTGAGATCTGGCAGGCCAGCGGTCCCGGCCCGGCGGCACGGACCGGGCAGGCCTGGCAGAACCTCAAGTCCCCGGCCCTTCTGGGCTTTTGGTGGGTCTCGGTCATCCTCACGAACATCGTGGCTTCGCTTTCGTCCAACAGCGGCGGTGACACGAGCATCGAAGTGGTGGACAACGCGGTCGCCCTCCTTTCCACCCTTCTCGCCCTTCAGGTCGTGCGGCTCGTCACGGCTCGGCAGGAAAAGACTGCACACCTCCTGTCGCTCATTCCTTAGCACATAGGATCAGGGGGCGATGTGCGGCTTGACCAGGACGACGTAATCGAGTGTCGCGCCCGGTATGTGGACAGTGTCGCCGCCGTGGACGGTGCGGCGGTAGAGGACGTAGGATACCAGGTTCAGCGCGTTGTCGCGCCAGAGGCCCCGGACGCCCGTATCCGAAAAGCCCGTCAGGAAGTCGGAGGGGATGGCGGGGCGAACAGCCTGCGGAAGCGTCTTGGGCGGGCGCTTTTTGGCTGACACTGCCATGGACACGGGGACGGCGGACGGCGGCGTGAACATTAGGAAGATATCCACAGGCCCAGCATCTGGGGCAATCTGGAAGTTCAGCATCGTCCGGTTTTCGGGCTTGCTCGGCCGGCCCATCGTGATCCACTGGGCGCCCTGGAGGATGGGGGGGAGGACGTGGAACGTGTTGTCCCCCGTGCCGTCGAAGTCGTCATAGACCGGCCACTCGGCCTGAACCGGCTCGCCGATGAAGTAGGCGGGGTTGTCCAGGCTGCTGGACGTCAGGCTGCGGACCAGCCTCACTTCTTCCCCGCTCTCGGCGTAGATCACGGCGCTGTCCGTGTGCCCCGCCCCGTCATCTACCGTCACCTCATTGCGGCCCGACTTCAGGGGCGAACTCCAGAAGAAGACGTTGTCCGCCCGTGTTCCATTTGCTAGGACATAATCGCCGTTCTGCGCCGTTCCTGCCGGCTCGCCGTTGACGGTCAGGGTGAGCGCGGCGACGTTCCCATATGCTTTGATGCCCAGGGTGTCCAGAAGCGAGTCGGCCCGGCGCAGGAACCACGGCTTGCCGCACAGGTGGACGGTCGGCGTGTCCGGCTTCAGGAAGGACTGGAATAAATAATACACGTCCTTGTGGAAGCCGGCGTAGGTTTCCAGCCCCTTCGCGTTCACCCCTTTGTAGCGCGGGTCGGCGAAGTCCCGAAAAGTCCACCAGGTAAACAGCGGCACCCGGTCGGCCAGGGTGCGGAATACCGTCTGGCAGCGCGCCTCAGCCACCTCCTGCTGGTACTCTTCCGGCTCGTAAACGTTGACCCGGCGGGTCGGCACGGGGGATGTCGTGTGGGTCGAGACCACCCCGCCCGCACCGGTCTCGGAAATCCAGTGGTAGAAGGCCGCGTGGGCATCGAAGGCCGCGATGGCGCCGCCATACCAGCCGAGGTAGCGGTTGACGGCGACGAAGTCCAGCGCAGGGTCGGTATGGAACGTCGTGTTGCTGGCGTAAGTAATCAGCCGGGTCGAGTCCTGCGCGCGGACGGTGCGGGCGTAGCGCTCCAGCGTCGTGATGTCTGCCGCCTTGCGGATAGCCTCGTTGCCGACGCTCCAAAAGCAGATGCTGGGGTGGTTGTAGTTCTGCCGCACCATCTCCTGCGTGATCCTGTCCCCCGTGTTGGTCGGCGCGGCGGGGTTGGAATGGCCGTTCTCGGCCCAGACGACGATGCCTTTCTCGTCGGCCAGATCGTATTCCAGCGCGGCGTGGGGGTAATGAGCCAGGCGCACGAAGTTCACCCCCAGCTCATGCAGGTCATCCCAGTCCTGCCGCAGGTCTTCGTCGGTCACGGCGGAGGCGCGCTCCTCCGTCTCCTGGTGCTTCGCCACCCCGCGCAGGTCCGTCCGCACGCCGTTCAGGAAGAAGCCGGTCGGCGTCATCTGGAAGAACCGGAAGCCGGTCCGCTCCGTCACCGAGTCCGTCACGCGCCCGTCCACCTGGGTTTCGGCTGTCACGCGGTACAGGTACGGGTCGGCGGGACTCCAGAGGTGCGGGTGCGCGAGGTGCGTCCGTTGGGCGCTGAATCCACCCGACTTCGGCCCCAGGGTCAGCGTTTCCGCCGTTGTCGCGACCGTCTGCCCTTCCCCGTCCCGGACCGTCCCGGTCACCGTCACCGTTTTCGGCTCCGCCCCATCGTTCCGAACGAGCGTCTTGATGACGAGGGCGGCGTCTTCCGTGCCCACCACCTGTGGGGTTAAATAGACGCCGGAGGTGGCGTAGTCGGTCGGGTCAACGTGGACCGGCGCGGTCTTCAGCAGCCAGACGCGGCGGTACAGGCCGCCGTAGACGTGGTAAAGCTGGTAGCCGCTGCCGGCGGGCAGGCAGTCCGACGTGTCCTTCGGGTCCGTGTCGCACTTGACCGCCAGCACGTTGTCCCCGCCGAAGGCCGCCGCTGGCGTCCCGTCGAAGACGAAGCGCGTGAATGCCCCACGGTGCTGCCCCAAACGAACGCCGTTCAGGGACACATCGGCGACCGTGGCCGCCCCGTCGAAGGAGACGAATATCTCCCGCCCCCGGTCCGCCTCCCCCAGCGCAAAGTGGGTACGATACCAGGCCGCCTTGTGCGTCTGCGCGTAGGTTTTGGAGTTCCAGGTGTGGGGAATAGTGACACTCTGCCAGGCACGGTCGTCGAAGTCCGGCTTCTCGATCCGGGACCCGCGCGGCTCGCCCGCAAAGCGCCAGGGACCGTCAAGCGCGATCTTTTCCCGCCTGGCCACGGGCGGCGCGTCCACCGCTTGAGTGACTGCGGTTTGAGGAACAGTCTGAGCGGCGGCGGAAAGTGGTTCAAAAAGTAGGCGGAGCAGGACAAAGGCCAGGAACATGGGGACGCGGTATTGCATGAGTTCCGTTATTGTACCCTATGGGGGAAGCGTACCTCCTCCCGGCACAGGATACCCCGGCGCTGGAAGCCCTCCGGGTCTGCCAGTGCCGGACGCCACTGCCCGACCAGTCTACAGGAGCGACTTCAACAAGCCGTTGGCGATCCCCGTCTGGTAGGCGTACCAGAAACCGAAGGCGAGGCTGAGGACGCTGGCCGCCGCCTGCAACTTGGCGTTGATGCCGGTGAATCGGCGCGCGCTGACAGCGAACGGCAGGCCGACCAGCCCCGACATCAGCAGCATACCGAGGATCGAGCCGAGGCCGAAGACGGCGAGGTAGAGCAGCCCCACAAATACCGAAGGAATCTGCGTCAGCACGAGCAGGGTCAGCGCCCCTGATCCGGCGAGGCCGTGGATCGCCCCGACGACCAGCGGCTTCAGCCCGACGCCTAGGGCGGCGTGTGAGTGCGACGCGCCGGCCTGGGGAGCGCCCGGCCGAATTTCCCCATCGTGCGGGCGCCGGTGAGCTTCCGCGCGCCCGCGCAGAGCGCGCGCCAGCGCCAGCGCACCCAGGGTGATGATCATCAGCGCCACGCCGAACTCCAGCCAGCTCGCGACATGGGCGGGGATCGCCACGCGGAGGGCCAGGACGATCACCCCGACGATGACCAGGGATAGGGTGTGTCCTACGCCCCACAGGCCGCCGACCAGTGTGGAGCGCCACAGATTCTTGTGCTCGCTGACGATGGTGGACACGGCGACGACGTGGTCCACTTCGGTGGCGTGTTTCAGGCCGAACACCAGCCCCAGGCCCAGCACCGCCAGCGCGCTCAGTGACCCGAAGGCCGGGCCGCCGTCCGCGCCGACCTGTCCCGCCCGCGCCGCCGCGATGGCCGGGGCAAAGACCGGGCCGACGACCTGCCAGCAGAGCGCCGCGCCGACACAGGTAATCACGAACGCGCTGAAAATCGGCAGGGCGCGCGTGAGCGGGTGGGAACTCAGCCCCGGCCTCGCGCGCTCCAGAAGGCGTCCGGCATGGATGAAGGCGACGCCGATCCCGGTGAGCGTGGCCGCCAGCCCGATGCTGAAGGCGACGACCAGGACCAGCCCGTAGGCGACCCGGTGCAGCGCGACGGCCGACAGCAGCACCAGCAGGGCGGAGGGGCAGGGCAGCAGCCCGCCGGAGATGCCGAGGGCGAGCAGGCTGCGCCAGGTGACCGGGGCGCCGTCGGCCCCCGGCGGCAGGTGGGAGTGCATCCCCCCGCCGTGCGAGTGCATCCCCGGCGCGTCGTGACTGTGCGAGTGCTCATGGCTGTGGCCGTGCGGGTGGTCATGGCCGTGCGCGTGATCGGGGACGCCGAGCATGGCGCGCAGGCGCTGGACAAAAAGGCTCAGGCCGATTCCCGCCACGAGCGCGCCCGAGACGAACGTCAGGATGGGGAACAGGCGGTCGGGGAGAACGCAGCGCGACGCAAACAGCGTGATCAGCCCCAGGGCGAAGACCCCCAGCGTGTGGGTGATCGTGACCGTCAGCCCCAGAAAGGCCGCGTGCCGCGCCGTGCCGCGCGACCCGATGAGATACGCCCCGACGACCGCCTTGCCGTGTCCAGGCGAGAACGCATGGCCCGCTCCCCAGAGGAAGGCGAAGAGCGCCCCTAGCAGCGCGACAATGGGCGTGATCGTCTTGACTGCGATCAGCTCGGTGAAGCGGTCACGCGCCGAGGGAACGACGGCCCTTCCCTCTCGGGTGCGGAGCGCCGTCGCCCCCGCCGGGGCCGGCCCCTGGCTCCAGGACAGTGCTGCCGTCTGCTCGCTGAGGGGCGCGGCGATCATGTCCTGGGGGTATGCCTTCAGCTCGTCCGTGACGGCGCTGCCGTAAGCCGAGCTATTGAAGACCGAATAGCCCCTGGCCGGCTTGACAACGACCTCGCGCCACCCGATCCGGTCCGAGCTGTTCCCGTCGGTGAAGCGCAGGCGGTGAACGGCTCCCGCGCCGCCCGGAGTTGACCCGGCGGCCAGATCGCACATTATGTCCAGGATGGGCAGGCCGCCGGCCCCCGGCTTCGTGACGGCGCTGGCCGAGAGCGGCGTCAGGGCGACGGGGACGCCGTCTACGGTAAGCGAGATGTTCCGGGCGTACTCGACCCCTGCGCGCCGGGCATAGGCGCTCAAATCGGCGGGGGACGGCTTCTGGGCGCCCGCCCGGCCCATCTTTTGCAGTTCTTGAAACGTCGGGATTTCGGCCATGTCCACCACATAGCGCAGGCGCAGGCCGCCGTCGCTGATCTCGATCCGGGTGTAGTGGTTGATCGTGAAGTTGCCGAGCGGGTGCGCGGCGGCGGAACCCGCGAGAACCGTGAGAAAGCACAAGGCCGCAAGAACAGGCGTGGCGCGGCGAAAAAGAGGGAATGTCAAGGGAGGGAATGTCAAGGGAGGCAATGTCAAGGGAGGCAATGCCATCGGATTGTTCCTCATGCCCCGGCGGGAAGGCCCGCGAGGGCCTTCCGGGCGATCCGCGCCTGGAGCGGGTCAAACTGCGGGCAGAGCGCCAGCGCCCGCCCGAGGGAGAATCTCGCACGAGGGGTGTCGCCGGCCGCGCGCGCGATCATGCCGGCGTGGTAGAACAGCAGGGCGTCCTGGGTGTCGAGCCGAAGCGCCTCTTTGATCCGCGCCTGCGCCACGGCGACTTTGCCAGCCTTCAAGGCTGTCCACGCGACCGCGTCCGCGCCGTAGATGTCGCGGCGCACCGCGTATTCACGGCTCGCCTCGGCGTAAGCCTCCTGGGGTTTCAGGTCGTGGTCGGCATAAAAGAGTGCGTACTGGCGGTTGTACAGCTCGCCGTTCAGCCGGCTGAGGCGGCGGATCTGCGCGACGAGCGCGTACTGCGCGGCGGCGTCCTGCGGCCTGTTCGTCAGCCGGTAAAGGTCGCCAAGCGCGCCGACGGACGTCGGGTAGGGGATGATGCCGACCGCCTGCTCATAGTATTTGATCGCGCCTGGGTAGTCGCCCTGGGCGGCGCGGACGCGCCCCAGGGAGGCCAGCGCGAGGTAATACTTCGGGAAGGAGGCGAGGGCCGCGCGGTAGTCCTGCTCGGCGGCTGGGTAGCGGCCGACGAGGAACTCGGTCTCCCCCTTCTGCCATCGGCACCACGCGACCGTTTCGCGTGGCGGGTCGGGCTGGGCAAGGCCGAGGGAGGCGGCATTGGAGTAGTGCAGGCCGGCGGCCCTGGGGTCGCCGTGGAGCAGGGCGTACCGGCCCAGCCGCGTCTCCGTTCCGATGCCCCCGCCGAAGCCGGCCATCGTCTGAAAGGCTTTCCCAGCCTTGTCGTAGTCTCCAAGCTCCAGCTCGGCGTCGCCCAGCATCCCGTAAGGCTCACCCTCGCCGGCGTCCAGAACCGTCAGGCGGGCCGCGTGGTCGCGAGCCGCTGTCCACTGGTACGCCATGAACTCCGTGCGCGTCAGCGTGGCGAGACCGCCGACGTTCTTCACCTCCGGCACCGAGGCGAGCGAGGCGCGGGCGAGATGCTCGGCCCGGACCAGAGAGTCTAGGTTGCCGGTCTCGCGCACTTGGTGGAGGTAGGCCCCGGCGAGCATGTCCGAGGCGAGAAAGTCCTCTGGGTCGCTCTTGACGCGGTGCGCCAGGAAGTCCATCGTCTGCGCGGCTTCCCGCTGCTGGGCCTCGAAAGAGGTCGCGGCGGCCAGCGAGACGGCGGGAGGCGACTGCCGGGGCGCGCCGCGCCAGCGCACGGCGGCGTTCAGCCCCAGCAGGATCAGGCCGAGCGCCCCAGTGGCGATCACCTTCCGCTGAAATGCTTTGCTGCGCGCCGGCGCCTTGACCGCCGGTACGTTTATGTTTTTTGGCACGTTCACGGTTTTCATAGTCACTGGGTTCCACTTCGGCGGTCGCGCGCCTGGACAGACAAAACTGCCTTCCCTCCAGGCGTGAGTTTCAGCCGCGCTCGTTCGCTGACGCCGCCGACCGGCGGCGGCGCAGGCCGAGGCCGATCAAGCCGAGAAGGAGGCCGAGGCCGAGGCCGAGGCCCGTCGCCGTGCCGGCTTCGGGGACCGGGGCGGGCGCCAGAGTCGTCCCGTCAAAGGTCACCGACCCGCCTTCCGGCAGGGCCAGTGCCTCGAACGTGGAGGCGCCGGGCGCGTAGGCGCTGTCGAACGCGAAGCCCGACACGGTCGTCCCGGCCGTGAACGGCTGGGTGTTCTCGGCGAAGTCGAGCAGGCCCAGGCCGGAATCGAAGGTCGCGGTGAAGCCGGTCGGGGCAACCAGGTTCTGCACGGCGGCGCCCTGGCTGAACGTGGTGGCTATCGTGGAGATCGTGACGAGCGAAAGGTCGAAGACCGAGCCGTTGGTGACGGTGTAGTTGTAGTGGTACAGTCCGCCGTTCAGCGCCGAAACCGTGGGGTTGACGGTAATGGGGTTGACAGTGCTCTGTGCGTGGGCGGAGATCGGCAGGCCGAGGGCGCAGAGCGCGCCGGCCAGTCCGAGGAGCCGCCTGGGTGACTGTGTGCGAAGCATGGGGTTCTCTCCTAGAGGGGTAGGCACGGCGGACGTGCCGCGCCTGCCCCAGATGCGTCCTGCCGCCCACCGGACGGATAGGACTCGGGAACTACAGGCGGGTTCCGTCGTCCGGGTTGTCTCCGGGCGGGAAGGGCTGGTAGGGGTCCGAGACGAACGGGAAGGTGTCGCGGCCCTTGTACGGGGCCGGGCGGTCGGCGATGTTCACGTTGTCGGTCAGCGGGACGCCGTTGTTGATTAGGGTGAAGGTGGCGTCCACCACGTCGTCGCGCAGGCGGCGGCCGCCCATGTGGCCGAAGCCGCCGGTGGCATTGGTGCCGCCCAGCGGCCCGGTGTTGGGGACCGTCACGTCCAGGCGCAGGATGTCGCCGTTGCGCTGTACCATGTTCAGGATCGCATTGACGTGCGCGTCGTCGGTGCCGAAGTTCCGTAGGTCCTTGACGATGTCCGCCACGAACCTCCCGTTGGCGTCGTTCGCCGTCGAAGCGGCGTTGTACTCGTTCTTGCGCGGGGCCGGAATCAGGCCGTTGTTGACCAGCGGGTTGCCGTCGCGGTCAATGGTCACCCAGGGGCCGCTCCCGACGACATCGCCGTTGGTCTGGATGATCTGGAGCCGCTGGCGCTGCGTGACGGCGTTGAAGCCGAGGACGCTGCCCGCCCCCTTGAGCAGCGCGATCGGCACGCGCACGGTCGTGATGAGCTGGTTGAAGCCCGCGTAGGTATCGCGGCCGCCGCGCGCCCCCAGCAGGGACTTGTCGGGGCTGCCAGGATGGGCCAGGGACGAGGCGACGAGGCGGTTGGCGCCCGTGTCGTCCAGGAAGAACGGGTCGGCGGCCAAGCCGCCGAAGAAGCTGACGCCGCTGGCCGGGTCAGTGGTGACGACTGGAGGCGGGGCCTGGTAGTCCTGGGTGGCGACGGTGGTGGGCGCGGTGAAAGACTGGCCGTTCGGGAGGACGATCGTCGCCGTCTGGGTCGTCAGACGCCCGACGCCCTTGGAATAGTAGACGTCGATGAACTTGTCCGGTGTGGCGTCGCCGGTATTCTCAATCTCGAAGCGGTAGCGCAGGCGGTCATCGAAGATGGCCTGGCCGAAGTGCTCGGCCGACACGATGAACCCTTTGGTGTCCATGACCAGCACGACATATTTGTTGTCGTTGGGGTCGAGGAACGCCCAGTTGTCGCCGATGTCTGCGGCCACATCCTGGGCGACCAAGGGGGAGTCGACGTGGTCCGACGCCTTCACCGAAGTGACGGGCGTCACCTGGAAGGCCGGAACCGCTAGGGCGGCGATGCCGCCCAGGCTGAGAAGGGCAGCCGGGAGTTTTGGAATGTTGAACTTCACGAGATTTCCCTTTCTTCCGCGATGTCCCCGGCGGCGGGGCACCGACACAGCGAGAACGGAAAGCTTTTGCTTCTGATTATGCTTCTGATATCGTGCAGGCCGGACGGGCCGCGAGCCAGGCACGGTGGGTCTCACCTCCTCTCGATTGAGTCGCTCCGACAGCCCTTACAAACCGGGGCGGTGGAAAGTTCCATTATCGCGCCGGCCTGTCCGCAGGGCAATCGCATTTAACTGTTGGCTTCTGCGACCATGCCATTCATGGCATGGAGTAAAATTGATAGGCGATTGCCCTAATGCTTAGTTAAGTTAAATCTTTTTACTTTCTTGACACGGTAGGAAAGGCCAATTCCAGGGAAGCTTTTCTAATTCTGAAAGTAAAGAAATCAACCTAACTGACCACTATGCCTGTCCGTTTCACGATTTGCACGTTATCTTCCCTTATGGTACAATGTCTGATGATCAATGGAGACCGCCCATGAAATTGACCGCCCCTCTGGCTTTGACTTCCGTGGCACTGCTCGTGACCGGCATCGTCGCCGTCCGCCTCGCCCGGCCTCACGCCGCCCCGACCGCGCCCGCCGTTTCCAGCCGCGCGGTCCGCCGCCAGCCGCTTTGGACCGTTCAGCCACCGCTGCCGCCCGCGCGCCTGGCGGCTCTCCGCGCTGACGAGACAGGGCGCATCCCCATCCTGATGTACCATGCCATCGGCGGACCCGCCTTCCGGGGCACCCGCTATGACAAGGAGGGGCTGAACATCGCGCCCGAGACGTTCCGCAAGCATCTGACGTTGATGTATGCCGCGCACTGGTATCCCGTCAATATGCGGGACGTGCTGAGTTCCCACATCGCCGTGCCCGCCGGCAGGACGCCGGTCGTGCTGACCTTCGACGACGCGCGCGGCACTCAGTTCCACTACCTGCCGGACGGCACGGTTGACCCAAACTGCGCGGTCGGCATTCTGAAGTCGTTCCACCAGAAGCACCCGGACTGGCCGCTGCGGGCGACGTTCTACGTCCTGCCCAAGTCCGCCTGGAATCCAGCCCCCTTTTGGCAGCCTGGGCGGGAGACCCGCAAGCTGCGCGCCCTGGTCGCGGACGGCTTCGAGGTCGCCAACCACTCGACCACGCACCGCATGATGACGCATCTTTCCGGCACGGAACTGACCTGGGAGATGGCCGAGTGCCAGCGCTACGTCCGGGACCGCGCGCCCGGCGCGACGATGGACACCATGGCCCTGCCCGGCGGCGCAGCCCCGAAGAACCACGCCCTCTGGAACACCCTGCTGCGCGGGCATCTGAACAACGTCACCTACCGCAACCGCTGCATCCTGATGGCCTGGGGCGGGCCGAGCCGCTCCTGGGCGGACAAGAAGTTCGACCCCGATCGTATCACCCGCATCGGAGCCGGGCCGGGCTGGGTCGAGCGCGCGATCAAGGCGCTGACCACGCACCGCATCCCCCCGTATGTCAGTGACGGCAACCCCGACACGGTCGCCGTGCCGCGCTCTGAGGCGAAGTTCGTGAACCCACACCGCCTTGGCGGCGCAAAGCTGGTCGTCTACAATGATCCCACGGCTTGGAAGCCAAAGACCGCCCACAAGAAAAACAGCCCAAAGGCGGGCCAAAAGACGCTGGTCGCGGGCAAGCCGTCGGGTCAGGGGGCGTAGGATTCCCGGCCCCAATTTTGGGGAGGAGGAGACAAGAAAGGCGGGTGGCCCCCCTACGGGACAGGGGACCCCTGCCCTTTGGTTCTTTCTGGTTCTCCCAGAATTGGGGGCCGGAGGGGGGCGACAGGTCGCGCTACTGTTCTAGGAGAACCCATTCATGCCACTCCACACACGGGGCCTCACATCGGCGGCCTTCTGGCTCGCTTGCCTCGCCGTGCTGCCGGCAAGCATTGCCCATGCCGCGCCCAAGAAGACCGCCGCTCCCAAGCCCGTGGTCGTCACCCGCGTCACTTGGCACGGCTGGGCCGGCTCCGTCCGCCTTTCCAACGGCATCGTCGAGGCCGTCGTCGTCCCGACCATCGGGCGCATTATGAGCTTTCAGTTCGTCGGACACCCCGAATCCAGCCCGATCTTCGTCAACAAAGAGTGGGACGGCAAGACGGTCGCCGACGCCGACCCGACGACTTGGGCAGCTTTTGGCGGCGACAAACTCTGGCCGTCGCCCCAGAGCAAGTGGCTGAACCATAACGTCCGCGCCTGGCCGCCGGACCAGACCTTTGACGGCGACCCCGAAGTCGCCCAGATCGTGCCGAACGGCGTCCGCCTCCTCACGTCGGACAGCGTCGCCTTCGCCACCCGCGCCACGCGGACGATTACAATGAAGCCGGGCGAGGCGCGTCTTTACATTACTCAGACATTTATCAAAGACCCCGACGCCGCCAACCCGCCGGGTCTTGCGGAGGCTTCGGACGCACCCGCCGCGACCGAAGCCCAGAATGCCGTTGCCCGGCGTCTGCGCGACGGCTTCCCCATTGGCATTTGGTCCATCACCCAGACGCGCGGCGACGGAACGGTTTTCCTGCCGCCGGCGACGGGCGGCAAGTTCCCAAACGGCTACCTCTCGCTGGGCGACCCCGGAGATGCCCCTGCGGCTCCCTACTTCATGACCCAGGCAGGGCTGCTACGCATCGCACGCGACCCGAGCAAGTCCCACAAGATCGGCGCCGGATCTTCTGCGGGCTGGATGGCGTCCCTTTACAGCGGCGCCGTTCTGTTCTCCGAGCACTACCCTTACCAGCCTGGCGCAGCCTACCCAGACGGCGGAACGCCCGCCGAGGTCTACACCAACGGCGGGGCCACGGCCTACATTGAGATGGAGCTGCTCGGCCCGCTGGTTTCGCTGACGCACGGCCAGAATATCTCACATGACATCTTCTGGCAGCTCCAGCGCCTGCCGCGCGCGCCGAAAAGCGCGGCGGACGCGGGGGCACTGGTAGCAGCGGCCATGCGGCAAGCGCCAAAGCCGTAGGACATAAAAAAGGGCGGGATCTCCCCGCCCTCTTCCTTTGTTCGCCCTCTTCCCCTCGCGGCGCTACTCCTGATCGCTCGCGGTGTACAACCCATAGGTCGGCGCGGTCGTTGGCTCTGTGACCACAAGCGTGTAGGCTTTGCCGCCCGAAACCGAGACGTTGGTGGCCGGCACGAGCACGGTAGACGTTCCCGTGGCGTTCACCTGCACTGAAAGCGTCCCCGAAGGGACGGCCTGGTACAACGTGACCGGCGTGACGGCGGGCGCAGTCGTGTCAGTGGAGGCGACGCGCGTGGGGAAGGCAGGGTAAGTGACACCAGTGAAAACAGGCTTGCCGTTGATCAGCACATCCACTGTACCGGCATCGGGGGCGCCGTTCAGGATACGGACATTGGCCTGGCCGGAAGGCGGATCGCTGTAGGGCGCGGCGGCGGTGTAGCCGGCCGCCGCCCCTCGGTCGCCCGTCACAACGGTCTGGAGGAGACGCGGGTCGGGCTTGCCCAGGCTGACGTCCGGCAGGGCCGTCAGGCCGATCAGATAAGCCGTGTAGAACGAGTTGTTGTTGAGCGGTAATGTCGAGCTAGGCGGGTAGGTGGCGGTGACGCCGAGGGGCGTGGCCGCGCTGGTCGTAAACCCAAAGGTTGAGACGCCCTGGCCGGCATAGATGTAAGGGCTGCCCTGCCCAAAATTGAGGTCGCCCCCCATCGCGTAACTGTTTGCCAGCACACCGGCCGTGCCCGCAGTCGGGGACAGGTCTAGGCCCCGAACGCGGGCACTGGGGTCGCTGCTGGTGCTGCCGCAGCCGGCGCTCAAGAGCGCCGCGAGAGTCATCCCAACCCCCAGCAGCGACACCAGAGGGGTGGAGAGAACCCCGGCCCGGCGTTGTCGTATTTGCAATGCAGTTGTCTCCTATCGGTGGTGAGATCGTTTTGTGAGATCGTTTTGTGGCGTTGTCTCTTTAGACAACCGGGGGGAGGTTTTGTTTCAGCCGGGTCCGTCTTCTTTCCGCGCCGACGCCTGGGCGGCGTCGGCGACCGCGTAAATCCAGTCGGCGGCCAGCAGCGCGGTGACGAACCAGAAGGCGGGGCCGAAGATTGAACGGCCCGTCTGCCCGTGCGCCCAGAGGGCAAGTAGTCCGAGTCCCAGCAGGAAGACGCCGATGAGGATGCCGCCCTTGACCGTCTGGCCCTGGACGACTTGCCCCAATCCGGGGCAGAGCGCCGACCCCAGAATGACCGGCCATGCGCCGCGCGAGCCGCCTTCCCGGCGCACCATCGCCGTCTCGGTCGCAGCATACGCCACGCCCAGTTTTTCCTGTCGCTGCCGCTCCGCCCGGCGCAGCGTCGCCTTGCCGAACTTCGCTTCCGCCGACGCCCGGCCCGGCTCGTGCGTGAGCGCCGTCTGGTACGCTCCCGCCGCCGCCTCCCAGTCTCCCCGCGCCCCCAGGACATCGCCCAGCAGCTCGTGTGCGGCGGCGTCCCCCGCCCGCTCCGCCAGGACCACCCGCACCGACGCTTCCGCTTCCGCCGTCAGCCCGCGCCGGAGCTGGATATGGGCGTTCGTCAACCGCCGTCCCGCTTCCTCCTCCGCCGCATAGTCTCGCTTGGGGGGACGAGGCGCGGCGGGACGAGGCGGCCTCGCTCCCTCAGGCTGGGCCGGGTCAGGCGGCGCGGCCATGTCGGTCCTCCCCGTCGCCGTCTAAGTCCTCGTCTTCGTCGAGTTCGTCTTCGTCGAGTTCGTCGTCTTCCTCGAACTCGCCGACGCCCATGCCTTCGAGTCGGTCCGGCTCACGCTCCGGGGGCGCCTGGCCGGTCCAGAGCTTTTCCAGACCGTAAAAGGAGCGCTGCTCCTCGGACATGACGTGGACGATGTTGTCGCCGTAGTCGAGCAGGACCCAGGTTGCCTCGCTATAGCCTTCGATCCGCCGCTGCCGGATGCCCTGCTTCTCCATCGCCTCCATGATGCCGTCGGCGACCGAGCGAATGTGGATGTTGGACGTGCCCGAACAGATGATGAAAAAGTCGGCGATGACTGTTTTGCCGCGCAAATCCAGGGCCGTGATGTAGTTGGCCTTTTTGTCGTCGGCGGCCGCAGTGATCGCGTCCCGCCGATCTTCCGAGGTAAGTATGCTTTCTTTCATGATATGTCCAACAGTATACCCCAGTTGCCCCCAAAAGACGAAAAACGGCGGCGGGCCGCTGTGGCCCGCCGCCGTTCCTTCCTCACGACGAGGTCACATCTTCATCTTGGAGCCGTCGGTGAAGCCGGCGGGCGCCTTGCTCATCTTGGTCAGCTTGTGGCCCATGCTGTCCTTGTAGCCCAGCTTTTTGGCCTGCATCGCCGAGTAGTACGCTTTGCAGTCCTTGCACACATAGACGGTCTTGGCCGCCGTCATCTTGCCCATTGGCTTGTGCATCATGGGGTGGCTCATGGGCTTCTGCTGGGCCATGCCCGCCGAGGCGGAAAAGAGGGTGATTCCGGCGGCAACTGCCGCCACGATCTGCTTGGTCATCGGGTTTCTCCTGTGAAATAGACTCGGTCAGTGGATTCTAGCGTATGGCCGGTCGTTTTAGTTCCATTGCGGCTGTGATTTCCTACAGCAACGGCGATCATCAGTTGACGAGTTTGCCGCTGTCCGAGTCAAAGGCCTTAGTGTCCACCAGGGAAATCTGGCCCGCCTGGGAGATCCGGTAGGTGTGGATAGAGCCGCTGGGCGCGGCTCCCGATCCGGGATGGACAATCGCGATTATGCCGTTGCCATAAGCGATCACGGCCTGCCCATCCTTGTTCGTTCCAATGTTGGCCGCGCCGTGCATGTCGGTTTGGGAGAAAGCAGGAGAGTCGTTGGCCGCGCCCGTCTGAGCCGAGGCAGGCCGCTTCGTCAGTCCCACGGCCCCCACGAGGCCTACGACCGCTGCCGCGCCCACCAGGGCGAAGGCGGGAAAACGATGCTTCATCAAAACCTCCGGTGTTTCAAGAGCCTCAAACGTGGGTCACAAACTCGTCCACCCACGCCAAAGGAAGGCCAGGCCAAGAGCGGCCAGGAACAGGGCAGAGACGCGCGTCATGGCAAGCCGGAACGGCATCTTCATCAGCAAGCCGCCAAACAGGACGTTCCCGAACAAGGCCAGGGTGAGCAGGCCGGGCACCGTCCCCAGACCGAAGCAGAGCATGAGCAGGGCGCCCGAAAGCGGGCGCAGCGTGAAAGTCGCCATCAGGGCGTTGTAGGTCAGGCCGCAGGGGAGCAGGCCGACGAAGACGCCGATGCCTAATGGCTTCAGCGCGCTGCGCGACTGCAAGACGCGCAGGTAGACCCGCCGCAGGCGCCCGCCGCCCGCCCCCAGCACGTCCGGCTCCGGCAGCCGGAAGCGCGGCACCAGCCCCGCCAGCCCCAGGGCCAGACCGAGCATCACGACGCCGACGGCGAGGCTGACCGCGCCCTGCGCCGACGCCCACCTGTGCCCCAGCGCACCGACCATCCCGCCCGCCAGCCCCAGGGATATGAGCGCGGCCAGACGGCCGCCGTGGAACAGCGCGTGCCGGGCGGGATGGAGGAGGCGCGGCTCGCCCTTGTCGGGCATCCCGGCATAGGAGACGACGAAAATCCCGCACATGCCGATGCAGTGCGAAAAACCGCTCGCCAGCCCCAGCATCAGGGCCAGAAGGTACACGGACTCCATCGTCATCTTTAGGGTGCCTGCGGCGGGGGCGGCCAGACGAGCGGCCTTTCCAGCAGGCCGGGCCGCTGCATCCGCCAGACGCCCTCGGTATGGAGCGGGATCAGCCCGAACAAGCGGCTGCTGATCTGCCACGTCCCCGGGGCCGCCTGGCCGTCCCCCTCAAACGTGCCCTCGTAGTGGACCGGCGAGGTCCGGGCGAAGCGACTCCACTGGTAGGTCTTCACGAACCGTACCGTGCGGCCTTCCACCGTCCCCGACACGCCCGCCTCGCCGATTCCATCGGCGTCTGTGATGACGCCCGCAAAGCCGCCCGCCGGGTCCGCGACCGTAAACGAGGCGCCGAAGCGCGCCGGGGGCCAGTTTGGCTGGCGTCCACCGTAGGCATACACGCCGTCCCACTCGCCGCTGATATCGGGCCTAATTCCGTCAGCGGTGATACTGTCCTGGCCCACGCTGCCGCTCATCCCAGCCGTACCACTTCCCGCACCCGCACCACTTCCCGCTCCTCGACCTCTTCGGTCGCCGCGCTGCTCCCGGCCTCCGACCACAAACGGCGGGCATCCCAGACGCCGTGCGCCATTTCGCCGATCCGCCACGTCCCCTGCATCGTGCGCCCGTCGTCGGCCAGGGTGCCTTCATAAGAGACGGACGCCTGCCCGCGCCGGTGGTAGCGCTTGGCAAAGCGAATGCCCCGCCCGCTCTGACCGCCTGCGGCGTTCGCCTCCCCCAAAGCATGATTACCGAGGCCGTGATCATCAAGGATGGTTCCCCGGAATTTGCCGTCGCTGTCCGGCTCGGTGAATGTCGCCTCGAACCGCACCGGCGGCTGCGCCCGCAGTGCTCCTTTGTAGGCGTAGGTCCCCAGCCAACCGCCGCCGACGCTTCCCGGTTCCCGCCCCTGTTCGTGCGCGCTCATCTCGTGTATGCTCATGGCGGTTTGACTACCTTGCCTTCACCGGAAATACCTGCGTCGCGCGTTCCGGTCCCTTCACGGCCGTTACTGTCACGCACCAGGCTCCCGCCATCGTGAACCGGCCCATGCCGACGTAGACTCCTGCCGTTGTCTCATGTGCCGTCACCCCGTTGTCACCCATCGCCATCGCCGGCATGTCGAGCCGCAGGGTCACAGCGGCCCCACGCACCGGCTTCTCCGCCGCGTCCGTGATTCGCACGGTCAGGGCGGTGGGGTCAAGCGACGTCGCCGGGCGCGGCGTCATGTCCAGCGCCAGGTTCATCTGCGGGTTCCGCGCCTCGACCGGCGGCGCGGCGGGATGAGGAGCACAGCCGGCGCAGAGCAGGAGGAAGGCTAACCCCGCCCTGAACGGCGGGGCTTTAGTAGAGCAACACCCCGCCTGCGCGGGCTGAATGCCAGTGGCAACATGCTCTTGCGCCCGCGAAGGCGGGCAGCGGGCACTTCTAAAGCCCAGGGGTTCAGCCCTGGGAGAACAGCCCCGCCGTTCAAGGCGGGGGACCCTGCCCTTCACTTCGCCGGCGGCCTCCGCAAATGCACCGGCGGCTTGGTCTGGATCTGCATCAGCGGCGACGAGGTCGTCTGCATCTTCGGCGCCCCGCTGCTGGGGCAGCCGTCGCAGCCGCTCCCCCCATTTCTTGTACGCCCCGGTCTGCCGCGAAAGGCGGCGGCCTGACCCCACAGCCGCCGCCCCACGGCGAACGCGGCCACGGCCACAATGCCCAGCGCGACTATTTGCTGTCCATCAACGTGCATTATCATTCCCCCTCAGCGCAGCACCCGCACGTGACCGCTTCCCGGCCTTCTCGAATCAGGAGCGGGATCAGGGCCAGAGCAGCGACGCTGTCCAGCCACCACAGGCCGGGCAGCAGCCGGGTCACGGCCAGCCCGATCATCAGGACAACGGACAGATACCCGCAGGTAATCGCCTCCATCGTATCCGCCCGCAATGCCTTCGACCCCAGCCGCGCCGCGACCTCCAATTTGTAGCCGGCCAGGACCGGCATCCCGATCTTCGCGACAAGGCCGATCAAGATTCCCCAAACGCTCTTGTGCGTGTCAGTCCGTGTCTTCAGTACGGTTAATCCGAGCAAAGAGTTCGCCGCGATAAGCAGAGCCAGCCCGTACAGAGTGTGTCCGACCAGCCGCGCCGCCCGCCGCTCCACGGCTTCGAACCGCCCTGCGCCTGCCTTGCTCCCGGCCTCGACCCGCAGCCGCCAGAGAAGGACGCCCGCGCTGAACAGCTTGACCATGCTGTCCAGCCCAAATCCTTCCAGCAGCAGGCTTTTGGAGACCGCCCCAGCCAGAGCGCCGCCGCGCCCTCGACCGTCATCCAGCCCAGCGTCAGGTATGTCAGCCCCAGCGCCGCCCGCATATCGCCGGCCCGGTCGTGAGGAGGTTCCGTTGTCAGCGCGGCGTCTATGGCGTTGTCCTTTCTTGCTACCGATACAGCCTCGCCGCTGACAGCAGGTGGCTTCTGGCGGAGTGACTAAGTCCATCTCGACTGGCCCTGGTCAATCGCCGTCACATCCCCAGCCGCTTCGCGAGGGCTGCATCAAGCGGATAAACGGCTTCTTTGGGCAGCGGCGGCTTTGCTTTAGCGGTCTGACCCGCGTGGATCAAAGCGTACAGCTTCCGCACAAGCGGGGTGTAGTCGCGGATTTCCACGACCCATTCCTGCACATAACGATCAATGACGTGGCGGCTGAGGCCAACCTGGATGCTGTTGTGGTCCAGGGCTTCGCCGCGCAGGGAACGCTCCGGGTCCCACTGGACATGTACCCGTGCCGCGTCGAATTGGCGCTTCCAGTCATCCGCGTCGCGGTACATGCCCTTCTCTGGGTGTGTTAGGACGGCTTGGGCCAGCGCCTCTTCCCAGCCCCGGCGCGTGATGCGGACGGCGAGAACGTGTTCCTGACCGGCCTTTTGCCCCCAGCGGCTGCGCTCCATCAGCCACAGGAACGACGGCTTGATCCAGGTCATGCGATGAAAGGAAAAAGGGACGACAAAGGTCCCATGACGCAGGGCGGCCTCGGCGATGGGCCGGGGGTACGCCTGGTAAACGACGATCGTTCCCTGATCATAGTCCGCACGGATTTCGCAGGTCGCCGTCACTCGGATGTGCCTCTCGCAAAAGGTGGGGCCTGGAGGAATACCCATCCTCCAGGCCCCGGTTTGTTGCCATCTCGGCAAGCCACCACGTTTAAGTCCTCGGTTCACTCTGAGGTCGTCGTGTTCTACTATTAAACTACCCCTGCAAGGCAAGTTTATAAGAGATGAAGCAGGGAGGAGGAGATGCGCCTCCATCCGACAGACACCGACCGGGAACGATTGATTTGGCCTGCGACAACGAATGCTGAGGCTGGAGTAATAGTCTCAGTCTAGGGTGGCGTGGACGCTGCCTCTACCAAATTGGGCTACCCCCGCGCGTGGTGCGGGGGGCAAGGCTCGAACTTGCACTGTCGCGTTCCCGCCGTCAGTCGAAGCTTCAGTTTCAACTTGTACTCACGGGCCATTATACCCCAACTCAGGCGAACAGGTAGCCGAAAAGGCTTTCGCCGATGCGCTTGTCGGGGGCCTCGATAGAGTTTGCCTCCTCGCGGGCGAATTTGACGCTCTGCTGCAGCTTGTCCACGCGGTCCAGCAGTTCTTTCACGCGGCTGGCGGGGAGCGCGCCGGAGAACTTGACGGTCTTCCAGTAGCCGACGATGATGTCTTCCATGTAGGTCTCGACCTGGGCGGGGTGCTTGTCCGTCGCCTCGGCCTTGACGTGGTTGCGCGGGACTTTTTTGGTCTTGGCGGTCTGGACGGCCTCGGTGACGTAGGCGTCCGCCGAGGGGTCGAAGGTCCAGGTCTCGGACGGGTCCAGCGTCGGCAGCTTGCGGATGAACGTATGCATGTCCACGAGCTGCTTTTCCAGGAACAGCAGGTAGGTGGCGGGCACATCGGCGGCCAGCGTCCGGCCATCCACCACGATGTCGGCGCGGGCCTGGCAGTTGGCCCAGTCTTTGGCCGCCGTGACGTCGAACAGCTTGGTCAGGATCTTGGCCGTGTCCTTGATGACGGTCTCGGCGGACGCCTGCACGCGCGTGAACTCGGGTGGGAACTGCTCGCCCTCCTCGTCCTTGGGCTGGTAGGTGCGCGAAAGCCCCGCCAGCAGGCTCGGCTTTTGGAGCAGGTGATGGGCCTCGGTCAGTTCCTGGAAGGACGTACCTTTGACGCCTTTTTCGATGGCGATGATCTGGTTCAGCTTTGCGGCCATGTGTTTGTTTCTCCATTCATGTGGCGGTTAATGTCGTAAGCCCGGTGCGTCGCCGCCCGTCGTCATCTCGGTCAGGGCTTCGGGGGTGTCCAGAAGCGTCGCGCCTTCTTGGTCCTACTTTTGCGGATTGTTTGACAAAATGTTGACATATAGAAGAAAACCACGGTATAATCTTTGCAAAAGGGACTAGGATTTCCTGGTCGGCAACAAGCCCTGGTGTAAACCGGGGCTTGTTGTTTTTCTAAGGAAAGATTTTGAGGCCGCGCACAAGGCCCGGACCAACATAAAACCGTGGGCGGAGGATGTCAAAAGCCGGATTAAGCTTGCTTGGGTCAATAACATGGCGCGCGATGGGATAAGCGGCTAAGTCAGCCATCTGCATCCCGATGATGTTCATCTCCTTTGTTCGAAAGGTCAAACGAAACTGAATGCGCTTTACCCGGTCGGCAGAAACGTAGATGTTCCCCTCATTCACAAAACGATAGAAACTTAGGCTGAGTTGATCGTCCTCTTTCTTCCCCGTCCTTCTGCCATTACATAAACCTCTGTTTGACCTGCCTTTTCCAAAAGCGGCAAAAGGCGCTCCAAAGCGAACTCCATTGCTAGGTCGTAGGGATTCGCCGCCGCTTCCCCGTACCGATCTTTATGGTGCTGCTTGCGGATCACGGAAGCGATAAGGGTGTATGCCTCTGAACCCATGATCTGATTGATGCGGGAGTAGAACTCGTTCCGCCGGGCCGTGTTGCTGAGGAAGGCATAAGGCCCTTTCTGCTTGCGGATGTCATAGGAACGCAGGATGACGCCTTCATGCCCGAAAAAATCCATCTTCATTTGGTAGACAGCCGGTACGATGGCTTGCACATATTCCTTAATGTCGCAGATCACCATCACTAGACCAAAGATCGGATAATCTTTGTCCACTAGTTCCAGCGTATGGTCCCCGGTCTCGTCCATGTACACGATGAGAGGCATGATTTCACCGTTGTTTCTAGCCGTTGTCAGTGCCGGAAGCCCAGCGCGCTGCCGCCTGTGGTCATCTCGGCTAGGGCCTCGGGGTCGTCCATGCGCTTCAGGTGCGCTTTTAGCTCGTCCACCTGGGCCAGCACGGAGCGGGCGAACCCGTCGTCCAGCGTCGCTGCGCCCTCCTGGGCGCGCTCCAGGGCGGCGGACACGAAGGCTTCCTTGAGGTAGGCGGGCGTGAAACCGTCCGTGCGCTCGGCAACGGTGCGGGCCAGCGTCTCGGCGTCGAAGTCCGGGGCCAGGCGGGCGCGCAGGGACGAGCGGGCGAGCAGGCGCAGGCAGAACTCACGGCGCTCCCCGAACTGCGGCAGGCCGATGTGGATGACGCGGTCGAAGCGCGACGGGCGCTTGAGCAGGGCTTCGTCAATGCGGCCCGGATGGTTGGACGAGGCGATGATGAGCAGCCCCTCGTTGTTCCCGAAACCGTCCAACTCGTTCAGGAAGACGGTCCGGTTGTCCTCATGGACTAGGCCGTCGAGGTCCTCAAACGCCAGGATGCAGGGCGAAAGCTGGCGGGCGCGCTGGAAGATGGTGCGGACGGCGTCGTCGTGGCTGTAGGGCTGCAAGTCGCGGACATACAAAAACGGCAGGCCCGGCAGGGCGGCGGCGACGGCCTTGCAGATCATCGTCTTGCCCGTGCCGGGCGGGCCGACAAGCAGGACGCCGCGCCGCCAGGCGAAGCCCAGGGCGGCGTAGGCGTCGCGGTTGCGGACGAAGCCTTCGACGGCGTCGCGCAGGCGCGTCGCCGTCTCGGCGGGCAGGACGACGTCATCCCACGTCACCTTGCCGATCTCCCCGTCCATGTCCGGCGCGTTTTCCCAGCCGTGAGTGTAGCGCAGGCAGCGGCCGGCGGGGCGCTCGACGAAGGCGGCCATCTCGCGGGCGAAGTCAGCCAGCAAGGCTTCGGACTCGGCGAGGAACAGGACATAGCCGACCCGGACGGCGCAGGGAACGAAGGCAATTTCCAGGGCTTCGCCGTGCCACTCAGCGGCCAGCCAGCCCAGGTACGGGACGACCTCGTCCTCACGGCCCTGCCCAAGAAAGCCGTCCGAGCCGGGCGTCAGGCGGCGCACCGGAGCCGCCTCCCGGTCCAGAAACCGGCGCAATTGGACGCGGTCCACATACATCATCAGGGTCACGCCGGCCGGGCGGACGCGGCGGACCTCGCGCAGCAGGGCGTCCTCGCAGTTGTCCCCGTAGGCTTCCGCCCGCAGGGCCTCGTTCAAAGCGTCCGCGCGCCAGTCGTCTCGCACGTCCGGCGTGGGCGGAGATTCTTCCCCTTGTCCTTCCGTGGTCCAAAGTGTTTCCATGAATGTTTTTCCAAACGTCAAATGCCCCCGCCGCCGCTGAGGGCAGTCGGGGGCGCGAGAGCCATTGTTTCGGGCGCAGGGCGGCTAAAGCAGGCTCGTATTTGTACCCGATGGCCGCCCCTGTTGTCAAGTTTGCCCGAGGCGTATCGCCTTCCTGTCTCATACAATTACCAGTTTTTGCTATTTCTTCTCACTTTGGCTTGTCTTATGCCCTATACTAAGGCAGAAGTCGTTCGCGAAGGAGAAGTAGTACTTTGTATCCATTTGGTCATCTAAAGACAGTCGCCTGGGTGATGGGCGCGGCGCTGGTTCTGGGCGGGGCGCAGGGAGTGCGGGCGCAGACGTTCATGTTTTCCAGCGACTTGTCCGGCTCCAAAGTGGTAACTTTGACCCAAGACGGCGGCAAGACGAGCGTCCAGGGCTACGCGGGCCGTTACAAAGGGCAGATCGGGTCCGGCCCGGTCACGAACATTTTCTGTGTGGACATCGGCCACGAGATTCATATTGGGGATACTTATGCCGCAAACACGCAGTACGACATCACCAGCGCGGCAGGAGTGTTGAACGGCAGCTACTACAGCGGCGGCCTGGCCTCGGCCCTGACTGACGGCGACATTGCTTCGGTGACTCTGACACAGGCAAACAGCAGAGCAAGCGAAGTGGCCTTTCTGGCTGACAATTACCTGAACGCGACCAGCTTCAGTGAGGCATCAGGCAGCGCCGACCTGGGGAACAACCTCACCGGGCTAGGCCTGAGCGTCTGGGATATCCTCCAGGATGGCGGGGACGGATTGAAGGCCGGTCAAGTGCAGACGGGTTCCTCGGATGCCGGCGTCTATGGCAGTCTGGTGAGCTACTACGAGGGACTGGCAGCGGCGCACACGGGCTACACGTCCCGCACTGCAGGCTGGATTCAGGCCCCGCAGCCGACGCCGGGCCGGCACATGCAGGATTATGTTTATGAGAAGCCAGCAGCCCCGGCGGACGTAGCCGCCGTGCCGGAGCCGGGCATGACGGCGTTTCTGTCCAGCCTGAGCCTGGTCGCGGGAGGCTTCTGGCTGCGACGCAAGAAAGCAGCCCGCTAGAAGCCGATGCTGGAGCGGAACCGGAACGCGAACAAACAGGGAGAGGATCAATGATCCTCTCCCTGTTTATTTCTGCCGTTTTTCTGCTCACCTCCTGAGCGATCAGAAAATTGTCGGATTGTCAGGTTTGTGAACATAAACAGTGGGGTATCTCTCAGGTCAGTAGAGCATTAACAGAGTATTAACACAGAGTATTACCAAGGGAGCACCCCATCCAATGCCGGATACGCCGGATCAAGAGCCGCCCAAGCGGACAGTTCAGATGTACGACCGCCCGGCGAGCGCGGACAGGCCGCCCCTGGGGCGCCTCATTCTCATCGTGGTCGCTCTCCTTTTAGTGGCGCTTCTGGCCGCCAAGTTTATCTTCCACATCCACTTCGGTCTTCTTCACGCAGGACATTAAGCAACACATGAGGAGCAGCCCATGGTGACAACGGTGACACTGGCCGGTGGCGGACAGGCCATTCTGGAAGACGACCCGCGTTTCGGGGAGCCGGGCAAGGCCCTGCTCCGCCTGGAAACGGGCCGGCAGGTGCTTGTCCCCGAGAGCGCCCTGATTCAAGAAGCCGGCGGCTACCGGCTGCCGTTCACGGCGGAGGAGCTGGCGGGTGGGACTTTCGGCACGGACGTGGGGGAACAGACACAAGTCCTGTCCCGGCCTCTGACGGAGTCAGGGGAAGGGACCGTGACCGTCCCGCTCATGGAAGAAACGCTGCGCGTGACCAAGCGCGAGGTCGTGACCGGCGGCGTCCGGCTGACCAAGCGGGTCACGGAGCGCGAGGAGACCGTGGACGAAGCCCTGCTGCGGGCGGATGTCCAGGTCGAGCGCGTTCCCATCAATCAGGTGGTGACGGAAGCGCCCCAGGCGCGTCAGGAAGGGAGCACATTAGTCGTTCCCATTTTGGAAGAGATTCTCGTCGTCGAGAAACGCCTCATGCTCAAGGAGGAGGTACGGATCACGCGCACACAGACCGAAGTTCACCAGCCACAGGCAGTGACGCTGCGCTCGGAAGAAGCGGTCATCGAGGGGATCACTCCCGAAGCGCCGCTCGCACACTAAACTCAGACACTGAATTCAGACACAGATCACAAAACGAAAAGGAAACACACAATGGCAAAGACAGTCGTAGGCTTGTTCGATGATTTCGCGGAAGCGCAGAGCGTCGTGCAGGACCTGGTGAACGCCGGGTTCTCGCGCAGCGACATCAGCATCGCCGCCAACCAGACGGCAGCGGGCTACACGGGCGACGGCACGACCGGGACCACGACCGGCACGGGCGAAGGCCATGCCGTCGGCAAGGATGCCGGCATCGGGGCGGGCCTCGGCGGTGCAGTGGGCCTGCTGGTCGGACTGGGCGCTTTGGCGATCCCGGGCATCGGCCCGGTCCTGGCGGCCGGCCCGCTGGCTGCGGCCCTGGGCGTGACGCTGGGCAGCACCGTCACCGGCGCGTTGATCGGCGGGGCGGGCGGCGCCATGATCGGCGCCCTGACGCACATCGGCGTCCCTAAAGAGCACGCGGAGTACTACAGCGAAGGCGTCCGCCGGGGCGGCACTCTGGTCACAGTGAATGCGCCGGACAACCAGGCGGAACAGGCCGTAGACATCCTGAACGGGCATGGCGCGGTGGACATCGAGGAGCGCGGCGCGTCCTACCGCACGGCGGGCTACACCGGCTACAGCGAAACGGCTGCCCCGTACACCGCCGAGGAAGTCACCCGTGAGCGCGACCTGTACCGGACGGCTCCGGCTGCGGCAGCCGTCGGCACGGCGGCAACCGGCACGGCGGCGACCGGCAAGGTCAACACGGGCGGCGAGCAGGTCCTCCAGGTCGTCGAGGAGCAGATCGCCGTCGGCAAGCGGCAGGTGCAGGGCGGCGGCGCACGGGTCCATACCTATGTGACCGAGCGCCCCGTTGAGGAGAGCGTGACGCTGCACGAGGAGCATGTGACGGTGGACCGACGCCCGGTGGACCGGGCCGTGACGGGCGCCGACACCGCCTTCAAGGAAGGCACGATCGAGGTCACCGAGACGTCGGAAGTCCCCGTGGTCTCCAAGGAGGCCCGCGTGGTCGAGGAAGTCGTCGTCGGCAAGACCGCGACCGACCGCACCGAGACCGTCAAGGACACCGTCCGCCGCACTGATGTCGAAGTCGAGGAGATGAATAACACAACCCGCACGACGGGGACGACCGGCACCACGGGGACCATGGGCACTGCGGGAAGCGCCGTTCCCGGTAACCGCGTCCCTGGCGTTCAAACCGGCGGCCGCGATGCCGACGGCAGCCCGGACACGCGCGGCGTCACCGAGAAAGTCGCCGACGCCGTGACCGGCGACCGCACCGACGACAAGACCGGCAAGCCCACCCGCTAGACAGGCGATTGGGTAGAAGCGCGGGAGCGCAAGGTTTTCCTTGCGCTCCCGCTCTTTGTTGTGCAACCTTTGTTGTGTAGGCCGGACAAAAAAAGAAGCCCTGTCTGGAAGTATTTCAGGCAGGGCTTTTTGTGAACACGATGTGGCTACTGTCTACATATGACCGTGATGAATCATGTTGTGCATGTGCATATGACCGTGGTGCATCTTCACACGGGCATGGTGCATTCCATTGTGGATATGATGCAGGACATGGTAGCGACTGGCAAAAGCGTTGGGCGCGAAGACGAGGGCGAGAGTAACCGCAATGGCTGCGATCCGGGTGGACTTCATGGGCGGGTTCCTTTCTCCTAGGCAGTAAGACGACATATACCCGCGCCCGGCGGCTTTTAACCCTGTTTCAGCCGGAGGCCACCGGGGAACACTGAACCTAATAATGCGTGTCTTGCGGCCGGTCTTGATCTTTTTCGTCGAGCGTCTGACGCTGGCGGGGGCAGGGGTCGCGGCGGCGCTGGCGGCCTTTCTTGTGCTGGCGCATGAGGTCCACGGCGGTGAGACATTGCGCTTCGACGCGGCCGTGTTCCAGTATTTTCAAGCGCGGCAATCGCCGGTCGGTCATCTGCTGATGACAGCGGTTTCTCTGCTTGCGAGCGGATGGGCCATTAGCGGCGTCTCCCTGGCCTGCGTCGTCGCATTCTGGCGCACACCTGCCCGCCGTTCCGACGCCCTGGGTCTCCTGCTGGCCGCTGCGGGCGGGCAGGGGGTGGTTTACGGGCTGAAGGCGCTGTTTCACCGCGCGCGGCCTGAAGCAGCCTTCGCCTCCCTGGGCTACTCCTTCCCCTCCGGCCATTCCTTCGCCGCCGTCACGCTTTATGGGATGCTGGCCTACTGGCTGGTGCGTGCCGCCTCGCGCCGCCGGGCGTGGATATGGACCGGAACCGTCTTCTTGATTCTGGCGATTGGGTTCAGCCGCGTCTACCTGGGGGTGCATTACGCCTCGGATGTGGCGGCCGGCTTTGCCGCCGGACTGCCCTGGCTGTGGGGATGCTGCGCCCTGTCGTTTCACTCGTTGGGAGGACGGAGCCGGAAAGATGGGAGGAACCCTTGAGCCGCTTCTGTCCGATCCTGATGAACACCCATGCCGGCGCGATGCATGCCCAATCGGGGCAAGAGCAGCTGCAGCGGATGGCGCGCGAGGCAGACCTCGATACCGACATCATCCACACCGAGTCGCCGGAGGCCATGACAGAGGCGCTTCAGAAATTAGTTTCCGAAGGCGCGGAGCGTGTGGCAATCGCTGGGGGCGACGGCACGGTGCGCCTGGCGGTGCAGACCCTGGCGGGGACAAACACGGCCCTGGGCATCCTCTCGCAAGGCACCTTCAACAATTTCGCCAGCGCACTGCGCGTTCCCCACAATCTCCCTGCCGCGCTTAAAATGCTCCGCGACGGCGTCGTGCAGGAGGTAGATTTGGGCAGGGTCGGCGACCGCTACTTCACTGAATCGGCCGGCGTCGGCCTGTTCGCGGACGCGCTGGCCTTGTACGGGCAGGGCAGCAACAAGAACTTCCTGCGCGGCCTCTACGCCGCCGCCCGGCTGGGGCTGGCGTTCGGGGCGCATGAGATGCAAGTGACGGTAGACGGCACACCGCACCCCAGCCGGGTGACTTTGTGCGAAGTCGCCAACACTTACCGAATCGCGCAGGCCGTGCCCATCGCGCCCGAAGCGGACATCGCCGATGGCCTGCTGGACGTCGTCATCCTGAGCGACCTCAAGCGCCATGAGCTGCGGCCTTACCTGCGCGCCCTGCGCGCCCAGATGCACCTCGGCCTGCCCAAAGTGAGCGTCCTGCGGGGGCGCGAAGTACGGTTCGAGGCTAACCGCGCCCGCAATGTACATGCCGACGACCAGATCATCGGCGTCACGCCCCTCACCATCACCATTGCCCCGAAGGCGCTGAAAGTCTTGGTGGACCCGCGCCTATGACGATCAAATCAGAGGCGGCCAAACCGGAGACGGCCACGCCCACGATGCCGTTGCCCGGCGATGTGCTTCTTTTCGCCCATGCGACCGGCTGGAACCGTCTGATCACCTTTTTCACCCGCTCGATTTTCTACCACGTCGCGATCTACGCGGACGATTTCCAGGTGGTCGAGGCCCGCCCGCAGGGCGTTGTCTCGCGAGACCTGCGCGGGCCGGAGGGAACGCACTTCTGCGCCGTCCTCCCCGATCCGAACAGGCGGGGGCGGGCGGCTTTGGACTGGGCGCAGGGGCAGATCGGCGGCAGATACGACCGTTGGGATGTCTTGGTCATCATCCTGGAGCACGTCTTCACGCATCTGCACCTAAATTACGCGCCGCCGGGCCGGTTCTCCTGCGGCGAGTTCGTCGCCCGCGCCTTCGAGGAGGCTGGCGCCCGCCTGTTCCCGGACCGTGACGCGGCGGACATCGTCCCCGGCGATTTCGCCCGCCTTCTGCCTCCCGGCGCGCAGCCGCACAACATCGTTTAAAGGAAAACTTATGCCCAACAAACTCACCGGCGTCCTTCTCGACATAGACGGCACACTCATTGACAGCAACGACGCCAACGCGCGCGCCTGGATGGAGGCGCTGCGGACGCACGGCGTCGAGGTCAACTACCTCAAGCTGCGCGAGGGCGTGGGCATGGGCGGCGACAATTTCCTGCCGAAGATCGCTCACATCGAGAGCGACAGCCCGCAGGGCAAGGCCATCAGCGAGACGCGGGGCGAGATACTCAAGTCCAAGTACCTGCCGACATTGCGCGCCTTTCCGCAGGTGAAAGAGCTGCTGACACGACTGCACCAAGACGGCCTGAAACTCGTCGTCGCCACATCGGCCAAGCCCGACGAGGCCGACGCGCTGCTGAAGTTGACCGGTGCGGCGGACTTGATTGACACCATTGCCACGATGGAGGACGCCGAAAGTTCCAAGCCGGCCCTGGACATCCTCCAGGCCGCCTTGAAGAAGTCCGGCCTGGTCGCCGATGCCGTGCTCATGATCGGCGACACGCCTTATGACGTCGAATCGGCCCTAAAGGCCCATGTCGGCATCATCGGCGTCCGCTGCGGCGGCTGGACCGCGCCGGATTTGAAGGGCGCGCTGGCTGTCTACAACGACCCCGCCGACCTGCTGGCGCATTACGACGAGTCGCCGCTGGCCGGGAAATAGAAAACCCGGCCCTGGAAGTGCCGGTCTACTCTCAGTGAAAGTCGCTCCGCGACTGAGAATAGGCTTACGGAACCTCTCTTCAGTGCCGGAGGCACTTCCATTCCATAGTAGGCCGGCACTTCCAGGGCCGGTTACTCTGATGCTCCACCTATGCCCTACTTGCGCTTCAATGCTCCAGCGCCAGCACCAGGCACTTGGCCGAGCCGCCGGACTTGATGAACTCCGACAGGTCCGTCGCATGGACTGTGTAGCCGCGCGCCGTTAAGCCTTCCGCCAATGCCTCGCACCCGCTGTTCATCACGACCTGATCGCCGACCACGACCGCATTGCCGCCGAAGCGCAGGGCATCGTTTTCGGTCAGCGTGATCTTATCCCCCGGCAGAGCTTCAATCGCGGCATTCGCCGAGCCGTCAAAAGCCGGCGGGTAATACGCCAGCAGGTCGGGCGCAAGGGGAATCAGGCAGGTATCCAGGTGATACCAGCGGCTGTCTACGAGCCGCAGCGGCAGGACGGGGACGCCCAGCAGGTCCCCCACCCCCCGGCAGGCCGCCTCGTCCGACCGCTGCCCCCACCCGGCCAGCAGCGTGTCGCCGTAAAAGAGCGCGTCGCCCTCGCCCTCAAACGCCCCCGCCACCTCCTCGGTCAGCGGCTTCAGGCGAAAGCCATTCTCCAGCATCCACTGGATAAAGAACGCCACTTCCCCCTGCCGCTCCACGGGCCGGAAGCGCGATGGCACAAACCACTCCCCGTGCGTCAGCCCTGCATTGGCCGTGAACACCATGTCCGGCAGCCCCGGCTGCGGCGCGACCAGCGACACCTCCGCCCCCACTTCTTCCCGCAGGATTCGGTGCAGCGCCGCCCACTGCGCCCGCGCCCGTCCGGGGTCCGGCCCGTTCGCGATCCGCATCCAGGCGTTGATCTCGTAGGTCACATCGAAATGTTCCGGCGGACACATGAGGAGGCGCATGAGGTTTCCGCTCTATCCGTCGGAGGCGGCCCCAGCATAGGAACTGCGGGCGGAAGTCTGAAAATGATATACTTCCCCGTCGTGCCAGTCCTTCTTGAATCTTGCTGTCGCCTTCTTCGCGGCCTCTGTCGGCTCCGAGTCGGCGCCCATGAGGGCAAGGAAGATGTCACGGTCGCGATTAGAAAGGATGTGTATTGACTCAGGCTCCCACAGTTCGCTGGATGCTTCTTGATTGTCAGAGGCTATCAGTAGGTCGCTCATGGTGCCTTCTACCTCGTTCACGAAAGATGCGGGGTGCTGAGCGTAGTAGACGAAAAATTGATGGTGTTCTTATCGTACCACTTTTTTGTCTCTCCTTACAGCATTTCCTATACTACTGTAGCTAGCTTCTCCATTGTGAATACTTTAGTATGTAGACAAACGAACCTGTTTGATGGCACGATTTAGCAATGGTGATCAAGCAACCCGCCGACACTTTAGAGGGCGCCTTCGGCTCGGTCTTGCGTCAATTGCGGGAAAGCAAAGGTCTGTCTCAGGAAGAGCTTGCCGATCAATGCGGAATCCACCGAACCTACGTCAGCCAGTTGGAACGGGGTCTAAAGTCCCCGACGCTGCGTTTGATTTGGCAGATTTGTGCAAGCCTGGACGTTAACCCGCTGTCCCTGATTACCAATGTGCAGAAGCGCATGGAAGGTAACAGGAACGCGGACTAACGATGCCAATTTTAGCAGCCTCAGACCAATTACAGCGCATTCACGACCTGATCTTCAACTACCTCCGCCTACCTTTAGGTTTGAGCACAGTTCCGGGATCGTTGATGGAAGCCAATCTAAAAGAAGTGCGCGGCGGAGACACGGAAGTTCTCCATACCTATGACTTCGTTGATGTCATATCTCGTAGTGAGAGAATCGGCTGGCAAGTCAAATCAACCAACAGTACGACCCCAGTAACCTGGATACGCGGGAAGATCGCCAACAAAGAAGAACTCATCAAAGCCTCACACGCATCGACGGCAGGGCTTCAAGAGCTTGGCGACACTGTGATTGACTACTGCAACCGTCATATCGCCAATAGCTTCAGGCTTTATGGTCTTGAGGAAATAGGCTACTCGCGCCTCATAAACTTCGGCGGCAAGTTCAGGTACTTCGAGATGCCGTTGATCAAGAACGACGGCTCCGTCTTGTTCAAGCCAGCCGATTACGAGTGGAGATGGTCCAAAGAGAAAAACACGGTTGCCAAAGAGCAAAAGTCGGCGTTGCATGGCTTCCACAAGCAGACACAGGTCAAGCACTGGGCGTGGCATGGGCTGGGAGAAAATCAACTCCATTTCACCGGCGAAAAGCTGTGGTGGCCCCAGCCCGGTTACACCTACAGCATTTCTTTCGATGGTCCTTCGCAAAGTCAAACCGTGAGCTTTGAGGCGCTTGCGGAATGGCTTGCCACGCTCTAGCCGCTTTGTGCGGCCACCGCCAGCCCAATCCGCTCGGCAAGCAGAGGGGGCACGGCATTTCCGACCTGGTGGCTCTGCTGAATATAGGTGCCAGCGAATCGGAAGCTATCAGGAAACGCCTGTAGCCGGGCGGCCTCGCGGATAGTGATGACGCGGGGTTGAACCGGATGCCCGAAACGACCTGACCCCGGATGGAACACCCAGCGCGTGATTGTCGGCGCGACCATTGATTTGGTAAGCCTGCCGTAAGCGCCGCTGTACCCTGACTTGGCGCGCAGATGCTCAGGAAGATCGCGCATCCCCTGCCCCGGTTCTAAAGAAGATAGCCGCTCATACTGCGTCGGCTGAAGCTTTCGGGCGACATGATTGTAAACAGTCTCGCTGCCTTGCCTTGCCCACTTCTGAAACTCGTTTTGTGATTCGGTCTCATAATCGCAAGGGGAAACGCCCTCGCCATGTTCCAAAGGCGGCAGATCGCTGAGGGCGTCCCAAACGGTTACATAGGCTCCCGGCGCAAAAATATCAGGCCCCGCTGCCGGTTTGCTGTGCGTCGGGATGGGAAGAGTAACCTGTTCGCCGTCACGCGACGCCAGGAAGAACGCGCGGCGCCTGCGTTGCGGAACCCCAAAGTCGGGAGCATGGAGCACACGATGCGTGACCGCGTATCCCAAATGCTTCGACTCTAGGGCTTCCAACAAGAGGTTGGTATAGGCCCCGTCAAAACCTTCTTTCATCTCCGCCACGTTCTCCATAAGGATGAAGCGGGGCATACTCGCTTCTGCAAAACGTAGGAACGCGGCGACAAGCTTATTCTTCGGGTCCTCCATGTAGCGGTTTTTCCGGGGCACATTTTTGGAGAACCCCTGACAGGGCGGCCCGCCCGCTAGGATGTCTAATCTGCCTCTTTCAATGTCAATTTCCTGCATCACCTGAGCCGCCGGTATCTCCGAAAGATCATGTCCCAAAGAAACAGAAGTCGGAAAATTGATTTTGTACGACTGCAAGTACGTTGGTTCGTTGTCTACCCCGGCCAGCACATCGAAGCCTGCCCGTTCCAAGCCGCAGGAAATGCCGCCGCCGCCGCAGAACAAATCCACCGCAGTCAACTTTCGGACGTGATAGCTGTGCTTTTCTTCCGACATAGTTAATACTATAGTATACACGCGGGGCTTTTGTCAAGAGGCTGTGGATAATATCGATCATCCTACTCCGTCCACACGGCCTGGGGGTTGCCCAGCAGGTGGCGCAGGTAGTTGACCATGCCCTCGTCCGGGGAGACGGTCAGGTTGGGCTGGACGCGGCGGGTGCGGGCGCCGTCGGCGATGTGCAGGAGGAGGCGGCTGCCGCCGGTCGCGCGGTGTTCGGCCAGTTTGCGCTGCAAGGGGCGCATCTTGTCGGCCATCGTCTCGTCGAGCCGGATGTTCAGGCAGGAGAAGGCCGGGCGCGTCTCGCGGACGACGTTCGCGCCCGCCCCGAGCAGCTTTTCCGCCGTGGCGACGGGGGCGATCTGGTCGGCGCTGATCTCGACGCTGGCAACCGAGCCGGCGTCCTCCTCGCCGCCCCCTCCCCCCTTGTTGATGCGGTCGCGGTGGGACGTGCGGCCTCGGACGATGACGACGCTGTCCTTCTGCGGGGTCTCGGTCAGGGTGGCGGCGGAGCGCGGGAAGACGCTGACGCTGACCGTGCCGGTCTTGTCTTCCAGGGTCAGGAAGTACATCAGCTCGTTTTTGCCCTTGGTGTAGTAGGGGCGCACGTTGGTGAGCACACCGGCGACCGTCACGTCCTCCTTGTCGCCCAGGCCCCGGCACTCGTCAACCGTGTGCGTGACGTGCGCCTTGACGGCATAAGCGTACTGGTCCAGCGGGTGGTCGCTGAGGTACAGTCCCAGCAGCTCCTTCTCCATCGCCGTGATCTCGTTCGGCTTCAAAGCCTCGGCGTCGGGCAGGGGCGGGGCGACGTGGGCGAGGCTTTGCGAATCCGAGTCGTCACCGAACATGGACACCTGGCCGGATTTACGGTCGCGGGCGACGCTGACGGCGCTGTGCAGGGCGCCTTCCAGGCCGGCCAGCAGGCGGGCGCGGTTCTTTTCCAGGCTGGCGAGCGCGCCGGCCTTGATCAGAGTCTCGATGGCCCCCTTGCCGGTTAGGCCGAACGCCATGACGCGGGCGCAGAAGTCGTGCAGGGAGGTGAACGGGCCGTCCTTCTTGCGGGCGGCCAGCACGGCCTCGATAGGGGCCTTGCCGACATTTTTGATGGCGAGCAGGCCGAACCGGATGGCCGCCTCGTGTCCGGTGAACTCGGCGTCGCTGAAATTCACGTCCGGCGGCAGGATTTCGATGCGTTGGCCGTATTCTTCCAAATTCGTCCGCTTGGCATCCTCGATGAAGGCGACCAGCTTGTCCGTGTCGTCGGACTGGACGGCCATCAGGGCGGCGAAGTAGTCCACGGGGTAGTTAGCCTTCAGATACGCCGTCTGATAGGCGACCAGGGCGTAGCAGAAGGCGTGGGCCTTGTTGAAGGCGTAGCCGGCGAATGGCTCGATCAGGTCGAACAAATAAGCAGCGGTCTTCTCGTCCACGATGCCTTTAGAGGCCGCGCCGGCCAGGAAGTTCTCGCGCTGCTGGACCATCTCTTTGAGGACCTTTTTGCCCATTGCTTTGCGGAGGATGTCCGCCTGGCCGAGCGAGAAGCCCGCGATGGCCTGGACGATTCGCAGGACCTGGTCCTGGTAGACGATGACGCCGTAGGTCTCCTTCAGGATCGGCTCTAGGGCGGGGTGCGGGTACTCGATCTTTTCCATGCCCAGCTTGCAGCGGATGTAGCGCGGGATCTGAGCCATCGGGCCGGGGCGGTACAGGGCGACCATGGCGGCGACCTCGGCGACGGTGTTGGGCTTGAGTTCGGCGATGTAGCGGCGCATCTGGCCGCCTTCCAGTTGGAAGACGCCGGAGCACTCGCCGCGCCCCAGCAGGTCATAGGTCTTGCGGTCGTCCAGCGGCAGTTTCAAAACTTCGATGTCTACGCCGTGGGAACGCTTGACATTGCGGACGGCGCGGGCCAGAATGGTCAGGTTTGCCAGGCCCAAAAAGTCCATCTTGATCAGGCCGATTTTTTCCAGCACGTTGGCCGGATAGCCCGTGACCAGGCCCACGCCGTCGTCGGCCCGCTGCACGGGGATGTTCTCGACCAGCGGCTCGGCGGAGATGACGACCCCCGCCGCGTGGACGCTGTCGTGCCGGGTCAGCCCTTCCAGGCGCAGGGCGGTATCAATCAGCTCGCGCGCCTGCGGGCTGCCCTGGACAGCGGCCTTGAACTCGGGGTTGACTTCCAGCGCTTTGCTGATCTTCATGCCGACGGGCAGGGCCGGGATCATCTTGCACAGCTTATCCACCTCGGCCATCGGCATCTTGTTCATAGCCCGGCCGCAGTCGCGGATGGCGGCGCGGGCGGCCATCGTCCCGAACGTGACGATCTGGGCGACGTGGTCGCGTCCGTACTTCTGGACGACGTAGTCAATCACGTCCTGCCGCCGGTGGTCCTCGAAGTCCATGTCAATATCCGGCATGGACAAACGCTCCGGGTTCAGGAAGCGCTCGAAAGTCAGGCCGTATTCCAGCGGGTCCACATCGGTGATGCCGACGCAGTAAGAGGCCATCGAGCCGGCGGCCGAGCCGCGCACTCCGAAGAAGATGCCCTCGCGCCGGGCGAAGTTGGCGAAGTCGCGGACGATCAGGAAATACTGGCCGAAGCCGGTCTGCTCGATGACATCCAGTTCAAACCTTAAACGCTCTTCGTGCTCTTCCGTGATGACCGGGTAGCGCGCCCTCATGCCCTCGAACGAGAGCTTGGCGAGGTAGGATTGGGCGTTCATGTCCTGGGGCGTGTCGCCCGGCGAGGGCATGGCCAGCCGGTCAAACTTCAGGTCCAGGTTGCAGCGGTCGGCGATCTCCACCGTTCGCGCCAGAGCGTCCTGGTAGTTCGGGAAGCGCTGGAGCATCTCGGCCTGCGACTTTAGGTAGAAGTCTTTGGACCCGTAGTTCATCTTCTTCGGGTCGTCCATCGTCGTGCCGGTCTGGACGCACAGCAGGACCTGGTGCGGGTCGGCATCCCGTGCGTCCAGATAGTGGACATCGTTGGTGGCGACGAGCGGGATGTTCAGGCGCTGGGCTAGTGACACCAACTCCCGGTTGACGTGGTGCTGCTTGTCCAGCATATGGTCTTGCAGCTCTAAATAATAGCGGTCGCCGAAGATCTCGCGGAACTCCGAGGCCGCGTATTCCGCCGCCTTGACGTCCCCGTTCATCAGGTGGTGCGGCACTTCCGCACCCAGACAGGCCGACAGGCAGATCAGGCCCTCGTTATGCGCTTGCAGCAACTCGCGGTCAATGCGCGGCTTGTAGTACATGCCCTCCAAAGACGCCAGCGACGTGAGCTGCAGCAGGTTCTTATAGCCGACCTCGTTCATCGCCAGCAGCACCAGATGCCGCGAATCGTCGAGTTTTTTGTTCTCTTTCTCGTGGCGAGAGCGCGTCGCCACATACATTTCATTCCCGACGAGCGGTTTGATGCCGGCTTTCTTGCATTTGAGGTAGAATTCCATTGCGCCGTACATGACGCCATGATCGGTCAGCCCGATGGCAGGCATATTGAGGTCCACGGCCTTCTTCACCAGGTCGTCAATGCGGCACGCGCCGTCCAGCAGGCTGTATTCCGAGTGCAGGTGCAAGTGGACGAAGTTGGACGGACTGGTGTTCATCATAATGCGCGCGTGTTCCTTGATATTTACTTGGTATTAATGGCAGACGCCGTTATCTGCTGTGTGCTACTAGATATTGATAACGGCTACCGAAGCAATCTAGATATTGGGGTATACTGCCCTCTATTCTAGCAGAAGCGTTGCAATTTGGCAAGGGCTATCTTTATGGAAACTGAAACGGAAGAGCATAAGGAGGCATGGAGCGAGGACTGCATGAAGGCGCTGGCGGCTCTCGCCAACACGCGCGGCGGGACGCTCTGGATCGGCGTAAGGGACAATGGGAGCGTGATCGGATGGAACGGCAGCGGCAAGGAGCAAGAAGCTATCTCGAACCAGATCGTCAACAGCCTGCATGTCCACCCCGCCTCTATCTTAATCGAGCATGGGGATGAGAAGCCGGTACTAGCGATCCAGATGCACCGAATGGCGGCGCCTGTGGCCTTACGCGGGCGCTATTACCGGCACGTCGGCAATTCCTCCCGTGAACTGCCTGCGGAGGAATTGCCGCGCTTCCTGCTGGAGCGGATCGGGCAAACGTGGGATGCCCTGCCTGCGGAGGAAGACGGCACAAGATTGGCGGGAAATGTGGTGGACGATCTCCGGGTGCTGGCACACGAACGCCTGCCCGAACTTGCCCCGTCGGATACGACCGAGGCGGTTTTAGGAAAGCTGAAGCTGACACTGCCTGAAAACCGCGTGAGGCGGGCGGCCTCTCTTCTATTTGGGAACGACCCGCAGCGCCTCAATCCGACGGCAAGGTGCAGATAGGCCGCTTCAAGGATGAAGAAACGATTCTGGATGATAAACGGGTCGGGGGCAACCTATTCCAGCAAGTCATTCAGGTGAACAGGTCTTGCGGAACTACTTTTTTGTTCGCTACGAGTTCCCGTCGGGACGTGAGGGACAGTCAGGCGTCGGGGCTATGCAGCGGGAGGAGGTGTGGGAATTTCCTTACAGAGCGGTGCGCGAGGCCGTGATCAACGCTCTCATTCATCGTGATTACACTAGCACGGGGCGCGTCCAGATCCGTGTCTATGACGACGGAATGGTCATTAGTAATCCGGGTGGCCTGCCTGCGGGCCTGATGGTCAGCGACTTGCTACAAGAGCCACATGACTCCCTGCCGCGTAATCCCATTCTGGCACAAATTTTCTACTACGCCAAGCTGGTTGAGCAATGGGGCAGCGGCACGATTCGGATGCGTAATGCCTGCCGCGCCCAAGGGCTGCCTGATCCGGTCTTTCAGTCTACGCCGACTTCCTTTGCAGTCACCCTCCGCAAAGATGATCTTTCGGATGAGTATCTAAGGAAAATGGGCTTGAATGCACGTCAAATCCAAGTTATTCGTTATGTCCGCCGCAATGGCAGTGTTAGGAACTCTGAGCATCAAGCCATGACTGGCGCTGCCCGCCGCACGGCCACCCGCGATCTGGAACAGCTACACGAAATGGGATTGCTAGAACGTTCAATTCACTCCGGTCGCACCGTCCGTTATTCACTGTCACAGCCGCTACTGCTAAATGAGCCTAATGCGCCAACTAATGCGCCATAAACGCGCCATGAATGTCAATTGAATACCAGATGAATACCAGATAAATGTCATCCTCATCTATGAGTTATGCGTGAAGCCTTCACCAACAACCTGTGTCTAACGAATCAAAAGCCTCACAATCGGACGCCCCTTCGCCCTCCTGGGCGGCGGGCACGCGGCAGGGAGCCACTTCCGTAGACGAAGACGCGGACGCGGTCCTCGTCCGGCGCTGCCGGGGCGGGGACACGGGCGCGTATGGGTCGCTCGTCGCCCGGCACGACAAGCGCGTCTATGCCCTGGTCGCCCGCGTGCTGGGGCCGGGGGCGACGGCGGACGACGTGGACGATGTGGCGCAGGACGTGTTTGTCCAGGCGTGGCGCGCGCTCCCGAAGTTCCGGGGGGACGCGCAGTTCTCGACCTGGCTGTACCGCATCGCGACCAACATGGCGATCAAGGAGTGGCACCGGATCAAGCGCCGGGCGCAGACGGTCTCGGACGAGGAGCTGCCCGCGACGGTACGCGAGGCGCTGGCCGAGCAGACGCCCGGCCCCGCCGACCTGGCCCAGCAGCGGGCGCGCGACCAGTCGCTGCGCGCGGCGATTGACCGGCTGCCGGAGAAGCAGCGGACAGTGATCCTGCTGCACTACTTTGAAGACTGCACCTGCGAGGACATCGGCGCGCTGCTGGGCTGCTCCACGGGAACAGTCTGGTCGCGCCTGCACTATGGCTGCCGCAAGCTGCGCCAGTCGGTGGGCTGGCTGGGGGGAATCTAAGGCTTTTGCTGAATCGCAACGGACAATTTTACGAATGGCTCCTGCCCTACCTGGAAGGCGGGCTGGACGAGGCGCGGCGGGCGCAGCTTGAAGCGCGTTTGGGCGAGGACCCGGCCCTGGCCGCCGAGGCCAAGCGGCTGCGACGGACGGTGGACGGCCTGCGCGGGGCGGCGGGGCGGATGCCGACGCCGGAGAACGCCCGCGTACCCGCCGATCTGTGGCCGCACCTGCGCGCGCGCCTGGTACTGGAACCGGCCCCGCGCCCGCGTGCCCGCGCCTGGTGGGTGGCCGGCGTGGGCGCTCCCGCCGCCGCCGCGCTGATCGTGGCCGCGTTCTGGCTGCCGGGCTGGCACACGCCGGACCTGTCGCAGCATTCCTCCAAGCCGCCTGCTCGCCAAAAAGCTGCGCCCTCATCCCCGGCGCATCCGGCGATGATAACGCCCGCCCCGGCGGGGAAGCCGAAAACCGTAGTGAAGACAACCCTGCCCAAACCGGCGACTCTCGCGCCGCTCACGGCCCCAGTGACGGTCCCGACGCACGCCAATCCCTTTGCCCTGACGCCTTCGACACCGCTCCCCCCCCAGAGCGTCAACGGCGTTCGCGCGGACCAGTCGGCCCCTGCCGCCCTGCCCGCGCCGCTGCTCCATCCAGGCGGTAGTGCCTCGCCTCGTGCCGCGCCCCCCATTCCACCCGCCCCCGCCTCGGCCCCCATCCTGCGGAAGCCCATGCCGCCGCACCCCACGACGGCAACCGACCACGACGAGAACCTTCCGGCGCCTGCCCCAAACAAAGCGACCGCAACGGCGGGCATGAGCGGCGGAGCGGCAGGGCCGGTCGCAGCGGCTCCGAAGGAGACAGTGAACGGACTGGGAGGCAACGCCCGGCAGCAAGCCAAATCCTCGCCGAAGGCCCCGAACTCACCTGTCGCAACAGTGTCCGAGCAGGTCGGCCAAGCGCCCCTGAGTGCGCGCCGGAACAAGACAGCCACACGCTTTGCCGCTCCCGGAGCCGCCGATACTCCGAATCCGACGCTCGATGCGGACCCGCAAGCCAGCCTCGACTCCTGGCAGGCCGCGCTGTCCGCCGCCGTGCGGCCGCCGCTCTGGGGTGAGAACGAAGGTGACGCGCAGATCGGCCAGGCGCTGATGGCGGCGCGCGAGGCGGGCCTGCTGGACGATCTGCGCGCCCGTCTGGAAGCGCGGCGGACGCAATCCCCGCGTGATCTGGTGACAGGGCGGATGCTGGCAGCGTTGTACGACTTCAACTCCCCCGGTGAGCCGGCCCTGCGTGAGCGGCGGCGGATTGCGGGCCTGGAAGGAGCCGACGGGGAGGACTGGTTTGCGCTGGCACGGGCCGAGGAGCGCGCCGGCAACAGCACAGCGGCGCGGGCTGCGTACCGGCACGCGCTGGAGTCGCCCACCCCGCCGTCCTCGTTCCATGCGGCCATCGCGCGGGGGCGGAGTTGAGCAGGCACGGTTCACCGGAAACGGCGGCGCGATAACCGGCACTGGAAGGGCAACTGGCTCTGAGGAGCCGGTCTATTCTATATGAAAGTCGCTCTGCGACTACGGGGAAGCACAACGAGGCGCATCTTCGCGCATCTTTAGTCGCGGAGCGACTTCCACTGAGAGTAGACCGGCACTTTCAGTGCCGGTTGCCCTTCCACCATCAGTGAGTCTTGTATCAGTGAGTCTTGTATCAGTGAGTCTTGACAACCACGCCCCTTTTCTTCTACAATCTCCTGATATGCCTAACTCAACGTCAGAGACCCCCTTGCGGTTCGCCATTGTCGGCTGCGGCACCATCGCCCCCACCCACGCGGAGGCTTTGACGGCCCTGCGCGAAGAGGGTGCATTGCTGGCCGCCTGCTGCGATTCGGTGCCGGAGCGGGCGGCGGCGCTGGCCGCGCGGTTTGGGCTGGATGTGGGCGAGTTCGACGATCTGCTGGCCGATCCCGACATTGACGCCGTCAGCATCTGCACGCCGAGCGGGACCCACGCCGCCCTAGGCGAACGCGCGCTGCGGGCGGGCAAGCATGTCGTCATCGAGAAGCCGATGGACGTCAGCCTCGACGCCTGTGACCGGCTCCTGGCCGCGCAGCGCGAGTCGGGCAAGCGTCTCGCCGTCATCTCCCAGCACCGGTTCGACCGTGCCAGCGTCGAGGTCAAGGCGGCGTTAGACGGCGGCGCGCTGGGCCGAATGGTCTATGCCGAGGCGCGCGTGCCGTGGTATCGGACACAGGAGTATTACGATTCGGGCGACTGGCGCGGGACCTGGGCGCTGGACGGCGGCGGGGCGCTGATGAACCAGGGGGTCCACACCGCCGACCTGCTGCGCTGGCTGGGCGGGCCGGTCGAAACGGTCTACGCCCAGGCGCGGACACTGGCGCATGAGCGGATTGAGGTTGAAGACGTGATTGCCGCGACTGTGACGTTCGCCAGCGGCGCGGTCGCCACGCTGTCCGCCTCCACGGCCCTGTATCCCGGCTTCCCGGTCCGACTGGCCCTGCATGGGACAGAGGGCAGCGCCATCATCGAGGGCGACATGCTGCACACGCTGACGACGAAGGGCGGCGTGTCCGGCGGCGGCCAGGCCGCCCATGCCCACGCGCTCCAGGTGGCGACGGGCGGCACGAAGGCGGCGGCGGCCCAGGCCGGGTCCCTCACGGCAGCATCCGACCCGGCGGCGGTCTGGGGCGAGGCGCACCGGGCGCAGCTCGCGGACTTCATCGGCTGCTGCCGGACGGGCGGGACTCCCGTCGTGGACGGCGTGGAAGGCCGCAAAGCCGTGGAACTGGTGCTGGCGGTCTACGAGTCGGCCCGGACAGGCCAGGTCGTGCGGCTGTGAGGAACCCACCTCCTTGCTTCGTGACAAGTCACTTCGCAGGGGTCCTCCCCAAAGGGGAGGACGAAGAGGTTAAGCCTCTTGCCTTGTCCGAACCTCCTGCCCTTCCCGTTGCGGGAGGGGTGGCGAGGAACGAGCCGGGGTGGGTTCTTCGGGAGCGGCCATGATCCTCGTCGGCATTGACCCCGGTACGGCGACGACGGGCTATGGCGTCATCGAGAAGCGCGGCGACCGGGTCTCGTACCTCGCCTGCGGCGTCATCTCCACGCCGCCGGAGGAGGATGCGCCCGCCCGGCTGAAGATGATCTATGACCAGTTCAACGCCCTGCTGGACCAGTACCGGCCCGAAGCCGTGGCGACGGAGCGGCTGTTCTTCACGAACAACGTCACGACCGGCATCCCCGTGGGCCGCGCCCTGGGCGTGATCCTGCTAACGCTGGCGCAGCGCGGCCTGCCCTGGACGGAATACACGCCGACGCAGGTGAAGAGCGCCATCGTGGGGACGGGACGGGCCGAGAAGAAGCAGGTGCAGTTCATGGTAACCCGCCTGCTGGGGCTGACGGAAGTGCCCAAGCCGGACGACGCCGCCGACGCGCTTGCCATCGCGATCTGCCACGCCCATTCGGCGCGGCTCGGCTCACTGGCATCCACCGCCGCCGGCGTCGCCCCCGCGCGGTCGCCGTCCGCCGTCAAGCATGGGGTGCGGGGATAGATTCACAAAGTCACAGGAGAAACGAACGAATGGCCGGAACAGTGGTGGCGGTGTTTGACGACAATACCCAGGCGGAGCGCGCAGCGCAGGCATTGATGGAGGACGGGGTGCCTCTGGCGGACATCACCCTCGTTTATCACGGGGCGGCCGGCGAGGCAGGCACTCCCGACACACACAACGGACCGGACCAGGCCACCCTGGCGACCGGCGTCCGTGAGGTGGAGACGCACGATGTCGAGCGCCCCAACAACGCCGCAGACGAGATCGCTCCGCGCGCCATCGTCGGGTTCGTCATCGGCGCCCCAATGGGGTCGCTGGCGGGTTCGACTCTGGTCTTCTTCGAGTCGCTCCAGAACTTCATTGCCGGCCATGCCCTCATGTGGCAGCTCGTCTGGGCGCTGGCAGGCGGCATCCTGGGCGCGCTCTGGGGCGCGGTCACGGCGGGCGGCATCCCCAAGGAGGCCGCGCAAGGCTATCACGCGGACATCCAGCGGGGACGGACACTAGTCACCACGCTGGCGTCGAGTCGCAACGCGCCCCATTTTCAGGACATCCTGCGCTCCTTCGGGGGCCGCAAGCTGGGCTTCTTCCCCCGCTTCCTGGACAGCATCCAGAGCGTCGAGTCGTAATGGCTGACATGACGCCGCCTGTGGGCGACCCCAAAGCCGCGCCCGCCGTCCCGCAGACGACCGAGGAGGCCGTGCGCCTGGTTCTGACGCATTTGGAGCGGCAGGCGGGCCGCAGCGACGCGGGGGCGGCCTACGAGGGCCTGCTGCTCGTCCCGGACCTGCCGCTGGACGCGCTGGGGGAACTCGGTCCCCTGACCCGCCTGGACGACGGCGCGAGCCAAGACGCGCTCCCCTCTCTGCTGCTCGAAACCGGCGGGGGCCAGGTCCAGATCGAGATCTGCCCCTTCGGCCCCCTCGCCCTGCTCTCCTCCGACGGCCAGGCCGACACCGACCCACCCGCGTCCGCCCTCCACGCCGCCGGCATCTTCCCCCTCTTCCCCGCCGATCTCGACGGTGCAGGTGCCTGGCACGGCCACCCCCTCGCCCGCTGGCTCTTCCCCACCCGCCTCAGCCAAGCCCTCGCCCTGTTTGAGACGCTACGCTGAGTGAGGAGACTGCTCTTGTTACTGACGCTAGACTCAAGCCTCGCCACCGGATATAAAAGCCTGTCCCAAGTAGCAAGGCGTGTCTCAGAGCATTGGGGGCTGCATAACCTTTATTGCTCCGCCTGTGACAGCGACCATCTCACACCCAGCCCCAACAATACGCCCGCCATTGACTTCGTCTGTCCGCGTTGTCAGCAGAATTATCAACTCAAATGCAGTTCCAAGTGGAACGAGCAGAAAGTCATGGATGCGGGTTATAAGGCCATGATGGAAGCCGTGCAGAGTGATAAGACGCCGAACCTTTTGGTCATGCAGTATTCGGCTACTTGGCAGGTCCATAACCTACTTTTAGTTCCCTCATTCTTCTTCTCACCATCGGCAATTCAGAAACGTAACCCCCTCGGCCCAAAGGCCCGCCGCCCAGGGTGGATCGGCTGCAACATCCTTCTAAACGCTATTGCGTCGAAGGGTAAGCTGCGCCTGGTCTCCGATGGTGTGCTGGCTGATACAGCGACAGTGCGACAGCAGTATCAACAAGTACGCCCCTTGTCTCAACTGAACGTCACAAAGAGAGGGTGGACACTGGATGTGCTGAACGCTGTCAACCAATTCGGGAGGCGTCCGTTCGAGTTAAGTGAAGTCTACGACTTTGAAGCACACCTTGCTGCTCTGCATCCTGACAATCATCGTGTTCGCGAGAAGATACGTCAGCAGTTGCAGGTGCTTCGTGACTTGGGCTTGCTTCAGTTCTTAACTCCGGGTAGATATGTCCTGGTAGACAAGCATTCTTCTTAATTCGGCCACAGTCTGTATCTACCGCGACCTACGGCTGAGATTGCAGTGGATTGTCTCAGTACGCGGCGAACAGTGGAGGGCCAAGTTGGATTTAACTGTGTGCGTGGGTTCTTCTCCACAACGCGGTTTATCTCTTTCAAGTTGGCCTCACCTCCTAAAGTTTTTAGCGCATACGAGACGATCTCGTTCCATGTGGTAGCCTCAACTCGTCCCCGCTCTTGTCCTGGATTGCCGCCAGCCTTTGCCGTTCCACCAGCAAACACAAATACCAGCGTCACCTGTTGGACTTCTTCAGCTAATCGGTTCATTGCTAAAGTAAGGAACTCTTGTTCGCGCTCTATGCCGATGAAGCGGCGGCCCAGGCGGGCGCAGGCGACGCCGGTGGTGGCGGAGCCGCAGAAGGGGTCTAAGACCAGTTCGTCGGGGCTGGTGGAGGCGGCGACGATACGCAGGAGCAGGGCTTCGGGCTTCTGAGTGGGGTGCTTGCCGTGGCGCTTCTCGGACTTGCCGGGCGGCATGATGGACCACAGGGACTGCATCTGCTTGCCGCCGTTCTGCTCCTTCATCAAGGGGTAGTGGAAGGTGTGGCGGCTCTTGGCGCTTTTGGCGGCCCACAGGATGGTCTCGGTGGCGTGGGTGAAGTAGCGGCAGGCGAGGTTCGGGGGCGGGTTGACCTTGTACCAGGCGATGTCGTTGAGGATTTTGTAGCCCAAGACTTGCAGGCCGTAGCCGACGCTGTGGATGTTGTGGGACGTGCCCGTCACCCAGAGTGTGCCGTCGGGCCTCAGGATGCGGCGGCACTGGTCGAGCCAGAGCAGGTTGAAGTTGTGGTCGCCGATGATGCCCTGGGACTTGTCCCAATCGCCCTTGTCCACGCGCACCCTGCGGCCCCCGACGCAGGTGATGCCGCCGTTGGATAGGAAGTAAGGCGGGTCGGCGAAGACCATGTCCACCGACTCGCCCTGCATCCGGCGCAGCAGTTCCAGGGCGTCGGCCTGGTACAGCCGCAGGCGGCCGTCGGGGCTGGCGTAGAACGGCGGGGGCGGGTCGGCGTAGCCGGGGCGGGCCTCGCGGACGAGATCGGCGGCCAGATCTTCGGCGAGTCCGGGAACGGGAGCCAGCAGGGCGACGGCGCGGGGAGACGGATCGGCGGCTTGCGGGAGGTCGAAGAGGTCGGGCGCGGGGGCGGCGGCAAGGTCGGGCAAGGGTCGGATTCCTCTCAGGGCGAAAGCGATCCGATCCTACCCGATCCACGGCGGCGAGATCAAGGGGCGTCGAGCGCTATTTGAGGCGGCAACAGGGTGGTCAAACGTCGGCGGGGTGGACGACCGTGATGCCGAAGGTCTGGAAGCGCAGGAAGTCCTTGACGTTGAAGGTGAGCAGGTGAGTCACGCCATGCGTGAGCATGACGGCGACGAGCCGGGTGTCATGGACCTGACGCCCGGAGACGTTCGCCGCGACCACGAGACGCAGCCACTCGTCAAAGATCGCGGGTGTGTCCGGCAGGAGCGGAAAGAGCAGGCGCAGACGGCGTACCAGGCGTTCCGCATGGATGGGCGTCATGCCCAAGCCATTGTTGGCAATGGGGCGCGTGGCACTGCTCCAGAACTCGGTATAGTTTTGCGGCGACGTGTTCAGCGTCTCGCCTTGCCTGCCCAGCGTGCGGAGAGCGGCCAGTGCCACCGGACGTTCCTGGTCCCCTTTGTTGGCCCAGCGCAGGAGCAGGTTTGAGTCTACAAGGTGCGCCACAATGCCTACTCTCCGTACAGAGCCTCGCGGCGCATCATGTCCAACGGGATGGGCGGCGCGTCGGCCAGATCGTCCTCGGCCAGCAGAAGGCGCTCCCAGGCGGCCAGACTGTCGGCGGGCGGAGCGGCCACCGGCGAGGGGGCGGCCTGTAGAGAAGTTTGTTCCGGTGCAGGTCTTGCCTGCGGCCTATCGGCCAGACTGTTGCTGCTCATAAGGTGTTCCTCGTTCTTACCGCCATTATACCACAGCATCGTTAGTCCGTCCGCGCGAGCTGGCGGCGCAGGCGCTTGGTGTTGAGGACGACGCTGAGGCTGCTGACCAGCATGGCGCCGGCGGCGAAGATGGGGTTCTTGATCAGCCCGGCCACGGCCAGGGGGATGCAGACGGCGTTGTAGAGGCAGGCCCAGAAGAGGTTCTGGCGGATGACGCGGGCCGTCCGGCGGGCCAGGGTGAACAGGTCGGCCAGGCGGCCCAGGTCGTCGCCGACGAGGGTGATGTCGGCGGCGCGGCGGGCGATCTCGGTGCCGGACCCGAAGGCGATGCCGACATCGGCTTGGGCCAGGGCGGGCGCGTCGTTGATGCCGTCTCCGGCCATTGCGACGATATTGCCCCCCCCGCCCCCAATCCTGGGGGAGCCGGACAAATTAGACCCAGCCCCTCTGGTTCCCCCAGAATTGGGGGCGGGGGGGCTTTCCTGCGCTTCGCGGACGCGGGCCACTTTATCGGTGGGCCGCATCTGGGCGGTGGCGTGGTCCAGGCCGACGGCGCGGGCGACCGCCTGCGTGGTGGCGTCGGCATCGCCGCTGACGACTTCCAGCGTCAGACCGGCGGCCTCCAAGGCGATGACAGCCTCACGCGCGCCGGGGCGCAGGGCGTCGCCCAGGGCGACGAGGCCGCGCAGGATGTTCCCCATGCCGTAAAACAGGGCCGTCTGCGCCAGACGCTCGGCGTCGGCGGCTTGGGATTCGAGGGCGGCGGGAATGGGGGCGGCGAGGGCGGCGCAGAGGGCGCGGTTGCCGATGAACCACGCCTGGCCGTCCACCGTTCCCGTGATGCCCTGGCCCTCGCGGCGGGCGAAGTCGGCGGCGGGGAGGAAGGCCAGCCCCAGACTCCGCGCGTGGGCGACGAGGGCGCGGGCCAGCGGGTGTTCCGAAGCGTCTTCGAGAGCGGCAAGGGCGGCGAGGTCATCCGGGCTGCCGGTGAAGGCACGGACGGCGAAGCGGCCTTCGGTCAATGTCCCCGTCTTATCCAGGAGCAGGCGCCGGACGCGCGGCAGGACTTGCAGGATGTCCGTGTTGCCGATGAGGATGCCGCGCGCTGCCGCCGCGCCGACGCCCGACGTGACGGCCAGCGGCGTCGCCAGGCCCAGCGCGCAGGGGCAGGCGATGACCAGCACGGTGACGGCGCGGACAACCGTGTCGGCGGCGCTGTGGCCGGTCAGCAGCAGGGTCAGCGCGGTCAGGGCGGCCAGCGTGATGATGGCGGGGACGAAGCGGCGCGAGATGCGGTCGGCCCACTGCTCCACGGGCGACTTGGCGGCCAGCGCTTCTTCGACCAGAGCGATCATCTGGGCCAGCGTCGTTTCCGCCCCCGTCCGGGTCACCTCCACGACAAGCGGCGCGTCGGTGGCGACCGTCCCGCCGGTCACTTCATCGCCGACGCGCTTGGCGACGGGGCGGGCCTCGCCGGACAGCAGGCTCTCGTCCACGAGGGATGCGCCCTCGGCCACACAGCCGTCACTCGGGATACGCTCGCCGGGGCGGACGACCACCCGGTTCCCGACGCACAGCTTGTCCAGCGCCACTAAAACTTCGCGCCCGTCCGACGCCCGCACCAGCGCCTTTCGGGGCAGCAAGCCGTACAGGAGTGCAATCGCGCCCGTCGCGTCGTGCCGCGCGCCAGCCTCGATGTGCTTGCCGATGAGCACCAGGGCGATCAGCATGTCGGCGGTGTCGAAGTAGACGTGGACGCCGCCATGCGCCACGACCCACGCGCTCCAGCCGAAGGAGACGGTGACGCCCAGGGCGATCAGCGTTTCCATAACCGCTCCCCCCCTTCGCGCCGCGCCCCAGGCTTTGGTGAAGATCGGCCCGCCGGCGAGGAGGACAGGGATAGACAGGAAGAACTCGATGCGCGGCAGCCACTGGATCGCCTCGGCGGACAGGCCCTGACGCGCGAAGAAGTCGGCGTAGAAGGGAAGCTGGAACATGCCGGCGTTGACGGCGAAGGCGATGGCGACCACGGCACGTGTGAACAGGCCCTTGCGCGCCTTCGCCTGGGGGCTGTCGGTGTTCGCCCCGTCCCCGCTGTACGGCTCGGCGCTGTAGCCGAGCTTGCGGATCGTCGCGGCCAGCGCCTCGGAGCCGACGCGGGCGGGTTTGTAGGCGACTTTGACCAGATCGGAGGCAAAGTAGACGCGGCAGCGCTCGACGCCTTTGAGCTGCCCGACGGCGTGCTCGATGAGCCAGGCGCAGGAGGCGCACCACATCCCGCCGACCTGGAAGGCCGCCTCGCGGGTGGTGTCGAGGGTGTCCCCCCCCGCCCCCAATTCTGGGGGAGCCGGATTAGGAAGGGAGGGCGCGATGGCAGAGGAGGGCGCGATGAATCGCGCCCCTACGGGGCTGTCCCCTCTGACTCCCCCAGAATTGGGGGCGGGGGGGGCTTCCGGCCGCGCGATCAGCCCCATCTGCAAGCACTGCTGGTAGAGCGTGGTCTGAGTCGGGTCCTGGCCAGCACCAATCTGGTCGCTTTCGATCAGGATTTGATAGACCTGGCGGCAGCCCGCGCAGCAGAAGGTGTGCGCCTGATCGCCGATCCGGGCGGCCAAGGGCACATAGGCGGGCAGGCCGCAGAGGTTACAAAGGGCCTCTGTCTGTGGAGGGTTGCTGGGGGCGACAGCCATAATACGATGCTAAATTTCTAATCGTCTTTCGGCGGGTGCGCTAAGTTGGGAAGTTCCGTGACAGGGTGGCGCAGGACCGTGTTCATCGTGTAGGCGATCAGCCCGCCGAACAAGGCTAGATTGAACAGAATCAGGAACACGAAGAGCGTCAGGCTGGACGGGCGGTTCTTGATCTTCTGGGCGGCGCTGCGGGTCTCGACATATTTAATGTTGCTCCAGGTGCGGGGCATCGGGTCCTTCTTTCGTAGTATCTTGCGTCAGGGCGCGGGCATGTAGAAGATGGTCTGGATCTCTTTCGAGTCGCGCCCGCTCGACACACGCAGACGGATCGGCGTCCGACCTACTGAAAGGGAAGCGGTGGGGCCGGTTACGGTAATCGGCACAGTGCGACTGTCATGCGCGCCGATTGTCAACGTCTGGGGCACGATCCAGGCACCGGGAATGCCCGTCACGGACAGCGTGAACGCGGCGGGGTTTGGGTCGCCGCTGTCCACCGTGAACAGGTAGCCGTTGCGGATCTCCGTAGCTGTGCGGACGATGTCGCCGCGCGCGTTGACGCTGGCACCTACGGGCCAGTGGCCGTAGATCAGCCCCAGCACGACGGCGAGGCAGGCGGGGACCGTGAGGGCGACCATCGCCCGCCGCCCGTCCCACAGGCCCAGCCGCTGCGTCAGGGTCAACGCCTTCGTGACATGGGCCGCCTCGGTCCCGTAGCGGAACTCGATCAGGCCCGACTTGCCGCGCTTTCCCAGGACATCATTACACGAGTCAATGCACTCGCCGCAGCCGATGCAGGCGTGCTGCCCGACGCCCTGCTTGATGTCAATGCCCATCGGGCAGTCGGTTTCGCACTTGTGACAGCCGATGCAGTCGTCGCCGCGCTCAATGAGATAACGAACGGCCAGTGTGTTTTGATCCCCCAGCGTGCTCATCAGGGGACCGTAAGGGCATAAGTGGGAGCAGAAACGACGGCGAAGCCAGAGCATGTCGGCAGCGAGGACAGCGGCGCTCCCGTACACGGTCAGCCCCGCCGCCGGGTCGAGCCATGGCGCACGGGTGGCCGCGAACACGGCAGCGGGGGCGAGCCAGTAGCAGGCGAAGACGACGCCCGTTCCCAGCGACACGGCGAGAACCGCCAGTGCCCAAAGCGACCGGGCCAGGGCGAAGCGCGACCTGCCGGGGCGCGTATGCAGGGCGCGGTCCAGGCGCGTCCGCAGCGAGTCGGCGAAGTCCGAGGCCAGCGTCTGGGGGCAGACCCAGCCGCACCAGAGCCGGCCATAGAGGAATGAAATGGCGGACAGGAGTGCGACGCCGAGCATAGAAACCCAGAACAACAGGAACAGGTCGTGGGCGGCCATCTTGTGCCAGGCGAAATAGAACTCGTCACGCCGCAGGTCCAGCCGCAGGCCGTTCGTCAGCGGCAGGGTGATGAGCAGCACGCCGCATAGTAGCTGCAACAGGCGACGCGGCGCGTGCCATTTGACGCTGCCGTTGGCGGCGCGTATCACGGTCGGGGTCTGGATGAGTCGGTCGGTCAGGTCTATCATTATAAAGATATTGGCGTTGAAGGGTCATAAGGACCCCCTAGCCCCCAATAATGGGGGAACAGGAGAAGGCCCGTCTTCTTTGGCTCCCCCATTATTGGGGGCGGGGGGCTGCCTTACTACCCGGCAGGCAAAAAGAAGGGCGGGCGCGACTGCGCCCGCCCTCTCTAGTATACCCCAATGGCCCGCTAACGGGTTCCCGCAGGGACGGATTGGCTGGTCGGAGAGCCGGGTTTGACCGGCACCCCGCGATTGGTTGGGGAGAGCGAGTCGCCGCCATGAACCGGCTTTGCGGCCCGGTTGACCTGACTCTGGCCGGCTTCCTGGGTGAGCTGCTGGTCCTGGGGCTTGAGCCAGGGACGCCAGCCGCCTTGTCCATCGGGCACCTTGCGGCCAAAGCCCAGCGTCTGAACGTAGGCGACCAGATCTCGCACGTCCTGGTTTGGGATCGGGCTGGTGTGGTTCGCATCGTCCGGCGAGAACGTGAACATCCAGGTGAAAGCGGGCATAATCGAGCCGGGGACCATCTGGCGCGGGTAGAAGAAGTGCGAGTAATGCCAGTCGTCGCTGTACTTGCCGCCCTCGCGGGAGAGGTCCGGGCCGATGCGCCGCGTCCCCAGGAAGTGGGGCTGGTCCCAGATGTACTCGCGCTCGTCGGCGATGGGCGCGACGGACGTTCCGATGGAGTAGCGCGTAATCTCGTTCTTAAGCGGCCGGATCTGCTGCGAGTGGCAGTACATGCACCCCTCGCGCTGGTAGATGCGCCGCCCATTCTCTTGGGCAATCGTGTACCCGGTCAGTTCGGTGTTGCCTGCCGTGCGGATGTCGCCGGTGAACTCACGCGGGGTGCGCTCGCGACCCGCGGCCTCCACCTCGGCCTTGGTGTAGATGGCATGGTAGCGGCCGGCGTCACGGGCGGTATTCTGCGACCAGTTCTCGTTGAAGGACGGGATGATCGAGACGAACGTCAGGCCGATGATAAAGGTCATGCCGATGCCCAGCCCGGTGAGCAGCGCGCTCTTTTCCGGCACCTGCCGGATGATGGCGAGCAGGATGCCGACCAGCACGAGGAAAAGGAGAGGGATGACGTATTCTAGCATGGTGTAATCTTCTAGGTGAGGGAGGCCCCCCGGCCCCCAATAATGGGGGAGTCAGACATGATTTTCCGGTTCCCCCATTATTGGGGGCTAGGGGGCTTTATCTTCTAACCGGCCGCCGTCAGCGTCTTGGGCGTCCGGGATGGGTCATCGAGCGTGGCCATGCCGTCGCCGCTGTCATCTTCGGCGATGGCGGGCGCGGTGGCGGTCTTGTACAGGTTGAAGGCGAACAGGAACAGGCCCGTCACCATCATCGCGGCCCCGCCCGACCGGACGTGCCAGAACGGTTTCATGTGGTCCACCGTCGTGACAAACGGCAGGCTGGGGTTGTTCCACTCCATGCCCTGGTTGAAGCCGCCGATCCACAGGGCGGTGCTGAACAGGATGAAGCCCAGGAACGACAGCCAGAAGTGCCAGTCGGCCATGCCCTCGGAGTAGAGCGGGCGCTTGTACATGCGCGGCACGGCGTAGTAGCAGCCCGCGAACGCATAGAACGTTACGAAGCCGAACATCGCCATGTGCGAGTGCCCGATCACCCAGTCGGTGAAGTGCGTCACGGCGTTCAGAGCGCGCAGCGCCTGGAAGGACCCCTGCGTCGAGACGAGCAGGTAAAAGATCGTGCCGGCGATGATGAACTTCAGCGGGACATTGGTGCGGAGCTGATGCCACTCGCCCCGGATGGTGCCGAAGAAGTTGGTGACGGCGGACAGGACCGGGACGAACAGCAGGAACGAGAAGATGGACGCCACCGTCTGGAGCCAGTACGGGATCGGCCCGTAGAGCATATGGTGCGCGCCGTTCCAGATGTAGATCGAGCCGAGTGTCCAGAAGCCGATCAGCGACAGCTTGTGGCTATAAAGCGGCGCGCCGGACGTCTTCGGCAGGAAGTAATAGGCGGTCGCCAGGGCGGCGGGCGTGGCGATCAGGCCGACGACGCTGTGCCCGTAGAACCAGTTGACGTTGGCGTCATTCAGCCCCATGAAAGCTGTCGAAGGGAACAACTGCGAGGGCCAGTTGCCGATCACATAGACGAACGAGGTCCACATGAGGCAGCCCATGGTGTACCACAGGGCGACGTACATCTGCTTGTACGTCCGGCGCAGGAACGTCTGGAAGATGTTGACGGACAGCATGAGCCAGCCGGCGACGATGCAGATGCTGGAAACGACCGGCCACTCCTCGTACTCCTTGCCCTTGGTGGTGATCCAGGGGTTGGTCGAGTCCATCGGGTTCAACACGCCGAAGATCATCAGCGCCACGCCGAGGGACCAGACGAGCGTCGCGTAAATACCAAGTTTTTCGCTCCACAGCTTCGTGCCGGTCAGGCGCGGGACCATGTAGTAGAACATGGACATGAAGACCGGCAGCGCCCAGCCGAAGATCATGCCCTGGACATGAACCGGGCGGATGCGCGGCCAGGACAGCCAGTTGAAGCCGTAGAACAAGTCTGGTATTACGAACTTGAGCGAGGCGATCAGGCCGATCACCCCGAACAGGACGAGATAACCGACGCCGGCCCACAAGGCCCACTTCGCCGCCAGGTCTTCGTGCTGGATGCGCTCGGCCTCGGCGGCGGGCTGCATCCGCATTATTTGTTGGACTGCCATTGCTTTTACCTTCGCTGATGCCCCCCGGCCCCCAATTCTGGGGGAGTCGGAGGGAACTACCTAAAGTCTTACTGCCCGCCGCCGGCAGTCCCGTTGGTGGGAGCCGCTGAGGGCGGCACCTGGGCGCCGCCGGTCTGGTCGCCTGCAGTGGGGGCACTCGTGTCAACCCTGCCGGCGGCGGCGGGCGTTGACTGGCCGGACTGCGAGGGCGGCGCGGTGCTGGTCGCGGCGGCGGGGTTGCCTTCCACTTCGGGCGTGATCGGCGCGGGCGAATTAGAAACGCTGCCGCCATGCACGGACGAGCCGCCCGCCGTGCCGGTCGTCGAGCCGCTGGGCGACTTGCCCGGCGCGGCCATGCCCGCATTCACTTTGGGCGTGGTCATGCCGGGCGGCGTAGCGAGCTGGGAGGTGGTCGTGTCCGTGCTGTTGGTCGGCATTGTCCAGGTGAGGCTCAGGACGTAGGCGATCACTTCCTGAATCTCGTGCTCACTCAGCGTGTTCTCCCAGCGCGGCATCGCCGTGCCGTGGACGCCGAGGTGCAGGCTGGTGTTGATGCGCTGATAATTGAGCGTCTCGCGCATGAACGGCCCGTCGTGCAGGTTGCGCGGCTTGGGGTTCAGCGAGGAGGCGTTGACGCCGTTGCCGTCCTGATTCGGCCCGTGACAGCCGATGCAGTAGTTCTGGTAGGTCTGACCGCCGTGGGTGACGGCCATGCCCAGCGACTCGCCGCCGAGGAAGGGGACGAGCTGGGTCATGTCAGCCTGCTGGGCGCTGTTGCCGGCGGCGGCCTTGGTGTTGAGGTCCTGCTGCACGGAGGCCAGGCTGGCCGCCGAGCCGCTGGTCGGCTTAAAGCCACCCGTGGGTGAGTATTGTGGACCGAGCGCGCCGCCATAGAACAGATAACCGAGCGCACCGATGATAACCACAGTCCACAAACCCCACAGCACGGGGCTGACGCGGGTGTTCTCCAGCTCCTTGACTTCGCCGCCGGAGTAGTAGTGAAATCCCGGCCGCTGCGGGTCCGTCTCGTTCGCGGGGTCCGTGTCTGAGCCGGACTTGTAAGCCTGTGCCATAAGTGAATGTCCTTCTAAGGCCCATGAAGAGGGCGGGGAAACCCTGCCCCTACGGGCGTTAATACGTTGACGTCGAGGCGGGTCCCCCTGCCCTCTTTCGCGGACTGTCCTACTGCTGGTCCTTGTAACCCCGCGGCAGGTCCTGATCCGGCGAGACGGGCCGCGCGGTGGACTTAGACGGGCGCTGCGCGCCGTCATAGAGGGACAGGGCCGCACGCTGCGAGTCCGAGAACGGGAAGATCGGCATGATGGAGCCGGGCACGAACGCCTGCGGGTTCTTGTAGTGCTCCATCATCCACTTCTGCGAGTGGCGCGTCCCTTCCCAGGAAAGCTCAGGGCCGGCGACGCCGCCCTTGCCGAACTTGGGGTCGCCGGTGATGTGCGGCTTGTCCGGGCTGCCGATGTAGTGGCAGGCGTAGCAGCCCGACTGCTCGAAGATCTGCTTGCCGACGGCGGCGGAGACGGCGACATTGGCGGGCCGGGCGATGTTATAGGCCGCGATGGTCGTGAAGCGGCTGGCCTGGCTGTCGGCGTAGTTCTGGCCGGTTTGCGAATCCACGAACGTCACGAGCGCGTCCACATCCGCCTGCCGGGAGGCATCGGGGATGTAGCCGTGCTGGCGCAGCGTCTCCGCAATGTTCGGCACTCCCTCGACGCCTTCGTCATAATCCGTCGAACCTTTGACGGCCACCGGCGCGATCGTGGTCGTCTTCGAGCGCGGGTCCACGATGTCGTTGAGGTAAGCTGGGTCTTCCGTGTTGGTCTTGCGGACAGCGAAGAAGTAGGGCATGACGCACGAGGCGACCTTGTAGCGCGGGTCCCAGATCTGGTGCGCGATGGCCGTCGTGCCGCCCGCCGCCCGGCCCTCATAGGTCAGTTCGGGGCCGACATTGCCTTTGGAGAAGCCCTCGATCTTGTGGCAGCCATAGCAGGCCTGCGCCTTGAACAACTGCTCGCCCTTGGCGATGGTCGCCATCTGCGGCTGGCCGGCGACGTACTGCACCGTCTGGGCCGTCAGGCTGTTCTTGGGATCGCTCAGGTACGTCTGCACCTGATCGGCGGACACGTCCTGCCCATCCAGCAGCTTGATGATGCGCGCCGCCGACAGGGGCTGCTGGTAACCGATGACAAAGCTCTTCGAGTCATACTGCGCGTGGCACTGGGCGCAGGCCGCCTCCATGTACTTGGCGGGCAGCATCGGCGTCTGCGAGTGCTCCGGGTCGCCGTGCGCGGCGTCCTGGATCAGTTCGCGGCCCGTGCCGTAGTGGCAGGTCGTGCAGCCGAAGGTTGGGAACGGGTGCTGCTTGAGGTTGATCTTCTGGTACTGGTAGTCCTTCTTGTCTTCCTCGGTCACGCTGGCTTCGGTCGCGATGCCGTAGGTAAAGTTCGGGCCGTGGATGACACCGAGATCGCGCGGGCTGTCGCCGGACTCGACCCGGATGCCGGGGTGCGCGCCCAGGGTCTTGATCAGGTCCAGCGTGTCTTTGTGCGCGGGGTCATTCAGGTAAGCGGCAAGCTGGTCAGTCGGGATCGTTTTGTGATCCACTTTGGCGATGATGTTTTCTGCCGTCATGCTCGGATTGGTCAGGCCGGTGTGACAGGACTGGCAGCGGTCCACGCGCTGTTGCTCGGTGCCGTCCGCCTTGATCAGCGGGAACTGGAGGACAGTGACCTGCTTGACCTCCTCGGGAACATTGAGGGCGGCCTGCCGGACGGCATCACTCTGCGCCAGGGACGCCGAGATGGTACGATACTGGCCCTGCCAGTAGCGGAAATCGGGCGTGTCCGCATTCTGATTGTTCCAGATCGCCTTGACGCCGGTGACGACCACGAGGATCAGCAGCACGACGCTCCAGAAGGCGAACTTGGAAACCATTGACTTGAAGAAAAACATAAGAGTTTCGTTATCTGTGTCTAAAGTTTTGTGTGTCTAAAGTCTGCGGAACAGCAGCCCTGGAATCTCCCGGCACTGGAAGTGCCGGTCTACTCTAAGTGAAAGTGCCTCCGGCACTAAAGACACAACCCGATAGCGGCGTAGCCATCGCGCCCTTTCCTCAGTCGCGGAGCGACTTTCACTGAGAGTAGACCGGCCTTTCAAGGCCGGTTCCAAATCTTCCCTACTGCACTTCTTTTGGCATGTCGCCGGGCCAGAACCAGCCCCAGTTCGGGCCGCGGAAATACTGGCCGATGATAATCAGTACGATGACCGCGATGACATAAAGCGTCCACAGCGCGCAGGCGGTCCGGCGGCTCTTAGCGAACCAGCGCCCGATGCCGCTGTGGTGCCGGTCCACATAGGGGATCGCCATCAGGCCGATCACGACCAGGCCGGGAATGCCCAGGCCGCCCCAAAAGGCGTCATAGGCGACCAGTTCCTGAAGGCCCAGGAAATACCAGGGCGCTTTGGCCGGGTTCGGCGGCTTCAGCGGGTTGGCTTCCAATTCCAGCGGCGGCGGCTTGAAGACGCACAGCGCGAGGATCACGGCGAAGCAGGCCGCGAACAACGCTGCCTCGCGGATCAAGAGGTGCGGCCAGGCCGAGACCATATCGTCCGGCCCCCGGTCCACGCGCGTGGAGGACCCCTTGACCAGCTCCATCAGGCCGTAGGTCTTGTTGGGGTTACGCGGGAAGATTTCTTCTTCACGGATTCGTTTCATAGTAGAGTGCTTCTAAGCGGACGGCACTGGGTCGCGGCGCGTCCGGCGGACGTAAACGAACAGCAGAGGTAGCGTCAACAGCGATAGGGCCAGCGTATGTGTCCGATAGACGGCCCACAAAGCGTTCTCTGCGCTGATGCCGGGCAGCCATCTTTGCATCCAGAACGCCAGTTGGTCCCAGGGTAAAAGAAACCCCGTGAACCACAGCAGGCCGGTCAGCAGAACCAGGGCGACTACCCATCCACTGCGCGGGCGGTTCGTTTTGACAAAAACCGTGCGCGCCATATGTGTCAGGACAGCGAGAACGGCGAACTGTGCGGCCCAAAAGTGAACGCCGCGCAAGACATACCCTAATGACACCCCCGTACTCGGCGCGGGTGACTTCGGCGGCGCGGCGCTCGGTACATAAAAGAACATCAAGAGCAGTCCCGAAAGCGCCACCAGAGCAAATAGCCAGAGGTACACCTTCAGGGACCGCATCGGTGCCTACTCCGGCGATTCTTTCGGACTGGAAATGCCGCCGTCCTTGCGGATGCGCCAAAAGTGGTAAACGATGAACATGCCCATGATGACGGGCAGGATCGCGACATGGAGGACGTAGAAGCGGATCAGCGCTTCCTGGCCTACCGTGTCGGCCCCCAGCAGGCCCATGCGCGTCAGGTCGCCGAGCGCCGGAACAGGCGGGGCGCCCGGCGGGTGCGGCAGGGCGTTCAGGTGATCCGAGATCCAGTTCGCCTTACCCGCGATGCCCGCGCCGACCGTGATGGCCCAGAAGGCCAGTTGGTCCCACGGCAGCAGATAGCCGGTGAAGCCCAAAACCAGCGTCAGAACCATCAGGATGACGCCGATGACCCAGTTGAACTCGCGCGGCGCTTTGTACGCGCCGGTGTAGAAGACGCGGCACATATGGAAGAACACGGAGGCGATCATGGCGTTGGCCGACCAGAAGTGCATTCCGCGCAGGATGTAGCCGAACGAGACGCTGGAGTGCAGGTCCTGCATCCGCAGGTACGCCTGCTCGGTGGACGGGACGTACACGAACATCAGCAGCAGGCCCGATACAGTCAACAGCAGGAACAGGTACAGCGACAGCAGGCCCAGACCGAAGGTGTAGGTGAAGCGCAGGGCGTGCTTCTCGATCTTGGCCGGCTGGATGTGCAGTAGGAACGAGTTGAAAAACGCCTCGGACCGCTCACGCTCCGTCTTGGGGAAGGCCGTCGTCCGGTAGATGGACTTGTAGACGTTATGGCCCAGCACACGCGGGTGCAGGTTGTCCCAGACTTCGGGCGCCTGCCGGTAGATGGCCTTGTTGAGCTTGGTGAGCGGCCCGTCGTGGGAGGGCCGCCGCCCGTTGCCTGTGCCGTTCGGCGGGACAGGCCCGCCGGGTCGAAGTTCTTTGACGCTCATGGCGCTTGGCTTTCTAAAGAAGGCCCCGGCCCCCAATTCTGGGGGAACAGGAGGGAAACGCGGAAAGGACTTGTCTTGTCCGGCTCCCCCAGAATTGGGGGCCGGGGGGGGTGAACCCTAAACCACCGTATAATAGTGGCCTGGCTCGTTCTTCTTACTCTTGTCCACTTCCAGGTCGCCGCTCGGCGTTAGGGCGACATCGAACCAGAACAGCGCGATCTGCGCGGGGCCGTGGGTGACGTTGCCCATGTCGTCGTACTTGGAGCCGTGGCAGGGGCAGTCGTAGCCGGTCGGCGAGGCGGCGACGGTGCAGCCAAGATGCTGGCAGACCATCGAGATCGCGCCAATCTTGTCCGCATGTCGGATGATCGAGACCTTCTGGTCGGCGATGTTTTGCTTGGCCGCGTCCGGGAAGTTGGTGGCTTTGCCAATGGAGAACCTGGAGGGCGGGCCGTAGGTGACGTTGGGCCAAAAGAACTTGCCGAAAATGCCCGCCGCACCCAGTGACCCGACGCCGATCAGACCCCATGTTGAAAGAGAAAGAAAATTACGCCGCGTCAGCTCCTGCTTCTCGCGGTCATAGTTGATTGCCATGCTTGGTTCCTAATCGTCTTCTTCATCGCGGAAGACGATGTACTTGGCGTCCTCCGCATTCTCGAAGGCGCCGTTTTTGACGCCCCACAAGAAGAAGATCAATGCCACCATCCCCATCGTCCCGCCCGCAATCAGCAGTGTCCAAACGCTTGTCATCGCTGCCGCCTCCACCTCCAATAACCTTAGAGGCACGTTCGTCCCATCATTATACATTTGGGCGCAGGGGATTGTCAACACCAACGGGAAGCATTGTGAAATAAATCGCAGGTGCGGGCTTTTGATGCCTGCCGGGAGGACAACCGCCGCCCGCCGTCGAACAAGTCCCTGCCCAGACTTCAGGGCAAGTCCCTGCCCAGACTTCAGGGCCGGGTTCTGAGAAACAGGAGGCATCATGCTGACACCGGAGCAGCGCGAACAGTTTCTGGCCGAAGGCCACCTCATCGTCAAGGGCGCATTCCCGCGCGAGGACTCGCTCCAGTGGGTGCGCGACGAGTGCGCGCGGGCGGGGTATGACGTGGACGACCCGCAGACATGGCGCAAGGCGTACGAACGGATGGAACTGAGTCGCCATGAGCCTCTGGCGGCCTACGCGCCCGCCGCCTGGCAGGCGTCGTGCGACCTGATGGGCGGCGAGTACCGGGTGAGCAGCCAGCCCGCCATTTCCCTCTTTGCGATGAACTTCAAGCAGGGGGCGGATGCACCGTACCAGCCGCCGTCCGCGCTCTCATCCGGCTGGCACAAGGACGGCTGGCATTTCCGGCACTTCCTGGACAGCCCGGAGCAGGGGCTTTTGGGCATCCCGCTGTTCACCGATGTGCTCCCGCAGGGCGGCGCGACCTTCCTCGCCGTGGACTCCGTTCCGGCCATCGCGCGTTATTTAGCCGCCCACCCCGAAGGCGTCGGACCGGACGATTTCGACACGAAAGCCTTGCTCGCCGAGTGCCATGACTTCCGGGAAGCGACCGGCGAGGCGGGCGATGTGTACCTCCTGCACCCCTACATGCTCCATGCCGTCGGGCAGAACGTCTTGCAGCGCCCCCGCGCCATCACCAACCTCTGCTACGAGCTTCAGGAGCCGATGAGCCTGAACCGCCCGGACGGCGACTACTCCCCCGTCGAGGCCGCCATCCTGCGCGGGCTGGGCGTAGAGCACTACGACTTCCAGCCCACCCAGCCGCGCTACCACACGCCCGATTATGGCCCGATCAATCAAGCCTATCGTTGAAGAAGTGTTATGCCGCCTTTAATCGCGCCGGGCGACGGTTTCGCTCGGTCCTGTTTAGCACCGGGGATGTCGGGGGCGACAGAGGACCATGGATTCACCCACTCCCAAATCTTCCGACCCGCAGGCGCGCATCCAGGCGTACCTGCGGGTCGCGGCCGCCCGAGGCCGCGATACGGAACAGATCGGCCCATTCCTGGCGACGTTCACCTCCCGCGCGGACAACCCGTTCCTCAACTATGCCATCCCCGACGACGGGGCGGATCCCACCGCTCTGGAGGCCGCCGCGCTCATGGCCGCATTCGAGCGGCGCGGGCGCCGGCCGCGCCTGGAATATGCGGACGCCCTGGCCCCCGCCGTGGAGCCGGTCCTCGTCCGTGCGGGCTTTTCCGCCGAGGCGCGTATGCCGCTGATGACCTGTACGCCCGGTGCGGAGCGGCCCCAGCCCATTCCGGCAGGGATCGAGCTGATCCTGCCCCGCAGCGACGCTGAACTGCTCGGAATGGTTGCCGCCCAGAACGAAGCCTATGGCGATGTGCAGCCCGCCCCGGAAGACGCGATGCGGCTGCGGGCAAGCCTGGCGGCGGGCATGATCGCGGTTCTGGCGCGTGACGCGGAGAAAAAAGAAGCGGCAGGGGCGGGCATTTGCACGGGGCCGCAGGACGGATTGACCGAAGTCGCCGCCATTGGCGTCCGCCCCGCCTTCCGGCGCCGGGGCATCGCAGGCGCGCTGGCGGCGCGCCTGACGCGGGAAGCGTTCGGCGCGGGCGTGACGCTGGCCTTCTTGATGGCGGCGCACGAGGCAGAGGGGCACATTTACGCCCGCGCCGGCTTCAGCGTGGCCGGCGAGATTTTGCACATCTCCCATCCCTAGACCACCGTCGGCACCTGCATTCCGAGGACGCGGGAGATGCCGGGCTGGGTCATCGTGACGCCGTACCAGACGGGGGCGGCTTCCATGGTGGTGGGGTTGTGGGTGATGACGATCATTTGCGAGCGCTGGCCGAAGTCGCGCAGGAGGTCGGCGAAGCGCTCGACGTTCGCGCCGTCCAGGGGGGCATCCACTTCGTCCAAGACGCAGAAGGGGCTGGGCTTGACGTAAAGGAAGGCGAACAGCAGGGCGGCGGCGGTCAGGGCGCGCTCGCCGCCGGACAGCAGGGCGAGCGGCTGGCGCTTCTTGCCGGGAATTTGGACGACAATGTCCACGCCGGTCTCCAAAATGTCGTCGGGGGCCGTCAGGACGAGTTCCGTTTTGCCGCCGCCGAACAGGCGGGTGAAGACGGTCTCGAAGGCCGCGCCGACGGCCTGGAACGTCTCCAGAAAGACGCCGCGCGTGCCCTCGTCTATCTCCCCGATGGCGGCCAGCAGCTTGGCGCGGGCTTCTTCCAGGTCGGCGGCCTGAGTCAGCAGGAACTCGTGCCGCGCCCGCACTTCCTCGTACTCTTCAATGGCGGCAGGGTTGACGTCGCCCAAAAGCCGCAGTTCGCGGCGCAGGCGGGCCACTTCCTGGGGCATTCCCTCGCCGACTTCCGGATCTTCGTCCAGAGCCAGCGCGGCTTCAAGCGAGATTTCATACTCCTCCCAAAGCCGCGTCGCCCAGGTGTCCCGCTGGACCTGCAAGCGGGCCTCGCGGACCTCGTTCTTGTGGACGGCGTCCAGGGCGACGGCCCGCGCCTCGCCCAGCGCGCGCATCTGGGCGTTGGCGTCGTAGGACTCCTGCAGCAGCGCCTGCCGCGCCGCCGACTGCGCTTCCAGGGCGACCTGGGCCGCCTCGCGGGACTGGCGGGCGCGGGCGACTTCCCGTTCGCGCGCCTCGGCCTGGGCGACCAGCGCCGCCAACTCTTCCTCCGCCGCCCCTGCCTGCCGCGCCCGGCGCTCTTCCTGGGCGCCCAGGCTGTCGGCCTCGCCGCGCGCATTGCGCCCGGCGCGGTCCAGGCTGCCGGTCCGTTCGGCCACGGTGGCAAGCTGGATCCGCACCGTCGTCAGCTCGGACTGCAGGCCGTCGCGCTCGACCGTCAGGAGGGCAAGCTGCTCGGCTTCCATTGCCTGCGTCTCGTCCGCACCCGCCGTTTCGACGCTGCCGGAAGCGAGGACGGAAGCGGCGCGGGCGGCCTGCTCGCGCGCCTGGGCGAGCGTGGCCCCGGCGCTCTCGATCCGGCGGGCCGCCGCCGCACGGGCCTCGTCCGCCCGGCGCGCTTCAGCTACCGCGCGCTCGGCCCGCCGCTCGGCATCAGCTTTGGCCCCCTGCACGGATTGCCGGGCGGCCTGCGCTTCAGACAGCGCCCGCTCCGCCGCCTCGCGCGCCCCGTCGGCCTGTCCGAGTTCGTTTTGACACTTTTCGAGTTCGCGCTGCCTGGCCTGTATCTCGGTTTGGCCCGACGCGATCTCAGTCTTGCGGCCCAAAATGTTTGCCGCGCGCCCGCTCTGGCGCCCGCCGGTCAGCGCGCCCGTCGGCAGAACCAGCTCGCCCGTCCGCGTCACGACCCGATTCCAGCCCCTCGCCACCGTTGAGGCGCGCAGGGCATCGTCCAGCGTCTCGCAGACGAAGACGCGGCCCAGCAGGATTTCCAGGGCGGGCCGGAACTTCGGGTCGAACGTGATGAGGTCCAGCGCGGCCCCCAGCACACCGACCAGCCCGGTCGCCCGGCCCATGTCCAGCGTGTCCCGGCCCGGACGCATCCGGTTCAAGGGCAAAAACGTTGCCCGTCCCGCTCGGTGCTCGTGCAGGTAGGCGATGGCGGCCTTGGCGGCATCTTCGGTATCCGTGATAATGTCCTGCAAGCTGGCGGCCAGAGCCGTTTCAAACGCCGTTTCATAGCCCGCCGGCGTTTGGAACGAGTCGGCGACGACGGTGAAGTCGCCGCGCAGCCCGCCGTGCTTTTTGGCCTCGAAGACAGCTTTGACGCCCGCGAAGTAGCCCTCCTGGGCGGCTTCCAGCTCCTGCAAAGTCCGCAGCCGCGTGGACAGGGCGACGGCCGCCGACTGGGCTGCGTTAGCCCGCGCGCCCGCCGCCCCGACCGCTTGACGCGCCGCGTCACGCTCACCCGACGCTTCGGTCAGCGCCGTTTCCGCCGCCGTCAGCGCCGCTTTCGCCGCCTCGACGGCGGCCCGCGCCGCTGTCGCTTCTCCCTGTGCTTCCTGCGCCGCCGCCTCTGCCCGCGCTGCCTCCTCACGCCCGAGAGGCAGTCCCGCTTCCAGTTCCGCCACGCGCGCCCCGGCCCGCGCCGCGTCGGCCTCGCGGGACGCCTGCTGGCGGGCCAGTGCCAAGCTCTCCGTCCGCCGCCGCTCCGCCTGACGGGTCAGGGCGGCGATCCGCTCGGCCAGCGCCTGCACGGCGGCCTGACGCTCTCCGGCCTGACGCCGCAGGGCAATCTCTTCGGTGCGCGCGTCCGCCAGTTCCGCCTCTAAATCGGCGACCTGCCGCACCAACCGCGCGCGGCGGTCCGCCAGTTCCTCGCGCTCCCCGGCCGTCTGCCGCAGAGACTGGGCCAATCCTTCCGCCCGCTGGGCGGCCAGAGCGCGGGCGCTCTCGGCCCGCTCCGCCGCCGTCACTGCCGTCCCGTGCGCTTGGCGGCCCGCGTCCAGCGCCGTCTCAGCCTCGGCGTAGCGCACGGCGATGTCCTGGGCGTGTGCCTCCGCCTCGGCCAGCTTGCCCGAAAGCACAACGGCCTCGGCCTGACCCCGCTCACGCTCGGTCCGCGCCGCCGTCATTTCTGCCTCGGCGAAGCGCAGGTCCACCAGGAGCAGGCTACTTTCGATGGCCCGCAGGCGGTCTTTGAGCGCCCCGTGCTTTTCCGCCCGCTCGGCCTGGCGGCGCAGCGGCTCGACGCGGCTGATGATCTCGCTCTGGATGTCGCGGACGCGGTTGAGGTTGGCTTCGGTCGCTTCCAGCTTCCGCAGGGCCTCGCGCTTTTTGACGCGGTACTTCTTGATGCCCGCCGCTTCCTCGAACAGCCCGCGCCGGTCCTCGGCGTTGGCGGACAGCACGGCGTCTATCTGGCCCTGGTTGACCAGCGAGTACGATTCGCGCCCGACGCCCGTGTCTAAAAACAGCTCATAAATGTCTTTGAGCCGGCACGGGACTTTGTTCAGGAAATACTCGCCCTCGCCCGTGCGGTACGCGCGGCGGGTGATCGTCACCTCGCCGAACTCCACGGGCAGGGTCCGGTCGGAGTTGTCCACCGTCAGCGAGACCTCGGCCATGCCCATCGCCCGGCGCCCCTCGCTGCCGGCGAAGATGACGTCCGCCGCCTTCGTCCCGCGCAGGGCCGACGCCTTCTGCTCGCCCAGCACCCAGAGGATGCCGTCGCCGACGTTGGACTTGCCAGACCCGTTCGGCCCGACGATAGCAGTCACCCCATCGGCGAACTCGATGTCAGTCTTATCGGCAAAGGTCTTGAACCCATGCAATTGCAGTTTCTTCAGGCGCATCCGTACCCAGAGTATAGCGCATCGGGGAGTCAGTTGTCAAAATGTGTAGAAAATGTGTAAATATGTGGTAATATCGCTGTGTTGGGCCTCCAAAACAAACCCAATAAAACCATCCATACACTCAACAGCCAATCACCTACCACAAACATTATTTAACCGGAGGCTTTAGAATGGCAGAAACTACTATTCAGGAACGGAGACTGAACACGGCGCACTCACCGAAAAACGCTGACAAGGATCAAACTCAGTCAGAGCAAGCGTTGGAAGAAGCTGCCCCAAAGATTCGCGTGAGCCTTGACATCTCGCCCGAACTCTACGCCAAGCTGCAAGCGCTGGCGCGTGACATTCGTGGGACGAAAAGCGACGTTCTCCGAAAGTCGCTCGCCCTGATGGATGTCGCCGTCCAGGCACGCAAGAGCGGCAAGAAGGTCGGGATCGCGGACCGGACAGAGCAGCTTACAACCGAGATCATCGGCTTCGAGTATTGAGCCTTGTGAATGACAAAGGTTGATGCACCATGTTCGTCTCCACAGGGAGCAGACACATGGCGGAAGTACCGCGCCGGGATCAACCGGCGGAATTAGAAAAGGCGCAGGCAAAAGCGCCCACGGTCATTGACTTAGATCGCGTTGAGACGACTTCCGGCTTTGACAGTTTGACCGAGGCGACCGTCAAATTCGAAGCTCCCAAAGCGAGGGAAGCGCGGGAGCGGAAAGAGGCCGCCGACCAGGTGCAGAAGCATCGAGTGGAGTTAATCAAGCTTTCCCTGGCGGGACTGCTATTGGTGGGCTTTTTTGCGCTCGGCGTCTACCTATTCGCATTCAAGTCAGAGGCGACGGAGGCGCAGAAGACTCTCGGGACGACGATCCTGACCGCCATCGTTACTGGCGGCGTCGGCTATGCCTTTGGGAAGAAGGAGAACAAGCCAGATAAGGAGTAGAGCGACACACAAAGCTAGGGTTTCCGCCCTGGTTTTTTTGCAGTTGCAGTTTCTTCAAGCGCATCCGTACCCAGAGTATAGCCGATTGGGGAGTGCGTTGTAAAAATGCGACAGGTCCGTGGTTGTTGGGATTGTCTACGGCTAGACCTTCGGCAAGCGCAGCCATGTTCAGTTCCACATCGGATGAGATGACAAGTGGATCAAGCAACCCGGAGGTGCGGCATTGAAGGCGCAAAAAGAGAGCCGTCGCCAGTTGAACGGCGTCATAGCCGCACAGCCCATGGCGTTCAGCCAGCGCCCTGGCTGCCTGCACACGCGGCAGCGAAACTTCCAGTTGGAAAAAGTCCCCCATGAACTCCGCTTGCATCTCGGCAAGGGCAGCGTCGGCGGGCATCAATTGGCCCCGCCGCAAGCGGCGCGTGACGGCGGCGACCATCTCCGCGCCGGTGATTTGGGCGATAAAGCAGTCATGGCCGGAGGTGGCATCGGTCAGGGCCTGAACCCAGGCCGTGCCCATTTCTGCAACCTAATGCTTGACCAGACCGCTACTGTCTAAAAAGAGGATTGCCACCTACCGACGCTCCTCGACGAGTGTCTCGGAGACCGGGCGGCCTTGCACGGGGACAGGGCGGGGCGGTGGACCGAGCCGCCGTTCAGGGATCGCGGGAATGACGCCCTCCGCCAGCAAGTGCTGGAGGAAAGCGTCCCGCGCGGCCTCTGCCCTTACTGGCGGCGTCGCTGCCAGTCCGGCGCGGAGGAGTGCGCTCACGACGGCCTCCGCATTTTCTCCCTGCTGCCGCGCCCGTTCGCGCAGGCGTGCTTCTTCCTCGGCGGAAATCTCAATCGTGAGTGTCATCTCGCTTGCCTTTCGTACCCGAAGTATAGCGCCCAAAGTATAGCGCATCGCAGTGCCAGTTGTCAAAATGCGTGAAAACAGTGCTACTATGGGGTATCAACAGCGACTCAAGAAAAGTCCCCACTAAGAAAAGTCTCCACCAGGATAATCCAGAGGGATGACCAGACAAAACTCCATGTTTCCACTCAGAAAACTTTTTTCGTCCTTGCTTCTGGGCTGGACGGCGCTGGCGGTGACGGCGCAGGCCATGCGGGCGGCGAACCCGGTCATCACGACCGCTTATTCCGCCGACCCGTCGGCTCACGTTTTCGGCGGCAGGATGTACGTCTATCCGTCACACGACCGCGCCGACTCCCAGGAGTTCGACATGACCGATTACCATGTCTACTCCACAGATGACATGGCGAACTGGCAGGACGGCGGCGCCATCCTTAGCCTGGACAAGATTCCCTGGGCGAAGGCGCACCTGTGGGCACCGGACTGCGGCTACAAGAACGGCATCTATTACCTCTACTTTCCCGCCGACGACAACGGGAAGTATGACTTCAAGATCGGCGTCGCGACCAGCAAGTCTCCGACCGGCCCGTTTGTGGCCGAGCCGCACCCCATCCCCGGCGCCGGCGGCATTGACCCCTCTGTCTTCATGGACGATGACGGCACACCCTATTTGATCTGGGCCGGGGGCGGGCCGGTACTGTGCAAGCTCACGCCGGACATGAAGGCGCTGGTCGGGACACCGATCCACCTTCAGGGGTGCGCCAAGTTCTTTGAAGGCCCCTGGATTTTCAAGCGGGCCGGGCTGTATTACCTCACCTACCCGGCGTTCCAGAAAGGCGGCAGCGGGGACGGCGGCAGCGGCCAGAACTACGATTATGCCACCGCGCCCAGCATTCTGGGGCCTTACTCCTACAAAGGCTCCTTCACGCGGACGCGGGCCGACCAGCCCGGCGCGGGCAACATCCACGGCTCTCAGATAGAGTGGCATGGGGTCTGGTACTGCTTTTACCACGACTGTTCGCTGTCGCAAGGCGATCCGAAGTCGGGCTTCCGGCGCAGCGTCCGCGCCGACGTGATGCACTTCAATGCGGACGGCAGCATCAAGCCGCTGCTCTGGACCACGACCGGGCCGCCCCAGATCAAAAGATTGGACCCCTTCGCGCGGCATGAGGCCGTCTGCCTCGCTCAGACGGCCGGACCAGTCGGCCCGCAGGCCGTCCAGACCGAGCCGTGCCGTGAAGGCGGGAGGGATGTCGGGAGCATCCGTAGTGGGAGCTGGATCAGATACGCCGGCGCCGACTTCGGGCGCGGCGCATCGGCATTCACGGCCCGCGTCGCCGCGCCCGCCGCCGGGAGCCGGATCGAGCTGCATCTGGACCGGCGGGACGGCCCGCTGATTGGGGTTTGCCCGGTGCCGAACACCGGCGGATGGCAGACCTGGCGGACCGTCACCTGCCCGGTCACACACGCCGCCGGGGGACACGACCTGTTTTTCCAGTTCCGTGGCCCCGGCACCGGCGGGCTGCTCAACGTGAAGTGGTTCCGGTTTGGGCCGGCGCGGCAGACTAGGGCGCCAAAGAAGCCGAACCGCCGACGTTAAATCTTAAAAACTGAAAATCTTAAAAACTGATCAAAGCAGCGGGGACAGGCTCAGATTTTCGATGCGCGCTTCGCCCGCCTCGGCGAACAGGCCGAGATGGGCGCCCCGGTGGTCGAAACAGCGCTCGACCAGCGTGCGCCGCTCGTTGAGGCAGACATCAATGACCGAGTCTTTGAGGCACACGACGACATCCACCGCCCGGTCCAGGCCTTCGATGCCGACGGCCTCCGCCCGCGTTTCGCTGCCCTCCGGCCATTGCTGCAAGGCCGCGCGGCCCTCCTGCGGGAAGAAGCGGAGCCGGTAGCCGATTGCTTGGCGCTCGTCCGTCCGCAGGAGCAGCCCATATTCGCCCGTCCCGGCGCTGGGGACGAACCGACAGGCGAGGACGGCATCAGCGGGCACGTCGGGGATTAAAACAGTCGCGGGCCGGTGCCGCGCGTCCAACAAGATCACGCCGCCGTCCTGGCGGAGCGGCGGGCCGGTCGGGGGCATCATTTCCGGGACAAAGCGCGTTGCCAGTGTGCCGTCGGCGTCTTGCAGAAGCTCCCGGAAGACGGCGCTGCCCGCGTAGACGCAGCCGCCCGCGTCGCGGCTGTCCCGGCGCCACGGCAGGAAGCCGACCGCCAGGCGGCGTCCGCCCATCCAGGAGGCGGTGCGGGGGACGGACAGGTTCGGCCCCTCAATCGTGTCCCGCCGCGTGCGGTGCCACGGCCCCAGCAGGTCGCGTGAGACCTGGTACTGCATCCGGGCACCCTGAGAATAGATCAGATACCACCAGCCGTTCCAAAAGAAAAGCTCCGGGCACTCCGGGCTTGGGTCCTTGTCCAGCGGGAGAAACGGCCCTTGATACTGCCACTGCTCCATGTTGTCCGACGTGTAATGGGCGAGAACGCCGCGTTCGCCGCCTTCGTCCGGGGTAGCAGCCTCGCGCGAGGCGGTGACCAGCATGTGGAACTCGTCCGTTTGGGGGTGACGGAAGACGAACGGGTCGCGGTGGTTCCGGGGGTCCAGTCCCGGCGGGGCCGCGAACATCGGATTAGCGGGCGATTTTTCAAAGTGGATCAGGTCGCCGCCCGCCGCACGGCAGACAGCCTCGTAAACCGAGCCGTCCGCGCGCTTCAGCCGGGTGGCGTAAAAGGCGTGATAAACGCCTTCAAGCTCAAAGATGGACCCGGTGCAAATCCCATGCTGGTCCACGCTGCCGGGTTCGCCAATGGGAAGCGCCAGCGGGTGATGCTCCCACTGCACCAGGTCGGCAGTCGAGGCGTGCGCCCACTGGTGCCCGCCCAGGCCGCCCTGTTCGGCGTGATGATCGCGGTCTAGAAGATAGAACAAGTGGAAGCGCGTGCCGTCCCAGAACGGCATCATGTCCCCCGCGAACTCGTCGGCTGCCGTCGGTTTCCAGTATTGCATGGGAGAATTCTCCTTTCAGCCGCCCAGCCGCCAGTCGGCGGCGTCGCGGGTGCATGCGACGATCTCGGCGTTGAGACGGTCATTGGCGGCGATGCGCTGCTCGGCCTCGGCGCGCGTCAGCCCCCAAGCCGTCCTGTGCCGGTCGGCCAAGCGGGTCAAGGCAACGTCTAAAGGGGTGTTCAGATACCAGCGCTCATCCCAGAGGGGGCGGAGCGCCTCCCAGCCCTCAGCAGGGTGCAGCAGGTACAGCCCTTCCACGAGCACCAGGCGAGTTTCCGACCCGACGACCAGCGCGCCTTCCACGGGATCGCCGATCTCATGCCGGAAGTCCGGCCAGGGGACATTCCCCGCCGCGTCCCGCACGGCGCACAGGCGGGCGACGAGCGCGGGGACATCGAACGTCCACGGGGCGCCGCGCCGGGCAAAGGCGGCGTCCGGGTCCGGCATCCGCCGCAGCGCAGCTTGAGTGAGATGGAAGCCGTCCATCCCCAGAGCGATCATCGTGTTCGGCCCTAGGGCGGCGTTTACGCTGGCGGCCAACCGCGCCGCCAGCGTGCTCTTTCCCGACCCAGGCAGGCCCGCCAGCGCGACCAAGACGCGCGGCGCATGGGGCGCAAGCCGCGCCAACAGACGGGCTATAGGATCGTCTAACAGCGGTGGCATCATGTTTGACCTACAGTGTTAAGCGGGCTTAGTTCGCGCAAAATTCTTCAAGTCGCCGCAGTAAGTCAGCAAGGTCAGTTGGAATCTCGTCCGAGCGGAACTCGTCAGCAATTCGATTGTCGCTAAAGCTGACTCCATACAATTCCTGCATCTTATCCTTGAAGCGGCGAAGCGTTTGCTTCCCAGGCGTGATGCAAAGTCTTTTGTCCAACAGGTTCCACCGCTCGTCAAACCAGCGCGTCGCGGCGGCTGTAGGTATGGAAGCATCGGAAGATCGAAGGTACTGGCATTTTCGGGCAACATATTGGGCTTGTACCTCGTGACGCATCTCATCGGTGATCTGAGTAAGTATGACATCAGATCTAACATCACCGACTGATAACACGGTCGTTGGATCATGCTGCGCTGTGACTAGTGTAGCCATCAGACGGTTCAGAACCGAAGGAACAAGAAGATAGTTCTCAATCTCCTTACGCTGAAGAACCTCAGCGACCGTTAGGTGTTTCTTTAGCTGCTTCAACATATCAGCAATCTCTTCTTCGGGATAATAATCCCGATCATAAATGGCAGCGATGTTGAATTGACTGCCTGTGGCTTGCTCAATGCGCTTTGCAACGCCCATAATCTCCTTCCAGGAGCCGAAACCACCTGAAGATACGGGAGTAGCGCGTGTTCCCGACGCTATGTTTCTAAGCCCAAGCCGCCGGGCGAAATGCCTTAGGATGGCGAAGTCATCATTGTCCTCTACATAAATTACACGTCTGGTCCGTGCTAATTGAACTAAAGTGATGTTATGGATTGAGCCGACACGCTTGAGAGCGTCTTGCACTGCGTCTACGTTCGGTAATCGCTGTGCGTGATGGCGCGCTTTATCAATCATGATAAGCTCAGTCGGGTCTGCTTCACCCATAATCTCCGTAGAATGAGTAGCTAAAATTACAGTAGGATTATGATCACGAAGGATTGTTAGAAGTTGTCGTTGGACATCTGCATGGAGATAAATCTCAGGCTCATCGACAACAAGAAGGTCAGCATGGCGATTTCTAGAAATATGGGTCAGGAGCTGACACCAAGTTTGAAAACCGAAACCGCACCAATATAGCTCCCTTCTGATTCGGTCCTCATATGCAAACATAAACACCTCTACGGGGTCCCTGTTTTGCACGAAAGGTCTTCCAATGGTCATGCCGGGCCACGTCTTTTCGACCATCTCCGCGAACTCCTCAAACCCTTCTGCATAATAGAGCCAGTAGTTCCTGAAATGCCTGGATGCTCTGTGTGTCATCAAGTTCTGAGCAACTGTTTCGCGCGTGATGTGTACCTCCTTATGCTCAATGGGGCCTAAAACGGGAATCACCGCAATTGAAAATGGGAAAGCATCTTTAAACTCTGCCACACTCCGCGGCATGACACCGTCAACTACTGGTATGAGACGGCAGCCGCCAGCCTTCGGAAAATAAAGTTGTAGACTGTTTCCATTGGTGAACAAAAATGTTACCAAGGTATCCGATTCGGAATAGTCGGTATGCACATTCTCCAGCGAGATTGGAAGACTATCCATAGGTATCTCAAAACCAAGGCGGTTCTCAGATGGTCCCTCAATCCATCTTGGTTTCTTGGATCGGGCCGTCCGAAGGGCAGATGCGAGAATGCGAATTGCGCCTATAACTGTCGATTTGCCGCTGCTATTTGGGCCGACAAGAATATTCATTCCATGAAGTGTTATAATGAAACGATCAAAAGCTTTGTAATTCCTGAACTCGATTTGCCTTAGTTGCGTTCTTGTATCGTCGAAAACCATGATTAGAAATTCTCCTATGTTACCAAAGCTACATGAAGGGCTTCGTTGTAGCTTACTAAGTATTCGGTTGTCAAACAGTGGGATAGGCTGATGACCTATTCCTCTCTTGCAACATGAGACGACTGGACATGCATCCGCCAGTATGACGAGGGTAAGTGTAGGCATCCTGAAAATAAGAGCGAGGTGCCTTATCCCAGTTCAAAGCCAAGAAAACTCAGCGACGGGACTGCATTTGGGCGATGAAGGGAGCCTGTTCGGGGCGCAGGGTGCCGTCGGCGGCGAGGCAGCCGTTGGGGACCTGGTCGGAAAGGTTTCCCCAGATCCACCAGTCGCCGCTGATGCCCTGCTGAGTGCCCTTGAACACCGGCCCGCCGGGGGCCTGGCCGTTCATATAAGCCAGCAAGGTGTCGCCCCAGGCCTTGCTGCCCTCAGTCTTCATCGAGGACCCCATCTCGCCGATCCAGACCGGCGCGACGTTCTGCGTCACCAGCCAGCCCCAGGTCTTGTTCATCCGGGCGATGTACCCGGCTCCCGCTTCGGGGCCGGGATAGGCGCCGATCTCCTTCGGGTACTCATGGACGGAGTAAACTAATTTGGCCGGTTTATGCAGCACGACCGGCAGGGAGCGGACGACCGAAAGATCGCCTTCATAGGCGTCTATCTTGTAGTTAATGACCGACTCGCAGATAATCAGCGCATCGGGGTTGACCGCGAGAATCGCGTTGCCGACGCTCTCGTACATGGCGTGGATGTCGGTCGGACCGCCGCCGCCCCAGAGCGCCGGGGTGGCGGTGTGGGCGCACGGCTCATTGCGGATGTCGAAGCCGATCACGGTCGGGTTGCCGGCCCAGTGCCGGGCGAACGTCACCCAGTCCTGCAAAAACTTCGCCGCGCTGATCGTCCCCTTGGTGCCCGCCCCGTCCGTGCCGTCGGTGCCGGGGCCGGTGTCAAACCACAGCCCGTTGGACTGCTGGGCGGCATTGCTCCAGTTGGCGGACGTGGCCTCGTTGTTGTGGTTGTTGAAGATGACCTTGAGGCCGACCTTGCCGCAGGCCGCCACGAACTGGTCGAGCTGCGCCATGGCGACGGGGTCGTCTAGGGTCTTGTCCATCCAGTCCACCCGCGCACAGTTGAAGCCCCGCGCCTTCATGGCCGCGACATGGCCCTCGATGCCCGGAAACGGCCCGACCAGTTCGATCCGCCCGCCAACAATGTCCAGGCCGGCCACCCCCACGCTGGCGATGCGGACGGGTTTGCCGTTCGGACCGACGATCTGGCTGCCGCGAACGCTCAGAAAGCCGGGCGGGAGCAGGGCCGGCGGCTTCCCCTGGTTCTGCGTCTGGTTCTGCGCGGCGGCGAGGCGGCAAAGCGCCAGCAGGCACAAGGCCCCGGTCAGCGAACGCGCCCACTTGTTGATCCGCATGGTTTGTCTTCCTCTCAGACGGCATCCGTCGTCCATCTCAGACGTACTTGGAAGGATTATAGCGTATCGAGACGCAGGCTGTCAAAGCGACAAGGGAATTCTTGCAATGGTCCTCCGGCGTCTTTGCCGGCCTCAAGAGTTGAGACGGCTGATGCAAACAGTCGCTCAACGGGCTGAAAGTAGCTCGCGGAACGCTTTCGCGGCGCGGCTCTCCGAGGCGCCGCGCCGGGCGAGGCGATGCAGGGGGCGGCGCAAGGCGAGATCGGACAGGGGCAGGAGGGCCAGCCGGCCCGTTTCCAGTTCCAGACCGAGGGCCAGGCGGGACACGACAGCCAGGCCCGCACCGGCGGCGACGGCGCGCTTGATGGCCTCGGTGCTGCCCAGCGACATCAGGGGACGGACAGCCAGGCCGCGCTCGGCGAGGGCACGCTCCAGCACGGCGCGCGTCCCGGACCCCGGCTCGCGCAGGATCAGCGGCTCCCCGAGCAGCCGGGCGGCGGGGATGGGCGCTTGGGCGAGGAGCGGGTGGCCGGGCGGGGCAATGACGACCAATTCGTCGTGGGTGAACACGGCGGCGTCCAGGGCGGGGTCGTCGGCGAAGCCTTCAGTCAGGGCCAGGTCCAGGCGGCCGTCGAGCAGCATCCCCTGGATGACCTCGGTGTTGGCAATCTCCAGAGTCAGCGCGATGTGGGGGTGGCGGCGGCTGTATTCCGCCAGCAGTTCGGGCATCAGGTAGGCCCCGACCGTCAGGCTGGCCCCAACAGTCAGTGTCCCCCGCGCCAGCCCCTGCAGCTCCCCCATCGCCTGTTCGGCCTCGTGTTCCAGGGCGGACAGGCGGCGGGCGTACCCCAGGAGCAGTTCCCCCGCGTCGGTCAGCCGGACGCCTTTGGGGAGGCGGTCGAAGAGCTTCGCCCGCAAGGACGCTTCCAGGACGGCAAGCTGCTTGGACACGGCGGGCTGGCTGATGCAGAGCCGGTCTGCGCCCCGGCTAACGCTGCCTTCCTCAGCGACGGCCAGGAAGATCATCAGGTGGTTGTAGTTCATACCTGCGAGTTATACGTTCGATGGCAAAGATGTATTTGTATTATACCTCGCGCCAGCGCATAATGGAGGCATGAACAGCAGCATCTGGCCGCGAACGGCCTTCTTCCTCGCGCTGGCTTTCTGCCTGACGCCGTGGGCTTCGCCGCCCCTCGCGCTGGCGTTGGGGCTGGCGCTGGCCCTGACGCTGGGTAACTCGTTCCACGACGGGAGCAGGCACGCGGCCAAATGGCTGCTGCAAGGGTGCGTCGTGCTGCTGGGCTTCGGCATGAACCTGGCCGTCGTGCTGAAGGCGGGGGCGAACGGGGCGGGCTTCGCAGCGGGCAGCATCGGCTTCACGTTTATTTTAGGCTACTGGCTCCGGGGGCGGCTGGGGATCGGCGCGAAGACTTCCGCCCTGATCTCGGCGGGAACGGCCATCTGCGGCGGGTCCGCCATCGCCGCCGTCGGGTCGGTGGTCGGCGCTTTGGAGGGGGAGATGGCGGTGGCGATGGGGACGGTCTTCGTGCTGAACGCCGTCGCGCTGTTCGTGTTCCCGCCCCTCGGCCACGCGCTCGGCTTGACCCCCTCCCAGTTCGGGACCTGGGCGGGCGTCGCCATCCATGACGTGTCCTCAGTCGTCGGCGCGGCCTCCCGTTATGGGCCGGGCGCATTGCAAACGGCGACGGCGACCAAGCTCTCGCGCGCTCTGTGGATCATCCCGGTCTCCCTGGCCGCCGCCTTTGCCTTCCGCCGGAACGCCGCGCCGGGGCAGACGGCGGGGAAGATACAAATTCCCTGGTTCATCGGCCTGTTCGTGCTGGCCTCGGTCGCCCGGACGTTTCTGTCCCCCGTCGCCGCGCTGGCGCCCACCGTGACGCACGGGGCGACGGTGGGGCTGACGGTGACGCTGTTCCTGATCGGGGCGGGCCTGTCGCGCCCGATGCTGCGGTCCGTGGGCTGGAAGCCGCTGGCGCAGGGCGTCCTGCTGTGGCTGTCCATCAGCGTGGGGTCGTTATGGGTGGTTCTGAGGGTGGTGAAATAGGAGGCGGCCCTACTTTTTCTGCATCAGCAGGACGCTGACGAGCAGGCCGACGGCGCCAACGACGCGCCAGGGGTTCAGGGGGACGCGCGGGACGCCGAGCCAGCCGAAATGGTCAATGATGACGGCGGCGGTGAGCTGGCCGAAGACGGTGGCGGCGATGACGATGCCCGCGCTGACCTTGGGGATGCCGATCAGCCCGATAGTGACGGCGAACGCGCCGAGCAGGCCGCCTCCCAGCCAGACCCACCAGTGAGTCTTGAGGAGTTCCGAGGGCTTGCCCTGCCCCAGCACGCCCAGCGCCGTCAGAGCGCCGAGGAGGGCCGCGCCGACGGCAAACGAGATCAGCGCGCCGAGCATCGGCGACTTGATGGCAGTGCGGAGCTGCGCGTTCAAGGCGTCCTGGACGGGCAGGCCCACGCCGGACAGGGCGATCAGAGCGATCAACAGATACTGCAAACAGGATACCTCAAGCCGGGCCACGTTGGCCGACCAGGGTTCTATACGCAATTCCGCGAGGCGGCGTTACTTCCTGTGCTGGACGAGCAGGACGCCCGCGAAGACCAGGAGGACGCCGAGGACGCGCCAGAGGTTGAGGGGCGCGCGGGGGACGCCGAGCCAGCCGAAGGAGTCCAGCGCCAATGCAGCGGCAAGCTGGCCGCCCACGGCGCAGGCCACGACCACGGCGGCCCCCACGCGGGGCACGCCCACGACCGCCAGGACCACATAGAACGCCCCGAACAGGCCGCCGATCCACATCCACCACGGGCTGCCGCCCAGCCCGGAGAGCCGCCCGCGCCCCAGCAGGCCCGCCGAGGCCGCCACGGCCAGCGGGACCGTCCCGACCAGAAACGAGATCAGGGCGCTCAGGACCGGCGAACCGACCGCCTCGCGCAGCCGCGTGTTCACCGCCGCCTGCAAGGTCAGGCCGACCCCGCCCAGCACCAGCAGCAACACGATTAAGATTTGCATGGGGCAGTATACCCATTTTGGCGCGGGCAGGAAGCCGGGCAAACGCAGGCACGTCGGCGATTTCTGAACTCACCTGGTAGCGCCGGGATGGTAGCCGGTTTCCGTGGTCGCAAACGGGACTTTGGGCCGGGGCGCATCGAGGAAGGCTTCCACCGCCGGGAGCAGTTTCGTTTGATCCGTGTGCAGCGCGAAGTGTCCAGCGTCGGGGATGACGGCCAGTTCCGCGTCCGGGATGAGCGAAAAAGTTTCCAGCACATGGTCGAGACGCACCCAGTCGTGGTCGCCGACGGCGATGAGGACGGGCATTTGGAGCGACATTAGCTCTTCGCGCCCAAACCCGCTCCACCGAATGCTGAAGACTTTGGACCAGATCGCGGGCCAGCAGGACGGATCGGGCGCGACCTTCCGGTAGTTCTCCCGCTGCCACTGGACGGAGGGCGAATCGGGTGTCAGGTCCATCAGGGGCGCCAGCAGCTCAGGCTTGTAGGCGTCCTGGGCCGGGCCGAAGACTGTTCCGTAGGTTGCCACGCGCCGGACGATCTCAGGGCGGCGGAGCGCGATGAGCATTGCCACAACACCGCCCGCGCACTCGCCGAGGAGGTCGGCTTGCGTGATCCCGAGGTGCTTCAGAAGGGCAATGACGTCGTCGGCATCCTGCTCGAAACTGCGCGGACGATTGATGTCCACCGTGCGTCCAACCCCTTGAAGGTCCATGGTGATCAGCGCCCGATTCCGGGTCAGGGCGGGGAACTCCGTGACCCCCGCACAACCAAACCCCATGGGGATGTAGACCAGCGGGTCGCCCGTGCCCTGGATTTCGTAGTACATATCCAGGCCGTTCACGGGTGCGTAGCCGTGCTTCTTCTCGACCGGCCCCGTCTGCGTATCGTTGGTGATCGTCATCGCGTTTTCTCCTTTTTGTTTCCTTTGCAACTCAGCCCCGCATATGCCAGACATGGTCGCCGTAGATGGTCTGCATATAATCCATCTGAGCCGCGTGGTTGCGGAGATGATCGGCGGGAAGGGTAATCCCTGCCGCCATGGGGGTCTGGCCGAACGGCATTGAAACTGTGGAGCCGATCTGCTCGGGTGAGAGCGTGTCGAGCCACGCCAGGTATTCGGCGCTGGTCTGGTCGAGCAGGTCGAGAACCTGCTGGCGGCTCGTAAAGGCCTTGTCCGCCTCACGAGCGGCGGCGGCCGCCTCCGAAATGCTTGCGAACCGGAGCGGCTGGCCAGTCAGCAAGTCTCGGATGATAAGAGTGGTCTTCGCCGCGTGGCCGACCTGCTGGAGCAGCGTGCGGGCGGTCGGCGACGGCGACCAGTGGATACGGTCGTCGGGGGTCGCCGCGAGGGTGAGGGCGAGCCGTTCTTTCGCGCGGACGAACTCGGCTTTGGCTTGGCTGATCGTGTCTTCCATGGGATGTCCTTTGTGTTGGTGAGTTTGTCTTGCTAAACGGGTGATGCGCGGCGGCTACCGAGGAGCGGTCTGCCGTCCAGGTAACTTTCCAGCATGTCCAGGCAGCCGGTCCACCCGCCGGACGCGCCTTCCAGCGCTTGGGGATCGGTCTGGCGGTCATGGGTGAGCGTCAGTTCTGTTCCCTCGAAGACCGCGCGGAACTCGACAGTCACCAGTGTCTCCTCCATGCCGAATGGGTTGTCGAGCCAGGTCCAGGTAAAGGACAGGCGCTCGTTGGGGACCACCTCCACATAGCGGCCGACCGTGTGGAACTCATCGCCGTCGCAGTGGCGCATCCGCACATCGTAGCGGCCGCCGGGGGACGGCTCGATGTCAACGGCAGGCGCGTTCCAGCGGACATTCGGTGAGAGCCAGCGGGCCAGACGCGCGGGATCGGTCCAGGCCTGGTACACCTTTTCAACCGGCGCGGCGAATCGGCGCCGGATGACCAGCGTTTGGCCTTCCATACTCGTTTCTTGGGTCATGCTTTCTTGAATCATGTGTTGTCCTCCGTTTCGGATGTTAGGGCTTCGGATGTCAGGTACTGGTCAAGCGCGTCAAGCTGCGCCGTCCAGAAGCGGCGATAATGGTTAATCCAGTCGGCGGCGTTCTCCATCGCGTCCGGCGTGAGCCGGCAAATCCGCTGACGCCCGACGGACCGGCGGGCGATCAACCCGGCCCCTTCCAGCACGCGCAGATGCTTGGAGATGGCGGGCAGGCTGCTGGAAAATGGCGCCGCGATCTCGGTCACGGTGCTCTCCCCCAGGCAAAGACGTTCCAGGATCGCGCGCCGGGTCGGGTCGGCCAGCGCCCCAAACACCTGATCGAGCCGGGTTTGATTGTGTGGGACGAGATCATTAACCATATGGTTAAGTATAGCACCCAAACTTATGTTTGTCAAGGCTTTTGAGAATAATCTTCCCACCTATTTCAAGACCCTGCCGCCGCACGGAAGCTTTGACGGCACAAGAACCCACCCCGGCACAAGTGCCGACCCTCCCGAGGCTTTATTGGGGTGAAGCGGGAAGGTGAAGAGTCTTTCTCCTGCCCCTCCCGTTTCGGGAGGGGTGGCGAGCCTAAGCGAGCGGGGTGGGTTCTGTGAGCGGCTTTTACTGGCTGGGCCGTGTCGCGATGACGTCCGCCACTTTATCCCGCGTCATGTCGGCGGCACTCAGCGCCACCTTGACCTCTATAAACTCGTTCTCTTCCGGGGTCAGGTCGAGAAACTCCGCGACCGTGCCGACGCGGAAGCCCACTTGTTCCAACCGCTCACGCTTTGCTTTGTCCATGTTGATTATCCCCCGAGTTCATCCAATCGCGCCTGGGCACGGTGGGCTTCCAAGCTGTCAATGCCGGGCGCGACTGCCTGCCGGAACGCCTCGCGGGCGGCGTCGGCTTCGCCCAAGCGCAGATAGCATTCTCCCAGCCAGTAATAAGCAAGCGGTAGGCCGACCGGATTTGGGCGACAGGCGAGGTAGTGGTGGAACATTTCCTGACACTCGACCAACTCGCCTGAAACAAACGCGGCGCGGCCCAGATGATGGTAGACGCCCAGTTTGGTGGCACGATCCTGAGCAAATTGCGGCAAGCGGCTCAGAACGCTCTCACAGACCTTCCGCGATACCTGCACGTCCCCGCGCTGCGCGAGTGCGAGGGACTTTGTTGCATCACACCACAGAATGAGCTTTTCATCGTTGCCCTGTGGCGGGGAAGGCCAGACGTTCCCCGTGCTGGTGTTTGCAATGAAGCCGCTGTACGCTTGCTCAAGATAATCAAGGGCGGCTTCCGGCTGATCGGCACGAGTCTCGATCCACGCGGAGCCGAGAGCCGACAGCGCCTGCATACGGCGCTCTGTCCAAGGCTGGTCAAGACCAGGTGCGCGTTGGCGCTCTGCCTTGACAGCCCGCGCCTCGTCGAAACGCCCCATGTCACGCAAGCACTCGGCTTCTATCGCAAACGAAGTCCGGGAAGGGTCGGCAAATGTTTGACGTGCCTCGTGGCAGGAAGCGATAGCTTCTTCAAATTGGCCGCGTTTGTGGTGAATGCCAGCTAGAATCCCTAAATCCTGCGCGACATCTTTCGGACTTCCCTTAAGTCGTGACAGACTGAGGGCCTGCCGGTAGTGGTGTTCCGCTTTCTCTAGATCACCTTGGTCTGCGTAGCCCACCCCACTCATACGTTCCATACTCAGGCGGGTGAGGGAGTTAGGCTGGCTGGCGAGTGCAGACTGCGCCCAGCGCACGGTTTCGGAGGGTCTGGCGGCTTCATAGTGGGCGATCGCGAGTTTCGCCATAATCAACGCACGTCCCGATCCGTCTAGGGAAGACGTTTTTGTAAGAGCCTCCGAATAGGCTACACAAGCTTCATCATACTGATGCTTACGCTTCAGCAAATCGCCATGCGCCTGTTGCGTCATAGCGTCCAGAGGATGCCGGGCTATGACAGCCGCCGCGTGCTCACGTTCAGCCGCCGCTTCCTCCGACCTGCCGAGGATTTCCAGTGTATCGGCGAGGCGGCGGCGTGTATCTGCCTCAATGCCGGGCGGCGGGCGGCGTCTGAGCACTTTCTGGAATGTCTCGGCGGCTTCTGCGTATCGCTTCTCCTGGAAGTGCCGCACGCCAGCGCTCTGCGGCTGTAGGAGCCAGAGCCAATAATAGAGGAAGGCAACGACGAAGACCACCCCGATAACCAGAGCGTATATTTCCAGAGAATTTGATGGGCTTCCCATGCCGACATTATACGTCGGGAACCATCTCGTTTCCTGCCGCGTTCCGTCTATTGAGTGTGTTAAACTCAAGTAAGTTCAGAAAAATCAACCGTTTGGGAACTTAGGGGGCGGGTACAACGTAGGACACTCCCAAGCAGGTTCCAAGAGTAAGCCAACAGTAAGAGCGACACAGAGAGCAGGAGACGCACAATGGCGTTCAACGATTACCGCGACATCATCCGGCAGATGGAGCGTGAAATGCAGCAGTTGTCGGATGAGGCGTTTCGGGGGTTTTTCGCCCTGCCCACGGGCACGGCGGGCCGGTTCTGGCAGCCGCCTGTAGATGTGCATGAGACCGCCGAGGCCATGCTGATCAAGGTGGAACTGGCGGGCGTCAAGGCGGACGACATCCACGTCTCGCTGACGCCCGACGACCGCATCCTGAACATCAGCGGGACGCGGCGCGAGGGGCAGGATTCGCGCGAAGGCCGCGTCCGCAGCCACCATCTGGAGATCTACGTCGGCCCGTTCGAGCGCGCCGTTGCCCTGCCGAGCGGCTTCCGATTGAACCGGGACGCGATCAAGGCGACGTACCGGGATGGCTTCCTGCTGGTGACGCTGCCGAAGCGGGCGCGGGCCGAGATGCCGCAGGCCCGCATCATCCCGATCAGCACGGACGACGAGGCCGTGACGCTTGACAGAAGTTTAGACGGCAAGCTTGACACAGAAACAGAGGACAAGTAATACCCATGTCCGAGAACAACTATAACGAGGCCGACGAGATCAAGGCGGAGCATACGCCCATAGAAGAAAAGGTAGACGAGATCGCGGAAGACATGCCTATCGAGGGCGAGGTCGCCGAGCAGATCGTCAAGCAGATCAACAGCGACGGCGACGGGCACCCGCCTATCCCCGACGAATTGCCCCTGCTGCCGCTGCGCGACACGGTCATCTTCCCGGTCCTGGTCGCCCCCATCGCCGTGGGGCGCGAGAACAGCATCAAGTTGGTGGACGAGGCCGTCTCGCGCGGCGACCGCATCATCGGCGTCGTCGCCATGAAGGACTCGTCCGTCGAGAACGCCACGGCGGCGGACATCCACCCGATGGGCGTTGCGGTCGTCATCCGCATGATGGCAAAGGTGCCCGACGGCGGCATCCGCATGATTGTCCAGGGCATCGCGCGCATCCAGATCCAGCAGGTGCTGGAAGAGGAACCGTACCTCCGGGCGCGGGTCAAGGTCCTGGAAACGAAGACCGAGATCGCCGAAGAGGACAAAGTCGAGATTGAGGCCCTGAAGCGCGGCATCGGCGACCTGTTCGGCCGCATCGTCGCGCTGTCGCAGACGATGCCGGACGAGCTGGCCGGGCTGTCGTCGTCCATTGACGACCCCGCCGTGATGACGGACCTGATCGCCGCCCACATGCCGATCAGCCCCGAGGACAAGCAGCGGATTTTGGAGACGGTCAACCTGAAGGAGCGCATGAACGCCCTGCTGGAATTGATGACCAAGGAGCAGCAGGTGCTGGAGATCGGCTCCAAATTGCAGTCACAGGTCTCCGAGGGGATCAACAAGACGCAGCGCGAGTATTATCTGCGCGAACAGCTCAAGGCGATCCAAAAGGAGCTGGGCGAGGGCGACGAGCGCGGCGAGGAGCAGGACGAGCTTCGCACCAAGATTGACGAAGCGCACATGCCCGAGGACGCCTTGAAGGAGGCGAACCGGGAGCTGGACCGCTTGCAGCGCATGTCGCCGGGGGCGCCGGATTATACGACGACCCGGACCTACCTGGACTGGCTGGTCGCGATGCCGTGGGACAAGGCCACTGAGGATAACCTGGACATTCCGAGCGTCAAGGCGCACCTGGACGCTGACCACTACGGCCTGGAAAAGATCAAGGACCGCGTCCTGGAGTACCTGTCGGTCCGCAAGTTCAAGACTGAGGGCGACCTGCGCCAGCCCATCCTGTGCCTGACCGGCCCGCCCGGAGTCGGCAAGACCAGCCTGGCAAAGTCCATCGCCAACGCCATGGGCAAGAAGTTCGTCCGTATAAGCCTGGGCGGGACGCACGACGAATCGGAGATACGCGGCCACCGGCGGACCTACATCGGCGCGCTGCCCGGCCAGATTATCCAGGGCATCAAGCGGGCCGAGACGAACAACCCGCTGTTCGTGCTGGACGAGATAGACAAGGTGGGCGCGGACTACCGGGGCGACCCGTCTTCGGCGCTCTTGGAAGCGCTGGACCCGGAGCAGAACGCGACGTTCCGCGACAACTACCTGGACGTCAACTTCGACCTGTCCAAAGTGCTGTTCGTGACGACCGCGAACCAATTGGACACCATCCAGCCCGCGCTCAGGGATCGGATGGAGATCATCGAGCTGTCGGGCTACACCGAGGAGGAAAAGACGCAGATCGCCGTCCGCCACCTCGTCCCCAAGCAACTGGGCGAGCACGGACTGACTCAAGTGTCGTTCACCGAGGCGGGTGTTAAGGCCATCGTCCGGGGCTACACCCGCGAGGCGGGGGTTCGGAGTTTGGAGCGCGAGATCGCCGCCGTCTGCCGCAAGGCGACGCGCGAGTTCGCCGAGGGCCGCACGGACGACCTGACGGTAGATGCCGCGCAGGTCGCGAAGTACCTCGGCTCGCCGCGCTTCGAGTACGAGGAGGTGGCGGAGCGGACCGAGCAGCCGGGCGTCGTGACGGGCCTGGTGTGGACGCCGGTCGGCGGCGATGTGGTCTTTATCGAGGCGTCCCGGATGAACGGCAGCAAGGGGCTGCAACTGACGGGCCAACTCGGCGACGTGATGAAAGAGTCGGCGCAGACCGCGCTGTCCTATGTCCGCGCCCACGCCGACGCCCTGCACATCGCGCCGGACTTCTACGAGACCAGCGACCTGCACATCCACGTCCCCGCCGGGGCCGTGCCCAAGGACGGGCCGAGCGCGGGCGTCACGATGACCAGCGCCATCGCGTCGCTCCTGACGGGCCGCCCGATCAAGACCGCCCTGGCGATGACCGGCGAGGTGACGCTGTCGGGGAAGGTGTTGCCGGTCGGCGGCATCAAGGAGAAGGTGCTGGCGGCCAAGCGCGCGGGGATCAAGACCATCATCCTGCCGGAGCGCAACCGCAAGGACCTGATGGAAGACATCCCGGAGGAGCTTCGCAAGGGCATGTCTTTCATCTTCGCCCGCGATGTGCATGAGGTCATAGACGCCGCCTTGCAGCCGCTGGACGCGCCCAAGCCATCCAAAGCCGCTCGCAACGGCGTGCGCCTGAAGACGATGGAGGCGGCCCCGCCGTCGGTTGACATCGTGGCGAACGTCCCCAGCAATGCGTAAGCAGCGCCTAACGATGAGAAAAGCCCCCGCCTCGGTTCGAGGCGGGGGCTTTTCCCTTTTTACGGCTCTGCTGACCTATCTAATCTTCTGCACAGACTTCAAACACTTTCTGTTTCCTCATTAGAACTGTCAGTGATGATTGTGAATAGATACTCGGCGGCGATTTTCCATCCTATTTCCTCTTCCTCATAATCCCCCACACGGAAGCTGAGGCGGAACCGGTAAGTGCCTGATCCAATGAAAGGAATGGCTGTCCCTTTAGTTGCAAATATTGCTTTCTGATCATGCAAATAATGACGTGACGAAACTGACCTACCGGAAAGTTTCCCATTAGGAAGTACTATTTGCACCCGTTGCTGAAACGCTACTTCTTCGTCACCGACTTCTTTATGCCACTGAGCCACGGTATACCAGGAACGCGGAAGCCTTACTGGTTTTTCATCACTCACTGGTTGATTGTCTTGGGATTCGACTAACAGGCCGTCCAGAACCCCAATGATTGAGAGGTCATCGTCCTCCTTATTGATGATTACCTTATCGCAAGGGATAAAAAATTGAAGATGTGGCATTCTTTAACCTACTAAGCTGCTTCCGAAAACGTGGTGATGGAAACACTAGTACTCCTGATTTTGACCATGTCTCGCGTCCAATTGATAACGTCATCCATGATATAGGTGTCCTGATTTAAACCGATTGGAATGGCTTCAGAATTACGAACGCGTGGAAGCCAGGCCGTTGCTGGGCTTGTAGGTAACCCGCTAAGAGTTTCAATCACAGAATACTCTATCAGCCCTACCTCTGAATGTTTTAGAGAATCATTAATTGAGTGCTCGTCTTGTTCAGTCTCTGGAAGTTGAAAAGATGGCTCGACGATGCCCTGAAACCGAGGGGCCAACTCAGAAGAAAATGAATTAAATTGCTGTGAGGCATCCTTTAGACCGAGCCGACTGTAAAGCGTCGCGCGGAGAAAAGCGATCTGGTAATGAGTAAATGGGCGCTCTTTCTTTCGGAGAAGATCGAGCACCGCGAGAAAATTCCCATTCTTCATAGCATCAGCTAAAGCGGCCTCATAATCCGAGATTGTATAGCCGCTAGGGCGCAATAACTCTTCACCCGTGAGCATATACAGATCGGACGAGAGACCTTTAACAAGTTTGATTTCGTCCTCATTCAACAAAATCCCCGGAGTATTCATCTGCTCCCGTATTTCCTCGGCCTCCTCTTCGTCGCCATTATGCATAGCTTCATGCAAACGAATTAGCAGGGAAGCATACTGCTCCACTGCCGGACTTTGCCGCTTAAGCAACCGAGGCTCAATTAAAATCGTTTCCGTCATCTACTTTGACTCATCTACCGTCCAGTGGGGCCGCGTGGCGGCCAAAGCTGATTGATACCGTTCAAGCAACATCATAGAAGCAGGCTCAACCAAACCTTGAACCTTTCCATGAACACTCTCGGGTTTTCGCCTCAAGAATAAATCCTTTGCCGCGACGCCTTCGGAGAACTCTCCCTCGCCCATACTCCACACAAAGCGATTGCTGTTGCCAGCAGCGTCCTCGAAGTGATCCCGTAACCTCTTTGGAATGAGGTGGGGCAGAAGATCATTGATAGATCGTGCGACGGAAATACCGCCGGTGTTTGGATGGACATTACCATCATTATCAGGCGAAATGTCCACAGAAACGCGCGCTCCTAACATATTCGAGGCAGTGCCCACTTCTGGAAAGCCATCTTCTGCCGACATCGTTCTGTAAATCTTTGGCATCAGGCGCTTTCGCCCTCGTGAACACTCCTGCCTTGCCCTTTGCGCGGCTTGCCCACCCTCTTCACATTTTCCGGCGGGACTCTGTTCTCGCGGGCGTATTCCATTGCCGAATTATACGCCGAAAACGTCACCCCTGTCAACAGGAGACTCTGCGCGTAAGCCGTCGGCTCATGTGTAGTTTGTCTGCGTCTGCTTCGGGAGCAGGCACATCCGGCGCAACACGTCGGGCGTGATGCGCTTGGCATTGGTCATGGTCTCGTAGCAGGCGACGTACTCCGCCAGGTAAAACTTATGAACACCCCGATGAACACCCCGAAATATCCGCAAGAAAGTCCGCAGGCCCGCCCCCGCACCCTCGCAGGTGTTGCAATGCACCTCCCGGCCCCCGTCGCCATCGTCATCACGCGCCCACTCGCGCCTGCCCTCGGCGTCACGCCCATGCCGAACTGTGCTGTGCCCGATGCCTAGCCCGCTCACGCGCCCGTACCCGCCCCACTCGTCGGTATACAGGACGCGCGCCCCCGGAGCCGCCGTACTCCCCACCACGGCCAGGCAAGTGGCCGCGTCGGAGCGCTCCCGCACGAAGTAGCGCACCTCACCTGTCGCCCGGACCTGTCGCCCGGCACGCCAGCAAGAAGATCGGGGGGCGGTCTGCCTCATAGGTGCCGTGGCCGCGCCGCTTGTTGGCCCGCCGGCGCGGCGGGTCTGCCGCGTCTGGGTGGAGCAGACCTTTTTTCCCCCGCGTTCTGGTACAGCTCATCGGCCTCGAACTCAGCAGTTCCAAAGACCGGCTCGTCCAGAACGTCGGTGGGCAGCGTCTCGTACAGGTTGTCCTGGACGTACAGGTTGTCCTGGACCCGGTGGCGCAGCGTGTGCGTCTGCTTGCGGCTGAGGTCCAACTCCCGCGCCAGCCGGGCGGTCGTCTCGCCTTTGGCGATGCCGCGCAGCATCAACACCAGGGTGGAAGGCGGCTGGCGCGTCTTGGCAAAGATCGTGCCGGTCAGGACGGTGTAGTAGCGGTCACAGCCTTTGCAGCGGAAGGAGGGGATGGCCCCGCCCCGACGCGCCCGCCGCCGCTCGGTCTGGCCGCACCGGGGGCAGCGCAGGCCCTCCGGGTGCAAGTTGTGTTCCAGCCAGTTCAGGCACGCCTGCTCATCCAGCAGGCCGTCCAGAGGAAAGTCAATCATGCCTCAGCTTACCACCGATGCACACTAGTTACACATGAGCCAAGCCGTCTAGGTGTAAGCCGCGCCGGACGACCATGAGAAAAGCCCCCGCCTCAACCGAGGCGGGGGCTTTTGCTTGTCGATTATGGTGTATACTTCCAATAGGGGACTACTCTGTGAACGCACAACTGACGCTGGATGACTTGGCGCTGCTTCCGCCCCCCGCGCGCCGCGCGGCCATCAATGCCGACGGGAACAAGATGCTGCTTCAAGACAAGGCGGCCCACGACTGGTATCGCTTCGTGCTGTCTTATCCCCCCCATTTGGTGCGAGATTATGTGAGCCGGTTCGGGCTGAACGGGAGCCATCAGGTGCTTGATCCTTTTTCCGGCACAGGAACGACCCTCGTTGAGTGCAAAAAGTTAGGCATACCCAGCATTGGTACGGAAGCCAACCCAATGGCGCATCTCGCCGGATTGACAAAAGTGGACTGGTGTCCCGATCCCTGCGGCCTTGTGACCCATGCGGAGCGAGTCGCAGGGACGGCGCTCACTCAGCTTCAGGCAGACAGGGTGTCGGAAAATCCTGTGCTGTGCTTGGAAGACAAACAAGCGTACCCCTTGCGTCGGCTGCCGCCGGAGTGCGAACCGCTCCTGTTGTCAAACTCCATCAGCCCGCTGCCGCTTCACAAGACGCTCGTCCTGCTCGACGCGCTGCATCAGCACCATGATGAGCGGTATGCCCGCCATGAACTGCTGGCGCTGGCAAAGGTGCTGGTTTTCCGTGTCAGCAACCTCAAGTTCGGGCCGGAGGTGGGCGTCGGCTCGGTCAAAGTGGATGCGCCGGTAATCACCGAATGGCTGACGGCGGTTCGTGCGATCGCCGACGATCTCCCCGCACTCCAGTCGCTCCCGCAGACGCCAGCCACCGTTCATCATGCCGATGCGCGCCAGCTCCGTTATCTTTTTGATCCCCAGTCTATCGACGCCGTGATTACATCGCCGCCTTACCCCAATGAAAAGGATTACACGCGCACCACGCGCTTGGAGTCTGTTCTGCTCGGCTTCGTCCGCAGCAAGGCCGATTTGCAGGCACTCAAACGCGGCCTGCTGCGCTCCAACACGCGCGGCATCTACAAAGGCGACGATGACGACACATGGGTCGCCGAGCATTCCGAAATACAGGGCATCGCCGCCGCCATCGAGAAAAGGCGCATTGAACTGGGGAAAACCTCCGGATTCGAGCGGCTCTATGCCCGCGTGACTAAGCTTTATTTCGGCGGCATGGCCCGCCATCTTGCCGAAATCCGTCCGCTCCTGCGCCCCAATGCCCGACTCGCCTATGTCGTCGGCGATCAGATGTCGTACCTGCGGGTGATGATCCGCACCGGCCAATTGCTTGCCGACATTGCGGAACGGCTGGGCTACGAGATCATCGGCATTGATCTCTTCCGAACGCGGCTGGCGACAGCGACTGGAGAACAGCTGCGGGAGGAAGTGGTTGTTCTGCGCTGGCCGGGGGAAAGGCTGTGAGGGAGCCGAACCAGTACGCAAAGATCATTGAGCGTATTTTCCTGACGCATTATCAAGAGGGTGCGCGGGAGATCCCGTTCGAGCGCGAAGACCTCGTGTATATCGCCGCAGAATTGCAGATCAGGCTGCCGAAAAACCTCGGCGATGTGATCTACAGATTCCGCTATCGGGCGGCCCTCCCGGAAGCCATTCAGGCGCGCACCTCTGAAGGAGAGGCCTGGATCATTCGACCTGCCGGCCGATCCCAATACCGCTTCGTAGCCGTCACGGACCGCCCGATCACGCCGACCGCCATGATGGCGGAAACGAAGGTGCCCGACGCTACGCCTGGCGTGATTGCGAAGTATGCCTCTGCTGATGAGCAGGGGCTACTGGCGAAGATGCGCTACAACCGCTTGATTGACATCTTTACGGGCATCACCTGTTACTCCCTCCAGAACCATCTCCGCACGACAGTTCCCGGCATTGGTCAAGTGGAAACAGATGAAGTATACGTCGGCCTTGACCGGCGCGGGGTGCATTACATTTTCCCCGTCCAGGCGAAAGGCGGAAAAGACAAGATCAACATCGTGCAGATCGAGCAGGACGCGGCGCTTTGCGCGCATAAATTCCCCTCTCTGATCTGCCGCCCTATCGCAGCACAGTTCATGCGGGATGATCTTATCGTCTTGTTTGACTTTGAGGAGGGCGAGAACGGGCTGGCATTGTCCTCGGAAAAGCATTACAGGCTCGTTCCGCCGGAAGAGATCACCGAGGTGGATTTAGAAGCCTACCGCACTCGCACCCTCTAACCCCGCCTCCTCACATCAAGGAGAAGGTGCTGGCGGCCAAGCGCGCGGGGATCAAGACCATCATCCTGCCGGAGCGCAACCGCAAGGACCTGATGGAAGACATCCCGGAGGAGCTTCGCAAGGGCATGTCTTTCATCTTCGCCCGCGATGTGCATGAGGTCATAGACGCCGCCTTGCAGCCGCTGGACGCGCCCAAGCCATCCAAAGCCGCTCGCAACGGCGTGCGCCTGAAGACGATGGAGGCGGCCCCGCCGTCGGTTGACATCGTGGCGAACGTCCCCAGCAGCGCTTAGTCAAAAACAACGACAGCCCTGGCCTCAACTGAGGCCGGGGCTTTTTCTTCGTTGCTGAACAAGCGCCGTCAGGAAATCTCCTGCCATAGCCGCGTATCGGCGAGCCGGGCCAGATGACCGACATTGCTGGTGGCGATGACGACTGCCGCGCCGGGCATCTCTCAGAAACCTGCATCCAGCGTCCGAGCCTGCGCCGCTAGGATCACGTCCGCATCCAGAGCAAAACGCTCCGCTGTCGGCAGTCCCGCCTGCCGCACCTGCGCCCACAAGTCGGCGGCCAGCCACAAGGCTTGCGGCGTCAGGGGGAGGTAGCCGGCGGACGCGGCCAGCGTGTCCAAGTTATGCAGGCCGTTGGTCTTACCGTACAGTTTCAGTTCGCGGCGCATTTCATAGTCCGTGATCGCCGGCACGAGGGCTTGATGACTGTTTCGCGTCAACTGCCTAAGCCAGTCTTTGCAGGCAAGAGACTCAACACTCTCTTTCGGGTTGGTCACCAAACCCAGCGGTCCGCTGTCAAGCAAGACTATTACACTCACTCGATGTCGCCCTCTTTGCCAAAGACACGGCGCTGGCCAGGCCGGTCTTCATCTAAGGATTGGCGCAGGACGCGCAGGGTTTCCCTATGTTCGTCTTCATCCTGCTCCATGAACGAGTCCAACGCGGCCAGAGTCGCCGCCTGACGTTCGCGTAAGCTTCGTATGCTTGCCGTAGCGATCCCCGGCGGCGGTTGCAGAATAGTTTTCATAGCAGCCTCCTACAATGGATAGATGTAGTTTACCACATATAGGTCCGTAGTCGCCTGAGATTACAGTAAGGAGACACAAAACGGCCTTGACAACTGCCTTTGCTTCTGCTAGACTTTGGGCATGGCCGATCCTCCGAAAACTTCGTCGCGCGACGCAGTTGCGCCTCTCAGCGAGGGCGGCGTTGATTGGGACGCGCAGCCGGCTTCTCTGACGACGCGCGAGGCGGCGGACTTGCTGGGCAAGTCCCCCGGCAATGTCCGCGCCCGCGCCTCCAAAGGAGACTTCGGGCCGACCATGAGCGGGCCGGACGGCCTGCCCCGGTATGACCGTGACCGGGTCCGCATCATCGGGGAGCGTATGACGGCGCGGCAGGCGCAGGCGCCACCCGAACCAGGAGTCAAGGAGGACACATCTTCCATCGTACTGCTGACGGCCCTCCAAGCGCAACAGAGTGAGCAGATTGCGCTTTATAAAGCCTGGCTTGAAGAAGCGCGGCAGGTGGCCCGGCAAGCGAAAGAGGAAGCACGAGAGTTGCGGGCGGCGCTTCACGAGCGTGAGGAAACAACGCGCGAAACCCTTTCGCACATGGATATGCTGCACGAGCAGAACATCACCCAAATGAAAGACGCAGCGGAGCGTGAGCGGAACCACTGGGAGCGCGAGATTGCGGCCAAAGAAGCGGAGATCGAGCGGCTGCGGGGGGAACTCGCGGCGAAGAAAAGCGGGCCGCAACTGTGGCGCAAGTAGACGGGGACATCAACAAACCATGCCAACGAGATACAAAGTCAATGTCGCGTTTCAAGGGACGGCGGTCGTGGAAATCATCGCCGCCTCGCCCGAAGCGGCCCGGCTGGCGGCAGGAGATCTGACCCTGGCGGACCTGGCGCGGGAAGGGCATTCGGATGTCCACGCGCTGAAGATCGCGGCCAAAGAGATCACGCCTGCCTCGGCCCTGAGCGGGCAGGATGAGGAGGCCGGGGACGAGAACGCGCCGCGCAAGCCCCGCCCCTCCGGTTGGTATCGGCCCGCGTGAAGAGGCCCGGCACGGAAAAAGGCCCGGCACTGGAAGTGCCGGGCTACTCCCAGTGAAAGTCGCTCCGCGACTAAGGAGAGGTTCCTGCTGGCTTATCTTCAGTGCCGGAGGCACTTCCACTTCGCGTAGCCCGGCACTTCCAGTGCCGGGCCTTTTTCCGTGCCGAGTCTTTCTACTCCAGCACTAGGTACATCGTGTCGGCGGGCAGCTTCACCGTTAGCCTGCCGCCTGCGCGGGTGACGGGGACGGTGCGGGCGGGGTAGCCGGCGGGGTCGAGCAGGACAGCGCGAGCCAAGGCGGGGTTCGTCACGGTCAGCGTCACGTCGGCGTTGACGATCTGCCAGGGCGCGGCCCCGGTCTTGACGACCTCATAGCCGTGCAGAGTCGCCTTGCCGTCTTCAGAGGGAAAGTCCGTTTCCTTTGCCTGCCAGCCCGTGGGCCGGGCCGCTGTCCCCACCTGCACCAGAACCCGGTGGGACCGGCGCAGCGGCAAGTCATCGAGGGAAACGACGGCGACGGTGGCATATGGGTTGCCGGATGAAATCGTCACGTCCCCCAGCGCGAGGGGGCCGGCTTTGCTCAGGAAGCCGGTGATCCCCTGCGCCTTCGGCGCGTTCACCACGCACAATCCCTTCCCATAGTTCAGGCGCACTTCGCCGGTCTCGCTCTTGACGGTCTTGGCTTGGGCATCTATGTAGGGGGAGAGGTTTGCCACTTTGGTCAGGGCAGGGTCGCCGCCGTATTTGACCTGGACGGGGCCGACCAGAAACGCCAGTGGGTTCACGCCACGCGCGATGGTGGACTGGCCCTTGATGGTTCCCGCTCGGTTCGGGTCGAAGCTCTTGTCCTCAGCGATCAGGGGCGTCTTGCGCTCCCACAGATCAGCCAGTGGGCGATCCTCGTGGACGACGGGCGCGCCTTGCTTGATATAGCCCCGGCGATACATCAAGGCGCAGGCGGGGAACTCGCCCATAATCTCGGGGACGTTCGCCGACCACTTGGTCAGCGGGTGTGAGCCGTTGATGTTGAGGAACGAGAAGCCTAAATCCGTCTGGTACTCCGGGGTGCCCGCACTGAACCAGTAAAATGTATTCACGCCCGTCAGCGACTGGTAGGCGGCCATTAGAAAAGGGCCTTCGGACTGGTAGCCCAGCGGCGAAACCCAGGAGCTTTCCGTAATGATTGTCGGATGCCCTGCCACCTGCTTCAAGTTGGTGGGCAGGTCGCGCGGGTTGAGCAGGGCGGACTGATTGGTGAAATGATGGCCGGGGTCAATGCGCCAGCCGTTGTTGTCGCCCAGATGCACGCCGCCGTCGTAGTACTTGTTGACCGCGACCACGTCTGCGGCCGTGTAGGTGTACCGCTCGACATCATTGAGCTTGATCGGGTCCGCCGTGAACCAGTTGGAGGCGTTGACGAGCTGACGGCAGCCCAGGGTCTTCTTGTAGTAGTCCGTGATGTCCGCGTAGAACCCGCGCTGGGTGTCGGCGAAGAAGCGGACCTGGTCAGCCACCCGCTTCGCCAGGCCGCCGGTCTGGTCCTGGGTCAGATTCCAGGTCGGCAGGATGCCCACTTTGGCGTTCGCCCAGTCATCGCCGTCCGTTCCCGCACCTAACCAGGCCGCTTTGGCGGTGTCGAGTGTGCCGTAGTGCGCCGTCAGCCAGGCGGCAAACTTGCGGCCCAAGACAGCCTGCTGTTCGGGGTGCATCCCCTGCATGGTCCAAAAGAACATCCCGTCCTCGTTCTGGACCTGGATGATGGCAAGGGACGGGTCTTTGGCGAGCGGGATGCCCGTGTACGGGTTCGGGCGAGCGTACAGCGCCTTGACCCAGGCTTTGTAGCCGGCCTGGAGCTGCGGGTTGAAGAACAGCAGCCCCCACAGGTCGGTCTGGCCGGTGTAGCCCGCGATCCCCCACCCCGTCACTTTCTTGCCGTTTGCCCAGTACGGCGAGATCGTGGTGTAGATGCCCTCTTTTTTCAGCGCCGCGACCATGCGCCAGATGCCGTCAATCTCCTTCTCGTTGACATTGCTGATCGGACCATCCACATCAGGCGCGATCTGCGTGTGCAGGCGGACCATGTTGACGCCGATCCGGGCCAGAAACCGGGCATGGCGGGCCATGTCTTCGGAGGAGGAGTGATACACGTCCGATCCACAGGCCCAGAAGCGGACCGGCTTGCCGCTGCCCAGCACGAACGATTGGCCGTCGGCGCTGAGGTGGACAAACCCGCTCTCCCCCGCCGTCTTCTCGTTCAAATAGCGCAGGTCCAGCAGCGCGCCGGGCTTGGTGTTGTCCGGGTAGGAGAACGCCCATGTCCCCAATTCCTGCCCCTCCTGCGCCCGCGCCGGGGCGAGGCAGGCCAGGCCGAGCAGGGCGGTGGCGGCAGCGCAGCCGCCGAAAGAAAGCCATCGTGTGAGTGTCATGGTGTCCGTTTCCTGTCGTGCTTGCTGCGTTTATTATACAGGAAACGGAGTGATTTGGGAAGAGCAAGAGACCGGCACTGGAAGTGCCGGCCTACTAGACATGAAAGTCGTTACGCGACTGAAGACATGACACATGAGCCGGGAGACAGGGCGCGAGACGGGAGACAGGGCGCGATGAATCGCGCCCCTACGCCATTGTCCGTAGTCGCGGAGCGACTTTCACGTCTAGTAGGCCGGCCTTTCAAGGCCGGTTCTTGTCTAGAACCGCCAGTCGAGGTCTTCGGTGGGCAGGCGGCGGTGGGTCCAGTTGAGCTGCCGCTCGGTCAGGCGGCAGTCTACGAACCACCAGGGGTAGGCGACGGGGTCGTGGATGCGGAACGTCCGGCGGTAGCTCTGGATGGCGGGGAAGGCGGCGCAGAAGCCGCAGCGGTGCAGGGTCAGGAACAGGGCGAGCAGGCGGACGCGCAGCTTGACGGCGTTGGTGTTTTCTAAGGGGATCGCCAGCGATTGGGACAGCGCGAAGACTTCGCGCTGGGCCAGGTGCAGGCTGACGGTGTCAATGCCCTTGAGGATGCCGATCTTGTCGGGGATTTCGGTTTCACGCATCCGCGCGGTCAGGGTCAGGATGTACCGCTCCATGCTCTCGGCCCAGCCATCCTCGACGCGCTGGGCGACGGCGACGACCTCCTCGATTTGCGGCGCGCGGCCCAAGTAGTCCCGCAGGTGCGTCTCGGCCCATTCCCAGCGCCGGACGGCCTTGCGCGGCAGCCGGCTCATGTCGGGGAGCGGGCAGAGCCGGCAGATGCCCCCGCGCGTCCCCAGAAGCCGGCTGTAGGCGAACTCGATGCCGGACGCGCTGGCCCGTGGGTCCAGCAGCCCTTCCACCAGCTTGGCGTAGCTCTCGATGAGGAAGTCGAGGGCGTCCTGCGACATCTCGAAGGGCGCGGCCTGCGCCCGCAGCCGCCGCGCCATGTCCGCGCACGGCTCGCGCCCCATGTCGTTCTTCTGTAGCATCTTCATCGGTGTCTCCCGCTGTCATTGTCGGCAGACGGGAGAGGCCGAACGCACCGCAATTTTACGAGAGTTGCGGGTTATCTTGCGGGGTTTCCTGCATCGGTTTGGGGGGCAGCGCGAAGAAGATAGCCAGCAGCATGTCCACCAAAATCGAGGCGGGGGCGGAGGCGAACGCCAGGCCGAAGGCGACGAGGTAGAGCAGCGGCCCAAAGCGGTACTGCTCGGTGATGCGCTTGACCTTGCCCCGGTCGTGGTCGTCAGAGAGCAGCCGCCCCTCGCCGGCGGCGTAACGCCAGAGGAGATTGAAGAAGACCGCCATCACGAACGAGAAGGCGGAATAAACGGCGGCGGCGATCTTTGCATTCGCACCGGGGTGCGCGAGGTACTCGGCCAGGAGGGCAGTTGGGAAGGGGAGAAGCGTGATCACCATCAGCAGCATGCCGTTGTAGACCAGCAGCAGATGGTCCTTGCGCCGGATCTGCTCAAACAGCCGGTCGTGGTTGATCCAGGTGATCAGGATGGTCGCAAAGCTCGTGACGTAGGCCAGCAGCGACGGCCACAGCGCCAGCAGCGCCGGCCCCAGGCCATTGGGCGGCAGTGCGTCCAGCCGGGGCACATGGATGTCCAGCGCGAGCAGGGTGATGGCGACGGCGAACACGCCGTCACTGAACGCCTCTACGCGCCCGGTCTCTTTTTCACTCATCGGCTGCGCGCGCCTCTTCGATTTCGAGGGAATGTTCTTTGGCCCAGGCGGAAAGCGCCTGGATCGGGCCGCTCAATGACTCGCCGAGCGGCGTCAGCGAATACTCGACTTTGGGCGGGGCGACCGCGTACTCCGTCCGCCTGACCAGCCCGTCCCGCTCCAAGCGGCGCAGCGTCTGGGTGAGCATCTTCTGCGTGATGCCGGTGAGCTTCCGCTTCAGCGTCCCGTGGCGTTTCACGCCGCCCAGCAGGGCCAGGAGGACAAGCAGAGTCCACTTGTCCGCCACAAGACTGAGCGCCTTCCGTGCGGGGCACTCGGCGTTGAACACATCCGGCTCAAAAGATTTGGCTGGCATGGCTCTATTATATCTCCTTTTGCCGGCTAATCGGGCGGCAGGCAGCCTGCTCTTTCGGACAGGTACAAAAAAGTGCCTACTTGACACTTCCTTCCACGCTGAACATAATGGACCGACAAGCCTGGCCGTTGCTCTGAGGGCATCCGCTCCGGCGGGGCCGCTGCCTCTGGCCGTAGGCCAGGCACGGGCTATGTCCGGGCGTGGTGAGTGGAGAGTTTGTATGAGTGCTGAGATCAACATATTAAACCCAGCAAAGCCGAAGCGGGTGCTTCTGGTGGCCTCAAACCCTGCGGTTTCGGAACAAACGGGATGGCCCATCGGCTTCTGGTGGGCCGAGCTAACGCACCCCTACTGGGAGTTTACGGAGCGGGGCTACCTCGTGGACATCGCCAGTCCTGACGGCGGTACACTTGAGGGGGATGGGTTCAGCGATCCGACCGACGCCAGCGGCTACTCGGCTTATGATCTTATCAGTTTAGGCTTTATGCACAGCCCGTCGCTGATGGACAAGATAAATAACTCCTTAACGCTTGGGAAAGTCACGCCCGGCGACTACGATGCGCTGTTCCTGGTCGGCGGCCAGGGGCCAATGTATACGTTCTACAACGACGGGCGCTTGCACCACTTCATTGCCGCATTTTACGAGACTGGCAAGATCACCGCCGTCGTCTGCCATGCGACCTGTACGCTGCTGAAGACCAAAACCTCCGATGGCAAGTTGCTGGTCGACGGCAAGACCTGGACGGGCTTTGCCGATTCTGAGGAAAAATACGCGGACGGATTCGCCAAGACGAAATTGCAGCCGTTCTGGATCGAGGACGAGGCGAAAAAGGCGGCCGGCACCAACTTCATCGTGAGCAGTCGCTTCCAGGCCCATGCGGTCCGTGACGGCAACCTGATCACCGGCCAGCAGCAGTTCTCGGGCGCGGCGGCGGCCCGGCTGGTAATCGAGGCGCTGGGCGTCTGAGACTGAAGGAGTAGAAACTGATTTATGCAACAAAGACGACCTGATGTATAAGCCTCCGCAGTCCGAGACACGAGGGAAGGAAAACTGCCGTGAAGATTATCACCTATGACCGCTTCAAGCCCGGCGTGACGATGGAGACGATCACGCCGCTGCTGCCGGAAGAGGCCGCCCACGCCTGGAAACTCTGGAAGGCAGGCATCATCCGCGAGAACTACGCGATCACGGACCGGCCCGGCGTGGTCATTGTCTTTGAGTGCGCGGACGTTGCCGAAGCAAAACGCTACCTCGACGACTTCCCGATGACGAAGGCCGGCTACCTGGAATGGGAATACATCCCGGTGGGCGCCCCGCTCCCAATCGAGAGCCTGTTTCGCGATCAAACCCTCTAGCGGAGGCTTCTGATGCAGCACATCTATGATCTGGACGTTCCACAGACGCTGGAAGAAGCCTGTGACCCGCGCGTGACGGCGCTTCTGGTGTATGACATGCAAGTGGGGGTGTTAGGCCAGCTCCCCAACGCCCCGCAGATCATCCCGCAGGTGGTTCGTGTGCTGGAGGCGGCCCGCTCGGCGGGCCTGCGCGTCTTCTTCACCCGGCACATGTCGCTGCCGAAGGAGGTCATGGGCGTCACGCAGATGCGGACGGCGATGGCCTGGCAGCAGACCTCGGCGGCGGACGTGACTCCCTGGTTCCTGCCCGACACCACCGGCTTTGCGCTTGTCCCGGAAGTTGCGCCGCTGGCGCGCGAAGCGGTGGCGGATAAAATCACCATGTCCGCATTCGAAGGGACTTTCCTGAACATCGCCCTCCGCGACTGCGGCATCCGGACGGTGATTATTGTCGGGGTCGCCCTGGAAGTCGGCATCGAGCCGACCGCGCGCCACGCCGCCGATCTGGGCTATATCCCGGTCGTGGTGGCCGACGCCTGCGGTGGCCGGGACGAGGAGGCGCGGCAGCGCTCACTCGCGGGGTTGGCATTCGCGGGCGACGCGATTCTCACCGATGTCGCAGCAATCTGCCGCGTGCTGGGCACCGCCGCTTGACTCGCCCGCTTCTTTCGGGCTATACTGCGTTGTTATTCCGGCTGTGATGGGGAAGAGTAGGCGGCGCAGAAGCGCCAGAGAGGGGACGCCGCCGGCTGCAAGCGTTCCCATGCAGACCGCCGCCGAAGGTCGCCCCGGAGCCGTAAGTCGAAGAATGAGTGTCCGTTTCGCCCCCCGCCCCCCAATCCTGGGGGAGCAGGAATGGCGGGCGGGAAGCAAGGTGGTATCGCGCGTCGGTCACGTCTTAATTTAAGACGTGTGAAGCCCTCGCGTCCTTGCGACTGGTCTCCTTTGGGAGTCCTGTGTCGCACGGGCGCGAGGGCTTTCGTCGTTAGTGTGCTCAAGTTTGTGTGCTGAAGGGAAGTGACTCATGGACTTGGTTCCCGTTTTCATCCCCGCCCTGGCGCTTCTGCTGCGCCAGGCGGAGCAGGCCAAGGGCAGTCCGCTGACGCGGGCGGAAGTGCTGCAAGTGCGCGACAAGGGCGTCTGCATGATGCTGCGCCCGTCCGCTGCGCTGGAACTGGAAGAAAAGCGCGGCTTCCGGGACATTGACCCGGAAGACTGCTGGGAGGACTGGCAGGTACTCCGGCAGCAGATTGATGAGATCTAGTTTTCATGCCGGGAGGGAGATCGATTATGGAAAAAGCCTACGAACCGCAGGACGTGGAAGCGCGGCTGTATGCCGGGTGGGAGGCGGCGGGACTGTTCCATACCGAGCCAATGCCGGGGAAGCCGAAATACAGTATTACTATCCCGCCGCCGAACGTGACGGGCAGCCTGCACATGGGGCACGCGCTGAATCACTCGGTCCAGGACGCGCTGGGGCGCTGGCACCGGATGCGCGGGTTCACGACGCTGATTTTGCCCGGTACGGACCACGCGGGCATCGCCACGCAGACCGTGGTCGAGAAAGAACTCGCCAAGGAAGGCTTGACCCGCTACGACCTGGGACGGGAGGCGTTCATCGCCCGCGTCTGGCTCTGGAAGGAGCAGTACGGGGCGCGCATCATCTCCCAGCTCAAGCGGCTCGGCTGCTCCTACGACTGGTCGCGCGAGCGGTTCACGATGGACCCCGCCTATGCCGAGGCGGTGACTGAGGCGTTCGTGCGCTTCCACGACGCGGGCCTGATTTACCGGGGCAAGCGGCTGGTCAATTGGTGCTGCCATCACCGGACGGTCATCTCGGACATCGAGGTGGAGGAGGAGGAGCAGGCGGGGCACCTGTGGCACCTCCGCTACCCGTTTGCCGACGGATCGGGGTTTGTGACGGTGGCGACGACGCGGCCCGAGACGATGCTGGGCGACGCCGCCGTGGCCGTGAACCCCACGGACGCGCGTTACGAGGGCCTAGTCGGCAAGATGTTCGCCTTGCCCCTGACGGATCGCCTCATTCCCTTGATCGCCGACGACTACGCCCAAGCCGAGTTCGGCACGGGGGCGGTCAAGGTGACGCCCGCGCACGACCCGAACGACTACGAGGCCGGGCTGAGACATAACCTGCCGCAGATCACCGTAATCGGCTTCGACGGGACCATGACGGCGGAAGCCGGGGAGCGGTATTCGGGGTTGGACCGCTACGAGGCCCGGAACCTCGTGGTGGCCGACCTGGAAGAATTGGGCCTGCTGGAGAGGACGGAGGACCATCGGCACAACGTTCCCACCTGTGAGCGGTGCCACACGACCATCGAGCCGCTGCTGTCCGACCAATGGTTTATGAAGATGGCCGGGACGGATTTGGCCCAGCAGGCCGTTGACGTGGTGGAGGACGACGAAACGACGTTCGTCCCCGCGCGCTACAAGAAAGCCTATCTGGACTGGATGACCGGCATCCGGGACTGGGCCTTGTCGCGGCAGCTCTGGTGGGGGCACCGCATCCCGATTTATTACCGCCCCGACGGCACCTCGGTGGCCGCGCGGAGCTGGGACGAGGCCGTCCAGAGGGCTGGGACTGACCAGTTGACGCAGGACGAGGACGTGCTGGACACCTGGTTCTCGTCGGCCCTGTGGCCGTTCGCGACGATGGGCTGGCCCGCCCGGACGCCGGACCTGGCCTACTTCTACCCCACGGACATGCTGACGACGGCGGGCGAGATCCTGCGCCTGTGGGTCGCCCGGATGCTGATGACGGGCCTGGAGTTCATGGGCGAAAAGCCGTTCTCTGACGTCTACATCCACGCGACGGTTCTGGACAAAAAAGGCCGCCGCATGTCCAAAAGCAAGGGCAACGGCATTGACCCCGTGGACATGATCGAGAAGTACGGCGCGGACGCCCTGCGCTTCTCCTTGCTGAGATTGGCCTCGAAGGGCCAGGACATCAAATTCAGCGAGGAGCGCATCCCCGAAGCGCGCAACTTCGGCAACAAGATATGGAATGCGGCCCGGTTCGTGCGGATGAACTTGGGGGAGGAGGCCCCCCCCGCCCCCAATCCTGGGGGAGCCGGAGTAAAGCCGCCAAGCGGTGCGTCCTCTTCTCTTACCTCCCCAGGATTGGGGGCCGGGGGGTTAGGTCTCCCCCAGCGCTGGATAATGTCACGTCTTCAGCGCACGATTCAGACCGTGAACGCCTCGCTAGGCAGTTACGACATGGACGACGCCTGCGGCGCGCTGTACGAGTTCCTGTGGAACGAATACTGCGACTGGTTCGTGGAGCTGTGCAAGCCCGCCTTGCAGGGGGAAGACGGCCCGGCGAAGGAGGGGGCGCGGCAGACGCTCTCCACCGTCCTCGACACGACCCTGCGCCTGCTGCACCCGATTATGCCGTTCGTGACCGAGGAGATCTGGCACAACCTGCCGGGCTGTGAGGGCAGCATCAGTCTGGCCCCCTACCCCAGCGCTGATGAGTCGATCTTCGACCCAGAGGCTGAGGCGGGCATGGCGCTTGTCATCGGCAGCATCACTGCCCTGCGCGCGCTGCGGGCCGAGTTTACACCGGGCGGACCCGAAAATGAGGCGGCACGCGCGGCCATGATTGCGCGCCGCTTCACCGTGGTTGCGGTTCCCGAAGGCGCAACAGTGGCCGCAGCCTTGCGCGACCAGTTGCCCTCGCTGGTTTCCCTGGCGCGGCTGGGCGAAGTGACGCTGGCCCCGTCCGCGCCGACAGGAGGGAAGTTCGTTTCCGCCGGGGTTCCCGGCGCGACGTTCTATGTCCCGGCGGGCGAACTGCTGGAAGGGGTGGACTCCGCCCGCGAGGCGGCGCGGCTGGCGGCGGAGATCGTCAAATTGGACAAGGAGCTAGCCGGGGTGCAGGGGCGGCTGAACAACCCCGGCTTCGTGCAGAAGGCCGCGCCGGAAGCGGTGGCGAAGGCGCAAGAGGACGCCCAGGAGCTGGGGCAGCGACGGGCGAAGCTGGAGGCACGGCGGGAGCTGCTGTAGGACCCGGCACTGAAGTGCCGGGTCCTTCTTGGCGGGGCCTTCTTCGGGTACAATAACTCCCGATGCCCAAATCATCCACCACTTTCCGACCCTGGGCCGCTCCCCTGCCCCTCCTGGGCGTCCTCCTCCTGGCCCTCGCCCTGCGGGCCTGGGGGCTGACGTGGGGGCTGCCGTCGGCGACGCACTACTTTTCCTATCACCCGGACGAGAGCCGCGTGCTGGAAGCGGCCTCGTCCCCGACGATGAACGTCTTCGCGGGGCGGCTGCTGCCGCACTTTTACCGTTATGGCTCACTCCAGTTGTACCTGGTCTGCTTCGCCAACACGCTGGCCGCGCTGGCGGGCGCGATAGACATCGTGCCGAAAAACTACGCCGTCTGGTATCCGCAGTGGGCGAAGATGTACCTGGTCGGGCGCTGTTTGACCGTGGGCATGGGGGTTGGGACGGTATTTGCGGTATATCGTATCGGGGAACGTTTGTGGGGGCGTCGAGCAGGTCTGCTGGCCGCTCTGACCTTGGCCGTGATGCCGCTGCACGCGCAGCATTCGCACTTTCTGACCGTGGACGTGCCGGCGACGTTCTGGGCGATGCTGTCTTTGCTGTGGGCGGTGCGTCTGGCAACGGGCGCCCCGAAGCCGTGGCGAGCCGCTCTCTGGGCGGGCGTCTTTGCGGGATTGGCGGCGGCAACCAAGTACAACCTGGCGCTGGCAGTCCTGCCGATGCTCGCTGCGGGACTCATCCCCCCCGCCCCTAATTCTGGGAAGGATCACCCCCCGACCCCCAATTCTGGGGGGGTAAGAGGAGAAGAGCCTGTCCTTTCCGGCTCCCCCCCTGTCAACGGTGTCAGGGGCGGAGAGATGATCTTCGTCGGCATAGCCGCGTTCGTTTTGGCATTTTTTTTGGCCTGTCCTGGCGCAATCCTGGAACACGCGGCGTTCCTGCGCGACCTGCGCTTTGAGGCCGTCCATGTCCAGAACACAAATGATCCGACCTTTCGGGACACGGGCAGCGGGTTCGTCTATCATGTCGCGCGCAACCTGGACGCCGGCCTGGGGCTGCCGCTGCTGCTGCTGGCGCTGGTCTCGGTCGGCTACGCCTTGTACCGACGAGAGCGCGGGGACGGACTGCTGGCGGCCTTTGCCCTGCCCTATTACGTTCTGATCAGCCTGGCCGCCGTGCGTTACGCGCGCTACACGATCCCGCTGCTGCCGGTTTTGGCGTTGTGGGTGGGACGGATAGGGGCGGATGGGTCGCGGCTGTCGCGACTCGCCCTGCGGCGGGCGGCGGCGGTGGGCGGGGCGGCTGTGCTGGCGTGGACGCTCTTCGCCGCACTCTGGCTGATCGGGCCGATGGCCGCAGCCGACCCACGGGACCGGGCTTATGCCTGGATACAGGCCCATGCGCCCCGCGCGGCGGTCGGCTTCCCGACGATGCCGTGGTTCGGCACGGTCCCACTCAGTCCGTACTTTTCGTACTATGCGCCGGGGGTCTGGCGCAAGACGCTCACGCCCGGCGAGGCGGCGCGGATTGTCTACCGTGGCAAGGACTGGGACACCTCGAAGCGGCCGCCCCTCATCGCCGTCAGCGAATACGCCTCTGCCGATGCGCTGCGCCGGCAAGACCCGGCGGCGGCGCAGTATTTCGGGATGCTGCGCGCCGACTACGCCCTGGCGGCGTCGTTCGACCGGACGGGGCTGAACGGCTTGCGGCAGGACCTGCCGCACGACATGACCTACCCCAGCCCGGCACTGTACCTTTATCAGCGGAGGCCCTGACACCATGAACACACAGCGCGCACAGGAGATTTTGGACCAGTTCGACGACAAGAAAGTGCTCGTCGTCGGCGACGTCATGCTCGATGAGTACGTCTGGGGCCGCGTCAGCCGCGTCTCGCCCGAGGCGCCGGTCATAGTCGTGGATGCCGACAGCCACACCTTCGTGCCGGGCGGCGCGGCCAACGTCGTCAACAACGTCTGCGCCCTGGGCGCGAAGGCGCTGATCGCGGGAATCATCGGCGAGGACGGCGCGGCGGCGACTTTGAAGGAGAAGCTGGCCGAGGAAGGGGCCGACGTGGCGGGCCTGGTGGCCGTCGCAGGGCGGCCCACGACGCTGAAAACGCGCGTCATCGCCCACACGCAGCAGGGGTCGCAGCAGGTGGTGCGCGTGGACCACGAGCAGCGGAACGGCATCGGCGCGGACGTGCAGGCGCGCGTCCAAGCCTATCTGGATGCGGTCGTTCCTGGGTGCGACGCCCTGCTGCTGTCGGACTATCAGAAGGGCCTGCTGGTGCGGGACCTGGTCGCCCGGACGGTCGAGACCGGGCGCGGGCACGGCAAAGTGGTAACGGGCAATCTCAAGCCGAAAGGCATCGCCGGGCACTGCCGCCTGACAATGATCACGCTCAACGTGTTCGAGGCCAGCGAGGCGTCGGGCCTGATCCTGGGCGACGGCGGCGGGGACGAGGGGACGCTGCGCGAGGCGGGCCGGATGCTGCTGCGGAAGTCTGGCGCGGACAACGTCCTGGTCACGCGCGGCGCGCACGGTCTGACGTTGTTCGGGGCGGACGGGTTGGTCGTGAGCATGCCCGCCCACCCCGTCGAGGTCTTTGATGGGACGGGCGCGGGCGATACCACGATCACGACGCTCACTCTGGCGCTGGCAGCGGGCGCGACGCCGGAAGAAGCGGTGACGCTGGCGAACGCGGCAGGGGCGGTCGTGGTGCGGAAGCTGGGGGTGGCGACGGCGACGCGCGAGGAGATACTGGCGCAGGTGGCGGCGGAGGGGTAGGGTCCCCTCCCCTAGCAGGGGAAGGGGCGCGCCGGGAGGGAACTACGGCTTGGCGGGAACCACAGGCGGCGCGGGCGCTGCTGGGGCGGTATTCTTCGGTGCCTGGAGGTGAACCTGGGTGGCGACCGGCTTGTCCGCGTCACCATTGGTCCGGGCCGTGATACGGGCGTCCACCGTCAGGTCGGTGAAGGTCCCGGTCGGGTTTCGACGTTCGCCGATCTTGAAAATCTTGGCGCCGTCGGGCACGGACAGCGTGATCGTCTTCTTGTGGTGCGAGAGTGTCACGGTCTTCGCCGCGGCATCCACGGCCGTGATCTTGCCGTTCACGCGGTCGGCGTTCCTGGGAGCCATCGGCGCGCTGGGCGCGGCAGGCGTCGTCGGAGCCTGGGCGGATGCGGCCAGCGGGGTGAGCAGGGCGGCGGCCAGGGTCAGAGGCCAAATCTTTGTGAGAATGGATTGTCGCAGCATCGGGTCATGTTCCTCCAGGGAAGTGTCATTACACTCTGAGATGACGCAGGAGATTCGGGAATGTTCACGGAATAGCGTTTCCGGCAGAAAAGTAAGGACGAGAAATTTATGACGTACTGTTTAGGCATCATGACCCGCGAGGGGCTGGTGATGATGTCCGATTCGCGCACGAACTCCGGGTATGACCAGGTCAACGTCTGCCGCAAGATGTACACATTCGTGCTGCCCGGTGAGCGCGTCTTTGTGCTGCTGGCGAGCGGCAGCCTGTCGCTGACCCAGAGCATCATCACCCTGCTGGAGCGTGACTTCGACCGGGGCGTGGGGCTTGCCGCCGCGCCGTCCCTGTATGACGCCGCCCGCGTGGTCGGCGACCAGGTGCGCCAGGTCTCGGACCTGGACCGGGCGGCCCTGGAGCGCGACGATTTCCGGTTCAACGTCCACTTCATCCTGGGAGGTCAGATCGGAGACCAGCCGCACGACCTGTACCTCGTCTACCCGCAGGGGAACCCGCTGCGCGCGACCGAGGATTCGCCGTTCTTGCAGGTCGGCGAGCACAAGTACGGCCGGCCCATCCTGGTGCGCGGCATCCGCCACGCCGAAACGCCGCTGGAAGAGGCGGCCAAGTACGCCCTGATCTCGATGGACTCGACCATGCGCTCCAACGTCACGGTCGGCCCGCCGATTGACCTGGTGGTGTACCGGGCGGGCGAGCGGGAGATCACCAAGCGCCGCCGCCTGACGGCCACGGACCCAGACCTGCGCGAGATACACGTCCAATGGGAACTGGCCCTGCGCCGGGGCGTCGGCGAACTGCCCGAAATAGACTTCGAGACCTTCGGACAGAAGATTTAGCGCCTAAAGCCGCCATCGTTGTGGCGCGTCCTGCCGCACCAGCGCAGCAGAACCCCGTTGTTCCCACATTTGCCGCACTTCTACGGAAATTCTGCAAGTGGTCTGCCGGTGGTTCTCTCGGAATGTTGTCCGGCGCGTTATGCCGCAATTGTGCGGCCAAATACGAGTGAGACAGCAGGGCGGAGTGCTTGCCTTGATCAAAGGAGGGAATACTTCATGGGCTTGCTTGAGGATGAACAACAGCGTCGAGACCAACAACAGAGCCGACGACAACAAATTATAGCAACAATCTTCAAGGCAATTTTTCTTCTTACCCTGCCCATTATTTTCTGCCTCCTGTTGCTCCTTCTCGCACTTGATTTGGGCGGAGTAGGATTTCTAAAGTGGGTTGATCAGCATCCGGGCTTTGCTGCCCGATATAACCCGCATCATTCGGCTGACGAGAGCAGTTGCCTGGTCTCTCATCCTCCTTTTGGCTCATAAGGTTTGGATGGTCACCTCTTATTATATCAAGCGTTTATCCTTCTGGTGGGGAGTATGGCGCAGGCCAGCAGGGGCAAAGCCGGAACAGCCTGCCGCCTAACATCCAAAGCTCTGCACCTGACACCACTGTCATGGTTGCCTCAGCAAGTTCGGGGGCTGTGCAAGCGCTTGTCGCGCCTGGACCTGGCCGTCAGTTCACAGTTACGCTTTGGTGGAAGTAGGGGTAAACTGCTGCTATGAATGCAAACGGGATTATCACCATTGAGCCGGGGAAGCGCGGAGGCAAGCCCTGCATACGGGGGATGCGTATCACGGTCTACGATGTTCTTTCGTATCTCGCCGCAGGAATGACCCAGCAAGAGATCCTGGCAGATTTCCCTTACCTGACGGAAGAGGACATATTAGCATCACTGAGTTATGCGGCGGCGCGGGAGCAGCGGATGCTAGTCGTCCAGGTGTGAAACTTCTATTCGACCAAAACTTGTCACCGCTCCTCGCGACCCGCCTGCACGATCTGTTTCCCGAATCCAGCCATGTTTTCTGGGTTAATTTAGATCAAGCCGAAGACGCTGAGGTATGGGAGTATGCCCGTCAGAACGGCTATTTGGTAGTGACGAAAGATGCAGACTTCAGTGAGCTGAGTACGCTCCAGGGCTTCCCGCCGAAAGTAATCTGGCTTCAGATTGGCAACTGCACGACGAATCAGGTGGAAAGGTTGCTGCGTCTGCATTATGAAGCCATCAGGCAACTCATAGAGAGCGACAGCATCGGCATCCTCTCATTGCTGTAGTTCGCACGATGCCGATAATTTTTTCCGCAGTTTTTCCCGCACACCCTAAAGAAGTCCAGCACTTGCGCCTATAATGGAGGTGTCGCTGGGCAGAGTGCCTGCGACAGTCTCACAGAAACAAACAACGAAGACGACAAACGGCAAACCCGCCGGTCCAGCCGGCCCATTGAGAAATGGAGTCGAAAGACGGGGACGCAAAGCTAAAGGGTCTAAGGCAGTCTTTCTTTGGGAAAGTAAGCAATGCTGCTACGACAGCCAAGCCGCCGCACCGCCTGCGTTACCGGGAGCACTCCTTCCGCGCGGGAGAGTCCCGCACGGAAGCAACCCAACCAACAAGGCACATCAGGGGGCAATAAACTATGAAGATTTCCAGCGAAGAGTCACTGCGGGCCGGCCGCATCGAGCCGATCAAGCCCGCGCAGTCCGGGGCGATCCAGGCGCAGCCGACGGCCACGCCGGGCAGCGGCCCGGCGGCGCAGGTCGAGTTGTCTGCGAAGGCTCAAGCCCTCTCAGCGGCAAAGGCCGAAGCGGCGCACTTTTTGCCCGCCGTCCAGGCCGCGCCCGAGACGCGCGACGATCTGGTTTCGCGGCTCAAGGCGCAGGTCGAGAGCGGCAGCTACCAGGTCAGCGGCGCGGACATCGCGGATCAGATAGTCCGCCGCGCCAAGGCGGACAGCGTTCAGTAGTTAAAAGAGCGGCTAAGGCGTACATACGTTCGATTTTTGTTGGCCGAGTAAAAGAAGCGTGTGGGCAGTGCCCATGCGCTTTTTTGCGTTTGAAGTCCCTAGAATGCAGGAGTCTGACAATCGGCGTGGAATAGGATAGCATCAATCAGTCTGGCACCACAAAGGAAATTCATGCATGGCTTGGACATTGGCGGTCGTCAACCAAAAAGGCGGCGTTGGCAAGACGACGACGGCGGTCAACCTGGCAACCACGCTGGCTCAGGCGGGGCGCCGGGTGCTGCTGCTGGACTGTGACCCGCAGGGCAACGCGACCAGCGGGCTGGGGCGCAAGGAGACGGTGGAGCAGAGCGTCTACGACGCCCTGACGGGCGGTGTCCCGCTGGCCGACGTCATATTGAAGGATGTCGGCGTTCCCGGTCTGGATCTCGCCCCGGCAACACTGGACCTGGCGGGGGCCGAGATGGAGATGTTCCAGGAGCTGTCCCGTGAGACTATCCTGAAGAAGATATTGAAGCCCATCGAGAAGAACTACCAGTACATTTTCATTGATGGCCCCCCGTCGCTCGGCCTGCTCACGCTGAACATCCTGACGGCGGCGGATGCCGTTTTGATCCCGATCCAGTGCGAGTACTATGCTCTCGAGGGCATTTCGCAGCTCATGAACATCGTGGAGCGTGTCCAGCACCACTTGAACCCCAAGCTCGCCATTGGCTTGGTTATCCTGACCATGCACGACGAGCGGATCAACCTATCCCGGCAGGTGGTGGCCGAGGTGCGCGAGTTCTTTGGAGACCTGGTCGCCAAAACCATTGTTCCGCGTAACGTCCGCCTGAGCGAAGCGCCCTCTTTCGGCCAGCCCATCGCGCTGTACGATCCAAAGTCTAAAGGGGCCGTCGCTTACGCCGATCTGGCTCAGGAGGTAATTGCACTTGGAAAAGAATAAGACATTGGACAAGAGCCGGTTGGGGCGTGGGCTGTCCTCTTTGATCCCCCCCTCTGCCAAAGCACCCGTGGCGGATCATTCCACCCTGCCCGAACCAGCCCCAACGCCCGACATGCTGGCTCCCCCACCCTCTGCGGCTCCGGTGGAAGAAGCGGGCGTCCTGAACCTGCCCGTGGGGAAGATCGTCGCCAATGCTTACCAGCCGCGCACCGCCTTTGACGAAGCGGCTTTGCAGGAGCTGACCGATTCCGTCCTGGTTCACGGGGTTCTACAGCCGGTCATGGTTCGCCCACGCGGCGGCGGGCGGTACGAGTTGATCGCGGGCGAACGCCGCTTCCGGGCCGCGCAGCAGGCGGGCTTGACGCAGATTCCGGCCGTCGTCCGCGCGATGACTGATGAAGAGTCGCTGACGGTGGCTCTGATCGAGAACATCCAGCGGGAAGATTTGAATGCGATGGAAGCCGCGCGGGGCTACCGGCAGCTTTTGGATCAGTTCGGGCTGACCCAGGTGGAACTGGCGCGTCAGCTCGGCAAGTCGCCCTCCACCGTCGCCTACGCCCTCAGTCTCCTGCGACTGCCGCCGGAGATGCAGGAGAGCATCGCGCGGGGCGAGATCAGCATGGACCACGGCAAGGTACTCTTGTCGGTGGCCGCCCCGGAGCGCCGGGCATCCCTGTTCGCAGAGATGATCGCGCAGGGGTTAAGCGTTGTCGCCTCCCGCCGCCGCGCCGCCGAGGATGGGTCAGCCCATACCCGCGCTTCCAAAGCCGCCGCGAAGCCCGAGGAGGAGGTCGCTCCTGGTGAGGACATCCACCTCAAGGCTATCGAGGACCGCCTGCGGAGTGCATTAGGGCTAAAAGTGACGATCCAGAACGGACGCAATGGGCATGGCGTGGTCACGGTGGGCTTCTCGGACATGAACGAATTGGAGACGATTATAGACCGGATAGTGGGATAGCAGGCAGACTCATTGTGGCGTCAACGCAAGACCCGACTCTAGAGTCGGGTGATGTTCTGCTGGACTGAGAGGCAATTGAGCGAGGGGCGGGGGGCTTGAGTGAAGCCCCTCAGCGGTTCTGACACTTCAATGCGAGTTCTTTCAGCCTAACAGAAACCTGTTCCATTGCCTGCTGCCTGATTCGCTGGCTCCGACGGCGTATTCGCGCGTACTTACAGATTCGACACTCTCTGCTCGTGCCTCCCCTATTCCAGCAAGTGTTTTCGGGGGTATATTCATGCCCGTGGGGGCAGTGCGTTTTCCCCTTGTTGCCAAAAATCGCGCTGTCCACATGATCTAGCTGATTTGTTATCTCCATGTGCATGGGATTCACGCAGGTCTTGTTTTTGCACAGATGGTGCAGAAATTGATCGGGTGTCAGTACTACATCATATACCATCTCGTAGCAGACCCGATGAGCGCGCCTTGACCTCCCACCAATGGTGCATTGACCATACCCGCCACCAGCGAGGCTCTTTGCCCAGAGCCAGCAGGAGCCGCACAGGACGTAGCTGCGTAAGAACTTATCGTGCTCATCTTCAGTCATGCGCGCATCATACCACATCGTCTTGCGATAAATACTTCAAGCCACCGATGAGAAAGAAACCCGCTATGAACGCCGAAATTATCTCCGTCGGTACGGAACTCCTGCTGGGGCAGATCGTAGACACGGACGCCGTGTTCCTCGCGCAGATGCTCTCGCGGCTGGGCATCAACATCCACCACCGCTCCACCGTGGGGGATAACCCGGAGCGGATCAAGGACACGCTGCGCCTCGCCTTCTCGCGCGCCGATCTTGTCCTCACCATCGGTGGGCTGGGACCGACTCAGGACGATCTGACGAAGGAGATGGTCGCGGACGTACTCGTAGATACGTTTACGGAAGATTCCGACCATGTTCAGTGGCTGCGCGACCGGATGAGCCTGCGCGGGCGGCAGAACCTGCCGTCTTCGTTCTGGAAGCAAGCACTGGTGCCCGTTCATGGGGGTGGTATCCCAAATCCTAATGGAACCGCGTTGGGAGCGCTATTTGAGAAAGACGGCAAGATCGCGATCTGCCTGCCGGGTCCGCCCAACGAATTAATCCCGATGGCGGAGGTGAGCGTCGAGCCGTACCTGCGCGTGAAGACGTCCGGGCAGCGGTCTGTCCTCCAGTCGCGCGTCCTGCGGATCGTCGGCATGGGCGAGTCGCTGGTAGAGGAGCGGGCCGGGGACCTGATGGCGACCGATAACCCCACCGTCGCTCCCTATGCCAAGACCGGCGAAGTGCATCTACGGATCACCGCCCGCGCCCCATCGTCCGAGGAGGCACAGGCGCTGATCGCACCCCGCGAGGCGGAACTCTGGGAGAGGCTGGGGGATGTTGTCTACGGCGTGGACGGCGAGACGCTGGAAAGCGTCGTGGTCGGGATGCTGACGCTGATGGGACGCAGCATCGCCCTGGCCGAGTCCTGCACCGGCGGCCTGATCGCCAAGCGTCTGACGGACGTACCCGATGCCTCGCACGTCTTCGGGCTGGGGCTAGTGACGTATTCCAACGCGGCCAAGACGCAGTTTTTAGATGTCCCGGAGGAAATGATCGCTGCAGTCGGAGCCGTCAGCCCCAAAGTCGCACGGGCGATGGCGGCCGGCGCGCGGGAGGCGGGACACGCCGATCTGGGGGTCAGCGTCACCGGCATCGCCGGGCCGGGTGGGGGATCGGACGCCAAACCTGTCGGCACGGTCCACATCGGGCTGGCCTGGGACGGCGGCACCCTGTCCGAGCACCACCACCTGCTCGGCAGCCGTGCCGACATCGCCTACCGCGCCTCGCAGAACGCGCTGGCCCTCGTCCGCCGCTTCCTGCTGGACCCCGAAGCGGTGCAGGCCGGGGCGGGAGACGGCTATGAATCACTTCTTCGCCATTAGGCTCCCCCAAGAGGCGCAGCAGACGGTCCAGCAGCTTGCTGAGGAATGGCGTCCCCTGGTGATGCGCGCGAGCTGGTACGCTCCTGAAGACTACCACATCACGCTGAAGTTCCTGGGGAGTCTGGACGAAGCCCACCAGCCGCGCCTGATAGAAGCCGCTCGGCCTGTCGCAGCAGCGGCACGGCCTTTCATTATTCATTCTGCTCCTGCGGGTGGCTTCCCAGATATGCGCGCACCCAGCGTTCTCTGGGCAGGCGTCAACATCAACCTTGACCTAGACGCACTCGCCGCACATTTGGATCATGTAATGGCTGGTCTTGGATTCCGCCCGGAGCGTCGGCGATACCAACCGCACATCACCGTTGCAAGGTGTAGGCTCAGAACAACGCGCGGCACTGTCGTTCGAGATGAACTTGTGCCGGTGGATTGGCCCGTGCCAAGCGAACGTTTGTTCGCAGAGTTCACAGCAGACAGGTTTGTCCTGATGCAAACCCGTTCCGGCGAAGGACGCGCAAACCGAACCGGCCTGAGGTACAATATCGTACACACGTTCCCCCTAGGGAACGCGCACTCAGAAGAAACCCCCTAGCCCCCAATTCTGGGGGAACAGGAAAAGACAGGTTCCTCCTACTCCCCCCCGTCAACGGTGGTGGGGGCCGGGGGGCCTCTAAGGAGAAACCATTGGACAAAGAGAAAGCACTCGAAATGGCGCTGACGCAGCTCGAAAAGCAGTTCGGGAAGGGCAGCGTCATGCGCCTGGGCGAGTCGCCGCGCATGACCATCGAGGCCATCTCGACCGGCTCACTGGCCCTGGACCTCGCGCTGGGGGTGGGGGGCGTCCCGCGCGGTCGCATTACGGAGATTCACGGGGCCGAGTCGTCCGGCAAGACCACCATCGCCTACCACATCGTCGCCGAAGCGCAGCGCCTGGGCGGCGTGGCGGCCTTCGTGGACGCCGAGCACTCGGTAGACCCCGAGTACGCCCGGAATTTGGGCGTGGACATTAACAAGCTGCTCATCTCCCAGCCCTCCACGGGCGAGGAGGCGCTGGAGATCATGGACGCCCTGGTCCGGTCGGGCGCCATTGACGTGGTCGTGCTGGACTCGGTCGCCGCGCTCGTCCCCAAGGCTGAGATCGAGGGCGAAATGGGCGACAGCCACATGGGCCTCCAGGCGCGTTTGATGTCCCAGGCCATGCGGAAATTGAACGGCTCCATCTCCAAGACCAACACGGCGGCGATCTTCATCAACCAGATCCGCGAGAAGATCGGCGTCATGTTCGGCAACCCCGAAACCACGCCCGGCGGGCGCGCGCTGAAGTTCTACGCCTCCGTCATGCTGGACGTGCGCCGCATCGAAACGCTCAAGCAGGGGACGGACATGGTGGGCAACCGGGTCAAGGTCAAGGTGGTCAAGAACAAGGTCGCCCCGCCCTTCCGCCAGGCCGAGTTCGACATCATGTTCGGCAAGGGCATTTCTCGGTCGGGCAGCATTATTGACATCGGCGTCGAGATGGACTTGATCTCCAAGCGCGGCGCGTTCTTCGCCTACGGCGAGACCCGCATCGGCCAGGGCCGCGAGAACGCCAAGCAGTACCTCGAAGAGCACCCCGAGATGATGGACGAGATCGAGAAGATCATCCGGGGCGACGAAAAGGCGGCGGAAATCCTCACCGTCGGCGCGGCGGACGGGGCGGAGTAGGGGGCAGTGGGTAGTGCCCGGCGCTGAAAGTGCCGGGCTATTCTCGGTGAAAGTCGCTCCGCGACTGAGGAAAGGCTATCGCTGGCTATTCCTTAGTACCGGAGGCACTTTATTCACCAGTAGCCCGGCCTTTCAAGGCCGGGTGAAATGCGTTGCAGAGGCTGGCGAAGATGGACTTCAACAAGTTCGACAACGATGCGGATGAGTCGGCCGACAACTACTTCGCTTATGTCGCCTGGCTTTCGGAATTGACCGCCGAGGATTTGCGGCGGGTCAAAGGCAGCCGCGAACAGCAAAAGCAGGCGCTATGCCGCTACTACAAGCACGGGGAACAGGCAAATCTGACAGCGGGCGAGTTGATAGACTTCTTGGGCGTCAGTTCACCCTCCATTTTAGACATGGCCGGCTACACGGAGGAAGAGGGCGATGCCCTCTTTGCGACTTCCGACAAGCTGACCAATGACGACATCAGCCGGGTGTCATTGATAGACGCCGCACAGCAACCAGCCTTGCCGTTGGAATAAAGGCGTAAGCGGGGGATTGACAAGGGGAATAAACCATGCTGGAAGGTCTTCGGTCACAAATCTATCAGGTAGCCGATTTGGCGTCAGCGAAAGCCTGGTACACGGAACTGCTCGGCAAGCCTCCGTATTTCGATGAGCTATTCTACGTCGGCTTCAGCGTCGGAGGCTATGAATTGGGCTTGCAGCCGGGCGGCGACCTTGACGCCGGGCAGGCGAAGGACGCAGCGACCTACTGGGGCGTTCCCGATGCCGAGGCCGCCCACACGCGGCTGCTGGCGCTGGGCGCGAGGGAGTACCAGCCCGTGCAGGACGTCGGCGGCGGCATAAAACTGGGGGCCGTGCTTGACCCACAGGGCAATGTTCTAGGCGTCATCGAGAACCCACATTTCGCGGAGGCTCAAACGCAAGCTACTTCACAGAATACCGAGCGATAGGAACAAACCCATGTCCGCATTGTCTCAGCCACGCTACACGCCGGAGCAGTATCTAGAGATGGACCGCAAGGCCGATCATCGGAGCGAATATGTTTCCGGCGAAATCTTGGCGATGGCCGGGGCGAGCCGGGAACACAACCGAATCACGATTAACATCGGCACTTCCCTCCTCATTCAGCTTCGTGGCAGTTCGTGCGAACCGTTCACCACCGACCTGCGCGTCAAGGGCCGCGCCACCGGCGCTTTTCTCTTCCCGGACGTCGTCGTCGGGTGTGACCCGCTTGAATTTGAAGACGCTTCGCTGGACATCCTGCTGAACCCGGTCGTCCTTATGGAAGTGCTGTCGCCGACGACCGAAAGTAACGACCGGGGGTGGAAGTTCGCGCACTACCGGCAACTGGCGACGCTGACGGATTACGTCATGCTCTCCCAGTACCAGCCGTTCGTGGAGCACTACACGCGCAACTCGGACAATCAGTGGGTGCTGACCGAGCTGCGCGGCCTCTCATCCGTCCTGCGCCTGCCGTCCATCAGGTGCGAGCTGCCGCTTGCGGTGATCTATGAGCGCGTCGAGTTCGCGCCCGACCCGGCGATGCCCGTGCTGGAGATGAGCGGTGATGCTTAAGGAAAATTCAAAGATCACCGCCCTGGAGCCTCAGCGCCGCCCTGGACGGCTGAACGTCTTTGTGGACGGCCAGTTCATCATCGGGGTGGGGGAGACGGTCGCCGCCGATCTGGGCCTGCGCGTGGGGCGCGAGATCACCCCCGACACGCTGCGCGAGGTCGCCGGGGCTGAGGAGGTTCACAAAGCCACCGAGGCCGCCCTGGTCCTGCTGGAAGTCCGGGCGCGGGCGCGGCGCGAGGTTGAAACGCGGCTGGCGCAAAAGGGGTATGAAGAAGGGATCATCGCCCAGGTTTTAGAAAAACTGACGCGGCTGGGCCTGCTCGACGACGCCCAGTTCGCCGCCCAGTGGGTCGAGGCGAAGACGCGCGTGGGCGGCAGCCGGCCCGTCGGACGCCGGCGTCTGTCGTCGGAGTTGTTCGGCAAGGGCGTCGCCAAAGACCAGATCGCCGAGGCCGTCGAAAAGGTCACGAACGAGGACGAGCTGGCCCTGGCCCGCGCGGCGGCGGGCAAGAAAGTGCGCGTTGTCCCGACCGACCGGGACGCCTTACAGGCCGAGCGGCGCAAGCTGATGGGCTTCTTGCAGCGGCGCGGCTTCGGCTGGGAGACCGTCAAGCAGGTCACGCGCGAGGCGCTGCCCGCGCCGGGCGAGGAAGCCGATGAGGAATTCGGCGAGGAAGAGCCGTAAACGCTTGCAGGAAAAGCCGTTTGTGCTGTAGAATAGAAGGACTCTAGTCCGCCAGTGACTTGACGGAAAACGTAACACGAGACATTATCGCCTGTCATAAAATTCTTATCGGAGATCACTTGTCTTAAAGAACGAAGCCCCGTCCGCTCAACCTCAAAACAAAAATACACATTTGGGGGTGAGGGAACGATGACGATGACTACCTGGGTGCTCCTCACAATTGCGGTCCTGCTTGGGGCTGCCCTGGGGGGGACTCTGCTTTTCTATCTCAAGCCGCAGCGCGAGATCTTGCAGAAACAAATTGCTGGTCTTGACGGCGAGCGGGAACAACTGAAGGCACAGGCGGAAGCGCGCCGAAAAGAACTGCTGATCGAGGCTCGCGAGGAGGCGCTGCGCTTCCGGGGCGAGGTCGAACAGGAACACAAAGACAAACGCGCCGAACTACAACGGTTAGAGCGAAAACTGGCACAAAAAGAGGAAACGCTGGAAGAGAAACTTTCCAGTTTGGACGGGCTGCGCGAGGCCCTGGCCGTCCAGGAGCGCGCCACGCAGCGGCACTTGGAGGAGGCCTGGGACGCCAAAGAAAAACAGAAGGCCGAAGTGGAGCGGGTCGCCGGCCTGAGCGCCGAGGACGCCCGCGCCCTGCTGATGAAGGACGTCGAGAACCAGGGCCGTCACGACATGGCCCGGCTTGTCATGCAGATCGAGGCCGAAGCGCGCGCCGAGGGCGAGAAGCGCGCCCGAAGCATCGTCACGACCGCTATTCAGCGGATCGCGGCGGACCATGTCTCGGAGACGACTGTCTCGGTCGTCCTGCTGCCGTCCGACGATGTCAAGGGCCGCATCATCGGGCGCGAAGGGCGCAACATCCGTGCCTTCGAGACGCTGACCGGCGTGGACGTCATCATTGATGAGACGCCCGAAGCCGTCGTCCTGTCGTCGTTCGACCCCGTCCGGCGCGAAGTGGCGCGTCTGGCCCTGACTGCCCTGATCATGGACGGCCGCATCCATCCGGGCCGCATCGAGGAGACCGTCGCCAAGGCGCAGGAGGAAGTGGAGCAGTCGCTCCGGCAGGCCGGCGAGCGCGCAGTCATGGAGTCGGGTGTCACCGGCCTGCACCCTGAGATCGTCAAGCTGCTGGGCCGGATGCGCTACCGGACCTCTTACGGGCAGAACCTGCTGGACCATTCCATCGAGGTCTGCCACATCGGGTCGAGCATCGCCGCCGAGCTGGGCGCGAACGTGGTCATCGCCAAGCGCGCGTCCCTCCTGCACGATTTGGGCAAAGTAGTCCCGGATTCGGATATGCCGCACGCGCTGCTCTCGCAGGAGTTGATGCTGCGGTGGGGCGAAAGTCAGGCCGCCGCGCACGCCGCCGGGGCGCACCACGAGGAGATCCCGATGGAGACCGTCGAGGACGTCATCGTCCAGATTGCCGACGCCATCTCCGCCGCCCGGCCCGGCGCGCGCCGCGAGATGCTGGAAAGCTACGTCAAGCGCCTGCAAAAGCTGGAAGCGCTGGCGGATTCGTTTCCCGGCGTCGAAAAGACCTATGCCGTGCAGGCGGGCCGTGAGATCCGTCTGATGGTGCGCCCGGAGGTCGTGGACGACATCGCGGCCCACAAATTGGCGCACGACGCCGCGAAAAAGATCGAAGAGGAGATGGACTATCCGGGTCAGATCAAGGTGACGGTCATTCGCGAGACGCGCGCGATCAACTACGCGAAGTAGGAATGGGGGATCGTCCTCCGAGGCGATTAGAAAAGAGCGGCTGAACACCGTGCGAATATTGATGCTCGGCGACATTGTCGGGAAAAGCGGCAGAGACGCCGTTCAGACCATGCTGCCGACCCTGCACGATTTGTACTCGCCGCACTTTGTCATCGTCAACGGCGAAAATGCGGCCGCAGGACATGGGATTACGCCGGACATCGCCCGCCGGCTCCTCGAAGCGGGCGTGGACGTCATCACGCTCGGCAACCACACCTGGAGCAAGCGGGACATCGTGGGATACTTAGACCGGGAGCCGCGCCTGCTGCGCCCGGCCAATTACCCGGCGGGGACGGCGGGCAAAGGCTACGGCATCTTCTGCTGCCGAGGCAGCATGTGCCGGGTCGGAGTCGCCAACCTGCTGGGCCGGGCCTTCATGGACCCGCTCGATGACCCGTTCCGGCTGGCCGACACCATCCTCGAGTCGTTCCGAGGCCAAACGCCGATCTCGTTCTTCGATTTCCATGCCGAGGCGACGTCCGAGAAGAACGCCTTCGGCGTCTACCTCGACGGCCGGGCCAGCGTCGTTGTTGGGACGCACACCCATGTGCAGACGGCCGACGAGCGCCTGCTGCCGCGCGGCACCGCCTACATTACGGACGTCGGCATGGTGGGGCCGCAGGAATCGATCCTGGGCATGAACGCCCACGAAAGCGTTCAGAAGTTCGTCACACAGATCCCGCACCGCTTCGAGGTAGCCCCCGGCCCCGTCGTCCTGTGCGGCATCGTCGCCGACGTGGACGCGAAAACCGGACGCGCCTCTCATATCGAGCGCATCCAGATCCGTGACATTTACTAGGCCTTTTGCCTTAGCCGCATCCCTCAAGGGCCGAGCCGCAATGAGATGCATTGACGCAACCATACTACAACGGTAACACCATGACAAAAACAGTTTTTCCCCTTCTGCTTCTGGCCCTGGTCGGGACCGCCGCCCTGGCCGCTCCCAAAAGGCCGGCGTCGTCGAGGAGGCACCTTCCCGCGAAGGCTTCCGCCGCACCGGCTCCTCCCAAAGCCCCGGCTGTCCCCGTCGGGGCGGCCCCGCCGCTCGCCATGCCGGCAGCTGCGTCTGGAGTCACACTGTATGACGGCAAGGCCGCCGGCCCGGCCACGCTCAGTGTCGCCGACTGGGGCGGCGGCAGCGGGCAGGACAGCACCGAAACCTATTTGTTCGGCGGCCACTCGTTGAAAGTGACCACACTCGATTTCTTCCAGGGCGCACGAATCACCTTCCCGACGCCGGTCTCGCTGGCCGGGGATAACCGCGTCTTTCAAATCACCCTCCGGCGCGGCGGGGCGACCCTGCACTATGACCCGCGCACGACCAGCGCCTTGCCGCCGGGCGAGACTCCGAACGGCGCCGGCCAGTCCCCCGGCGGGTTCGGCAGCTTCGGACAGTTTTCCGGTCAAAACCAGGGCAGGAACGGGCGGCGGCGCGGGCAGCGAAACCAGACAGGCATCCCGGAAGCGCCGCCTGTGATTCCTCCCGTCACCCGTCTGCGCCTCTCGTTCACCTTCGCCGACGGCCGCCAGGCGGACATTCTGCGCCCAGTCCCCGACACCTCCGATGCTTTGGCCGGCGAAGGCTGGTACAGCGTCAACGTCCCTGTTTCGGCCCTCAAGCTCGGCGGCGGGGCGGATCCGCTTCTGAAGAGCGTCACGGTCGGCGGCGACCACTACGGCGTCTTCTTCGTCGGGCGCATCAAACTGGGCGCCGACACGCCTACGCTCGCGATCACCCTGGACGGCCCCGACAGCGTCCTCCCCGGCCAGCTCGTTACGCTGACCGCCAAAGGCGGCAACGCGTTCAGCGCGCTCAAATACACTTGGGACCTGGATGAAGGCAATCAGGCCGGGCAGTTCGGCGGCCCCGGACAGTTCGGCGGTGCCGGGCAGTTCGGCGGCCCGGCGCAGCCGCCGACCGATGGCCAGGCCACCGTTCGCTACTTCGAGCCGGGCCAGGACCACACCGTCACCCTCACCGTCACCGACCTGGACGGCCTGAAGACGCCGGTGACAGTGACCAAGGTCATCCACGTCAAGGAGCAGGGCAACGGGCCGGGCGGTTTCCCAGGCGCCGGGCCAGGCTTTCCGCAAAAAAATGGACCGGACACTCTTCCAGACAGCCGGCGGGGTGAGTAGGGAAGCGGAGAAAGATTCGTAACAATTCCGGCGAACCACTCGGCTTGGCATTCTTTTTGCTGTAGGAGAGGGGAGGGGCGCTTTCGCGAGCGCCGCAAATGTCAGCGCTGCCTCGAGAGAAAGACAAAGAATGGCGACCTCGGCCTTGCCGCCCATGAATGAAGTCCCGAAAGGGGTTCCGCTGCCGCGCCGGCGCGGGCCGATCCTGGCGCTCCTGGTCTCGCTCCGTCCCAAGCAGTGGACCAAGAACCTGCTGCTGTTCGCGGGCCTGCTGTTCACACTGGACCAGCACCACAGCGCCCGGCAGTTCCAGTACGCCGCTCTGGGCTTCGTGCTTTTCTCCCTGCTGTCCAGCGTCGTCTACCTCGTCAACGACCTGGCAGACCGCGAGAGTGACCGCCGGCATCCCAAAAAATGCCGGCGGCCCATCGCCGCCGGTGAGCTGTCTCCCCCTCTCGCCATCGCCGCCGCCGCCCTGCTTGCCGTCACCGGCCTGGCGGGCGCGTTCGCGTTGGGAATCCGCTTTGGCAGCATCGCCCTGCTTTACTTTTCTCTCACCTTCGCCTACTCGTTCCGGCTGAAGCACGTCGTCCTGCTGGACGTGCTCGTGCTGGCAGCAGGCTTCGTGTTCCGCGCCATCGCGGGCGCGCTCGTCATCCACGTCAGCATTTCCAGTTGGCTGATCCTCTGCACACTCATGCTGGCCTTGTTCCTGGGTCTGTCCAAGCGCCGGGCCGAGCTGCTCTCGACCCAGCAGTCCGGCGCCATGGGAACGCGAAGGATTCTGGAAGAATACTCGCCTGCCATGCTGGACCAGATGATCGTCATCGTCACCTCCGCCTGCCTGATGTCCTACGCGCTGTACACGGTCACCTCGCCCGCGGCCCAAACCCATCACTACCTCATGGCGACCATCCCCTTTGTCATCTACGGCATTTTCCGCTACCTGTACCTGATGCACCGGCATTCTCTGGGCGAATCCCCCGACGCCGTCCTGCTGGAAGACCGGCCCATGCTGATCAACATCCTCCTCTGGGGTTTGACCACCGCCCTCATTATCACCAACGTCTTGGGGAAGCTGGCGGCGCTGTTTCCACACTAGCGGGGCAGATAAGCGTTTGCCGCTGCCTCCCGCCGGGTACACTGCACGCAGACTCTTTAGACAATTTCGCTGCCAGGGAGGGCGGGGGAGCAAACAATGGCTGACGAACTGGAGAAGGAAACCCTGCGGGCACAGCGCGACGTAGCGCGGGATGTGGCCGGGCAGGCCGCCGCGGACAGTGCGGTGCAACGGGTCGAGCGCGACATCGCCCTGGACGTGGCGGAGGGAACGGCTACGGAGCGCGACATCGCCCTTGCCCAGCGCAACCGCCTGGCCGCCGAGCGCAGCGTACTGGCCGGCCAGCGCGATGCCGCCTTTCAGCATGCCGCCGTCGAGGAGGCCGAAGCCCAAAGCAGCACGACCGCCTTTTATGTGCTGCTCGCCGTCGCTGTGCTGGCCCTGATCATCGTCGCCGCCGTTTACCTCAACCGGCCCAACCCGGAGTCCTCCGCCGTCGTCGTGCCGCCGCGCACGACTGTCACGGCCCCGCCCCCCGCTCCCGCGCAGCCGCCAGCCGTGCTGAATCCGGCCCCGGCCCCGCCGTCGGCCTCTGTCTCCTCGCCGCCTCCGGTCGTAGTCGTGACGCCGCCCGCTTCGCCCGCTCCCGCCTCCCCGGCGGCGCCTGCGGCCTCCACTGCCCCGGCATCTCCTTCCCGCAGCGACAACAGTGATCGCAGCGGCGGCAGTGATCGCAGCGGCGGCAGTGATCGCAGCGGCGGCAGTGGCAGCAGCGACGGCGCGGCGGGAACGACATCCAGCGGCTCCGACACGACATCCACGGACAGCACCGGCTCCGGCACAACGACCACTACAACGACGACCACGCCGGGCGGCGGGCAGTAGGCGGCTCTCTCCTCATCGTTCGCGCCGGGAACAGAAAGTCCTAAACCAACCGCCTCACCTGATCGGCCCATGTCCCCGCGACCTGGACGCCGTACTCTCGGACACCGCCCGTCGCCTTTGGGCCGGAAAGGTATGGATGTGCCCCGCTTTCCATCCCATGTGCCTCGCCGGCCACAGCTTCATTGAGGAAGTGCAAAGCCATCCCCGCGCGTTCGTTGTCAGTCGCGTTCGCTCCCGTCTCATGGGCGACGCCATACGCGAAGAACAGTGTGCCACCCGCCGGAAGCTCCACCAGAACGGCCTCCGCTTCCGGCGGGTAGCAGCGAATATGGTGATTGCTGTCGGGATCGCGTGAGTGCTCGTACTGCGCGCGAAACGAGCCGGGGATGACCCGTATGGTCCCGTTCGCCGCAGTTGCCTCATGGACTGCCGTCCACAGCGCCGTCCCCTTCAGCGGGTCGGGAATTTGGAAATAGGCATTGTCCTGGTGCCAGTTTGTCCCCGCGCCGTACCGGGCTGGCTTCAGGAAGATCTGGTCCAGGTGCAGCAGGATCGGGTCGCCGATAAGTTGGCTGACGGCCTCAATCACTTTGGGCGCGAACGGCATGGCCCGGAAAAACTCGCTTTTCGGATAGATCGGGCAGATCTGTAAGTTGGCTCTCGATTGTGAAAGCGTCTTGCCATCTCCCTCCGTCGCCACGTTCCGCAGCAGCCCCTCCCGCTTCAAGCGCTCCGTCTCCTTCTGCATCGCCGCTGCCTCGTGCGCTGTCCAAAAGTCCGGCACGGCGACATACCCCTGCTCCCGAAACTGCGCGATCTGCGCCTTCGTAAAGACCATCGGATTGTTCTCCTTCGTTAATCACAACGGCCCAGTATACTACAAATCCTCTCCGGCGACAATGCCGCGCCCTCCCGACCCAGCCGACGCGCAACGCGCCAAAACAAGGTACAATGACTCCCAAAAGACCGTCGAGGAGCGAGTCCATGACCCTGCATGCTGAACCTGTCGCCGGAAACAGAAGCCCGCCTGCACGAGATGGCCTCTCTACACGGACAAAAACCGGAAGAGTATGCCCTGCGCGTTCTGGATGAGATGTCACTTGCGGAGAAGAATGAGTTTGATGCCGCCGTAGCGGGCATACGGCATGGCAGACGCCGCTGCCGGGCGTGAGATCAGCCTGGAAAATTATCTGGCTGAGATCACCCCCGGACAAGCATCGGAGCGGGATACGGTGCGGGAAGCCGCTTAATGGAACCTGTTAATGAAACCTGTTTACGCGATACGTTTGACCGCTGCGGCGCGTGATTTTATTGATGAGCAGCATTCCTGGATGAAGACGTTCACAGGCAAAGAGGCGGCCGATACTTGGCGCATGGACATCCTGAAAGCCACCTGTATCAGCGCCGTCGGGGTGCTGCCGGCTACCGCGTCCTGTTCACCATCCATGAAGACCCGGACGATACGCCCTTCGTCCGCATCCAGTTTGTTCTACACGGCTCAGGCTCCCATGACACAATGGCCGGCGGATGACGACGAAGATGCAGACGAGTGAGTGTTTGTCACAGTTCCCGAAAGGTTTTGTATGAAAGTCGGCCTCATCGGCTTGCCCCAATCCGGCAAGACCACTTTATTTAACGCCCTCACGCGCGGCGATTCCAGCCCCGCCGGCGGCGGCAGTTCCGCCCTCGTCAGCGTCGTCCCTGTCCCGGACACCCGCTACGACTTCGCCGTCGCCCTGTTTCACCCAAAAAAGCGCACACAGGCAACCATCGAATTCACCGACGGCGCGGCCCAGCTTTCCGGGGAAGGCGGCAAGACGGCGCAGAAATTCGGCGCAGACTTCTTCGTCGGCATCCGGTCCGTGGACGCCCTCGTCCTGGTCGTCCGCGCCTTTGAGACGCCCTCGCTCCCGGCCCCGCCCGGCGGCCTGAACCCGCTCAAAGAGTACCAGTCCATCACCGAGGAACTCCTGCTGGGCGACCTATCGGTCATCGAAACGCGCCTGGAGCGCATCGAGAAACAGCTCAAGACCCGCAAGCAGGGCGTCCCCAGCCCCGAAGTCGCCGAGCGCGAGACACTGCTCAAGATCAAAGCCGCCTTGGACGACTTCAAGCCCGTTTCCAGCCTTGACCTAGAGGAAGACGAGCGCCGCATGGTCAAAAACTTCGACTTCCTGACCGGCAAGCCGCTCATCACCGTCGCCAACCTGGGCGAAGGCGACATCGCCCAGGCCGACACGCTGGCCCTGCTCCAGCCCCTGCGCGAGCAGTGCCTGCACGAAGGCGTCGCGCTGATCCCCCTGTGCGCCGCCGCTGAGGAGGAAGTCGCCATGCTCGACGAGGCCGACCAGCGCGAGTTTCTAGATGCCCTGGGCATCGAGGAACCCGCCCGCGACCGCCTGATCCGGGCCTCCTACCAAGCCCTGGGCGTCCAGTCCTTCTTCACGGTCGGCGAGGACGAGGTCCGCGCTTGGACCGTGCCCGCCGGCGCATCCGCCCTGACAGCGGCGGGCCGCATCCACTCGGATCTGGCACGTGGTTTCATCCGGGCGGAAGTCCTGGCCTTCGACGACCTGATCGCGGCCGGGACCTGGGAAGCGGCCAAAGCCGCCGGCAAGCCGCGCCTGGAAGGCAAAGACTACCCCGTCAAGGACGGCGACATTCTGAACATCCGGTTTAAGGTTTAGGTCTTGTGTCATAAAGGCTTGGGTCTCGTGACAGCCGACGCTCAACAGGAGCCGAGGCACACACTCAAACAGGGAGTGACCACTCAATGAATCGAGCAATTTTTCGGCACGGCGGCCTGGCGTTTTTTGTCATCTTCGGCCTCGCTTCTCTTCTTCTGAACGGCTGCGGCGGGGGTGGGCAGAGCAGCGCGCCTCCCGCCGCTCAAGTCGCCCAAGCAACGATCACGGTGAACTGGCCCGCGCGCCCAAAAGCCTCCCAGATGGCGCCGCGTCTCGTCCCGCTGGCGGCGAACAGCATTACTATCACAATCATGCAGGGAACAAACCCCATCGCCATGCACACCCTTAGCCGCCCCAACGGAGATCAAGCCGCGATTTCCACCTATACTTTTGGCGATCCCAGCGCGTCAGGGGGTTCCGCAAACAGTAGTCTGCCGGTCGGCGCATTGACCGCAACTGCGACCGCGTATCCCAACGCCGACGGCACCGGGACAGCACAAGCGACCGGCTTCATCACCTTTGTGACCGCTCTCGGGACCAATGTGCCGATCACGATTGACATGGGCAGCACGATTGACCATTTGGCAGTCACCCCGGCCAATCCTTCCATCGCGGTGGGCGCGACCATCGCCTTATCGGCGACGGCGCGGGATGTGTACGGCGCCATGGTGCTGACGGTTGCCTCGAAAACGCAGTGGTCCTCGTCGAACCCGGCAATCGCCCGCGTTGACACGAACAGCGGCGTGGTCACGGGCGTGGCTGAGGGGACTACGAATCTGACAGTAACCGACAGCGAGTCGGGCAAGACCGGGACAACAGGCGTCATCGTGACGGCTTCCAGCGGCGGCGCGGTGGCTTATACAATCACCGACTTAGGGACGCTGCCGGGCGGCAACGCCAGCTACGCCACCGCGATCAACAACACCGGCCAGGTGGTCGGCAACAGTTACAAAGGTCACGGCACCTCCCAGGCGTTCCTGTACAGCAACGGCCAGATGCAGGGCTTGGGAACGCTCCCAGGCAACACCGACAGCTTCGCCACGGGGATCAACAGCGCAGGGCAGGTGGTCGGCAACGTCGGCATTTCTTCCTTGGGCGTTCTCCAGAACATTTCCCAGGCATTCCTGTACAGCAATGGCACTATGCAGGGCCTGGGGACGCTGAACGGAGCCAGCGGGATCAACGACGCGGGGCAGGTGGTCGGCAGTACCAGCGGCAGTAACCATGCGTTTCTCTACAGCAATGGCAAAATGCAGGACCTGGGGACGCTGCCGGGCGGCACCAGCAGCGGTGCCAGCGGAATCAACAACGCGGGGCAGGTAGTCGGCAGCGCTGACATTGCCGGCGGCAATACCCATGCGTTTCTCTATAGCAGCGGCCAGATGCAGGACCTGGGGACACTGCCGGGCGACACCGATAGTTTTGCCACGGGGATCAACAGCGCAGGGCAGGTGGTCGGCAAAGGTGTCATCGCCGGCGTCGGCGCCCATGCGTTTCTCTACAGCAATGGCAAGATGCAGGACCTGGGGACATTTCCGGGCGGCACCAGCAGCGAAGCCATCGGGATCAACGATGCGGGGCAGGTGGTCGGCGACGCCAACGCCGATAGCAGCGCCTACAGCTATGTCGCGTTTTTATACAGCAGCGGCAAGATGCAGGACTTGAACACGCTGATCCCCGCAAACTCCGGCTGGCTCCTTACGAAAGCAACAAGCATCAATGCCAGTGGACAAATCTGTGGGGATGGGTATGTCAACAGCCGGCCACACGCTTTCTTGCTGACGCCGGTTGCTGTCACCGCACATCAACGGCATTGACTAAAGGCGCGACCCATAGGCTTCACACAGCGCTGTCCTCAGACCTCATTCCGGGGACAGCGCTATGCAACATCACTTAGATAACAACAGGTAGTTTATGAACAAATCCGAGTTTTACGCCGTTGCCTACAAATCCGGCTCCAAGCCGAACAGTCCCTATGCCGGAACCGTGCGGCCCGTAATCGTTGAGTCGGTCGAGCGAGTCGAGGAAGCCAACCCCGACGACTTCCCCAACAGCGGCGATATTTTTGTCATCGGCGGCTATGATACGTCCCTGAAACGGTTCTCCGAAAGCGACCTGTTCCGCATCCCCTACCGGGTCAACACGCAGATGGGGCAGGACACCGGCCACCGCTACTACTGCGGCTATGTCGCCCATGCCGATGACGCCCAGCCGCTGGAACGGTATGAGTATCTGCATATTGTGAACGTTGAGTTTGATGTGGATAACCGCCTGTTGAGCTTGCCTTACAAACCGGAGCGGCTGATCGTCCTGCGGTCCCACACGGACGGCAGCCTTTACGGACCGTTTGACTATGACACGCCGCTGCTTTCGGAAAGCGATGCCTATGACATCTTCCTGAAGCCCTACAGCGGGCTGGCGCGCTCCGGCATTCCCGATTATCATGTGCTCCGGTTCCCCGCGTCCGACTTCGGCACGATCGAGTTCGGCCAGCAGACGCTGCTTCTGGGGGAAGTCAAAGACATCCTGGAGTGCAATTATCAGCCGGTAGATTACATCCCGGAAGAGCAGCTCCTCAAGATAGGCAACACGCTCCTGGGGGAAGACAAAAAGCTGGGCAAGCAGCAACTGCTCTCCTTCCGCAGCGCTCTGGCGGAGTTCACCGAGACGAACAGCCAGTTCGATGAGGAGAGACGCGAACGGCTGCTCAAACTCGTGGACCGTCTGGACTACTGGACCTCGCAAAGCTCCGGGCTGATCAACGACTTCCTCAAAACGCCCGAAGGCCAGGCCAAAGTCCAGCAGCACATCATGGACAACGAGGCGGACTTCCTGGGCATGGCGGAGCGGATCGCGCAGAAAGAATTAAAGGAGCCGCGCCAGCGCCTGGAAGCCGAGATTGCGCGGCTGGGCGAAGAAAGACTCCAGCTCGAAGGCAGCGTCCGCGAGCTGGAAGTCCAGGCCCAAAAGACGCAGGAGGAGCTTCGGAAGAAGCAGGAGGCCGAGCTGACTGAGGCCATCTCCGGGCTGCAAGCGGAAATGGGCAGACAGCAGGACCTGCTGCGGAGCAAAGAGGAGGGACTCCAGCGCGTCCTGGCCTCGCTGGGGATCGCCGCCGCCATCCAAGACCTGAAAGCAGAACAGGAGCGCTGGACGCAGGCGGGCGAAAAGCAAAAGGAAGATAACCGGCGGCTGGCCGCCGTCCGGGAGAAATTGATCGAGGAAATCAAGGCCGGTGACGAGGCGCGCCGCGAAAACCTTCTTCGGGTCGCCGTGGAAAACAAGCCGTATCTGGACCTGCTGAACGGCATCGCCCCCGTCTTCGAGGAAAGCGCGCCGCTGGCGCCCCGCGCGGTCCGGCGGCGGGAAGACCGGCCCAACGCGGTGGAGATGATCGAGGACGTGCGCTGCAAGCTGAAAGCGCGCTGCGGCCGGAGCTGCCGCTTCGAGGACGTCGCCAACTTCCTGGTCTGCGTGGACCAGAATTTCCTCGTCGTGCTGGCCGGCCTGCCCGGCGTCGGCAAGACCTCGCTCGTCACCAGTCTGGCCTCCGTGCTGGGCATCAGCGCTCAGGACCGATTCCTGCTGATCCCCACGGCGCGCGGCTTCACCTCGCAGCGCGACATCGTTGGCTTTTACAACCCTCTGAGCCAGAAGTTCCAGCCTGCCGCGACCGGGATGTACGAGGTCTTGCGCGAGAATCAGGACCCGGCCCAGGCCGCGTTCCCTTACTGGGTCCTGCTGGACGAGGCCAACCTCAGCCCGATGGAGCATTACTTCTCGTCGTTTCTGGGCATGTGCGATCCCGAAGTCCCCCGTGAGATCAAAACCGGCGAGCCGGGGCGTGCCGGCGTATTGGTCGTCCCGGACTCGATGCGCTTCCTCGCCACGATCAACTACGACAACACCACCGAGCCGCTGTCCCCGCGCATGATAGACCGCGTCCCCATCATTGGCATCCAGCCGCCCGACGAGATGGAGGCTTTGCCCGCCCCGTCAGGTGCCGCTGGGGAGCCGCTGCTGTCGTATCAGGACCTGCACGCCGTCTTGCAGCCCGCCCACGCCGAGGACGGCGGCGACACCAACGGCGATCTCACCAACGGCGATCTCACCGATGAGGAGCTGCGTATCCTGGCAAAGATCAAGGAGGCCCTGGGCGGCAGCGACCCCGGCAAAGGCATCCCGACAATCATCAGCCCCCGGAAGACGAAGGCCATCCGGCAGTACTGCGCCGCCGCGCGGCGCCTGATGCGCGGGGCGGACGGGCAGGGATTCGCGCTCACCGCACTGGATTATGCCGTCTCGCAGCACATTCTGCCGCTCATCAACGGGTACGGCGAGAAGTATCGCCGGCGGCTGGAAGATCTCACTCTTGCGGTGCGGCCCCTGGACCGCTCCCGCTCCCTGCTCGATTACATCCTGCGGGCCGGCGATGACGAGCAGAAGTTTTATCGGTACTTCAGCTAAGAAGCCTCCCTGCCCCAAGTTCTGGGGGGACCGGATAGGAAAGAGCCTGTCTCTTCCGACTCCCCCAGAACTTGGGGCCGGGGGCGATCCTCCTCCCCCGGAATTGGGGGTCGGGGGCTTCCTGCGCGCAGCATCCGTGTGACAAGCCATCATGTACGAAGCCATGACATTCTCGCTGGTCCGGCGCGGCGGGCACTCGTTTGAGTCTCGGGCCTCCTGGGAGCCGCTGGACCTGACGAACGTGCCGGATACGGACCCGCCTTCCGTGCGGGTGGCCGAAGACGAACCCATTGAGTTCATCCTGCGCTGCCGCGAAGGCATCCAGCCGTATCTGTATGTCCAGGACGTGGAGATGGACCGTCCTCATTGGCAGAAGATCGGCGACATGGTCGAGTACCGATGGGAGCCGCACCCCGGCGGACCGCCCCCGTTTCTCAACCATTTCGGCTACTGCATTCTAACGATCGAGTTCCTGTCCGGCATGGACCAGACGGAATCCATTTCCTACGCGGCCGTCGAAGTGTTCGCCCGCAAGCCCAATGCCGAGCGCGCGGAGCGCATCCTGGATTATCTCGAAAGCCGCATGGAGGACGTCAGCCGGTCCTGCTTTAACGCCGCGCATCCGGGCGTAAGCCACGCAGACGGGGAAGTCCCCCAGAGCGGCAACATCCCAGCTTCGATCCTGCTCCAATCCATCGCCGGCCATCTCCAGACCTTTGCGGCCTTGCTGCCCCGGTTCCGTTACCGGAAGCGCTGCCGCCTCGCCCCGACGCCCAAACGGATCAAGGCAACGCAGGCCGCCAACCTGACGGAGCACTCCGTCCACTGGGCGCTCACGCATCTGGACACGCTGCTGCCGGTCAGCGCCCCCACGGCGGGGGGGATCGCCGTCGGCGGCCGGTTCTACGAGCTGGATGAGATCGAGACCTACGCACTGACTGAAGAAACGAACGTCTATGAGAACCAGGTAGTCGCCGGGTATCTGGAAAGCATCGCCGCGCGTCTGTCCGAGGTGGAGCGTTTCTGCTTCGGGCAGATGCAAGCGCTGGAAAGCGAAGGATTCCTCGCCCAAGTTCCGCCGGGCTACGCCAGCATCTTCGACATCAAGCGCAAGGCCGGTCGGAAACAATTTGGGAAGCTGCTGGCAGAGTGCGCCGCCTTGCAGCGCGAGTGCGCCAACCAATCGGCCTTCTGGCGCAAGCACCTGCCGGTCACGCGGACGGTGCGGGAGATGCCGGAAGTGACGCCCGGCTTCCTCGCCACCCCACATTACCATCAAGCCTTCCGGCAGATCGTGGCGTGGCACGGGATGGGTCGGCTGAACCTCGCTGGGGAGCGCTTCCTGTACGGCCTGCGGACCATTGACCGGCTGTACGAGTTTTACTGCCTGTTTCGACTTGTCGAGACATTGCGGGAAGCGGGCTGGGAGCCGCAGGGCCAGGAACTGCGCCCGCCCGCCTCCCGCGTCCAGGAACGCCTGGACTGGGACGCCCGGCCCGACAACGCCTACACGTTCTCATGCGCGGGGGAGCGGATCACCCTGTTTTACGAGCCGGAAATCGAGCGGACGCCGGACGGCGCTCTGGGCCTCGTCCGAACGATGGAGGGGGGAGCGGGCTTCCTGCCGGATTTTGTCCTCAAGTTCGAGCCTGCCTTTGAGTCGGTGAGGAATGGGCCGCCGTCGTACCTGATTCTGGACGCCAAGTACGTCTCGCCCTACCTGGCCCTGAACTTCGAGCTGACCAAGATCACGATGAAGTACCTGCACGGGATCGGCGCCCCTGAAGGGGGCCGTTCCCCCGTCCACGGCATCTTCGTGCTGCACCCACAGAGCTTCCATGCCGCCGCGCCCGGCCTGCCGTATCGTGCGTACCATGCGAGAAACTTTGACCTCTTTTCCGAGACGCCCGCCGTCCCGATCCTGGCCGCCATCGAGCTGACGCCGGGGGCCGGGGACGAGCCGGAAGCGGGCGACGGATCGGAAGCGGGCGATGCCGCCCTGCGCCGCGTCTTAGGGCGCGCTCTGGAACTCATGCGGAGTCATCAATCATGAACCTTTCCTTCACCCATCTCATCGGTGGCCGGGCCGGCGGGGCGGCCTTGCTGCCCGCCCTCATCGGCATCCTGCTGTTCTCCCTGCTCAGTCTGCTGCTGACCGTGGTGCTGCCCACGCACTCGACCCGCGCGGCCGTGATCCTGGACGTCTCAGCCACCCTGCTCGCCATCGTCATCGCGCCCTTCGTGATGCGGACCGTGGACCAGATGCAGCAGCACGTCACGCGCCAGAACAACGAGCTGCGGTCGCTGCACGCCATTGACCGCGCCATCAGCGGGACATTGGACCTCCAAACCATCCTGACGGTTGCCGTCAAGGAAGTCACGCTGTCCGTGGATGGCGAGTTCGGCGCACTCTGGCTGCTGGCCGAAGGCGGCGACTCGGCCAATCCGGCCGCGTCCGCCTTCTACAACCTGACGCCGGGGATGCAGATCGCGCTGACCCAGCGGCTGGGGTCCGGCGTCCCCGACCTCGCCCGGCGGACCGGCGTGGCCGGGCGGCGGCACGGCCTGGACGACACCTGGAGGACTGACCGCGCCGCCGCCGCCCTCAAGATGCGGAGCGAGATCGTCGTGCCGATCACGCAGGGCGAGACCGTCCTGGGGATGGTCCAGGTCGGCAACCGGGGCGGCTCCCTGTCGCCGCTGTCGGGCTTCTCTGAGGAGGACGAAAAGCTGCTCGGCGACATCAGCGCGACCATCTCCGTGGCCGTTCAACACGCCCAGCTTTACCAGAAGACCCTGCGCCGCGACGAGATCCTGCGCGGCCTGGTCGCCCGGACGGGCGATGCCATCGCGGCCTCCTCCGATGCGCCCCTGCTCATGCAGATCCTGGCCGACGACGCCGCCCGCATCCTGGGCTGCCGCCGCGTGGCCGTTTACGCCTATGAGGAGGAAAACCAGCGGTTCGTCCCGCTCGCCGCACACGAAGACGGGTCCGAGCGCGACGAGACCGGCAAGGGCCGCGCCCTGCTCCAGTCCTTCCACGATCAGCCCCTGCTCCGGGCCGTCGGGAACCTGCCCGCCGCCCTCACGGCCGGGCCGGTCGGGGGCGAGCTTCCCGTCCCGTATGTCCAGAACGCCCCCACGGCCCTGGGCCTGGACGTCAAAGACGCCCTGTTTCTCAACAGCCCCGGCTACGTCTTCGTCCTGCGCTCCCGCGACCGGCGCGGCATCGGCCTGCTTTGCCTGCTGGACGCCGCCCCCCACCTGCGCCAGCCGGACGCCGCCGGCTTCGCCCGCGCCCTCGCCGCCCAGGCGTCCGTCACCCTGGAGAACGCCCGCCTCTTCAGCGAGCTGGAGGCTTCTTATCACCGCGAGCACCTCATCGCCGGACGATTCCAGGAAAGCCTGCTGCCGAACGTCCTGGACGATGAACAGGTGGATGTCATCCAGTTCGCGCACAAATATCAGGCCGCGCTGGACGAATCCTACATCGGCGGCGACTTCTTCGACCTTTTTCCGCTCGGCGAACACACCCAGGGGGTGGTCATGGCCGACGTTTCGGGCAAAGGGCTGACCGCCGCCGTCCAGACCGCCATGCTCAAATACACCCTGCGCGGGTTCGCCCTCGAAACCCCCGACGATCCCTCCCGCGTCCTCGCCCGCGTCAACGATGTCCTGTGCAGCCCGATGAGCAGCCACGACGGCTTCGTGACGCTCTTCTACGCCGTGCTGGACACCCGGACCGGCGAGATGGTCTACGCCAACGCCGGCCACGAGCCGCCCCTGGTCCGCGTCGCCGCGACCGGCGAGGTGCGCCCGCTCCCCCTGGGCGACGGCCTGGCCTTCGGCGCGATGGGCGGCGTCGTCTACGAGGAGCGCCGCGACGCCCTGGCGCCCGGCGACCTGCTCCTGCTTTACACCGACGGCCTCACCGAAGCCCGTGCCGACGACGGCTCTTTCCTCGGGATGGAGGGCCTGACCGCCTTGCTGCCCCGCCCCGACGTTTCCGCCGCCCAGTGCGTCCGCGCCATCTATGCCGGCATCTCCGCCTTCGCCGGCGACGTCCGCCGCGACGACGTCGCCATGCTCGTCCTGCGCCGCCTGCCGAACTAGGCCCTGGGACCCTTTTGCCAAGAGCCGAGGTCGCGCTTGCGGCAGCCGTATTTGGGCAGGTCACTGAACCAGCTCCAAGCGCCCATGTCTTCCGAGTCGTTTTTGTGTGCCGCCGGTATCTTCGCAAAGACCGCCTCCCGCACATGGGTGAACAACACATGGTCTCGGTAGGCGCCGAGGACATCGCCACCCCCGTAGCTGAAAATCAGGACGCTGTGCCTGCGGCGGTCGTAAAGAACCGTGGTGTTCGTGCTGTTCATAAAAATCAGCTGGGACCACGACACCCGGAAACGCTGGGCATGAGGATAAGCCTTCAAAGCATCATTCAGGACCAGCAAAGGCACCCCCGGCGCGTCAAAACTGGCATTTACCCGGAGATTGACCAAATCGCCTTGCACCCGTGCGGACGCGTAAGGCTCACTTGGCGTGGCCGGCGGGAGTGCCCCTGCCTTATCGCCTCCCGCCAGCAGCATAAGCAGCACGAAAGTTATCGCGTTATAGTTTCTCATGCACACAGTTTACCTACACTGGTAGTCAATTTACCCCTTTCTCTTGCAACTTGCCCGAAAATAGAGTATCATAGGGGCACATATGCGAGTCGCCGGGCTGTCCGGCTTCTTGACCAGCCCTGGCACAACTTGATGGCACGATTTTTGCGAAAACGAACTCCCTTCCCTTTTGGCTGCCCAGCATTGGGGGAGGGGGTGAGCCGATACCCCTAGAAGGAGTCTCGTGTGGCACTGCTCGAAAAAGAACTGACCAGCGACGGTACTGAAAATGAATTCCTGATCCGGCGCGACGCGCCCCTGTCCGAGTCCGACCCGGAAATCTATACGGCCATCCAGAAAGAAGAAGGCCGGCAGAACGACAAGCTGGAGCTGATCGCCTCCGAAAATGTCGTCTCGCGCGCCGTCCTGGAGGCCCAGGGGTCGGTTCTGACCAACAAGTACGCGGAAGGGTATCCCGGCAAGCGCTACTACGGCGGCTGCGAGTATGTGGACATCGTGGAAACACTCGCCATCGAGCGCGCCAAGCGGCTCTTCGGTGCGGATCACGTCAACGTCCAGCCCCATTCGGGTGCGTCCGCCAACATTGCCGTCTTCACCGCCTTTTTGCAGCCCGGCGACACGATTTTAGGAATGCGGCTCGACCAGGGCGGGCACCTCACCCACGGCTCACCCGTCAACTTCTCCGGTAAGTTCTACAACGCCCAGTTCTACGGCGTGGACCGCGAGACGGGCCGCATTGACTACGACGAGTGCGCCCGCATCGCCCGCGAGGTTCGGCCCAAGATGATCACGTCCGGCGCGTCCGCCTATCCGCGCGAGATTGACTTCCCCCGCCTGCGTCAGATCGCCGACAAGGTGGGGGCCGTCCTGCTGGCCGACATCGCCCACATCGCCGGCTTGGTCGCGGCGGGCGAACATCCCAGCCCCATCGGCCGCGCCCAGATCGTGACGACCACGACCCACAAGACCCTGCGCGGCCCGCGCGGCGGCCTGATTATGTGCAATGAAGAATATGCGAAGGCCATCGACTCCGCCGTCTTCCCCGGCACCCAGGGCGGCCCGCTGATGCACGTCATCGCCGCCAAAGCCGTCGCGCTCGGCGAAGCCCTGTCTCCCGGCTTCCACGCTTACCAGCGGCAGATCAAGAAAAACGCCCGCGCGCTGGCGGCGGGCCTGATGGACCGGGGCTTCACGCTCTTCTCCGGCGGGACGGACAACCACCTGATGCTCGTGGACCTGCGCCCCCAGGGGCTGACGGGCCGCACGGCTCAGGTCGAGCTGGACAAGGTCAACCTGACGACCAACAAGAACGCCATCCCTTACGACACCGAGAAGCCCTGGGTCACAGGCGGCCTGCGGCTGGGCACCCCGGCCACGACCAGTCGGGGCCTGGGCGAAAGGGAGATGGACGAGATCGCCGACTGTCTCACCCGGACCCTGACTCATATCGGCGACGCAGCAACATACGAGCAGGTCCGCCGCGATGTCAAGTCCCTCTGCGACCGCTTCCCCGGCTAAAGGAAAATGCTCTTGAGAAGATCGTTTTTGAGCCGATTCGTCCGCCTGTGTTTCCTCTGCGGGCTGTGTGTCATCGGGGTAGGATGTTGCCTCGCTGCCCCCATCACCAGCCCCAGAGGCTACTCGCTGACGCCGCCCCAGGGCTGGCGGACCGACACTAGCGGTAAGACGGGGAACGACCTTGTTATTTTCACCCTTGATCCTGCGGACAGGTTCACCCCGAACCTGAACGTGCGGATCGGACAGGCTGGGCCGCATGACACTTTGGAGGCCGCCAAGGTCTTCATCAACAAGTCCTACCCGGCCCAGTTTTCGCATTGGAAGCCGGTTTCGCAGGGATTATCTTCTATCGGCGGTCGGCGGGCTTTGGACACCGCCGCAACATTTACTGCCGGATCACCTGGTCGTCTGATGCGTCTACGCCAGGCGCTGGTTATCAAAGGCGGAACGCTCTACTTTTTTACCGCCATGTCCCCGGAAGAGACCCACGCCAAGTACGATAAAGCTTTCGACGACATCCTGCGCTCCGTGCGCTGGAATGGCGGCGGCTAGGCTGCCGCTTTCTCTGAGGACGCCATAACATCATGCCCCAGTGGATCATGCCCGCGTGGAAACTGCCCTGGCTTGCCTTCCTGCTGGCGCTGGCCTTGAGCTATGCGCTGACGCCGCTCGTCAGCAAACTCGCTGTGCGCTTTGGGGCGGTCGCGATCCCGCGCGAGCGGGACGTCCATTCCAAGCCGCTCCCGCGCTGGGGCGGGCTGGCGATGTTCGGCGGGTTCCTCTTGACGCTGGGCTTCATCTACCTCTACATCGTCACGCACCGGCACGTCTTCCCCTGGACGGCGTCCGAGCTGAACCACTTCACCGGCGTCATCCTGGCGGCCACCCTGGTCGCCGTGGTCGGGACGCTGGACGACAAGTTCGAGGTCTCGGCGGCCTTTCAATCGCTGGCGCTGATCGCAGCGGGGGTTGTGCTCGTCCTGTTCGGTGTACGGATCGAGGGCGTCACGAACCCCTTTTATCACGGGCCGCCCGCCGTGCGCGGCCACTACCCGCCGGGCCTGTTTTATGCGTTCTACCCCTGGTTCTCGGACTTCGCCACCGTGCTGTGGGTCTTCGGCGTCGCCAAAACCGTGGACTTCATTGACGGGCTGGACGGCCTGGCGGCGGGCGTCTGCGCCATCTGCGCCGCGACGCTGGCGCTGATGTCCGCGCAGGTGCATCAGTACGAAGTGACGATCATCGCGGCCACCCTGGTCGGCGTCTGCCTCGGCTTCCTGCGCTACAACAAGCACCCATCCTCGATCATCATGGGCACCGTGGGGGCGCAATTTTTAGGCTTCACGCTGGCCGCCATCTCGATTATCGGCACCTTCAAGATCGCCGCCACCGTCTCGGTCGCCCTGCCCGTCTTGGTATTGGGCGTCCCGATCTTCGACGGCATCCGCGTCGTCACGCAGCGGACCCTCGCGCGGACGCCCGCCTACCTGCCGGACAAGACCTCGCACATCCATCACATCTTGTTGAAGAAGTACAACGGCTCCCAGCGCCGCGCCGTCTGGATGATCTACGCCCTGACCGCCTGCCTCTGCGCCGTCGCCTTCCTCCTGTTCCGCCTGTCGGGCCGCGTCACCGCCGCCCCCACGTCGGGCCATGTCGGCGCGTCCCGCTCGTTCTCCGGCCCCACGCGGGTGGGAGGGTGAACAATGAGCCGTTGGTCTCCGCAAGTCAAGCTCTGGGTGTTCAGCGCGTCGGCGGTTTGTGTGTTGCTGCTGGTGCTGCTGGCTTTGCCGCACCCCGCAGTTTCTGTTGGCCGTACCATCGTCACCTGGCGGCTCACACGGGTATGGAGTATCGGCTCCTGGTCGGGCCGTGAGACCACATGGGATGAGCCAGCCGAGACAATCCCGCCACAGCCGCCCTGCCAATTCCATCAGGTGCGAAGCGAGCAGATGGGGCCTCTCCTGGTGGTAATGAGCCGCCGTGTGCCTCCCCAGCCAGGCGAAGTCTGTGAGTAGTCTGTGAGTAGTCTGTGAGTAGCTGATGGCAGGCACCGTTCGCCACGGGTTGAAACCCGAGGCTAAGAAATGCCCACCGTCCAGGGGACGGAAGACGGAAAACGCATCTTCTCCTGCGTCCCCTGGACGCTGGTTTTTTCAGCCTCGGGTTTCAACCCGTGGCGCTCTGATCTCTCCGTGTGCTTATAACTTTATGCAAAAAGTCCTCTGCGTGTTTGGAACCCGGCCCGACGCCATCAAAATGGCCCCCGTCGTGCTGGAATTGAAGCGGCGTCCCGGCCAGTTCGTCGTCCATGTCGCCGTGACCGGGCAGCACCGGGAAATGCTGGACCAAGTATTGTCCGTCTTCGCGATCACGCCCGACTTCGACCTGGACATTATGACTCAGGGGCAGACGCTGGCCCAGGTGACGACGCGGGCGCTGAACGGGTTGGACCCGATCCTGGCCTCGGAAAAGCCGGATTGGGTGCTGGCGCAGGGTGACACCACAACCACGTTTGTGGCCGCGCTGGCCGCCTTCTACCACCAGGCGAAGTTCGGCCACGTCGAGGCCGGCCTGCGGACGGGCAACAAATATGACCCATTCCCGGAAGAGATGAACCGGCTGCTGACCACCCGGCTCGCGACGCTCCACTTCCCGCCGACGCCCGAAGCCGCCGCCAACCTCCGCGCCGATGGGGTGGGGGAGAATGCCATCGTCCTGACCGGCAACACCGTCATTGACGCCCTGTTGCAAGTCGCCGCCCAGCCGTTCACGCCGGACGATCCCGTCCTGCGCGACATCTTAAATGACCCGCGCCGGATGATCCTGGTCACGACGCACCGGCGCGAGAACTGGGGCGAGCCGATGGCCCGCATCGGGCGGGCCGTGCTGCGCCTCGTGGACGCCTTCCCCGACACTGTCGCCGTCGTCCCCTGGCACAAGAATCCCATCGTGCGTGATGCCCTGCGCCCCCTCCTGGACGGCCACCCGCGCGTCCGGCTGATCGAGCCGCAGGACTATGTGCCCTTCGTCAAGCTGGAGCAGAAATCCACCCTCATTCTCACCGATTCAGGCGGCGTTCAGGAGGAAGCGCCGAGCCTGGGCAAGCCAGTCCTGGTCCTGCGCGAGACGACCGAGCGGCCCGAAGGCGTCGCAGCGGGCACGGCCAAGCTTGTCGGCACGGATACCGACTTGATTGTGCGGGAAGCCTCGCGCCTACTGTCCGAGCCGGACGCCTACGCCGCCCAGTCCCGCGCCGTCTCACCCTATGGCGACGGCCACGCCGCCCGCCGCATCGCCGAGGCATTAGCCCCCCCCGCCCCCAATTCTGGGGGAGCCGGAGGGAATTGCTCGTAGGGGCGCGATTTATCGCGCCCTTCTTGGTAACCGCGCCCTCCTTTCCTACTCCCCCTCCATCAACGGGGGTAGGGGCCGGGGGGCAACGAGAGGAGATATGTTTTTTGACGCCGCCCGACAACTACACGCCGTACATTACTTACTTCCAGGCTTTCGTCTTAGGGCTGGTCCAGGGCGTTACGGAATTCCTGCCCGTGTCCAGCACCGCGCACATGCGTATCCTGCCTGCGCTGCTCAATCACTACAACTCGTCCTGGCCCAACGACACCGGCGCGGCCTTCTCGGCTATCGCCCAGCTCGGCCCGATGGTCGGCATCATCGCCTACTTCCGCAAGGACCTGGCGCGCTACGTCGCCGGCCTGGCCCGCAGCTTCCAGAAAGCAAAACTGTTTCCAGCGGGCGATCAGGACGCTCGGCTGGCCTGGTACGTCGTCTTTGCGACCATTCCCATCATCGTCAGCGGCCTGGCCCTGGAAAAACGCATTGACAACGAGTACCGCAACCTTTACTTTATTGCGGGCGCAATGATCGTGCTGGCCCTGGTCCTCCTTGCCGCCGAGATGGTAGGCAAGCGAACACGACGGCTGGAAAGCCTGACATTAGGCGAGGCCCTGGGCGTCGGTTTGGCGCAGGCATTAGCAGTCATTCCCGGCACGTCCCGGTCGGGAGTCACTATCACAACAGGCTTGTTCCTCGGGTTGGAGCGTGAGGAGGCCGCTCGCTTCTCGTTCCTGCTTTCCGTCCCCGCCATCACCCTGGCGGGCCTATACAAGTTGCTCAAAACTCTGTTCCCGCAGACGTTCGGCGAAACTGCGGCAGGCGCACACCCCGCAACGGTTGCGCTTCCGCCAACGCCGCATTTGAGCGATGTTGCCGGCCCCTATATTTTCGCCGCCGCCATTGCGGGCGTCTTCGCGTATGTCGTGGTCCGCTGGCTGCTAGGCTACCTGAGCGACGAGAAGCACTCAACGCTGCCGTTCATCGTTTACCGGATCGTCTTGGGGCTGGCGCTGATCCTGCTCGTTCATCTGGGGATCGCGGTGCCGCAGTCGCATTAAGAGGAATCCCTCGAACCTGCGTCGAAACCTCCCCTGATTTCGCCGGAGAAATCTGCCGATGATGTTTGTTACGCCCCAGCGGGACCGACCATCGCGGCAGCCAAAGCTCGACGACGCGCTTCCTTTGTTCCTGTCGCCCGACTTGACTCGAAGATCTTTATTCTCGGTCATTCAGCAACAAGGAGGACATTCATGTCGCCCGAACTCTCTTTTGGTACGCCGTCCGCGCCCGACCCGACCCTGCGCCGCCTGTTCGGCGCCCTCGTCGAGCGCGCCTTTCTCCAGACACTCGGCGTCTACGAGTCGCACGTCGCCGACTACCTCGCCGACGTCCTGACCGACTTCGCGCACATGCAGCAGGTCTACAAGATCAAGGACCTCAGCGGGCGGACGCTGCATGAGGTCGCGGACATGCTGCTCCACGCCGACGTCCGACTGGAAGCGACCTCGTTCAACCGTGAGCGCGAGGTCCACAAGCACATCGGCGACTTCACGCTCTTCTGGGCGGGCCTTTACCCCGAGAGCCTGCCCCGGCTGCAGGCACAGACCCGCCGCGACCACCTGCTCGATTACGTCCAGCAGGGCAAAAACAGCTACGCCATCGCCGCCTCGCACGACTACGGCGACTACCGCCGGCAGGCGCCCACCCTGCAAAAGCTTTCCGACGAGTTCGAACTATGCCTGTTCGGCCTGCATTCCGTCCGCAAGCAGATGGACAGATTGGGGAAGCCCGGCGGCACGGCGCGGGCGGTGTGAGCGGAACGTGAGTAGCATGACCAGAATGCGGGTATAAAACCCGCACCCATGAGAGCCGCCGCCCTCCGGGCGACGGCTTTTCTCTGTCGTCACCATACCCATGGCGTGTTACGCCATCAGGAGACCACCATGACCACACTGCCGACACAGCCGTTCGGCCCGACCGCCGTCCCCGTCTCGCGCATCGCCCTCGGGTGCATGGGCCTGGCGGGGACCTGGAACCCTGCCGAAGTCGGACCCGAACACCGGCGCAAGGCCATTGCCGCCTTCGAGGCGGCTCTCGAAGCCGGCATTACCTTCTACGACCACGCCGACATCTACGGCGGTACGGCCTGCGAGTCCATTTTCAAGGACTGCCTGGAGGCCGTGCCCGGCAGCCGCGAAAAGATTTTCATCGCCACCAAAGTCGGAATTAGATCGGGCTACTACGACCACTCGCCGGATTACATCCGCCAGAGCCTTCGCGGGTCGCTCGACCGCTTGGGGATAGACTATGTGGACCTGTACCAACTGCACCGGCCCGACCCCCTGAGCCACCCCGCCGAGACCGCCGCCGCCCTGGATGAGCTTGTAGACCAGGGGCTGATCAAGACGGTCGGCATCTCCAACTACTATCCGCACCAGACGCTGGCCCTTCAGAAGTATCTCAAAGCGCCCATCGTTTCCAACCAGATCGCCATCTCGCTCCTGCGGCTGGACCCCATTTATGAGGGCGCGGCAGGTGGGCGGGCGACAAGCGAAGCCGCCACCTGCGATTCCGGCGATGGTGTGCTTGACCAGTGCGAGGAGTTCAATATCACGCCCCTGGCCTACAGCCCGCTGGGCGGCGGCTGGCTGTCGGGCCGCCGCGAGGTGGGGGAAGACACCGCGCCCGCCGTCAAGCGCACCTTAGATGCTCTGCGCGAGCTTGGTCCGGCCTACGGCGGCGCGACGCCCGGCCAGCTCGCCCTGGCCTGGCTGCTGGCACACCCCGCGAAGATCATCCCGCTCGTCGGCTCCAACAACCCCGACCACATCCGCGAAGCGGCGGGCGCAGCTTCCATTCAATTGTCGCGGACCGACTGGTACAATCTCTGGGTCGCCGCGCGCGGCCAGCGCGTCCCATAAGGCCGCGTGGCTCACTTGACAGGGACCTACCAGGGCGAGTATACTCCGCCTAAAATCGAAGTCGGCAAAAGAGTGTCATGCAAACAGTCTGGGGAGCGGATTTTTGCGTCCGCAACTTTCCCGAATCCTGATACTCTACCGTCCACCAACCACTCGGTCACTGTTATGAGAGGTTCTATCCTGCCCTCAGTCATGCCAGGGCGTTGCACCTTTGATGCCGGCGTCGCTGAAACTGCGTTCGATGTGGGAAAAGTAACTTTTTCGGCACCATCCATAGTAACTCCAACGAAACGGGTTATATGATGGTCCAATCCGAGTGGGCCACTGATGGCAAGATAGAAAGCTTAGAACATGCCTATAACAGATGATCTCGCGGCGGGCTTTACTGATCTTCCTGTTGACGCGCTACGTTATGGTGAACGCACAAGCGAACCCTACGAATCAACAGGTATCTTGCTTTCCATGATTCCACTTAACAGTCGGGTTCTCGACGTAGGCTGTGGAACAGGTTCTATAACTCAACAAATCCGAGATGACCGTCATTGTGAAGTTGTTGGGCTTGAACCCCATCAGGAAAGAGCGAAAACCGCAACAGAGAGAGGGCTAGAGGTATTAGCTTCCGAGCTTTCCGAGACGCTACTAGTCAAACTGGGGCGATTTGATGTGATTGTCTTTGCCGACGTGTTGGAGCATCTTTCTGATCCCAAATCGGTTCTAGACATTGCAAAAAAATTCCTCAATCCTGACGGACACATTCTGGCATCTGTGCCGAATGTAGCGCACTGGACCGTTAGAATAAATCTTCTCAGAGGGCGCTTTGACTATAAGCCAACGGGCATCATGGATGCCACTCACCTACGCTGGTTTACCCTCAGTAATTTCAGGCAGCTTTTCGTAAAATCGGGGTATCAGGTAGTGCAAACAAAAGGCTCTGCCGGATTGTGGATGTCTGTATATCATCGGCGCCCCTTTTCGGTTTTACCATTCTATGCGCGTAAAAAGTTTGCAATATACGCGACTGAACACTGGCCTGAACTATTTTCCTGTCAACACGTTGTCAATGTGAAACTAGATTCTCAGTTGCCGTAAGATACAGCTCAACTTCATTTGTCTCGCACAGACTGGTACAAGCTCTGGGTCGCCGCGCGGCCAGCGCGTTCCTTAGAGTTGGCGGGCGACTGAAGTCGCAGCAACAAGTTCGCGAAACCTGCCTCCGCAAGTCAGGACACTCGTTCAGAGTCCTAGTCTGCGAAGGCAGACTTCGTGCTTATGTTGCTGCGGTTTTAACCTCTCACTGACCAGCGCGGGAGAGCCGCTGATTCTGGGTAAGTAGGGTCGTAGCTCTCTCGGAAAGGAACACCCATGAACAACGATACCCAGGAAATTGAGCGCGGCGAATGGGCCGCCTTCGCGGAAAGATTCAGCAAAAAGCACGAGGGCGCGACGGCAACGCTGGAAGCGATCGGGTCGGACGTCGGCGACCAGTACGCCGCCGAGAACCTGCCGTTCGTCGGGATGACCCTGGAAAGCAAGGGCAGCGCGGCCGGAGCGCTCGTCCTGATGCTCGGCACGGAAGGCGTGGACCACATGGAGCGCCTGATCGCCGCCCCCCAGAGCCTCCGGGTCCACGTCAGCCCAGGCGGCGAGACGGTGCTTGAGATCAAGGCAGATGACGAGCCGACCCTGCTCCTGCACCTCCAGACGCCGAAGGAACTGCCCAACCCGTAGCGCAGGCGGCGGCGGCTTGACAAGCCCTGTCAGGGCGGGTATAATCCGCGCGTCTGAAACGGAATTCGGGCGATGCTTCATACTGAGGGATGAGCATGAGACAGCGGATACTCGCCCTGCTCGCCGAGGGCAGAATGTACAACCAGATCGTCGCTGAACTCGGCTGTGCCAAGTCCACCGTAGCTTATCACGCCAAAAACGTGAAAGAGCCGCCGAACTACAAAGTTCACGACTGGGCCGAGGTGCAGAAGTATTACGACGAGGGACATGGTGTAAACGAATGCCGAAGGCAGTTCGATACTTGCACTAACGCAATGGTACAATGCTGTCAAATCAGGCAAAGTTATAACGCGCGCTGATCACCGTATTCCGATCAACGTATTGACAGCCCCGGAGCGTAAGACGCCCCGTTCCCACCTGCGTTGGCGTCTCATTGGTGATGGTATTCTTCAACAGGTTTGCACGAATTGCGGCATGACTGAGTGGCTCGGCAAGCCTCTGTCCATGCACCTACACCATGTTAATGGTGTCAAAACCGACAACCGACTGGAGAACCTGCAATTGATCTGCCCCAATTGCCATAGCCAGACAGACAACTATTCGGGCAGAAACGTGAACAAGACTACTAAAAATAGTGCCGGATAGTTCAGTTGGCAGAACGACACACTCTGGATGTGTAGGTCCTAGGTTCGAGTCCTAGTCCGGCAGCTTACAAAATCCCCTTGCTTGAGGGATCAAGCGAGGGGATTTTTGTCGTCTGGGCTTGGGCGTCAGCCGCTAACCTGCACCCGTAGAAAGACGCTCCTAAAGGCATTGGGAACCCGCGCGCCTTTGGGAGCGTCTTGAAAGCAGATTGCTGCACAAACGCGGCGGTCGGAGGAGAAGTATTCATGCGCCCACGTTTCAGTCGCGCCGCCATTGCCCTGCTGCTCTCGTTCAGCCTCAGCCCCCTTGCGGCTCAGACGCCGCCAGCCTTGCCTGTGCCGGTGGCTGCTCCCACGCCGCCGGTCCAAGCGCCTGGAGAAGTCCCGGCAGACTTGAACCTCGGCGGCTATCCCGTCCTGCGCCTGCGCGGGACGGCGGGCGGCATGACGCCCGATCAGCGCATCAGCGTGATCCTAAGCCGGGTGACGCCGCTGCTCGGCAACCCCGTCATCCTGCCGTCCGATATCGTCATCTACCTGCCGCCGCCCAAGAGCCGCTACAACCGCTACCCTGTCATCTATGCCCTGGGGCGCCGGTTGATCACCGTGGACCCCGCCACGGTGAAAGCCGCCGGAGGCGGCAAGACGCCGATTGAGGTCGCGACCCTTTGGGCCAAGCGGCTCCAGCAAGTCCTGCCGCGCGTCAACTGGCGGCCCTCCAACGCCCCGGAGCCGAACATCCCCGCCGACCCGCCGCTGACCGTGACAACAGATTTCGCCCAGGTCGGCGGCGACCCCGCGCCAGTGACGCTGCGCGGCAAGGTCATCCTGAAACTGCGCGGCTCTCAACTCGGCGGCATGACCGCAGCGGAGCGGGCCGACATGCTGACGGCCCGGCTGGGGCGTCTGGCGAACCAAGCCGCCGCGACCGCCCCGGATGCTGTCCAGGTGGCGGCGACGCCTACGGGAGATGCTTCGCTCGCCCTGGCTGGGACGACGCTCGTTTCAGTCACGGCCCAGGATGCCAAAATGGCGGGCCTCGCCAAACCTTCTCTACTGGCCGAGTCGTGGGCAAAGAACCTGCGCGCTGTCCTGATGCCGCCCTCCCCGGCGCTGCCCGCTGCCACGGGGGATGCGCCGACCGCCCAAGCCAAGCCGGCGCCGACCGCACTGCCCGTGCCGGTGACAGAAGCGCCGCCAAGTGCGCCCCCCGCTGTTTCCGTGCCGCCCCCCGCCGCTCCCGTGCCGCCCCCCGCCGCTCCCGTAGCTCCGGCGGCGTCAGACGCTCCCAAGCCGGCGGGCGGCTGAGGCGCATGACGAGACGCAGACCCTATTTGGGTCTGCGTCTCATTCACCGTTCAACAGGCCGTAGACCACCAGGTCCTCAAACCTCCCGTTCTTCAATCAGCGCCCCGCCCCCGCGCAGAGTGATGCGTAGTTGACGCCTGCCCCCGACGCGAACCGTGCGGCGTGGCCGCCGATCCACGCCTCGGCAACGCCGTCCTCGTAAGGATGCGGCATGTTGAGGGTCGTGTCGGCGACTTCGGGCGCTCCCGCCAGGCGCTGCACGTTCGAGGCGTCCGCCGGCGTGAACGGGCGCAGGAGCAGGCGGGGCGTTTCCAGAACGGGCTGTTCCACTGGCTACTCTTCCCCTGGCCTACCCCAGCGCCTTCAGGTTCTCCGGGTTCAGCGGCAGAAGGTCCTCGGGGACGAACAGGCCGTCTTTACGGATCAGGACGTCGTCAAAGTAAACGTCCCCGCCGCCGAACTCCGGGCGCTGGATGAAGACCATGTCCCAATGCACCGTCGAGCGGTTACCGTTGAAGGCCTCGTCATACGCCCCGCCGGGCGTGAAGTGGAACGAGCCGGCGATCTTCTCATCAAACAAGATGTCTTTCATCGGCTGCATCACATAGGGATTGAAGCCCAGCGAGAACTCGCCGACGTAGCGCGCGCCCTCATCGCTGTCCAGGATTTGGTTGAGCATCGGCTCAGTCCCGCCCGCCGACGTGGCCCGGACAATCTTTCCCTGCGCGAAGTGCAGCGTGACGCCTTCAAAGACCGTGCCCTGGTAGATTGTCGGGGTGTTGAAGGCGATGGTCCCTTCCACCGAATCACGGACCGGCGCGGTGAAAATCTCCCCGTCGGGGATGTTCGCATTGCCTGTGCAGGGGATCGTCGGAATGTCCTTGATGGAAAACCGCAGATCGGTCCCAAGCCCGGTCAGGCGCACCCGGTCCGTCCGGTCCATGAGCTGCTTCAGCGGCGCGATGACCGGGTCCAGCTTGGCATAATCAAAGGTGCAGACGTCGAAGTAGAAGTCCTCGAACGCCTCGGTACTCATCCCCGCCTGCTGCGCCATTGAGGGCGTCGGCCAGCGCAGGACGACCCATTTGGTGTGCGGGACGCGCGTCTGCGAATGCACGGGGTTCCACCAGAGGGAGCGCTGGAGCTTCATGCGGTCATCGGGCACGTCGGACAGCTCCGTGCTGTTCTCCGACCCGCGCACGCCGATGTAGGCGTCCATCTCAGCCATGCGCGCCTTTTCAAATTCGCCCGCCAGCCGCATCTGCTCCTCCGAAGCGTTCCGGTAGAGCGCGCGCAGGACGCTGTTGCGCTTGACCGTGACGAACGGCAGGCCGCCAGCCTGGGCAATGCGCTCTACGAGGGTAGTGACAACGTCATCGGGGATATCGTAGGCTTCCACCAGCACTTTTTCACCGGGCTGGACACGGGTAGAATAGCCAACGAGCACGTCGGCGAGCTTGGCGACGCGGGGGTCTTTCATTGGGAGGCTCCTAACTAGGGATGTTGGGTACAGTATACCCCGGCGGAGGAACCTGCCCCGGCGGAACGTCCTTCCGCATCGCCGCGAACCCGGAGACGCCCCAGCGGGCGGCGCGCGGCGTCCGGTGCTCCGCCGTGACCGCGAACCCATGCCGCGCGTAGAAGCGCCGTGCGCTGTCGTTATCGAGTTCCGTGTGCAGGCAGACAGCGGCACAGCCCGCCGCCTCCGCCTGTCGGCAGACGTCAGCCAGCAGGAGGCCGCCGATGCCCTGTCCGCGCCGGTCCGCCCGGACGGACAGGATGCCCAGGTAATAGGCTTCGGGCGGCGTCGCGTCGCTGGACCCATGTAGGTCAAAGATCGTCGGCAGGAGCCTCAGGAGGAACAGGGGACCGCGCAGGCGCAGCATCAGCCGCCCCACCGTCGGCCAGGCGAGGCGCAGGGCCGAACCCGGCAGGGACGATGCCAGGCCGACAACCTCCCCGGCATATTCCGCCACGATTGCGTTCTCGCGGCTGAACGGTGTGCCGGGCTGGAGAAAGGCCGCCCCGAAGAATCGGAGCGCGTCTTCGGGGCGCGGCCCGTAGATGCGGTTGAAGAGCTTCGGGCCGACGGCATACATTAAGGCGGCGGCGCCGGCTGCGTCGGCGGGCGTCGCGGGCCGCAGGGTGACTGCGTCGGATAAGCCATCAAGCATAGCATCAGTATACCAAGCGAGGGAAAGAAATGACGACACTGGAAGGCAAAGTGGCGATTGTGACCGGCGCATCGCGCGGGATCGGGCGGGCCATCGCTCTGAAATTCGGTGCGGAGGGCGTGTCCGTCGTCGTCCACTACCTCCGGCGGCGGGACGCGGCGGAGGAAGTCGTGGGGGCGATTGAAGCATCGGGAGGCAGAGCGCGGGCCGAGCGCGGGGACATGGGCCGGGTCGGCGACGTCGGGCGTCTGTTCACGCACGCGCTCGACGCCTGGGGCCGCGTGGACATCCTGGTCAACAACGCCGGGGAAGCCGTCTTCGGGCCGCTGGCGGACGTCACCGAGGCTGACTTCGACCGGCTGCTGGCCGTCAACGTCAAGGGCGTCTTTTTCGCCATGCAGGAGGCTGCCCGGCGCCTGGAAGATGGCGGGCGCATCATAAACATTTCCAGCGGCATCACGATTGGAGGCGGCGCGGGCGGGGCGCTGTACGGCGGCACGAAGGGGGCCGTGGAGCAGTTCACGCAGGCGGCGGCTAAAGAGCTGGCCCCGCGCGGGATCACGGTCAACACGGTCTCGCCCGGCATGACCGAGACGGACCTGCTCCTGTCCTCTATGTCCGCCGACGCCCGGCGCGAGATGGCGCAGAGCGTCCCCCTGGGGCGGCTGGGCCAGCCCGAAGACATCGCTGACGTGGCCGCGTTTCTGGCCTCGGACGCGGGCCGCTGGATCACGGGCCAGAACATCCGAGCAACAGGCGGGGCAGCGTAAATGCCCAAACCCACCCCGCCGCAAGCGGCGCCCCTCCCTGTTAGGGAGGGGAGGCGAGCCTAAGCGAGCGGGGTAGGTTCTCACGGCGGGGCGGCCTGACGTGTTCAGAACTCGTGCCGCTTCAGCCACGCCGCGCAATGCGCGGGCCATGTCCCCAGGACCGGATCGCCTTCGGCCAGCCCGAACCCATGCGGGCCACTCTCGTACAGGTGCAGCTCGACAGGAACACCGGCGGCGCGCAGGGCCAAAGCGAGCAGGAGACTGTTCTCGGCGGGGACGCCCGCGTCGTCGGAGGTATGCACCAGAAACGTCGGCGGCGTACCCACAGTGACGTGCAGGTGGTTAGAAAGAGAGGCGATCAACTCTTCCGGCGCATCCACCCCCAGCAGGTTTTCACGCGATCCCCCGTGTCCGTGCGGCTCTTGCAGGCTGATGACGGGGTAGATCAAAACAGCGAGATCGGGCCGGGACGAGAACCGGTCCAGCGGGTCGGACGCCTGCGGGTTTCCCGCCTCGAAATGGGTGGCAAGCGTGGAAGCCAGATGTCCGCCTGCGGAAAACCCCAGAATGCCGATCCGGGCCGGGTCCAGGTCTTCGGCCAGCCCCCGCACCGACCTGATGGCGCAGGCAGCGTCCTGGAGCATGGCCGGGTGGCGCGAGTGCGGCCCGAGCCGGTAGTGCAGGACGAACGCCGTGATGCCCAGCGTGTTCAGCCAGAGGGCGACATCTTTGCCCTCGTGGTCGGCCAGCATCCCGTACCCCCCGCCGGGGCAGACGACGACCGATGCACCAGTCTTCTCCCCCTCCGGGGGGTCGTAGCGGGTCAGCGTCGGCGGCGTGACGTTCTCAGCAAAAGCGGCGTCTGTCGGCCAAAGCGGCGTCGGCGTGTTCTGGGGTGTCATCGGCTATATCCACCGCGTATTCGGCCCGAAGTCCGCCGAGTAGTAGTTGCTGACGTGTGTCCCCGGCGGGAAGATCGCATCCAGCGCCTGCGTATCATCTTCCGTCACCGTGATCTCCAGCGCTTTCAGATAATCGTCCATCTGCCCCGCCGTGCGCGGCCCGATGATGGGGCTGGAGATGCCCGGCTGGGCCAGGCACCAGGCCAGCGCCATCTGGACCGGGGCCACGCCGCGCCCCTCGCAGAAGGGCAGAAACTTCTCGACGGCGGCCAGGGCGGCGTCGTTGTCGCGGTTGTTGAACGCGCCCTTCTCGTAGCGCGCCCCGGCGGGCCGCGCCTGCCCCAGCCGGTACTTGCCCGACAGCAGCCCGCCCGCGATGGGCGCCCACGGGATGACGCCGACGCCATATGTCCGGCAGAACGGCAGCAGCTCACGCTCGATCCGCCGGTCCAGCAGGTTGTACGGCGGCTGTTCGCAGACGAAGCGGTTCAGTCCCAGCTCTTTGGACGCCCACAGCGACTCCACCAATTGCCACGCCGCGAACGTACTCGTCCCCAGATAGCGTACCTTGCCCGACTTCACCAAGTCATCCAAAGCGCGCAGGGTCTCGTCAATCGGGATGGACGACTTGGGCCGGTGCATCTGATAGAGATCAATGTGGTCTGTCCCCAGCCGCCGCAGCGAGTCCTCGCAGGCTTTGATCAGATGGAACCGATGGCTGCCCCAGGCGTTGGGGTCATGGTCGTCCATCTTGTTGTAGCCCTTCGTCGCCAGGAACACGCGATCCCGCTTGCCATCCCGCGCCAGCGCCCGGCCGACGATGGTCTCCGACGCGCCCCGCCCGTAAACGTCCGCCGTGTCCAGGAAGTTGACCCCGGCGTCCATCGCCTGGTCAATGATGGCAAACGACGCCGCCTCGTCGGCCCCGTCCCCAAAGTTCATGCAGCCCAGGCACAGCAGGCTGACCTGAACCCCCGTCCGTCCTAGCGTGCGATAATCCATGTTGATCTCCTTATGCCGCCGGATGTGCCTCGGCGGGTATCAGCGCCAGCACGGTGCCGACGAACTGCAATGCCTCCTGATAGGCTTGATCGTATTCCGCCTGGGTCGGTTCCAGTTGCGCGCCAGGGTAACGGAACAGAGTTGCGTAGCGGGTCAAATGATCCGCCGCGTTCCCTAGCAGCGCGAAGTCTTGCGTGAAGCGGCTTGATTCCAGGATCAGCAGAGCCAGATCGTGCGTTTTCTGAAAGCGGCTGTCGTGATAAACGAGGAAGCCTTTGACTGCCTTCTCCGCCGCCTGCTGGCAGTGATAAATCGCTGTATCAAGTAGAGGCGCGCTTTGGTCGGCGAGGCGCTGTGCCGAGGCGAGGTCACGCTGCGCTTTGAACAACCAGCCTTGCACCATTACCCGTTTGGCTTCATCCATAGAGTTTTACCCCTCGTTCCAATATCTCGCACTCCAATGATGCGTAGACACGACTCGCGCGATCAACTTGCCCCTGAGTTTGGACGAGTATGTCTTTCGGTACGGGCAGATCGCGAAGACAACGCCGTGCCCGCAATTCCTTCTCCATACGGGATTGATCGTCGTCCGGTACGATGACGAACAAATCCACATCGCTGTCCTCGTGCGGTTGCCCCCAGGCATGGGAGCCGAACAGGTATATCTGACGTGGCTGAAGCTCGGCTACTAATCGCCGGGTCATCTCTTTAAGAACACTTTCCACTTCTGCGCTCATGGTCTATTCCTGCTGCAAGTCCCTGACCCGGTCCGTGTATAACCCCTGGTGCCGGTGCTGTGCGTCCACCCACGAGACGGGGAAAACCTCCCGCCCCAGCAGGGCGGCGTCTATCGCCGCCCGGACCTGCCGCGCGCAGGTGTTCGGGCCAACCCGCCCGACCCCCGTGCCCAGGCCGGGGAAGGCGATGCTGTCCACATAGTCCGCAATCCGTTCTCCCGCATATGCCCCCCGCGTAAACGTGCCGTGCGTGACCAGCAGCAGGGCCGCCCGCGCGGCCAGATACAGGTTGACGCTGTCGCGCAGGATGGTCGGCACACATGGTCGGCACGGCGACCAGGAACGGCAGGTCGGGGTCGTCCGTCTCGACGATCTCCGCCGCCCCCACCAGCAGTTCCCCGTGATGGTCTTCCCGGATGGCCTCTTGCAGCCGCTCCTGGACGTGCCAGCCAAAATGCTGCGTGTAGAGCATGTCAATCCCACCGTCCATGAACCCGAAGCTGTTGGCCGGGCTGACCACGGCGTCGCACGACAGGTCAAAGACGGAGCCGCGATGCACGGTGACAAAGGGTAGGTCGCCGCAGAACCGCTGCCAGGCATCCGCCAGCCCCTCTTCTACCGAAGTCAGAATGATGTTCATTCTTTCGCCTCTACCTTAGTCGCGATGCCATAGATGTCGTCCCAATCAACCCAGCCGTCCACGCGCCCCTGATGACTGCCGAATAGAAACCTCTCGCCCTCCACGGAGAGGATGCCATGGAGGACGACATGCGAGAAGCGCTTGCCCCGGATGCGGACCAGCACGATGGCTCCCGCCGTCAGTCCCTCCACCCGGCACGGCGCCAGCGTGACCAGATCACCATTATTGATGCGCCCGGCCATCGAGTGTCCGCGCGGCCTCACCAGCGCGGACCGGCCCTGTTGCAAGGCTGCCACTGCTTCTGATGACCAATCCATAGCGACCTCAGAGGGGGAACTGCTTCCCAGTAGCCCACGCGAGTTCGTGCTGCATTTCTTCCTCCGTCCACTCCTCATCTTCTAGCGGCGGCAGAGGCTTGTCCGAGTCCCACGCCCCTTCCAACAGCACGCGCACTGACTGGCCTTCCGAGAGATGAATACTCTCAGGAAGTTTGATCCGCCCCTGCTCGACGACGCCGATCACTTCGGCCATTGATTTCTCCTCTTCAGGGTCATGGCTGATAGCCCTTCACGGCTGATACTCCACCGTTAGCGCTAAAGCTCTGGAAATGCGTGCAAGGGTTTCCTGCGGGAGAACGCCCAGCCTCTCTTCAAAACGCTCCAAAGATGCGCCGCGCGTTTGGAAGGCATCGGCGGCGGAGGGCTTCGTCAGGCCGTTCGTGACGCTGGGTTCCACGCACGCCATCCAGGCGAGATGGGTGTAGCCCTCGTTCCATCCGGTCAGCGGCACGATGAGGCGCAGCGGCAGGCGGCCCAGGCGGTCCGAACTGAGGACGACGGCAGGGCGCGTTTTCTGCATCTCCGCGCCCCGCGTCGGCACCAGGTCCACCCGCCAGACTTCCCCGCGTCTGGGATTAACCGGCATGGTAATTCTCCAGAATGGGGTCGCCGTCCAGCGCGGTGAACGCCGTCAGCTCCCGCTCCGCGACCGGCAGGGCGAGGTCGGCCTCATAGAGCGGGGCGGCCAGCGCCGCCTGTGCCTCCATGATCAGGGCGAGGTCGGCTCTCGGCAAGGACAGCAAGTAGGCGGGGTCGGACTCGCGCGGGCGGTCGGCGTTCCCCGCCAGTTCACCTGGTAGCCCGGCGATCTGTCTTAAATAGTCGGTCACGTCCTGACCGTTGCGGGCGGCTTTCTCGCGCAGCCCGTTCTCTATGTCCGGCGGTAGTTCCAACATCTGTTTCTCCTTTCGGTGTCTACGCCTTTTCCAATTTGGCGAAGCCTAAGTCCAGCTTCTTCATGCCGACCGCGCCCATGAACTGGACTTTGATGATGCTGCCTTCGTATCCTACGACGAAGCCGTCGCCGAAAGCGGCGTGCTTGACTTTGGTGCCCAGTTCAAAGGGCAAGCCCCCGCCGCCCCCAATTTTGGGGGAGCCAGAGGGGGAGGCTTTCCGCTCTGCCTCCCGCTTCAGGTCGTCCCACTTGGGCGCGTACTGGGATTCGGGGCGGCGATTGCCTTCCGTGATGGTCGGCGTGTAGGTCTGGGCCGTCCCCCGGCGGGAGGACTTGGCGAGGAACAGGTTCATGGGGATCTCGCCGACGAAGCGCGAGACGGGGTTGCGCTGGACGTTGCCGAACAGCATCCGCGAGCCGGCGTAGGACATGAACAATTCTTCTTGGGCGCGCGTGATGCCGACGTAGCACAATCGCCGCTCTTCTTCCAACTCGGTCTGGTTGCCCATCGCGCGAAAGTGCGGGAAGATGCCTTCTTCGAGGCCCGTCAGGAAAACGACCGGAAATTCCAGGCCCTTGGCGGCGTGCAGGGTCATCATCGTGACCGAGTTGGCCGTGTCCTCCAGGCTGTCCACGTCTGAGACGAGCGAGACGTTCTCCAAAAACTTGCCCAGTGAGGCATCGCCGTCCTCGCCCTCCGCCTGACCCGCCCGGTCCTCGAACTCCTTGGCGACCGAGAGCAATTCGCCGACGTTCTCGACGCGAGACTCGGCCTCGGGCGTCTTGTCTTTTTTGAGGTCTTCTAAGTACCCCGTGGTGTCCAGAACGTTCTGGATCAGAGTGGAGACCGGCTGCGCGTCGCGCTTGGCCGTCAGGTACTCAATAACCTTGACGAAAGACTGGACGCTGTTCTTGGCCCGCGCGGGCAGTTCCATCTCATGCACCCGGCGGCAGGCGTCCCAGAAGGCGATCTCGGAACGCGAGGCGAAGCTGTTGACCTTCTCCACCGTCGTCGTCCCGATAGCCCGCGCGGGGACATTGATGATGCGGCGCATGCTCACCCCGTCATACGGGTTCAGCAGGACGCGCAGGTAGGCGATCAGGTCCTTGATCTCGCGCCGCTCGTAAAAGCGCACCCCGCCGACGATCTTATACGGGATGCGGTAGTTGATGAACTGCTCTTCCAGGGCACGGCTCTGGCTGTTGGCGCGGTACAACACGGCAAAGTCGGCGTAGCGCCGGTCGCCGGTCACGCTCTCCTCGCGGACCACGCCGACGATGGCGGCGGCCTCCTCGACCTCGTTGGGCGCTTCGATGAGGGTGATGCTCTCGCCTTCCACCTTGTCCGTCCACAGCCGCTTGTCCGCCCGCCCCCGGTTGTTGCGGACGACGTGGTAGGCGGCGTCCAGGATGTTCCGCGTGGAGCGGTAGTTCTGCTCCAATTTGATGATGGCGGCGTCCGCGAAGTCGCGCTCGAAGTTCAGGATAATCTGGACGTTGGCGCCCCGGAAGGCGTAAATGGAGTTGTGGACGACGATGCCCCCGGCGACGTAGTTACGGAGGCCGGAGACGGACAAGTCGTACACTTTGCCGGTGTATGGTTCGTCGGTGATGAACCTGATGAGGCTGCCGGTGATAGAGAGTGTCGGAAAGGGCGTTGGGTCGTTCCTTACCCGCCCCCGAACCCCGGCGACGACAGGGACCGTGTGCCACTTAGTCATCCGTCCCGCGTGGCTAGTCCCGAAGGACCGCTCGCCGATATGTGCCGTGACGCTCACTTCCGCCATACCCCGCCGCCCCTGCAACATCTTGGCGTAAGCCCATGCGTCGTCGTGCTTGCTGAATCCGGCCTCATCATTGTAAGCGGATACGCGGAACCGAACAGGAGGACTGTTCGGGTCGAACATATACATCACCTGGGGCTGCCGGAAGAACATCTCAAAGCGCACCGGCTCATCCACCCTCGACATCAGCTTGTCGCCCGCACGGTCTCGATAGAACTCGTAGCCGAAACTGCGCCAAACTTCTTCGGGCGCTCCCTCGATAAGGTCACTGAACATCACATGGTTCGGCGTCACGCGCACCGCGGCCCCCTGCTCTGTCTGGACATAGCGGACTGGCCCGGTGTAGTCGTTCACCCTAACCGCTTCCACCGCCGCTGGAGCGAGGTCCGGGCCGCCGCAGGCCGCCAACACCATGTCGCCTTCTCGGATCTGCTCCACGGGCACATAGCCCGAGGGCGTCAGGATGGGCGTACCCTCAACGACGCACTGGTCGTCGTCGCCGACGACGCAGATATTCTTGTACTTGCCCGCGAACAGCGTCAGCAGTTGGTACTGACTGTCGTTCACGTCCTGGAACTCGTCGCAGTGGACGAAGTGGAAGCGGTTCTGGTAGTGCTCCCGCGCCTTCTCCGACTCGCGCAAAAGCTGCACCGTCTTCATAATCAGGTCGTCGAAGTCCAGGGCATTGGAGAGCGTCATCTTGCTCTGGTAGAGCTGGTACGCCTTGCCGATGGCGCGCTCGAACGGGGAGGCGGAAAAGTCGTTCAGGATGTCGTCGGGCGTCTGCAAGGTCTCTTTGGCTTTGGAGATCAGGGACAGCACGGCGCGCGGGGCGTACTGCTTGTCGTCCAGACCCAGCTCGCGCACGGCCTCTTTGACCAGGGTCAGTTGGTCGCCGTCGTCGTAGATGACGAAGTTCTTGTCCAGGCCGATGAGCGTCCCGCGCTCGCGCAGGCAGCGGGCGCAGAGCGAGTGGAACGTGCCCGCCCACAGGTCGCGCATGGCGAGGTCGCCGACCAGGCTGGCGATGCGCTCCTTCATCCCCGCCGCCGCCTTGTTGGTGAAGGTCACGGCGAGGATGTTGTACGGGCGGACGTATCGCTCCCGAATCAGATACGCGATGCGCTTGGTCAGGGCATTGGTCTTGCCCGACCCGGCCCCGGCAAAAATAAGCACCGGGCCGCTCTCGTGCAGGACGGCCTGCCGCTGCGGCTCGTTCAGCCCGGCCAGCAGGGGCGAGTGGAGGTTGGGCGTGTCGGGCCTGTCTTGGGACGTGTTGGGTTCAAAGGAGGACATGGGGAGATTATACCTGATGCCGGCCCGGCGTCCTATCCCCGGCGCAAGTGCTCCCGGTTATAAATGGCCGGGGAATATCCGCCAGCGCTACGGACGACAATTATGTACCAAAGCCAGGGCCAGCGCATCTTAATTGGTGAGTAACTTTGTCAAATAGTGGTTGTCCCACCCGGCGCGCTTCTGTTTGGCCTGGATGCCCCGCTTGTGCGTCTTCTCCTGACGCAGCAGGTTCAGCGCGA
>JAABUR0100000109.1_pt1 | contig 187095 bp, 167 predicted proteins | sample 5560091 | NCBI WGS metagenome assembly JAABUR01 (sample SAMN10711879, study PRJNA513375) | rock metagenome | isolation source: Antarctica rocks | place: Antarctica: Victoria Land, University Valley sud | reverse complement strand
ACCGAAACATCCATAGTCTGCGCGATGAAGCGATGCTCTCGACGTGGCTCTGCGGCATCGCCAAGAATACCGCGAGCAACGCGCTCCGCTCACGTCGCAGAGAAGTTCACACAATTGAAATTGACGGCGAGAACACAGTGGAGTTGCGCAGCGATAAGCTCGCGCCGGACGCTCAACTATTGAACACGGAACTAAACGGCGTGATACGCGATGCCCTCTCCCGGCTCGGCGAAGACAAGCGTTTGGTTTTTACACTGAAGGTTCTTCAGCAAAGAAGCTACGAAGAGATTGCGTTGATAACCGGCGCTTCGATCCCGAAGCTCAAAACCGATCTGCACCGCGCGAAGGCAGAGATGCGGCGGCTGATCCGGCCTTATCTGGAGGCAAGCGATGAGATGTGAAGAATGCTTCGTTCTGCTTGACGACTATGTTGAGCATGAACTTGGCGCGAAGAATACAGATCAAGTGGCGGCGCATTTAGCCGCTTGCGAAACATGCGCGCGCGGCTATCAGGAATTGATTCGCGAGCAAAAGGCATACGCGCAATATCTGCTTGGTGTCGAAGCAACGCCTGCGCTGTGGAGCAACTTACAAGCGAGCATTGAAGAAGAGCAAAGCGTTCGTGCGTTACCACTTCTGCCGCGCATACGCAATTGGGCGACACGCGCTTTCGGTATGCAGCATCTTCGCACGGCGCAAATCGCAGCCTTAGCGCTTGTGGCAATCGGAGCCTTCATCGGCCTGATTAAATATAAGACCACTGTGGAAACTCCAAAATATAATGTTGTCTCGCAGAGTCGTAATAACACAAACGCCCAAACTCCACCCTTTGAAAACAGCAGTGCGAAACTTAATGGTACATCGAATAATAAGCCGGGAGACAACCTTAACAAAAGGATGAGCAAGATTCGATTCGTGCCACCGGAGAAGCGTAATGAAAGAAACCGCTGGCGCGCTCATGCGGGCAATCGAGCGTCCCGATTTGTAACTCCCGAACCCGAAATATACAGCCGCGAAGCGGGCGAAAACGCTAAGGAGCAGTTGATGCTGGCGCTAAGGATTACGAGCACTCAACTTTACGTTGCGCAGAGAAAGATTCAGGAAGAACAGCGGCGCATACATCCCTCCACGCCGGTCAGTGAGCCGAACAGGGAAATCAGATAGTGAATATGAAACACATCAACGTCCCTTTGCCAAGACCATATCGCTTTGCCCTGTCGCTGCTGCTGTGCCTCTTCGCGGCAACTTCTTTACCGGCGCGCGCGCAGGATGCCCGTTTGAAAATCGGCAGCCTTGATCGTCTCGCCAGCAAAGCGGCGACGAGCGTCAACGTTAATATTGACGGTTTCCTATTACAACAAGCGGCGAAGTTTCTTTCCGGCAAAGACCCGGAAGAAGCCAAAGTGAAAGACATGATCGCCGGAATAAAGGGAATCTACGTTAGGAGCTTTGAGTTCGATGAAGCGGGAGCGTACACGGAAGCAGACGTGCAGACGATTCGTGCCCAGCTACAGCGAGAACCCGGCTGGACGAGCATCGTCGAGGTTCGCAGCAAGCGCGACGACCTCAACATCGAGGTTTACGTCAAGCGGGACGGAGACCATGTAGTAGGGCTTGCCGTGATCGGGACGGAGCCGAAGGCGCTGACCTTAGTCAATATCGTCGGCGCAGTTGATCTGGATAAGCTCAGCCGACTGGAAGGCAATTTCGGCGTGCCGCTACTTGAACTCGAAAAGACGGGCAAACCGCCGCGCAAGTGAACGCCAAGGATGTGTATGCGCGAAAAACTTTTACATGGGCGGACTTGCTTGTTAGTGACGGCGGCATTCATAGCATCGTTGCTGATGCTGCTGTTGTTGCTCACGCCAATCACCAAAGCCAAAGAAATCGAGCCGTTCGGCGCAATCGTCAAGCTCGTCGGATCATATTATCGCGTCAAGCAAAAGCGCATTCCATTGATGGGACTCGCCAAGCTGGGAGCGAGAGTCGCGGGATTAAAAACGGCCAAAAATTTCAAACTCGCCATCTTCGAGAATCAAGATTTCGCCGGGCACGACGACAGCACCGAGTTTGCGGAGTTGGTCGGCAAGGCGTTTACGTTCGATAAAGAGTGGCAGCCGTTGGTGCTCTTGCAGTCAACACGCGATGGCGCGCAGGTCTACACGTATATCAGAAACACGAGCAGCGAGAACATCAGGCTGTTGCTCGTCAACGTCGGTCAACGCAATGCGACAGTGCTGCAAGTGGACATCGCTCCGCAGGCATTGCTTAAGCTACTTGAGCAGCCGGACACGCTGAGCACCGCGTTAACGAACGAGGCCGCAGACGAATCCACGCAATAAGTCGCCCAAGTGCCTGTCGGTGACAGCGCGAAAGGAAGAGGATCAAAATGCTTGCGAAGAAATTCTTAACTGTACTACTGAGCATGGCGGCGTTGTTTTGCATGGTCGCTCAATCGAACGCGCAGCAAACAGAGGATACGTTGCGCATCAATACTCGCGTCGTGTTCGTTGATACGCTTGTCCAAGACAAAAAAACCGGGACGCCCGTCCGCGATCTTACGCAGGACAATTTTCAGGTGCTCGATAATGGAAAGCCGCGCACGCTCTCTTACTTTGCCCGCGAAGGCGATACGCGCAAGCGCCCGCTCGCGTTGGTGCTGCTTCTCGATCTATATGATGGCGGTGCGGGAAGGTATCTGCAACAGCCGGAAGTTCTTCAATCGCTTAATGCTGTGCTGGCGAAGTTGCGCCCGGAAGACGAAGTCGCAGTGGCCGGAGATTTTTTCGGCATGGAATACGAACCCATCTCCGGCTTCACACGCGACCGCGCGCAGGTGACGGAAGCTCTCGCAGCCGTGCCGAATCTTGTTGCACTTCAACACGGAAAGATCAAGGGAGATAACAGTCTTCTAAAAGTCACTCCACACATCGCTCTCGAAGAGGTCACACGATTGGCGACACGGGAGCGCCCGAACTCGCAAGTCGTCATTGTTCATATAACAGACCCTATACTCATGATCCTTTTCAAGGAGCGTCGCCAACTTGCCGCGAAACTCAATCGCGCGAATGTGATGTATAACGCGATGACCTGCCAGAGCGATAAGTTAATGAAAGTGCTGGCTTCGATCTTCAAGCCGTTTGTGTTTGTGGCCGGTGGAAGCATGTCGGGCAGCGCGAATTACTTTGCTCAACGAACCGGCGGCGAAGCATTGAGCGTGCCTGATCCTAAAAACTATGCCGCCGCGCTCGAGGACATCATCGACAGATTATCCGCGCGTTACAGTCTCGGCTTCGCGCTCGGTGAGCAAGAGCGCGACGATGGACGAATGCACAACCTCGAAGTGCGCGTTAAAGCGCGCGACGGGCAAAACAAACAACGGCAGCTCGTTGTAAACGCGCGGCGCGGCTACTACTTGAAGGACAATTCCACCGACCAGCAAACGAAACTTTCATCGCAGAGGTAAAGGGCTAATTCCGACTCCCCGATGCCCGCATCGCTGCCCGTATCTTTGTAATCTCACCCGAACTCAACGCAATAAGCATCACGGCTGATTTTGTGCCGTGACGGGATGACGTATGACCTGCGCCTTCGTGCCTCGTCGTGTGTCGTTCAATCGCACGTAAGTTACGGCCACGCTTGTCGAGAGCAAAAGCTCATACGCCAAAGCGCTGGTAAAGACTGAACGCCGGACGTGTGTCCGCAGTTTCACCAACAGGACGCGCGTTACGTTCAGGAACTTAAAGCCTGCTTTCAGGTTACTAAAATGAATTGGAGAATAATTATGTTAATGCGGAAATCATTGCTGGCAGTTCTATTTCTTGCCTGCTGTGCATCGTTGACCTTTGCACAGAATCGAGACTATCCAAAAGTCGAGGTCTTCGGCGGCTACTCGTACTTGCGCGCAGATATCAGGCCGAGCGGCGGCGACTTCGGCGGCGGCGAAAATCTGAATGGCTTTCATGCTCAAATCAGCGGAAACATCAAACGCAATTTCAGCATCGCCGGTGACATCAGCGGCCACTACAAAAGTTTTACCCCGGACGCAATCATTCCTGAGATAAGCATCACGGATGCACGCGCATCAATCTACAACTTTCTCGCAGGGCCTCAAGTAAAGGCGCGGCGCGGGCGAGTGACACCCTTCGCAGAAGCTCTTTTCGGCGTCGCGCGCGCCAGAGTAAGCGCGGCGATTGACGACCTCAACGCGGGAAGAACATCTCTTTCCGAGAGCGAAACGAAGTTCGCCTTCGCGCTCGGCGGCGGTCTGGACATCAACGTTTCGGAGCGCATCGCCATCCGCGCGATCCATGCCGATTACTTGCGAACCAGATTCGGCGACGAGCATCAGAACAATCTTCGGCTGTCCTTCGGAATCGTGTTCAAGTAAGTACACGGAATGGCGCGAAGAATCTGCATCAGGGTTGCCCGCGAGCAATTGCGGGCAACCCTGAACTTTACGCACATATAATCATTTGCGCGACTGCGGCAAACGCTGCGTGCTTCCTTCGCCGCTGATGCTGCGTGTTGAAGTGCGCGCAATTTGTTCGGCTTCACCGAAGGCGCGCAGGAAATTTTCGCCGAGGATTTTGCGCACGTCCGTTTCGGAATAGCCGCGCCGCAAAAGCTCGTAAGTAATATTAGGTAACTCCGAAATATCTTTGACGCCTTCCGGCAAGGTAACGCCGCCGTCGAAATCCGAGCCTAACCCGACGTGGTCAATGCCCGCGACTTTTGCGATGTGGTCAATGTGGTCTATGAGCACGGAGAGCGGTGTGGGCGGCAGCGGGTTCGCGGCATAAAGCTTGTTTTGTTCTTCCTCCAAACGCTTGTCATCGCCCTTGAATTTTTCCTTTAACGCATCGAGTTGCGGTTTTAATCTTTGGTCGCGCGCTTTGTCCGCATCGTAAGCTTTCTGGTCAATAAAGACGGTGTAGAAATTGACCATCACGACGCCGCCGTTTTTCCCGATGCGCCGCAAGAGATCATCGGGTATGTTGCGCGGGTGCGAATCGAGCGCGCGCGCCGAAGAATGCGACGCGATGACCGGCGCGGTCGAAACATCAAGCGCGTCACTCATCGTTTTGTCGGAGACGTGCGAAATGTCAATGAGCATTCCGAGACGATTCATCTCGCGCACCACTTCTTTGCCGAAATCGGTCAGGCCATTATGGAGAGGTTTATCGCGCGAGGAATCAGCCCAGTCGTTCGTGTTGTTGTGCGTCAAGGTCATGTAACGCACGCCGAGGCGATAGAACTCGCGCAGTGCGGAAAGCGAATTTTCAATCGCGTGGCCGCCTTCGATGCCCATCAGCACGGCGATTTTTCCGTCACGCTTGGCGCGGCGAATGTCCGCGACGCTCGTTGCCATCATCAATTGATTCGGGTAACGCTCCGCCGCGCGATAAACCACATCAATCAAGTCCATCGCGCGCCGTGCCGACCCACCTTCCTTCGCGTACTTGCCGTCAACGTAAATGGAAAAGAACTCGCCGGTCATCCCGCCCTGCTTCATGCGCGCGAGGTCTGTGTGATACTTGCCCGCTGACGGCGTGGCGATGTCATAATCATCATCAACCATGATGGTCGGAATATCGTTGTGCCCGTCAACGATGATCGCGCTGCGATGAAGCTTCAGCGCCCGCTGCCACAAACGCTCATCGCGCGGCATAGTGCCGGAAGGTTTTGACATAGAAATTTGTTGCGTAGAATTTGATTTCGCCGCATTGCCTTGCGTAAAGGCAGAAGTGACGAGCATGAAGATGAGCAGCAGGGCAGAAAAGGCGCGCGCGGCAGATTTATGTTCATTCATACGTTTTCAATATCAAGCAAATCATTGTTGCGTCAAGCGATTCTGTGGTACACAGGACAATTGTTCGCAGACACGTTTTGTAGAAGAGGCATTGTAATTTATGTCTATTGCGCACCGACGAAGAATAAGAAACAGCGCGGATTCGGACTGCGCCGGGCGTTGTGTGCTAACCTTATCCCAATCCGGTTTGTGCGCAGATTGTATAAGTAACCGGCAAGCTTTCTGCGAATCTCCGGCGGTTAATCATTTCTACAAATCGTAAAGTGTATTTCTTGTCGGTTGAACGAAGTTTCGGCTTCGAGAAGGAGAAAAAGCCCGATGCCTCAAAATTCTTCGATGGAGCAGCGCACTGGAGCGCGTTACGTCACGGCGCTCTTGGTGCAGGCCGAATGGGACGACGATGAAACGGGACACGTCGTCGTCGAAGGCACAACGGAAAATGTCGGCCCCGAAGGAGCGCTTGTGCATTTGCAGTTGCGGCTGCCGGATGTCGGCAGCCGCGTGCAACTCGCAGTGCTCGGCGAGCATGGACAAAAGCTGCAGGTCATAACGGAAGTTCTGCGCCTTGAACGCAACGCCGCGCACCCGCTCGCCGCGCTCCAACTCCTCGATGCCAACGAAGAATGGCGCGGCATGGTTTGGGAACCCGCTGCGCCGCGCTATGCTTCGAGCGCAAATAAAACTTCCGATGCGGACGATGATGACGATGCGGACGACGATGAAGCAGTCATGTAATGGGTTAACAGCAGCGGCGATTATGTTTCGCCGTTTGTTCGAGGCTGAAGATTTTTGATTTGGCAACCGCAGGTTGACGCCAAAACAGAAGGATAAAACTTATGAATGATCCACAATCCACAGTTAACGTGTCGCCTGATGAAAGGCGCGCTTACCCGCGTTACGAGTTGAGCGCGACGCGGCTTAGTTTGACCATCGAAGACACAAGTCTCGGCGAAACAATCGGGATCGGCGAAGCCGTCGATATTAGTCTCGGCGGCTTGCGTATGACGCATCTTCCGCCGCACTCGAATGTGCAACTTGGCGATAAACTCGGTCTATTATTGATCGGCGATGAAACCGCTTTGCCGTTGCGTGGTGAAGTAGTCCATCATGGCGCGGGAGATAGTTTCGGCATCAAGTTTCAAACGCTGACGGTGGCCGACCAGCGACGCGTTGATCGTTTGTTGCAGCGTCTGCAACATTAAAGCGCGCGGCGCGGGCGAGAAAGAGAAACGTGGCGGATCAAACTGAGATAACGAAAGTTGCGGCGACGAATGCCGCAGCAGCAGCGGCAACGCAAACGGCAGCAACGGCGACGGAAACGGCGGCGGCGGCAACGGAAACTTCCGCAGTGCAAACGCGCGCCGTGCTGCGTGTAATCCTGATTGCGCTGGCGGTGGCCGCCGCGTTGTGGATGCTGTACGCGCTCGAAGGCGTAATTCTGCTTGTCGTGCTGGCAGTCTTTTTCGCGTACTTGATTTCCCCCGTCGTCGAGTTTGTGCGACGCCCGTTTCATTTGCGCGGGCAGGAACGCGTTATGCCGCGCGTGCTCGCCGTCGGCATCGTTTACCTAGTGTTGTTCGGCACAGTCGGCATCACGCTTTATATTTTGCTGCCGCGACTCGGCGAACAGATCACGGATTTCGTCAAACAGGCTCCGACTTATCTGGCGACGGCGCGTGGCCGCGCCGCAACGCTGCAAACTCTTTACCAGCGCTATCAATTGCCGCCCGCCGCGCGCGAAACCGTGACCAAAGCCGTGACGAGCACCGTCGATGCCGCAGGCGCATACTTGAGCGACGCGCTTAAGTCCGCCGTCAGTCTGCTGGCATACATTCCGTGGTTGTTACTGATTCCGATTCTCGCGTTCTTTTTCCTGAAGGATGCGGATAACTTTCGCCGCGCCGCTTTGCAGATGCTGCCCGTCGGACGCTGGCGCTGGCGCGGCGATGAATTGTTTCAAGATATCAACAGCACGCTCGCCGCTTACATACGGGCGCAACTGACGGCGTGCCTGTTGATTGGCATCGTCTGCACCGCAGGGTTCTGGCTGATCGGAGTAAACTACTGGCTGGCGCTCGGCATCATCGCCGGACTCTTCGAGTTTATCCCGCTCGCAGGGCCGGTCGCGCTCGCCGTCATCGCCATTGTCATCGCCAGCTTTCACTCATCGAGCGCTGCCGCCACAACCGCCATTTTTCTCGTCGTGCTGCGCGGCGTAGAGGATTACGTCATCTATCCGCGCCTCATCGGACAGGGCATACATCTGCATCCGCTGGCCGTGATTCTGGCGATCTTGTGCGGCGCGGAGCTGGCGGGCATCACAGGCATTTTTCTGGCGATTCCGGTGGTCGCAATTATCTCCGTCAGCTATCGCCACATACTCGAACACAAAGGCAGCGAAGGCCTCGTTGCGGAGCTTTTGAAACCCGCCGAGCCTGTTGCCGCCGAAACAACTGTCCTGCCGGACGCGACAACGCCCACAGGCACACCGGCGACTGCGCCAATCAACTCAAACGCTTTGTTGCCCGACACCACGCCCGAACAAATGGCGCGCGCGCGCCCAGACCTATTAACAGGCAGCCTCAAACTGCCGGGATCATAAAGCCGGCATGACCGGCTCAGTGCGAATCGACATAAGCTGGGGTTCAAAGAAACAATATGAAAGGAATGCCATTAGCACGTCGCGTCTGGCGACTTGTTAAATTTTCGCCTTCACCATTCAAACTTGATATAGGTTTTCTTCTTGCCGCTGCCTACCTTATAAGGTTACGAAAGTGCTCAAAGTCTACATTCCTAAATCTAATGAAGCTTGAGGGAGATTGTTCGATGCCACTGGCATTTTGCTGTGCGGCTCAAAGTTAGTAATGAGTATCTCCTTATTCATCACGCGAGTGTTGCCATTCTTTTCAGTATTCATTCCCGAAGAAGATTGCACGGAAGTAATAAACGCCTGTTCAAATTGACCGCTTATTTCTGGCTTATCGTAGGATGATAAAATCCATTTGCACTTAGCCTTTTTGAGTCTCTCGAACAAGAGATTGTGCGCGTCCCATTCACGCATGTTGTGTAAGTAATTACATTTATTTCCGGGATAAGGCGGGTCAATGTACATTACAGTTCCTTGACGGTCATAACGGTCAACGCATTCTTGCCAATCAAGATTTTCAATAATGACTGTTCGTAAGCGGTCATGGGTGGGCTGAAGACGCTGCCGAAGGTTTTTTAATGCGCCAATAAGCCTGTTACCATGCCCACCATCAGTAATGCTCGTTTGAAATCGCGGATAATGTAATTCGCCGCCCCATCCAGCCATAATTATGTAGTAGAAGCGATGCGCGCGCTGGACATTTGTTAAAGCAGATAGGTCTAAGTCGGCTAGACGATCAAATTCAGCACGGGAGACAAGTTCTAAGTCAAAGGATGCGATTAATTCTTCGGGTTTCTCTCTTACAACCCGGAAGAAGTTGATTAGCTCTTGCTCTTTATCATTTAATATTTCTACGTCGCTTGGAGATTTACCAAAAAGAACCCAAGCGGCCCCGGCGAACGGCTCTACATAGCAAGTATGAGCAGGTAGCAAGGCTATAATCTGTTTACGCAAGCGAGATTTTCCACCTATCCATTTGATAGGACTATTAAGCATTTGAGGCTTGCCCTTTCCAATACCTGTTGTTTCCATTCAATCTCTTCCCAAGTAAATATTATATCGCCCCGCTTTGTCTCTATTGGAGACAAAGCGGCACGCTACATAGAATCTGTCAATAGCCATGCCTAAGAAACAAAAACTACAGCGATTCGGTGAAAAACTCCGCTCGCTACGAGCGAGACGGGGGGCATGACTCTTAGTGAATTGGCAACCCAACTCGGCCACAAAACTCACAGCTATCTTAGCGAATTAGAGGCAGGAAAGAAAATACCGACGGTGGAATTTGTATTGAACGTCGAACATTTATTCGGTGTGTCCACCGATGAGCTTTTGAGAGACGAGTTAAAGCTTAATGCTGATGCTAAGAAATAGGAGCGCGTAGTGTCCCTGCCTTTTGTTGACAGACACCCAACATCACGCGAAGTTGAAAGACTTCGGCTTATTCTTAGCACCTATCAAGATGGAACAGGGATGCTTGCAAGTAAGGGCAGAACTCTTCCCGGTTGGCGCGATTTTGAACGTGCAGTAGCTTTAGCCTTTGGTGGTGAAGCGCAGGAAAGCAAAGCCATTTTCGACGTGTTGTTATCAAACACGGATAGGCCAGAAGCGAAATATGGGCTGTCATGCAAAATGCGCGGAGAATTGAACAAGATTACTAGAACTGGCCGAGTGTCGCTTGAACTATCAAATTCCGCAGGACAATTTTGGGACTACCTTAAAACAAAGGGTATAACCCAATCCAAGTGCTTTCATGGAACAAAACGGGTTCATATCAGCTACATCGATTCTCTCTAACGCTGCCAGACGCAAATAGCTTGAGATGGTATTTTCCGTCAGTAGCACGGCGCGGTTCGGAGAGTCCAGCGCGACGGCTTAACGGGAACGACGGTTCGGGCACACTCTTTGAATGGTATGGTGAGTCAGGCGGCCAATTAAAATACTATCCATTTGCGAGCGCAGCCATTTGGGCATCAGAGCCATTTCAATTAGAACCATTAAGAGAAATGGAATACGGGATTCTGTCCAAAGCTGCCGCATACTTTCCAGAGCTTTGGACAGAAGTGTATAGAGGAGAAGAAGATTTTTAGCTTTACTATGCCTTGCCTTGCTCTCTTTCGATCAGCACGCTCCTGAAAATCTAACTGTAAATTTATTTTGTTGCTTTTCAGGAAGCGTGCCGCGTCGCTTTCATCAAGTCGATGAAGCGTGTGAAGTGATGTGCGGCGTCGTGCGGGCCGGGCGCGGCCTCCGGGTGATACTGAACGGAGAAGACGGGCAAACTTTTGTGGCGCAAGCCTTCGACGCAGTTATCGTTGAGGTTAACGTGCGTTACTTCGACATCCGCAGGCAAGCTTTCCATCGAGACAGCGAAGCCATGATTGTGCGCGGTGATTTCCACTTCATTCGTTCGCAAATCCTTGACGGGCTGATTGCCGCCGTGATGACCGAACGGGAGTTTATAAGTTGCGCCGCCGAGCGCGCGTCCCAAAAGTTGATGACCGAAGCAGATGCCGAACACGGGCGTGCCGGACTCTGCGACGCGGCGCACTTCTTCCAGTACCTCTCTCATCGCCGCCGGATCGCCCGGCCCGTTCGACAAAAAGATTCCGTCAGGCCGCATCGCCAGCACATCCTGCGCAAGTGTCGCGGCAGGCACGACCGTCACGCGGCAATTCATTTGCGCCAACTCGCGCAACGAATTTGTTTTCACTCCGAAGTCGTAGCAGACAACATGAAATTCTTCCCTGCCCGCCGATGGAACTTCATAAGCCTCGCGGCACGTCACAACGCTTGCCAATTCCCGATTGTTCATCGACGGCGCACGGCGCGCTTTGTCAATCACGCTACCCTCGTCCGCGTCGATGCTCGAAAGACACGCGCTCATTGCGCCGAGGCTTCTGATGTGACGCACGAGCGCGCGCGTGTCTATGCCTTCGATGCCGGGCATGTTCCATTTTTTCAAGTATTCATCGAGCGTGCCTTCCGAGCGCCAGTTCGACGCCACACGGCTCGCTTCGCGCACAGCAAAACCTTCGACCCACGGGCGCGCGGATTCCGCATCCATTTCGTTGACGCCGTAGTTGCCGATCAGCGGATATGTCATGCACACGATCTGCCCTGCGTAGGAAGGATCGGTTAAGACTTCCTGATAGCCGGACATCGAAGTGTTAAAGACCATCTCGCCGCACACTTCACCGTGAGCGCCCCACGCGCGCCCGCGAAAAACTCGCCCGTCTTCCAACGCCAACAATGCTGATTTCGATTGAATCATCTAAGTGCAAGTATTCAGGAGACAGAAAACAGTAGTCAGGAGTCAGGAGTCAGAACATAAGAACAAGACATTAGCCGAACAAGTGTTGAGCCGCAATCGGTAAGCGTAATCGTCAACGCTTCTTCATTCTGACTTCTGTCTCCTGACTTCTGACTACTGCTCTTGACTTCTGTTCTCACGCTTGCGAGCGCAAGAATGCCGTCGCTTCGTTGAGCCAGCGTTTCTCTGCGCGATACTTGTAGGCGGGCGCGGTTTTGACGGCTTCGATGCAGGCTTGCATCGCGGTTCTGGCTTCGCGCTGGTCGCCTAAGCCTGCGTGTGCGCGTCCCATCAAATAAAGTCCTTCGGGATCGGATGTGCGCCGCGCGAGAAATTTTTCGAGGGCATCGCGCGCATCTTCAAATTGTCCGGCGGCGAGATATGTCGCGCCGATCTCGCGCCAGATTTCATGTTGCGCGTGCGCGTCGTCGCGTTCAACGACCGCAGAAAAACGCTCAATCGCTTCGGGGAATTTATTTTGCTCGCGGGCGATTCTTCCAAGCTGATAATGCGCGTCTGTTTCGTCCGCGTCGATGCCGACGGCTTTCTGAAAACGCTCCTGCGCCGCATCCGTTTCGCCGCGTTGCTGGTGAATCAAACCCAGATTGTAATGCGCCGAAGCATCCGCCGGATTAAGCGTCGAGGCTTCCAGATTCTGCTTAAACGAAGCGCGCGCACGCTGCGTCGTCATAATCTCGTTGAAGTAACCGCGCAGCACCAAAAAAAGCATCACCAGCAGAAACGGCGAGGTAAGAACGAAGCCGAACTCGGTTGAGGTCAGCAAACCGACAACGACGAGAAACAACAAACCGCCAAGCGCGACGATCAATGCCGCGCGCATCGTTGACGAGCGAAACGCTTCACGCACGCCGATGGTCAGCATGAAAATCAAAAATGGAAACAGCAGAAACTGAAAAAAGCTCGCTGAAAGAAGTTGCGGATTGGCGAGGCGCGCCTGGCTCATCAGCAATGGCGAATCCGGCGCGTCGCGTTGAGCCTGCGCAAGAATTTGCAAATACCAGTGAGCGAAACCGGCGTCGAGCCTGAGCGTTCTGGCGAGTAGCGCGAACGGCAGCGCGATTAGATTAGCCGCTGCCAGCGCGTAGAAAATAATCGAGGCAACCGCTGCGTATTCCTGCTGAAGCGCGACTCTAAAACTCCCGCGTCGTTCAAAAAGATTGGCGACGAAAATAATGCCCGGCACGAAGATGAGCGCCGTCAAGAGCATCATTATCGCCGTCTGCAACACGACCGCAAAGACAACGAGCGCCGCGCGTCCGCTCAATGCTCCGCTGCTCAAGAAAGTCCACTGCGTGTAAAGCCCGTAAAGGCTTTCCGCCACAAGCGCAAGTAACAGCGCCGGAGCGAGCGGCGCGCGTTCACGCATCTCGCTCATCGCGCGCGCGGGCGCGTAAAACATCATCGACAGTAATCGCAACGCACCGCTCATAAAGTTTTGCCGGGCTGCATAAGAGTCAAGAACACGCGCTTCGTTTCGCAAATTTTACGCCCCATCATTTTACGGCTCATCGTCGCTCGTCTCCGGCGTTTGCGCGTTTTAATGATTCTTCGGCGGCTGGATGTTATAAACGGGATCGCGCGAGAGCACGCCCGCGTCCGCGAGCGGCCAAAAACGAAACAGCGTTTTGCCGTAAATGTATTTCTCCGGCACTAATCCCCAGATGCGCGAGTCGCTCGAATTGTCGCGGTTGTCGCCCATCACGAAATAATAATGCTCTTTGACGAGCACAGGCCGCAGGCTGTCGCGCCGCAGTTCAAGCTGCTGATCGAGGTATGGTTCTTGTAATTCCTGCCCGTTAATGTAAATGCGTCCGCCGCGCAGTTCCACACTTTCGCCGGGCAGCCCGATGACGCGTTTGACGTAGCTTTGCGAAGGATTATTCGGATACCAGAAGACGATGACATCGCCGCGCGACAGATGCGGCATTCCGTAGTAAACGAGTTTGTTGACGAGGATTCGCTCGCCGTCGTGAAGTCGCGGCAGCATCGAAGTGCCTTCGACTTTAACGGGCTGCACGACGAAAACGCCGACGAGCAAGGCGAACATCAACGCGAACACAAGATCGCGCACCAGCAATCTTATTTCGCTCCAGAGATGCGAACGCGATGCGCTGTACGGGCGCTCAATTTCAATATCCAGATCATCTGCGGCGCTGATGCTGCCGAAGGGCAAAACATCACGTCGCGCTTTTCGTTTGAAGAACATCTTTACAATCTGCTCAAGCTGCTACTTTCATAAATCGAACGCTGTTATCTACAACTTGCCCGGCACGTGATTCGTCCGGCGCGCAAGCTCCGAATTTTGAGGTTAGCCGTGCCCCGCGCGCTTTGTCAACGAACGCGCCTGTGTCTTGCCCCCTGTGCTTGTGCTTGACAGCGTTTGCCGCCCGTCTCTATCATCGCATGGCAGAATCCAACTGCTCGCAGCGACAATCCTTCCCTGATCGAAACAGAACAAAGGACGAACAGCACAGTGATTAAATTAGACATCGTCAATCGCATTGCGGATCGCACGGGCGTTCCGAAGATGAAGGCCGAACAAGCCGTCGAAGCGCTGTTTCATTCGATGAAGGAAGCACTCGCGCGCGGCGAACGCATAGAATTGCGCGGCTTCGGCGTCTTCGTCGTCAAGGCGCGCAAACGCGGCGTCGGGCGCAACCCGCGCACAGGCGAAGAAGTCGCCATTCCGTCCGGCAAAACCATTCGCTTCAAGCCGGGCAAAGAACTACAGGCGCACGGCTTCGACTCGGAAGATTCAGCCGAAGGAACACAGCACAACAGCGGCGGCGACACTCAACATCACGCCGGACGACTGCCAGATGCAGAGTATTAAACGCAGAGGACTAAACCGGAATAACTGTAGGGGCAGGGCTTGTCCCTGCCCGTGTAGCTATCAATCACAAGCGGGCAGGGACAAGCCCTGCCCCTACACATATTTGCTATGTAGTCGAGCTTTGTCAAACGCCTTAATCTCTTGCTCACCGGATTTCTACAACTCCTGAATTAACCCAAAGTGTCAGAATCAATCGGAGCGATTCCGCCGTTCATCAATGCGCCTGCGCCGCACTTAATAAAAACCCACCACGCCGCACGTCCGACGCCGCGCGAATGGCGACGCCACCTCGCGCTTTTTTTCATCACACTTTTAACGACGACTTTCGCAGGCACGATCTACGCCAGCAACACCGATGTGCCGGAACCGCAGATGCGCGCGTTCGGCGCGTCTCTGCTCGATTACATCACGTATGTGCCTGAATACTATTTGAAATTAACGGCGGTGTTTCTGGCGCAAGCAATCCACTCGCCGCACTTGCTCGCGCAGGGCATGATGTTCGCGTGCGCGTTGCTCTTTATCCTCGCCTCACACGAAGCGGGACACTACGTCTGGTGTCGCCGCTACGGTGTGGATGCAACGCTTCCCTTTTTCATTCCCGCGCCGCCGCTTTTTCTCGCGGGCACATTCGGCGCGTTCATCAAAATCAAGTCCGCGATTCCATCGCGCCGCGCACTCTTCGACATCGGAGTGGCAGGCCCCATCGCAGGCTTCGTCGCGCTTTTACCCGTTGCTCTCATCGGGCTGTGGACGGCGCAACCCGCGCACATTACCGACGAGCAATTGATGCTCAACGATCCGCTGCTTTTCAAATTGATTGCGCGCCTCTTCAGCGTACATGATCTCGCGCACATCGCGCCGAACCCTTTTTACTTCGCCGCGTGGATCGGCTTGCTGGTGACGAGTTTGAATCTCGCGCCTGTCGGTCAACTCGACGGCGGGCACGCGGTCTATGCCATCTTCGGCTCGCGCGTGCATAAGTGGCTCGGACGCGCGGCCTTTCTCTGCGTCGCCACACTCGCCATTCTCGGCTGGCGTTGGCACGGCAGCCCGAGCGGTTTTCTTTACGCGGTGCTTTTGGCCGTCATGCTACGCGTGCGCCACCCGCAGGCCGGAGACGACGACACAGAGCGACTCGGACGAACGCGAAAATGGCTTGCCGCACTCACGCTTGCGATCTTCATACTTTCGTTTATGCCCTTCCCGCTAACGATCAACTAGAAAAGTTCGACTGCCTTAGCCCGCGCCCGCAAGTTTAATTGGTAGCCATCGAAAATCCTCTTTGCAAGGTGTGGCATCTTTGCCGTAGATTCATAAACGCCACAATGCCAATGCTGTTTCCGGCGAACAAAGTTTGCGAAAACGCTTTCAAATCAACTGTCCCGCTTTGTTCAAAAGCGGCACACGGCTTGCACTTAGCTTTCGCAGCGACTCCCCCGACTTTTCAACAAATCTGCATCAGAGGAGAAATTTATCGTGACTAAAAAATCCGGCACCATGCTCGCGCTCGCTCTTACTTTGAGTCTCGGCATCAGCAGCGTCTTCGCGCAAAACTCGAACATGAGCAAGAAGACCAAAACGACCAAGACCACCACTACCACGTCTTCGAGCACGAGCGGCACCAAGCACCACCATCACATGAACCCGTTCCACAGACATCACAAGAAGAGCCAGAAATCCGGCGGCAACTCCAACATGTCGAACGGCAATATGAGCGGCAACACCAACCAGTAAGCAATCTGCGTCGCACGCGAAAGCTTCACGGGCGCGCGAATTGCGCAAAACGACTTTCGCCCGCACAAAAAGAGGAACACAGCTATTTGAGTAAGTAGCCGCGTTCCTCTTTTGCAATTTTATTCAAAGATTTATTGCTATTTAAGCATGAAGTTATATTGAATTGTGCCCATTACTTTGACAGGCTTTCCGTCAAGCAGCGTCGGCGCGAATTGTACTTCGTGAGCCGCTTTTACCGCCGCTGGACGAAGCAATGGTGGGCCACTCTCTGCCTGTGCCGCGATAACCTTACCTTCTTCATCCACAATAGCCCTGACTATAACTGTGCCGGTGACACGCGCTGCTTTTGCGATTGCCGGATAAGGCGGCTGTGGCTGACTGATGATTTTGCCCCCGAGCACGCGAGGCGGTGTATCCTTATTGATAAGGCTGGCTCGTGGATTGTTCGTGCCTTTACCAACAATAAGTTGCCCTCGCAACTGCTTCAACATCCGGTCAACTTCGCCCATTGCTTCATCATTAGAAGGCGACAGTTTGAAAGAATCGAAGATTTTAATTGCCTCTGATTCTTTTGAACGTATCGAATTAGGCAGGAAAACATTTAAGTCATAAATACGCTGGTTGACTAAATAAAACCTTTGAAGATAAATACCCTTAGAGCTTTCTATTTTAATTTCACGTCCCGGCTTGTTCTCTAAAGAAATATCACGGTCGCTTTTAAGTCTGCCATTCCCCTTTGCTAATAGCGCATCGCGTAGGCGATCAAATAGGATTTTGCTGTTCGTCGGGTCATCCGAGACTTTAGGCATGTCTAGATAGCTAACGTTGTACATGCCAATATTGGTAAACCAGCCATATTTATTAGACTCATGATGCCCGCCCTGCGTATCAAATGAATGTGGCTGCTGTGGAGGATTGCCGGGCAGCGAAATTGTAAAGCGACCTTCCTCCGAAGTGAAGGTTTGAGGCAGGCCAGCACTATTAGGCTGGCCGGATGAAGGCAGCGGTGAGGTTGACGGCTTACTATTCTGAGCGAAGTAGAGGGTCGCGCAATTCAGGAAAACCAAGAGCAGCAACGAAAGCCGAGCGAAGTGTTTCAAAGTAGTTCCCTCTCTCAAGGAATTGAGATAACGGTAAAACGCGCTAATTCTACATTACTTTCTTGCCTGCGACCGACAATCTAATCTCCATAACTTCATAGAGAAAAGCTGCCCATAAATTGAGGACGGGCTTCCAGCGAGCCATAGATATTTTGCGCTTAAAATTCAGTATACTTCCAATGCACTTCTTGTCTCATCTGCGCTCTCTTTTTGACCTCAATTTTGCCCTTACGCTGTTTGTGCTGCTGGCAGTAAGCCTTTAATTTCCCTCACTAATCGCACGACCTCTTTCTGGTCTGCGAGGGCGAACATAAAGAATTTGTAGCCTTGCTGAAAACAAATTACTCCGTTGGCAAAAAGCCACACAGAATCGAGAAATGGATTGCCGCCCAGAAGCCAACTGATGGGCGCGCCGGTGATGCGTCCCGGCTGAAAAATTTGCGCCCACATCGCCGCGCCCGCCGCGCAACTGAACGCGCCGAGAAGCGGTGCTCCGACATAGCGCACCGCTTTGCGTTCAAATTCGATGCGGCTCGCTTCTGCTTTTGAAAGCTGGCCGCTGCCGATCAAGCTTTCCTGTTCGCGCAGATACTTCTCGAACTTTTCGCTCACCTTGCGCAAGCCGTAAACCGGCAGCGCGGAGTGTGTCAGCCAGTGCGGATGCGAGCCTAAGAGAACCGCATCGAGGCCGGGAAAGGCCGCGCCGAGACGCACGCCTGTGACAAGCGAGACGGTAACGAGCGCGGCGCGTTTCGGATTTTTTTTGACCCACTCGCGGACTTTGAGGAGTCCGGCGGTGGAAGCGATGGAGGCGCTTGTGAAGCGCGCGCCGAGGTCTGCAAATTGCGCGGCGCGATCATAGTAGTTTTTGGCTTCGTCGAAGACTTCGTTCGCGCGTTCTCCGGCGACGCCAGCGGCTTTGCGGAAAGCATCTCCGGCGGCGGCGGCGGCGCGTGAGGCGTCATCTGCGGCACGACGCGCGCGCTCGCGCAGTTCGTATTCGTCTTCCAAGCGCTCTGCTTCGGTGCGCGCGCGCGTCGCGCCATCGGCGAACGTATCCGCCCCGCGCCGTGCGGCATCCTGCGCCACGCGCGCGCCTTCTTCGACGCGCTCCTTGATGTTGTACTTTTCGTCTAACTCGCGCGCCTTGCGCTCTGCCGCGCGCCGCCATTCATCTAGCTTATCTTTATAGTCAGCCATAACAATTTTGGAACAGTTTTCAGTTTTCAGCTTTAGTTACGGACAATTCCCTTTTATCGAGGGTTGTCATTGATGACTGTAAACTGAAAACTCAAAACTAAAAACTTTTATTTAACTACGTCGAGCGCAGGCGCAGAGTTCGCTTCGATTTCGAGTGCGCGTGAAACGCGGTCGCGTCCCCGCCGTTTGGCATCATAAAGCGCCGCGTCCGCGACGGACATCAGTTCGCGTGCCGTTTGCGCGGACAAAGGAAATTCCGCGATGCCGAAACTCGCCGTGATGTGCCCGACCGTCGGGACTGCCAAATTCTTAATCGCAAGGCGCAAGCGTTCCGCGACATCATGGCCGCCATCGAATTCTGTTTCCGTGAGAATGATCGCGAATTCTTCGCCGCCGATGCGCGCCGCCGTGTCTATGCCGCGCGTGCCTGCCTGCAAAACTTGCGCGATATGGCGAATCGTTTCATCACCGGCATCGTGGCCGTAAGTGTCATTGACGCGCTTGAAATTATCTATGTCGAGCAGCAGCAGGCAAAACGATCTGTCGTAGCGGAGGGTGCGGCCTATTTCGCGCTCCAGTTGGCGCTCGAAACGACGGCGGTTGGCGAGTCCGGTTAAGTGATCCGTGTGCGCGGCTTCTTCGACCGTGTCGAGATAGCTTTTGAAATCGAGCAGGGTGCGCGCGCGCGCGAGCAGCAAATCGAGGTCTGTCGGGTCTGTGATATAACCGAGCGCGCCGACTTCCGCGCCGCGTCGTTGATCCTGCGCATCGCCGCGCGCGGCGGTTTGAATAATGATCGGAATAAAACGTGTCGCCGGATTAGCGCGCACGCGTCTCGCCAATTCGTAGCCGTCCATCTTCGGCATCATCACGTCTGTAATAATCAAATCCGGCTGGTAGGATTCGACAGACGCGAGTCCCGCTTCGCCGTCGTTGGCGGTGCGAATTTGATAACCGGCCATTTCAAGCGCGATTGCCAACAGATTACGTTTGTCCGGGTCATCGTCAACGACGAGGACGTTGAATTTTCCTATCATAGCGTCTCAAAAGAGAGAGATATTTGTTGCGCGTCTTTGTGGCTTCGTGCTAGAGTTTTCTTTCTTCGAGTGGGTCTTCGCATTCGTTTAAGAACACGCCCAAAACCTTATCGAATTCGTCAAAGAAATAATTGAAGTGCGACAAACGTAATATGACTTGCAACTCCTCGCCGGTCATATTTCTCTTAACGTAAGCGCGAACCTTATTCCTGTCATTTCACTTAACGCCGCCGTGCGAGGTATCCACGCCATGCCACATAAAAAACGCGCCTGCGATTTAACTGCCCAAGACCGCGCAGACATTATACGCCAACTTCACTTCAGCACGGGCTTAAGCGAGCAATTGCTCGAACGGCTCGCGCGCGTTTCGACTGCCATAGACATACGCCGCCGCCGTTTTATTTACCGCGACGGCGAAGCCACGGACGCGTTATATGTGATTGCGCGCGGACGCGTTAAATTGTGCCGCATCGAACCGACAACGCTGCGCGAAGCCGTCATTGATATTCTACCGACGGGCGCGCTCTTCGGCGAATCGGCGCTCTACGGCACCGGCACGCGCGAAAAGTGCGCCATCGCCTACGAAAATTCGCGGCTACTGCGTATTCCTTCTGAAGAGTTTCAAGGGGGAATGGCCGAAAACTTAGAGCTTTATAATTACACCTTCCGGCTTCTCGGTCAACGCCTCGCGCACGTCGAACGCCGCGTCGAAGCCTTTGCGCTCGATGCCATTCCGGTGCGCCTTGAAAAGTTGTTCGCAGAACTTTCCGAGCAGTACGGAGTGAGCGACGCGGACGGCGGCGTGCTGATTGATCTGCCGTTGCCGCACCGCGAAATCGCCTCGCTCGTCGGCTCGACGCGCGAGAGCGTGACTGTCCGCTTGAACGCGATGCGCCGCGAAGGTATCATTGATTTCGTTGACCGAAAAATCTTAATCAAACGACGCGATGTGCTGGCACAAGTCGCCGACGGTAACTCTTGAAGGAACACACGATCTTTCTTTTACCGTAGACGACCCACAATCCGGCATTCACGATTTACGAAACTATGAAGTGTCCGACCTGCGGAAAAGAAACTAACTGGCACGACGAGCCAAAAGGAACGTTCTGTTCCGAACGCTGCAAGCTAATTGATTTTGGCCGCTGGGCTGACGAAGAATATCGCGTTCCGCTCGAAAATAATCACTCCATCGAAAACATCGAGCTGCCGGACGCGCCCACGCATTCAAGCGACGACGGCTTCGCCCGAAATTAAGATGCTGCTCAAGCGACTAACATTTGCGGCGAGCCTCTGCGCTCTGTTTTTCCTCGCGGCATGTAGCGGTGGCGGCGCAAGCGAATCGTCGAACTTGTCTGAGGGCAGCACACCTGTCGTCCAGTCCGCGCCGCGCACAATTTATCCGATGCCGCCGACCACGACGAAAGCCGCCGAATCGAATCGCACTCCGCACGGTTGGACGCTGCTCAATAACAGTCACCAAAAACTCGCCGACTACGCAGGACAGGTTATCGTGCTCGATTTTTACGCGACGTGGTGCCCGCCCTGCCGCGAGGAAGTTCCGCATCTCGTGCGACTGCAAAAGCAATACGAGGGGCGCGGGCTTCGTGTGATCGGACTAAACGTCGGCGGCGCAGATGACCGCGATAAAGTGCCCGGCTTCGTCAAAGAATTCGGCATTCCTTATCAACTCGGTTATCCAGACGAGCAGATGGTCAACCTTTATTTTTCGGACGATGACCGGATTCCGCAAACTTACGTTTTTGATCGCACGGGAACACTCGTCAAGCGTTTCGTCAGCTACGGCGCAAACATGCCCGCAGAACTCGAACGCACAGTGCAAACCGCGCTCGCAAGCGAAGGCAAACAAGCTGCAATCAAGAGCGCAGATGATTCCACAAAAGCAATCGTCGCCGTTTCGCATTAACTTAAAATCAGCAAACGATTTGTTTTTAGTATCAGCCGAAATGCGGAAAACTATTCCATCATTGTTGTTGGGCTTATCTATGATTAGCGCATCGGTTGCTGCTGTCTGGCTACTTGCAATTGTAGTGTTTATTGTTACGACAGGCGGCAAGTATTTCCAGACTTTTGAATCAGGCTCAATGGCCTGCGGAATTCCTATCTTTACTGCTGAAAACTGGATTTATGCCTCGCTTCAATTGTTTGTTATACCTATGATGATTTTAGTTGTATCTATTCGACTACTTCGCCGCTATTCCCGGCGGCTTTCATTTGTTTCTTTGCCTTAGCGTTTCTTTGCCTTAGCGATACATCTAAAACATGCCGCGCGACATTCCCGTTGGTAATGGCTCATTGCTCGTCGCCTTTGACGATTTATATCAAATCCGCGATTTCTATTTCCCTTACGTCGGCAAAGAAAATCACTCCGAAGGCCACCCGTTTCGCTTCGGCGTCTGGATCGACGGAGAGTTTTCATGGATCGGTGAAGGCGGTTGGACGCGCTCCCTGCGTTACAAACCTGAAACACTCGTCACCGATGTGCGTCTCACAAACGCCGCATTAGAAATTGAAATCATCTCGCACGACGCCGTTGATTTTCATGAAAACATTTTCGTGCGTCAGTTGCGCGTGCATAACTTGAGCGACACCACGCGCGAAGTTCGTCTTTTCTTTCATCAGGATTTTTATATCTCTGAAACAGAAGTCGGCGACACAGCTTACTTCGATCCCGAAACACGTGCTCTCATTCACTACAAAGGCCAGCGCTACTTTTTAATTTCCACAGACGCGCCCGAAGGCGTCGAAACTTTTGCGACGGGGCGCAAAGCCTTTCGCGGGCACGAAGGCACATGGCGCGACGCAGAGGACGGCGTGCTGGCAGAGGGCGCGATCACCGAAGGCTCTGTTGATTCAACCGTCGGGCGCGCGCTTTTTATCGACGCGGGCGCGTCTGCGGAAATGTTTTACTGGATTGCAGTCGGAACTTCCCTGAGCGAAGTCGCCACACTAAACGCTCTCACACGCGAACGCCACCCGCGCGCCTTGCTTGAGCGCACAGAAAACTACTGGCGCGCGTGGGTCAACAAAAATGAAACGAACTTCGACAATCTTTCGCCGCAGGTCGTCGGTCTTTTCAAACGCTCGCTGCTTGTCACGCGCACGCAGATTGACAACGGCGGCGCGATTATCGCGGCCAATGATTCCGATGTCACCTTGCGCGCCACGGATCACTACAGTTATCTGTGGCCGCGTGACGGCGCGCTCGTCGCACACGCTTTAGACCTCGCCGGTTACTCTTATTTGTCGCGCTCATTCTTTGATTTGTGCGGGCGCATCATCGGCGCGGAAGGCTACTTTTTGCAGAAGTATAACCCGGATGGTTCGGTAGCTTCGAGTTGGCACGCTTCTTGGGACGCGCGCACGAAAACGCGGCGTGTGCCGATTCAGGAAGACGAAACGGCGCTTGTCTTGTGGGCGCTCTGGAATCACTACGACAAATTCCGCGACATCGAATTCGCCAAAAAACTTTATCGTCCGCTGATTACACGCGCCGCAGATTTTATCGCAAGCTTTCGTGACGAAGAAACAAAACTGCCGCTACCGTCTTGGAATCTGTGGGAAGACCGTCGCGGCATACACACCTTCACATGCGCAACCGTCGTCGGAGGACTCCGCGCCGCCGCGCGCTTCGCCACACTCTTCGGCGAAACAGAACGCGCAAGTGTTTATGCGGAGGCCGCAAATGAAGTGCGCGATGCCATGCGCGAGCATCTTTACCGCACGGAGTTGCGCCGTTTCGCCAGAGCTTTGATGCCGCAAGCAGATGGCAACTACGAAGTTGACGTAACCATAGATGCTTCGCTGTTCGGCATCTTTTATTTCGGAGCTTTTGCGCCCGACGATCCGATTGTCATAGAAACGATGCGCGCGATTGAAGCAACCCTGTGGGCGAAAACTGAAATCGGCGGCATCGCGCGTTACGAAGCCGACGCTTACATGCGAACGCCCGCGAGCAGTGGCAACAACAACGAAGACGGCGTGATTGATGATCCTCGTTTGACGACACCGGCGGCGCACAGCAATTCATGGTTCATCTGCACTTTGTGGCTCGCGGATTATCGCATTGCGCGCGCGCGCATCGCCGAAGAGTTAGGCGGCGCTCTGGAAATTCTCGAATGGGTCGTCGAGCGCGCTTTGCCTTCGGGCGTGCTTGCCGAACAAGTCAACCCGCACACGGGCACGCCCGTTTCCGTTTCGCCGCTCACGTGGTCGCACTCCACATTCATCGCCACAGTAATGTCTTATCTACGCAGGCGCGAAGAATTGTTCGCAATCGAACGCGGAAACAATCAAAGACTTTAAGATAGACAGGTGATATGTTGAAGGCTGCACACAGAATCGTCGCGTATCTGATCGTCGCATTGGGAATCGCGCATCTGGGGTTTACGTTTATCGCGTACAGCAGATTTTCGTTCGGCGCGCTGTGGTTTATCGGCTCCGGTCTCGCTATTATATTCGCCGGGTTTCTGAACATAGTTTTAATCAGGAATGGGGCGGCGGACAACTGGACGCGAATTCTGTGCCTGATCGCCAACACAACTTCGGCGCTGCTTTTTGCTTTGGCTTTGACGTTGTTCACAGAGCCGCAAGTGTTCGTCGGACTTGGATTATTTGCTTTCGCGGCCATTGCGACGCTGATGCTTCGACGCAAGATAATCAAGCTCTGAAAAACTTTCGCGCACGCACAATGTTCCGAGCATAAAGCACGCGGAAGAAGGATCAAACGCCATCGAATTTCATTTCATGATTCGATTTTTGCATTCATCGTTTTCTTGACACGGGAGTTACTTTGAGAAGAGCCAAAATTCTTGCCACACTCGGCCCGGCATCGCGCGAGCCTGTTATTCTGGAGGCGCTGCTGGCGGCGGGCGCAAACGGCGTGCGCATCAACATGTCGCACGGCACGCAGGACGAACATGCCGAAAACATACGACGCGCGCGCGTTGCCGCAGAGACGATGAAGCGCCCGCTCTCCGTGCTCGTTGATTTGTCGGGGCCGAAGATTAGAACGGGCGTGCTCAAGGGCGGGCAAGCCGTGCGCCTCGAAGCAAACTCCTTGTTCACTCTCACGACGCGCTCCGTCGCGGGCGACACGCACGAAGTTTCGACGAACTACGCGGGCATGGCGCGCGATGTCAGAGCGGGATCGCGGCTTCTGTTGGACGACGGCGCGATTGAGTTGCACGTCGAACGCACGACGGAAGTTGACGTACTCTGCCGCGTTATCAACGGCGGAATTTTAGGCGAACGCAAAGGCATCAATCTGCCCGGCGTGCAACTGCCGATTCCGTCTTTGACAGATAAAGACAGGCGCGATTTGCAGTGGGCTGTGCGGCAGGGCGCGGACTATATCGCGCTTTCCTTTGTGCGCCGCGCGGAGGATTGCACCGAAGCGCAGTCGCTCATCAAAGCTGCGGGCGGACGCGCGCCGCTGATCGCCAAAATCGAAAAAGCCGAAGCCATTGACCACCTCGATGAGATTGTTGCGGCGGCTGACGGATTGATGGTTGCGCGCGGCGATCTGGGCGTCGAAACAAGCGTCGAACTCGTTCCCGTTTATCAAAAGCGTATTATCGAACAGGCGAACATCGCTGGCAAAATCGTCGTCACCGCGACGCAGATGTTGCAGTCGATGGTCGATAGCCCGCGCCCGACGCGCGCCGAAGCTTCGGATGTGGCGAACGCCGTGTGGGACGGCACAGACGCAGTGATGCTCTCGAACGAAACGGCTGTCGGGCAATATCCCGTTCCTACCGTCGCGACGATGGCGCGCATCATCGAATCAGCGGAAGCGGGTCGTCCGAGCGCAACGCACGCGCGCGGCAGTTGGCTCGGCAAACAATCGGGGAGTTTCAGCCGCGCACTCGCGGAAGCAGCCGCCTTCGCCGCCGAAGAAATGAGCGCGCGCACCATCGTCGCCCTCACAGAATCCGGCTTGATGGCGCGGCGTCTCGCCGCGCTTCGCCCGCCGCAGCGCATCATCGCGCTGACGCCGTCAAAGGATGTGCAAAACGAACTCTCGCTGGCGTGGGGCATTGAAGCCATGCTGCATACGACCGTCGAGCGCACAGAAGATTTGATTCGCGTCGGCGAGCGCACACTGCTCGAAGCGGGCGTCGTGCAACAAGGCGAAGTGCTCGTGCTTATGGCGGGCAGACTCTCCGGCCTCGGCCTTTCAAGCTCAATTAAACTTCACCGGATCGGCGACGATCTACGACAGCAGTAGATTGATTTATGGGGGAGGTACATCTTACGAAGTGAGCGCTGATCGTCTCTCTTAATCTATCATCACAACTTCGCCGTCAACGACACGCGCCAGATATTCGCCGTCGTGTAAGACCCATGCGACGCGGCGGCCTTTCGCAGCCATCATCGCCCACTCGCTTCGTTTCTTCGGATTCTGTTCGACGAGGATTGCGCCCGCCGGTAATTTGACGTAGCGCAAGCCGGAACGTGCGAACTTGGCGACGCCGCGCCCGCCGCCGAACAGTTTCTCAAACGCGACGAGAATCACGCCCGCGCTCAATTCTTCTTCAACCGATTGCTGTCGCGTCATAAGATTTTTCTTTCCCGCTGATGGTCATAAAATTTTATCGCTCGCTTTGTTTCTCATGCGTCAGGCGCTTGATTATGGCGAGCAAATCTTTGGTGCGGTATGGCTTTCCCAAGAAGCCTGCGAAGCCTGCGGCGATGATTCGCTGGCGATCCGCATCGGCAGTAAAGGCTGTCACGGCGACGCACGGAATATTGCTTGTGCGCTCGTCTGCGCGCAATTCTTTAATGACCCTCCAACCGTCCAGCACGGGCATCGAAATATCTATCAAAGCGGCAAGCGGCGGATCAGCTTGTGCCAGCCGGACGCACTCCCTGCCGTCGCGCGCTTCGCGCACCGTGTACCCGGCTGCCTCTAACATCAAACGTAAAAGCTCGCGGTTATCGTCGTAATCGTCCGCGATAAGAATGTAGCCGGGCATTTTAATCAAAAGAGGTTTGGAACAGGGCGACGCTTTACGGCGATGAGTTTGTGCCTGCTCATCCATCAAAGTTTACACAGGGCTTCGCGAAAGCATCGAATTGCGTCGTTATAGCGTAGCCGCAAGCGCACTGTCAAATTTAAGATGTGCCTTAAGTGAAAGAGTTGCTTGACACTCTTCCGCGCGCCCGTTCATAATCCGGCGCGAAGCCGCGCGCGGCGAAAGTAAACCACGCGCCCTCTTTCGGCAGCGCATCGAAAGCCTTTTCCATAGAAGATTTCATAGAAGGTTTCACAGTAGATTTTACAGCAGAAGATGACGGCGCGAACATTTAAGGCGTGCCGCACGAAGAGCGAAAGGACAACAAACCTGTGCCCAGCGAAGAACTGGAAAAAAGTTTGCGCGCACGGATCGACGGCTACGTTGATTCGCGTCTAAACGGCTTGCACGAAGAAATTGCACGCCTCCAAAGTCAGTTCAACGAAACCTTCACGCGCCTGCTCGAACGTTCAAAAAGCGAGACGCAGTCGGACACAAGCATTGCCGTCGCCGTCGCCGAACATCTGCACGCCGCACACGAAGCGGGCATCGATGAAGCTGCCTCGGAATCCACGCGAACCAAAGCTTCGAGCGACATGGCGATTCTTAAATCAGCCATTGACGACATCGACAACCAGCGTTCGCAAGCGGAAATTCTCGGCACGCTCGTTAATCGCGCCGCTGCTTACGCTCCACGCGTCATCTTCTTTTTAATCAAAAACGATCAGGCTGTAGGCTGGCGCGCGCGCGGACTCGAAGGCTCCATTGGCGACGACGCCGTGCGCAGTATTACTTTGTCGCTCGCCGCAGACACTCCCGTCAAAGGCGTTTACGAATCGCGCGCCACCGCCAGCGTCGAACCGGGTGCGTATACAGAAGATCATTTGCTGCTGGACAAACTCGGCAGCGAACCGCCGCCGCGCCTTGTCGCCGTGCCGCTCGTCGTCCGCGATAAAACCGTCGCCGTGCTTTACGCCGACAGCGCTCAATTGGACGCCGATGCAATCAACCTCGAAGCCATCGAAACACTTGTGCGCGTCGCAGGCATGGCCGTCGAACTGCTCGCCGTGACCCGTTCCGCGCCCGTCGAACGTCCCGCGCGATACGAACCGACGCCCTTCGTCAAACCCGAAACCGCCGCCACGCAATTCGTCCCGACAGGAGGCCGGACAACAGACCTCAACGCGCCGACGGCAACAAATGAAACGCCGACAAACGCGCCGCAGTTTGACCAAGCGATGGCTTCGCCCGCCAGCATCGCGCCGCCGCCGACAGCCGAAGAAGCCGTGCCCGCAGGCTTCGATTCGCAAGCCTACAAAAGCGCGCCCGCAATTGACGACGCTGCCGCGCCACAATCCGCGCCGCACACTGATGAGTCTATTCCTGCTCCCGCGTCGCACGCTTCGTCCAACACTACGCCGCTCGCCACCAGCCGTCGCTACGGCAGCGGCAAGGACGCGGATTTCCCCGTCGAAGTAAGCGACGAAGAACGTCCGCTGCACAACGCCGCGCGCCGCTTTGCGCGCCTGCTCGTTTCCGAAATCAAACTCTACAACGAACAGAAAGTGCGCGACGGACGCGACGCGGGCGACATCTATGAACGCCTGCGCGAAGACATTGACCGCTCACGCGATATGTACGACAAACGCATTCAGCCGCCCGTCGCCGCGCGCTACGATTATTTTCATCAGGAACTCGTCGATACACTCGCTGAAGGTGACGAAGCGAAACTCGGCGACGGCTATCCCGGCGCAATTGTCTCTGCTTAACGCAAGCAACGCGAAAGCGAAACTCCGGTGCTGTCGTTTGATTTACATGGCAGCTACCGGCATTCGTTTTTACCAGAGACGCGATGCACAAACGCAATTGCACGAACGTCAAGGCGTAGATGCAAAGCAATCGCCATACGGCAAACGCCTTTCGCCTCCGTGAGCATCCAAACCTCGTTCGCAAGCCGCTTGCATATCTTTCAATCCGAGCGCAAATTTCTTTTCGTCGAAGCGCTTCTCTTCCCGCCTGTACGCGAAGCGCGCCACGCAAACTTTTTATTTCATCTCCCGCAATTGCTTTTATAGAAGGAGCATGTAAATCTCTTGAGCATCAATTTACGCAAGCATCGCCTCGCGCTTATCATCGTCTGTCTCATCGTCGCTGTGGGAATGTCAATCGCGCCCTTCATGAGCGCGAGCTGCCACACGCTACGCCAATCGCAAATGCGGGCGGGCGAAGCAGAAACGCTCGCCCGTTTACGTTCACTCACGCGCGGCGGCGTGCTTCCGAACGAAGACACATTGACGCGCATCGAAGCCGAATATCCAGACTCGAAGGCGGCGGGACTCGCGCGACTTCTACGCGCGCAAATCAAGCTCAAAGCAAACGATGCGACGAGCGCCGCCGCGCTGCTCGATTCAAACACGATCCGCACGCAAACCGCGCTCGGCGATTATGCGTTGCTGCTGCGCGCGCGCGCGCTCGAACAACTCGCGCGCCGCACAGAGGCACGCGCCGCCTACGAACAACTCGCGCGCGAATACCCCACATCGCTTCGCGTGCCAGCCGCACAACTACGCGATGCCGAATTGCTGATGCAGGAAAATCAAGCCGCTGCCGTTCCCTTGTTCCTTAAAAATCTTGCGGAAACAAACAACGCCGCCGCACTGCTTCTCACAGCGAAAGCCTACGCGCAAGCTTCCGATAATGCGCGCGCGCTTGCGGCTTACAGGCGCATTTATTTCTACGCGCCCGCATCAATCGAAAGCAATGAGGCGGCGGGCGCAATCACGCGCTTTAATTCCACGCTCGCGCCCGCGAGCGCCGACGAAGCCACCACGCGCGCAAGCAAACTCTTCGACGCCAAGCGCTACACGGAAGCCGCCAACGCCTACGCGGAAGCCTTCGCGCGTTTTCCCAACGCCGCCGCACCACAAGCGCAATTGCGTCGCGGCATTGCTGCCACGAACGCCAAACGCTACGCGGATGCCGCCGCTGCTCTTAACAGCGTTCCAACAAGCGCGGGCGAGCTGCGCGCGCAAGCTCTCTACTACCTTGCGCAGGCTTACGCAAACGCGCGCCAGTGGGACGCCGCCCGCGCCGCGCTCGACGAACTACGTCGCTCCTTTTCGCAAAGCTCTTGGACGCCGCGTGCTTTCACAAGCGTCGGCCTTCTCGCCGCAAGCGCGAAGAACATGGGCGAAGCGTCCGATCTTTTCCGCGCCGCTGTTGACGCTTATCCCGGCAGAGCCGAAGTCGCGCAGGCGCAATTTGAACTCGCGTGGGCGGCGCACGGAGCGAAAAATTATCAGGAATCGTCGCGCCTCTTAACGGAACATCTCGCGCAGTATGCAGACAAAAATACTGACAATCGCGGGCGTGCCGGATACTGGGCGGGGCGCGACTCGGAACGCGCCGGAAAACTTGCCGAAGCGCGAATTCTTTATCAAGCGATGCAGGCGCGTTACGACGCCAATTGGTACGGCTATCTCGCCCGGCAGCGCCTTAATGCGATTCGCAACAACAACGGCGGCGCGTCTTCGCAAAACAACTTTTCGCAGGACTCAAACATCAATCGCGCCGTCGCCAATCTGCAAACAGTGTCCGTCGCCGAAGAAACCGCACCGCCGGATGCAATCGAACGGCTCACGAAAGCCGATCAACTATCGAACATAGGTTTCGACGATTACGCGCTCGAAGAATTGAACAGCGTCTCCACCGCCGCGCCCGATAGCCCGCGCATCAATCTCGCCATTGCACGCATCTTGCGCACGCGCGGCGATAACGTCGGAGCTTTGAACGCGTTGAAGAAAAGCTATCCCGATTATTCGCAGATGAAGCCCGAAGAACTCACGCGCAACGAGTGGGACGTTTTTTACCCGCTCGCTTACTGGAATATCATCACAGAGCAAGCGCGCGTACGTCGCCTAGACCCGCATCAAGTCGCCGGACTCATCCGGCAGGAAACCGTCTTCGATCCGCGCGCACATTCTTCCGCCAGCGCCTACGGCCTGATGCAACTGCTCATCCCGACGGCGACGATTCTCGCCAGACGTTACGGCATAGACCGCACGATCACGGTTGAATCACTTTTCGAGCCGCGCCTTAATGTTCAACTCGGCACCGCTTACATGCGCGATCAACTCGACAAGTTCGGGCGCATCGAATACGTCGCCGCCGCCTACAATGCTGGCCCCAATCGCGTCGTGCAATGGCGCTCGACCTTGCCTCTCGAAATAGACGAATGGGCGGAAGCGATTCCCTTCAAAGAAACACGCGGCTACGTGCAAGGCGTCGTCCGCAACCGCTTGCAATACGAACGCCTTTACGACGACAACGGACAGTTTCGCCCTGAAGTCGGCACGCGCGCCGTGCGTCCTGCGTCAAACGACACTGCGCCCGCGATGCAGCCCGCAAATCAATTCACGCGCCCACGTCGCACAGGCGGCGAAGAAGACGAAGAGTAAAATTAGACACGCCCTACGCGTTGCTTGATTCGCGCGAAAGAATTTAATGAACTTGACCATGAATATAAATTTCGTTTCAGCCACACGCGCTGCTTCTTCGCTTGCGCTCGCCGTGCTTCTCATCTGCGCATCGTCGAATGCTTTTCCCGCCCATGCGCAAAAGCGGCGTGTACGTCCGGCTTCCACAACAAACGTTTCGTCACGCTCGCTCACCGTCCGCACAGAACCGCTTGCAATTATCTGGCTCGACGAAGTGCGGCGCGGCGTGAGCGATCAATCCGGCAAACTCGACATCACGAAAGTCTCGCCCGGACGCCATACCTTGCGCGTGCGCGCTAATGGTTTCAGCGAACGAACGCTACCCGTGCTTCCAGCACAACGCGGCATCATCACAATCAAACTCACGCGCACGACGGACGCCGCCGAACTCGCTTTTCAGGAAGCAGAAACACTGCGCGAGAAGGCACGCGACGACGAATCCAGACAAGGGGCGAAGGCAGCTTACGAGCGCGCGCTTCGATTGCGTGCAGCATATCCAGCGGCGCACGTTGGACTCGCGCGCGTCCTGCTCGACTCAAACGACTACAACGGCGCTCTCGCAGAAATTACTGCCGCACGCCGCGCGCGTCCCGTTTACCCGGAAGCCTCCGCCGTCGAAGGCCGCATCCTGCGTGAAGACGCCGATCCTGCGGGCGCGGTCAAGGCCTTTCGCCGCTCGATCCGCGAAGCGCGCGGCCTTCAGCCCGAAGCCCACACAGGACTCGCGCGCGTCCTCGAAGATCAGGGACAATACGCCGAAGCGACTACAGAATTTCGCACCGCCATCAACCAACTAAGCGACACAGAACCCGCGCTCTATCAATTGCTCGGCGCAGCCTACGAGAAACAACAAAACTACAAAGGAGCCGTCGCCGCCTACGAAAAATATCTGCAACTCGCGCCCGAAGGAACCTACGCATCCGCCATCCGCTCCTTTATCGACCAACTTAAAAAGCAAGCAGCAGAACAGCAAACTCCATAAGGCTAATTATAAATTAAGCTGACTACTGACTATAAAATTTATGACATCACCAATGCTTTCCGATCATCGTTACGTTTCACACAAAGCGAGCCGCTTCACCGAATCAGTAATCCGCGAAATGACGCGCGAAGCTTTGAAGCACGGAGCCGTTAATCTCTCGCAGGGATTCCCGGATTTTGCCGCGCCGGAAGACATCAAGCGTGCCGCGATGAACGCGATTGCCGCAGATGTGAATCAATATGCGATCACGTGGGGGGCACGCGATTTCCGTGAAGCGATTGCCGGAAAGACGAAGTGGTATCTGGGATTGGATGTCGATCCTGAAACGGAAATCACCGTCACGTGCGGCTCAACGGAAGGCATGATTGCGGCGATGATGGCGACGGTTGACGCGGGCGAGGAGGTCGTTATCTTCGAGCCGTTTTATGAGAACTACGCGCCGGATGCGATTCTCTCCGATGCGCGCCCGCGTTATGTTCCGTTGCGTGCGCCGGATTGGAGTTTTGACCGCGATGAATTGCGCGCTGCCTTCAACGAAAAAACGAAGGCGATTATCATTTGCAATCCGAATAATCCGACGGGAAAAGTTTTCACCCCAGACGAACTCTCCTTCATCGCCGAGTTGTGCAAGGAATTCGACGCCTTGTGCTTTACGGATGAAATCTACGAGCACATTCTTTACGAGCGCGACGGCGAACAGCTAAAGCACACGTCAATCGCGCAGCTTGAGGGAATGCGCGAGCGCACGGTGATTGTTAATTCGATGTCGAAGACGTATTCGGTGACGGGCTGGCGCGTCGGTTACTGCATCGCGCCGCCCGCTATCACAAACGCGATTCGCAAAGTCCACGACTTTTTGACCGTCGGCGCTGCCGCTCCGCTGCAAACCGCAGGCGCTTACGCGTTAGCGCTTCCGCCGGAGTATTACGAAAAGTTAAGCGCGGATTATGCTTTGCGGCGCGACATGCTCGTGCCTGTGCTTGAAGAAGCAGGCTTCGGCGTGTTTCGTCCAGACGGCGCGTACTATGTGATGACGGACATCAGCCCATTCGGTTTCGCATCCGACATTGAATTCACGCGCTATCTTGTGCGCGAGATCGGCGTCGCGTGCGTACCCGGCTCATCTTTTTACAGTGATGCTTCAACGACTAATCGCGGCGCGCAGCAAGTGCGTTTCTGTTTCTGCAAAAAGGACGAAACCTTGAAGGCGGCGGCGGAACGACTCGGCAAGCTGCAATCAAAGCAATAAAGTTTCAGATAGCTTTGCCTCACAATCCGCTTTCCAGATGACTCTGTTACGCAAGATTAGAAGTTGTTGGGCAGAGTGTGATTAAAGCGAAGTTTGGCGATGCGTTACGGAGTAAGACGGAGCGGGCGCAGATCAACGAAGCGTTATGCAAGGTGCTGTCTCATTCAATCTATGTTTGAACTTAATCTAAAGCCGAAGTTTTACGCGGGGGTCGCTTAAGCAGGAAGGTTAAATCTTATCTTTACAGTAGTCTCGAAATTTAGGGATAACAAAGGGCGATAACCAAACGCCTTTCCTTACTCTCTCTAACAATTCGGGTGAACATCTTTCTCTGTGAAGAACCGTAAGATCGGCTTCAATTATGCTTTGTAGTTTTGCTACCGTGATAACTGTACTTTGCGAATAATTAACGATGCTTTTCCTTTTAATAAAAGAATGTTCTCCGCCTTCCAAGACTACTGTTTCGTCACTATTATCTCTTTGCGACGTGAAATTAACGACGGCGACTGTAGGAGGTTCTCGGATGGTTCAGTAAGAACAACGTATAGGTGAGGCGCGGGGTTGGAAGCAGGCTTCAAATACAAGCACATCCCCACTACTATTTCAATCATTCCGAAACAAGCTGCTCAAAAAGAGCGGTTTCCTCAAGGTCACTTATGATTTCAAAAATCTCTTGTTCAGACTTGCCGCCAGCTTTCAGCACCCTTTTATAATCAATAGGAATTGATGAACCTTTTGGGTTTGTCCATTCAGGCAAGTCGTGAGTGAAGTTTACTAATTCCCAACGGCTCTTATACCCAAACTGTGTATAGATTTCTTCAATTAGATCAACATCAGCCTTTGAAAGTTCATCAAACTCTGGTTCTACTACCAGAGCAACATCATAATTTTGCGGCGCAGAGATAAATCGTTTCCAATAAGACTCTCCAAGCCTTTCCTCTGTGATAAGGTTAAGAACCTCACTTAACACCGGCCCTTTATCCATTGAGACATAATTTGACCGCGTCATAGATTGACCCCAACGTGTCAAGCCTTCGCGGTCAATAAGATACATAAGCTTCATCAGCTTTAGGTAATTCATCTTACCGCCTCGCTTCTTTAGAAGAAAGGCAGCTAACTGCGTTGCTTTCGCTTCTTGGAATTGTGGCTTCATAATTTGTTGCAAGCGTGAAACCTCGTTTCACGAGTACAAGATCGTACCATGTGTGCAACACACTGTCAATCAGTTTCCCACAAGTGGAAAACCTTATTAAATAATCGTTGGGCAAAAGTGGATTATTAGGCAAAGCCCCTTCCGGGTGTAATTATTTATCGCGCTGGCTCCATTGTTTTGGTGCGGATGTTGATGCCTTCGTCGGCGAGCAGGAGAAGTCGGCGTGCGTCCGTGTACATGATGCTCGAAGGCGTGTAGGCGAGCAGGTAACGGTTCTTGCGCAGTTCGTCACAGATGGCTTTGGCGGCTTCCTGCGGCTCTGTGATTGGCAGCACGCGCCCGCCTGTGCCTTCCGCGAGTTGCTCGATGGTTCGAGTGGGCTTCGGTTGATTACGACGCAGCGCGCCGCCTGTTCTGTCCGTCGCCTGCATACAATAAACCGTGATGTTTTGTTTTTGCAGTTGCGCGAGAATCGAGGCGAAGGATGTTTTGCTGCCGCGATCGAGTCCGTCGCTGACGATGACAACGACGCGCTTTTGTCCTGTGTTGTTAAAGGGTGTGAGCGCTTGATCTGTGACTGCGGCGAGTGCGTCGAAGAGATGCGGGTCGCCTTTTTTGCGAAACGTGCGCAGCGAGGCTTCGATCTTTTTCGCGTCGTCCGTCCAATCAGCAACGATCTCCGGCTGCTCATCGTAGCCGACAATAAGGATTTTATCGCCGTCGTAAATTTCGTAAGCGAATTCGCGCGCCGCCGCTTCGAGTTTTTCCACGTCGGCGCGAATCGTCAGAGAATTATCGACAAGCAGCACGATGCGCGCGGGCGAAGGGTCTGGCGTAAAGCTCTTGATAGTTTGCTCTATGCCGCCGTCGTAAAGCGAGAGTTGTTTGATGTTCAAAGGCTCGCCCGGATTACTCGAATTCTCTGCGCGCGTGGCGACGACGTTTAGAATTGAACTGCTTTCATTTGCCGGGCGCGGATGCCGTCCGGCCTGCCCGAGAGCTTCATGCGCGGCACACAAAACGAGCGAAGCGAAGATGAGCAGAAGCCGCGAGGTGCGTTGAAGATGTGGCATTGCTTTATTGAATATGTCGAACTTGTTTAGTCGCCTGTCACGCTGCTGCTGCCGCCCGTGGCATTTGATTTAGCGTTGCTCGATTTAGAATTGCTCGTTTTCTTCGCAGCGGTTTTTTCTTTTCTGTCGGCGTTGCTTTCTTTGGCATCCTTCGCTGCAGGCTCAACTGCCGCATCGCTTTTCTTGCCGTCGCTTTTCTCGCCCGCGTCTGCGCTCTGCTTGCCTTCGTCCGCATTTGACGCAGAGGTTCCATCAGATTTCTTTCCCGCGTAGTCCGTTACATACCAGCCTGAACCTTTGAGTTGAAAACTTGTGTTAGACCACTGCTTTTCCACTTGCCCGCCGCACTTCGCGCATTTCGTGAGCGGCTTGTCGGAAATCTTCTGCATTACTTCCTGATGAGCCTTGCATTTCCGGCATTCATATTCGTAAATCGGCATCTTAAATTTTCTCCGGTCAATCGTTCGATAAAGTAATTATACGGGCGCGCTTCATTACCGGCAACCGCGTTGCAATCTAGGATGCGTCATAATGGCAATATGATTGCGTCGTAATCATACGCCACAAAAATAATATTCAAAACAGAATAAATTTTCTCTGCCATTCGTAGCCGTTCAATACGCTTTTCAATCGTTGCAATCTCTGAAAGTAACGTCATAGTGAACGATCTTTTGTTCAAGTCGCCTTGCTTAAACGACTTACGAGCGCACGATCTAAATACATACAAATAAAGGACTTATTTGCACATATCTGATGCGGTGTAAGCAACCGCCGCAAGACTAATGCAATCATAGTCACGGTTATGATGAACTGCTTTTCGCAAGTTCGCCGCCATGCCGGAAGCCCCCAAATTCTGCATTACGAAATGCAAATTTTTGATGGCAACAACTAAACGCCATCGCTTCCCCCGGAGATTCAGACAGCATGAAAATTAAACGTATCGTCCCCCGCTTTCGCTCCTTCAAATTGGCTCCCTTTGCCTTAATCGCTCTTTTCCTTTTCACAAACTTAACGGGCATTTTATTCAACAACGCTTTTGCGCCCGTCGGCGTGCAAGCGAGCATTCCTATTTTCGATCCGAATTATATTCCGGCTGATATTGCTTCATCCGGCGACCATGACCTAGACCTTATTATCTTTCAAGCGAGCGTGCGCAACGGCGTCGATCCGCGACTCGTTCACGCCGTGATCTGGCAGGAATCGAAGTACAAGGCAAACGCCAAATCAGGCAGCGGTGCGCAAGGCTTGATGCAAATGATTCCCTCGACCGCACGCCGCTGGGGTTGCACAGACTCGATGGACATGACATCCAATGTCGAAGCGGGAACCAAACATTTGCGCTGGCTCTTAAAGCGCTTTAACGGCGATGTCACGCTGGCGCTCGCAGGCTACAACGCGGGTGAAGGTTCGGTTGATAAGTACACGGGCGTTCCGCCATTCACTGAAACGCAGAGCTACGTGCGCATCATCACGGAGCGCTACGGCAAAACTTTTCATCCGCTGCTTGATCCCGAACAAGCGCGCGTCGAATTCCACCTGACTCCCGAACTCGCACAACTCACCCGTTAATCGACAATTAAAAGCGTCCAAGATAAAAGCAGCGTGCGGCCTATTTATGCCCGCTCTGCTTTTTGCTTTTCCACTCCGCTCAATCCTGCTCGCTTTGCAAAGCCGCACACGGTTCGTTATCATCCGCAATCTGAAAACAGAGGCGATACTGTATGTTAGCTGTCAGTAAAGATGCCCCCGTGTCTTACGCACTAACATCCAGCATCCGGCATCTAGCATCTGATTCTTATGTCAACCACCGTGCAAACGCTCTCGCTCGAACGCAAAATCAGGATGCACGAAGCGCGCGAAGCGATCATTGACCGCCTCGCGCTTGATCTTCCGGCGACGATTGATCTGGACAGATTCTTGCGCGCCATCGTTTCCGAACTCGGGCGCATGATGAACGCGGATCGCTGCGATGTGATTCAACTCGGCTCCGCTTCCGAACTGCGCATCAGCCACGAATGGCGTGCCACCGATGATGTTCCGTCAAGTTTAGGCACGGCGATTCCGCTCGACCTTAAACAACTCGCCGAACACGTTGACATCACCAAACCGATTCGCCTGAATGACACAAGCGCGCCCGGCCTCAATCACAAAGTCCGCCTGCTCGCGGCAAGTCTCGGCACGCGCTCGCTGCTTGTCGTGCCGGTTGTGTTGGGCGGCGACGTACTCGGCCTCGTCGGATTGCACAACACGCGCGCGCCGCGCATCTGGCTCGATGATGAAGTTTCGTTTCTCGAATCCATCGCGCGCCAGATTGCAGTCGGTTATCAATACACGCGTCTCTACACGGACAAGCAGCGCGAAGCCGAAACCAAGCGCGCGCTTCTGGAGATTGCCAATGCTCTCAACGCGCGTTCGGATTTCGGCGAAGTCACCTCGCTTGTTTTGGATCAAGCCATCTCGCTTGTCGGCGCGGACTACGGCGCGCTCGGCGTCGTCGATCCGTCGGGCGCGCGCATTAGTCTCGCCGCCTTCAAAGCCGCGCCGCACGCCGCGACTGCTTCCGTGCGCGGCCTTATCGAAGAACACGGACAATCGCTCGACATCTCGCAATTTCCGGCGATGATGGAAGTCCTCGCCGAAGGCAAAACCATGCGGCTGCTCGATTCCATGCTGCCGCAAACGTTTCGTTTAATTTTCAACGCGACGCTTCATGGCCGCGCCGCGCTGATCGCGCCCGTGCATATCGGCGAGCAAACCTTCGGACTGCTCGGCCTCGTCTGGAGCGAAGCGCGCGAAGGCTTTGCGGATCACGAAGTCGCCCTCGTCGAAGGCATCGCAGACCAGATCGGAACCGCTCTCGAACGCGACCAATTATCAGCCGAAGTGATGCGCCTCAAAAGCGCGCTTCATGCACGCCGCGCCGAACATCGCATCATCGGACAAGCGCCGCAGATTCGCCGCGCCATCGAACTCGCCTTGAGCGTCGCCGACACGCAAACCACAGTCCTCGTTCAAGGCGAAAGCGGCACCGGCAAGGAATTGCTTGCCAACTTGATCCACTATAATTCCGGGCGCGAAGACAAACCGTATGTGAAACTAAACTGCGGCGCGATTCCCGAAACTCTGTTGGAAAGCGAACTCTTCGGCCACGAAAAAGGCGCTTTCACGGATGCGCGCGCGCGCCGTCGCGGACGCTTCGAGGAAGCAGACGGCGGCACGCTTTTCTTAGACGAAATCGGCGAGATGAGTTTAAGCGCGCAAGTGCGTTTGCTTCGCGTGCTTCAGGACGGCGAACTAACGCGCGTCGGCGGCAACGAAGTTATCAAAACGGACGTGCGCGTGATCGCCGCATCGAACGCCGACCTTGAGCGCGCCATCGAAACAAACACATTTCGCCGCGACCTTTTTTATCGCCTCTCTGTTTTTCCGATACACCTCGTGCCGCTTCGTGAGCGCCGCGAAGACATTCACCCGCTCGTCATACATTTCCTCGAACACTTCAAACAAAAGACAGGGCGCTTCGTTCCCGGCATCTCCGCTGAAGCATTGCGCGCATTCGTTCATTACGATTGGCCGGGCAATGTCCGCGAACTGGAGAACGCAATCGAGCGCGCCGTCATCATCGCTTCCGGGCGACAAATAGAACTCGACGATTTGCCCGAAGCCATCAGCCGCAACGTTTCCGAAGAACGCTCGCGCCTGCGCATCGAACGCCTCGACGCCGTCACCAACGAGCGCGCCGTCAGCTTTGAAGTCCGCGTCCCGACACCCATCGAAGAAATCGAACGCCGCGCCATCGCCGCGACACTCGAGTACACCGGCGGCGACAAAACACGCGCCGCACGCGAACTCGGCATCGGACGCAAAACCCTCTACCGCAAACTTCAGCAGTACATTGATGTGGATAAAACAGACGCGGCAGATAGTCAATAGTTAGATGCTTGCCTGTCAACACGGAGAAAATTGTGAATAAGAAACTTGTAAAACATCTGCTGATTATTTTTAGTTGCCTGCTGTTAGCCACTGTAGTTTTCGTGAATGGGCAGCCTATAACGCCTGATGTACTTGCGGTTGAACAAGTTGAGACGCGTTGCGGCTGGTTCAGCAATCCAACGCCTGCTAACGCTTCATTATATGACCAGGACGGTGAGTGGATTATTGGAGCACAGGGCGGGTATCAAGCTGAAGGCGACTGGCCGGACTTTGGGCTACGGCAATGGGTGGAGACGAACGTACACTATGGTTATGGATGCGCGTGCTTGCGGCTACGTGTCAACCGTAAGACTCATGAAGTGATAAAGATTGAAAGTTCCCGCGCGCGCCCATTAGCAGTATGTCGTCAGGATAGAGCATTAAAGAAATGGAAGCGCATGTTTAAGTAATTGGGAATCGCACCCAACAACTCATTCAAATAAACGCGCCGATGGTGGCGTGATCCTCATCATTCGTTCTTCATTGTATATGCCGCTCGCAATGCGCCGGTTAATTCAAGTATTGTGTTGCTTCGCCCATTATTTCTGTTGATAATATGCTCATGCGTAAGTTTCGAGGGTGGAGTTTGAGGCCATGTCGTCAATTCCTAAAACATTGCTTACCGAAGAAGAGTACCTTGCCACCGAGCGGCAGGCTGAATTCAGGAGTGAATTTTATAACGGTGAAATGTTTGCGCTGGCGGGAGCCACCCGCCGCCATAATCGAATCGTAACCAACCTTGTGGCGGCGCTCGACAATCAATTACGCGAGCGGCCTTGCAATGTTTATTCAAGCGACATGCGCGTGCGGATACAAAGCACAGGGCTGTTTACATACCCGGATGTCGTTGTGACGTGCGGCGAAGAGATGTTTGTAGATGACGGGCAGTCGGACATTCTGGTAAATCCGACAGTAGTCATTGAAGTGTTATCCGATTCCACAGAAGCATACGATAGAGGCAAGAAGTTCGAGCAGTATCAGAGCGTAGAGTCCTTGACCGCATACATATTGGTTGCCCAGCATTCCACAAGAATCGAGCAATTTGTCAGGCAAAAGAGCGGCAGATTGTGGACTTACTCTGAAGCCCACGAAATCGGTGAAACAATCAGAATTGAAGCTATTGCCTGTGATTTGAAGATGGCGGATGTTTACTCTAAAACCGATTAACCTCATGCCTTCGACACAGCAAGCCCTTGCAGCCGACGACTCTTTCTAATCGAGCGGGCAACGATCAAGCAAAATCATTTCATTGCCAGACCTCTGCCGCTTTTGTTATATTCTCGAAGTCGCGCCTTTTGAATCGATTATTCTGAAACTACCACTCGCGCGTCCTGACGTTAGGGAAACACTGTCATGCAAAATGAAATTGAACTGCGAGAGCGAGCCGATGCGGATGTTCCGACGAAGCTCACGTATCTGTTGATCGGCGGCGGCATCGGCGCGGTGCTGGCGCTTCTGTTTGCGCCCAAGTCAGGCCACGAATTGCGCGGCGACCTCGCGGACGTAACGCGCAAAGGCGTTGACAAAACACGCGAGGCCGCAACACAGGTCGGAGCTAAAGCGGGCGAGTATTACGGCGAAGCGCGCGAGCGTGCCGCCGATCTTTACACGGTCGCGGCGGACAAAGCGGGCGATATTGCAGACGCGGCGCGTGATGTCGCAGCGCGCAAAGGCACGCAGGTTTCCGCCGCCATCGAAGCGGGCAAGCAAGCCTACACGGAAGAAAAGCGCAAGACGGAATTGACAGGCCCCGCGCCGCACGCCGCGCCCACTTACTACGAGCGCGAAAGAGAAAGTTAATTACCTTCAATTGAACGCGGGCGGGCACGCGCGAAGCGGCTCACGGCGTTTTCATCATAAGAGGTTGAAAGACTTCGTTGACGATTTTCCCGGCTCTCCAAATGAACACAAACGATCCGGCCTTCTGGGTGCTGGTCATCGTCGCCGTTTCGTTTCTCGTAATCGCCGCCGCGATGATTGCCATCGCAGTCTTCGTCAGCCGCGCCGTCAACACCGTCAACCGGCTTGAAGAGCGCGTCGAACCGCTTGTGCAAAAGGTTACGGTCTTGAGCGAGCAGGGACAACAAATCGCCGCCCAGGGCAAGGAAATCGCCGAGCAGTTTCAAGTCATGTCCGGCCATCTTTCGACTGCGACGCGCAACTTCTCTGAATCCTTGGCGATCATCAAAGACGAAGTAAGCGAATTGAAATTGCTTGTCAGCGATACGGCTCTCACGGCGCGCGACAAGGTTGCGCTCGTCAGCCGCACGATTGACCAGACGCACCGCCAGGTGTCTCAGACCACGACCTTCATTCAATCGAGAGTAATAGAACCGGCGCGCGAGATTGCTGCGATTATGGCGGGCTTTCGGCGCGGCCTCGAAGTTCTCGTCGCTCCCGCGCCGAGGCCCATTGATGAAACTTATGGAGAAGATGAAATGTTTATCGGTTGAACCTTTTAACATTCGTCGAGGCAACAAGCCCGAATCATTCTTCTCCGCACGGACGAGCATGATTCGGGTTTTTCATTGAGCGAGGAAGCGGAAAGCGAGTCAAAGAGCAGGAAGCCCGGAAACGATTTATCGCGCGGCGCTCTTTGTCGCGCAAGATGCTTCTACGCTACTATTACTTTTTCACGCATCGAACAATCAATCGAACGTCGAAGTGCGATGCGCTTGAATCGGAAAGCGAAGGGATTTTATGTCCACCGAAACGCCGCTTGAACTAAAGAAGACGGTTAATCTACCGAAAACGAATTTCGCGCAGAAGGCTAACCTCGCGCAGATGGAACCCGCGCGTTTGAAGCGTTGGGCGGAACTCGATCTTTACAACATGATCCGCCGCGCCCGCGATGGACAGGAAAAGTTTATCCTGCACGATGGCCCGCCGTATGCTAATTCCGACATTCACATCGGCACGGCGCTCAATAAAATCCTCAAGGACTTCGTCGTTAAATCGCGGACGATGATGGGCTTCGATGCGCCGTATGTTCCCGGCTTCGATTGTCATGGACTTCCGATTGAGCTTTACGTGGACAAAAAGCTCGGCGCGAAGAAAGCCAACATGCCCGCCGTCAGCGTGCGCCGCGCCTGCCGCGAACATGCGGCGGAAGCTTTGAAACGTCAAACAAAAGATTTCCAAAGGCTCGGCGTGCTGGGCGCTTGGGATGATCCTTATATGACGATGTCGAACGGCTACGAAGCGGAAACGGCGCGCATGTTCGGGCGCTTCGTCGAGCGCGGCTACGCGTACAAGGGCGCGCGGCCTGTTTACTGGTGCATACACGATCAAACGGCGCTCGCCGAAGCCGAAGTCGAATACGCGGAGCACACAAGCCCGTCTGTCTATGTGAAATTTCCACTCGCTGATGATCCGGCGGCAATTGATCCGGCACTAGCGGGACGCAAAGTCTTTTTTCTCATCTGGACGACAACGCCATGGACGCTGCCCGCGAATTTGGGCATCGCCGTTAATCCTGTGTTTGAATACGCGGCGATTGAAAACAATGATGAGGTTTACATTGTCGCGTCTGAATTAGTTGAAGCGGTTGCGGCAAAGTGCGGCATAGGCGAGCGCGACGCGAACGATGAATTGATTGCGCCGACAATTCTCGCACGCTTTCAAGGCGCGCGGCTTGACCGCTTGCAGTGTCGTCACGCATGGCTTGATCGCCCGTCGCTCGTGATGCTCGGCGAGCACGTTACTTTGGGCGGTGAAGCGGACGCGGAAACCGAACTCGATGTAAAAGAAGCGCGCGATAAAAAGAGCACTGGCAAAGGCGCGGGCACGGGTTGCGTGCATACTGCGCCCGGGCACGGACACGACGACTTTGTTATCGGCCAGCGCTATGGCTTAGAAGTCTATTGCCCCGTGGACAACGCCGGACGCTTTCTCCCGGAAGTCGAACATTTCGCGGGCGAGCGCGTGTTCGACGCGAATCCGAAGATCGTCGAATTTTTGCGTGAACAGGGTTCGCTGCTTTTCACGGAGAACTACGCGCATCGTTACCCGCACTGCTGGCGCTGCCACAATCCCGTTATCTTTCGCGCGACGCCGCAGTGGTTCATCTCGCTGGACGCAGTGTCCGCCGCCGCTGCATCGAATGAAGTTGAAACGGATGAAGACGGACGTTATCGCAGCAACTATACGGAGAACGAACCGGACGCGACGCGCTCTTTGCGTGAGGGCGCGCTCGCAGAAATCGAGCGCGTGAAATGGATTCCGTCGTGGGGACGTGACCGTATGCGCAATATGCTGCACGGGCGTCCAGATTGGTGCATCTCGCGTCAACGCGTGTGGGGCGTGCCGATTCCTGTTTTCTACTGCGCCGACTGCAACGAAACGATTGCCGAGCCTGCATTGATACGTCGCGTTGCCGACATCTTCGAGCGTGAGACGGTAGACGTGTGGTACACGCGCGAAGCCAGCGAACTGTTGCCGGAGAATTTCAAGTGCCCGAAATGCGGAGGCACAGAGTTTACGAAAGAGACTGACATTCTAGACGTATGGTTCGATAGCGGCGTGTCTTCCATCGAAGTGTTGGAGAAGCGCGAAGGCTTGCGCTGGCCTGCCGATCTTTATCTCGAAGGCGGCGACCAATATCGCGGTTGGTTCAATTCGTCCTTGATGCTCGGACTCGCCGCGCATGACCGCGCGCCGTATCACACTGTTTTGACGCACGGCTGGACGGTTGACGGGCAGGGCAAAGCGATGCACAAATCTGCGGGCAACGCCGTGTCGCCCAACGAAGTAATCAAAGAAAGCGGCGCGGAGATTCTTCGCCTGTGGTGCGCTTCAACCGATTACCACGAAGACATGCGCCTCTCTGCCGAAATCCTGCAACGCATCGCCGACGCTTATCGCAAGATACGCAACACGGCACGCTTCGCCCTCGGCAATCTCGCTGGCTTCAATCCCGACACTGACTTCGGGGTGTGGGTTAAAAGAATTCCTTCAGACTATGTCCCAGAAAAGGAGATGCTAGAGGTAGATCGTTGGGCGCTTGCGGAACTTGATGCCGTGACGGAGCGTGTGCGCAAAGCTTACGAGACCTACGAGTTTCATCTGGCATATCAGGCACTCTATCATTTCTGCACGGTGACGCTTTCGGCACGCTATTTCGACATCATCAAGGATCGTCTCTACACAGCCGCCCCGCGCAACGTCGCACGTCGTTCGGCGCAGACTGCGCTTTACAAAATCGCTGATGCGCTTGCGCGTCTGCTTGCGCCGATTCTCGTATTCACCGCTGATGAGATTTGGGAGAACTTACCACAAGCGAGTAATAGCGAGGCGCGCTCTGCCTCAGTTCATCTTGAGGACTTCCCTGAAGTTCGCGCCGAGCGGAATATAGAGCTTCTTGCGAATTGGGAGAAATTATTTAGAATCCGCGATGAGGTTCTAGGTAAACTAGAGGAGGCGCGTGCCGCTAAGGTGATCGGTAGTTCTCTTGAGGCACGCGTAATTCTTCAATCGTATGGAGAAGATTATAAATTCTTACAACAGTATTTAGATCAACTGCGTTTCATATTTATTGTGTCGCAGGTAGAGTTAAAATACTTGGAAGGGATGGAAGATATTAGCCCCGGTTCTAGCATGACTGTACCTATTATTCAGAAGGCTGATGGGCAGAAGTGCGAGCGGTGCTGGAACTATTCCGTGCGCGTCGGCGAATCGGCGCGCTATCCGGCAGCGTGCGAACGCTGTGTTGAGGCGCTCGCGGAAATTGAGCGGGAGGGCACCACGTCGTGAACCGTGAACGCATGGGCTGGCGCGCGGCCTACCTTATTGCCGCGTTCGGCATCTACATGACGGATCAAATGAGCAAGGCGTGGGCTGTGCGCGCGTTGCGTTACGGCGAAGACCGCGACGTTATTCCCGGACTGCTTTCGTTTGTGTACGCGGAGAATCCCGGCATTGCGTTCGGGCAGTTGCAGAACGGTGGATTGTTCGGGCGCTGGTTCTTTGTCGTACTCGCAAGCCTCGCGGCCATCGCCGTGCTCGTTTATTTCTGGCGCACCACGCGCATGGATGACAGAGTGCTCGGCGCGTGCGCGTTATTGCTCGCAGGGATATTGGGCAATTTAACGGATCGCGCGCGGCTCGGCTACGTCGTCGATTTCATTCTCGCGTATTATCGTTCGTTTCACTGGCCTGTCTTTAACGTCGCCGACATGAGTATTTGCGCGGGCGCGTTGCTCTTGATCTGCGATCTGTTTTTGGAGGGAAGGGATCAAAAGAAGTCAGGAGTCAGAAGTCAGGAGTCAGAAGCCAAAACTTAACGCGCGGCTTTTCACTTTGCGCAATGTACAGCCTTTCACTTAACTATTCACTTTACAATGAAGGCAGCGGCTCATATTTCCGGCAACTACATTCTGACTTCTGACTTCTAAGATTTTATGTACCCAGAACTTTTCCGCATCGGCAATTTTCCGATCAACACTTACGGCGTGCTGCTGGCGACGGCTTTTCTCATGGCGCTGCTTGTCGCCGCGCGCCTTGCTGCGCGCGATGGATTGCCGCGCGAAAAGATTTACGATCTAGGGTTGTGGATGCTGCTCGCAGCAATCGTCGGCTCGAAACTTTTGCTGTTGTGGGTCGAGCCGGAATACCGCGCGAATCCTTTGCATCTTATCTCGCTCGATTTTTTGCGTTCGGGCGGCGTCTTTTACGGCGGCTTGATCGGCGCAGTCTTGACGGGCTATGTGCTCGTGCGGCGTTATGAATTGCCCTGGTGGAGAACGGCGGACGCATTTGCGCCGGGCATCGCGCTCGGTCAGGCCATCGGCAGGCAAGGTTGTTTCGCCGCCGGTTGCTGCTGGGGCAAGCCGACGCATTTGCCCTGGGGCGTGCGCTTCTCCGCGCTCGGCCATCAAATCACGGGCGTGCCGATTGACACAGACATTCATCCGACGCAGCTTTATGAATCCTTCGCCGCGCTCCTCATCTTTTTCTTTCTGCTCTGGATGCACAAACGAAAACGCTTCAACGGGCAGGTCATACTTTTCTACGCAGTGCTTTACAGCATCACGCGGTTCAGCATCGAATTCTTGCGCGACGATCCGCGCGGCGACATCGCCGGACTAACTACGCTCACGCATCTTTCCACTTCGCAACTCATCAGTTTAATTATCGGTATCGGCGCGCTCATCATGCTTCTCTTGCGCCGTCGCCATAGCGCATCTTTAGCGCAGCACGAAGAAGACGAATCATTGCGTTCCGCCACAAGCCACGCGCGCGTGTGAGAAACAATTTCATGCTGCACGGCGCGACGAAAAATGACCTGACCAAAGACACTGCGATGAACGCTGATGCGACGGGAAATGCTGCCGAGACGCTCACGCTTCACGTTCCCGAAACGGAATCCGGTGCGCGTCTCGATTCCTATCTCGCCGCGCACGTTAAGGACTTCAGCCGCGCGCGCATCAAGCGACTGATCGAAGACGGCGACGTATTGATCGCAGGCCGCTCTGACGTGAAGCCTTCGTATAAACTTCGCGCGCACGATGAAATCGAAGTCGAACTCAATGCTCCGATTGTCAGCAACTTTGCGCCCGAAGATATTCCCGTCGAAATCGTTTATGAAGACGACTTTCTCGCAGTGGTCAACAAGCCCGCCGGACTCGTCGTGCATCCGGGCGCGGGGCAGGCATCGGGCACGCTCGCCAACGCGCTTGCCTATCGCTTTCAGAATCTGCCCGTGCGCGGCGCGAGTCTCATTCAACAATCGCGTCCGGGCATTGTGCATCGCCTCGACAAAGACACGTCCGGCTTGATCGTCGTCGCGCGCAATGTTGCGGCGCATGAAAACTTGAGCGATCAATTTCGCAACCGCGAAGTTTTCAAAAACTATGTCGCGCTCGTGCATGGGCGCGTCGCACAGGACGCGGGCCGCATAGATCAACCTATTGCGCGCGATCCTTCGCGGCGCACGCGCATGGCTGTGGTGCGTGGCGGACGCCCGGCGCTCACTTTGTATCGTGTGCGCCAACGATTTGAGCGCTTCACGCTGCTCGATGTCGAAATCAAAACGGGACGCACGCACCAGATCAGAGTTCATATGGAGTGGCTGAAGCATCCTGTGGTGAGCGATAAAATTTACGGCGGCGGGCGCGACCGCAATCTGTCGGATGTGCCGCAGTTGCGCGCGCGGCTGGCGGCGCTCGACAGGCAATTTCTTCATGCCGAAAAACTTGGCTTTCGCCATCCGCAGAGCGGCGAGAAGTTGAATTTCACAGCCGACTTGCCCGCCGCGCTCGCAGAGTTTCTCGAATATCTCGCATAAAGCATCGCCGCTGCTGCGCCGTGCACGCAAGCATCCGGGCTGTGGCTCGGCAGGACAAGGGCAACGAGCCTTCGCTCACGTCGCATCAAACCGTTTGCGTTTCACGACTATCGGCATCCTTCGCACGGATTCAATTCAATCGTAACTTTTATGAGAACTCCGATTTATTTATCACTTTTACTGCTTGCGCTTTTTGTCTGCGCATCGGTTTCAAACAACGCTCCGGCGCGGGCGCAGCAGCAACAGCAAAAAAAGGCCGCGCCGTCACCGACGCCCGCTCCACAGGAGCAGGACAACGGCATCGGCCCGATTATCACGCGCCGCGTGCGTTTGCCGATCACCGTGCTCGATAAAAAAGGCCAACTCGTGTCGGGATTGAAGGCTTCCGATTTTCAGATTTTCGAGGACAAGCAGCCGCAGCAAATTGAATCCTTCGCCGACGAGCGCGAGAGTTTGCCGCTTTACATCGGCATACTGATGGACACGTCGCCCTCTGTCGCGGGAAAACTCAAGTTCGAGCAGGAGGCGGCGAAGAATTTTATTTACACTGTGACGCGCCCGCGCAAAGACCGTGCGGCCTTCGTTACCTTCGACGATGAAATCAAGCTGCGACAAGATTTCACAGACAAGTCAGATTCACTTGCGCGCGCCGTTGATGGAGTAAAAAAGCTCGGCGCTAAAACTTTGTTCTATGACGCGATCTGGCAATTCTGTGATGAAAAAATGCGCAGTATGCCGGGTCGTCGCGTGCTGGTCGTTATCACGGACGGCGACGATAGCAACTATAGCCGTGCCACCATGCGCGACGCGATAGACATTGCGCAGCGCACCGAGACGACGATTTTCGCAATCTCTACCAAAGCCGGATTTCTCGCCACAGTGCCGGGCGTGGAAGCCGGACAGGTCAACAGCGCGATTGACCGCGACCTCGAAAAGCTATGCGAGGAAACGGGCGGCGCAGCTTTTTTCAACGGCGATATGCTGGCGCTTGAACGCTCCTTTAATAAAGTACAAAAGGAATTGCGCACGCAGTATATCGTCACCTACAAACCGACGAACGAGCGCTACGACGGGCAGTTTCGCCGCATCGACGTGAAGCTAGCGAACGGCGGCAATAATCTTAAACTGCGAACAAGGCGAGGCTACACGGCGCTGGCAAACGAAACGTCTGCGCCCGCGCCTTCCAGACGATAAAGATTTTCAGAGTAGTGGTAGTAACACAAATGCTTTTTCAAAAATCATCGGGACGCTTTCTCGCGCTTCTTCTGCTCACAGTTTTTTTGGCGGGCGCTGCCTTTGTGCGCTCCGTGACGATCAGCGCGCAGGGCGAAAGTGCCGCGCCGAACACGAATCGCCCGCGCCGCACAAGCAACGGGCAGACACCGCCTTCACAGCAGCAACAGCAGCAACAACAGCAAACACCCGCGATGCCGCAAGCGTCGCCGACGCCGCCCGCAAGTGCTTCGCCGCAAGCGACGCCGAAGGAAGAAGAGGTGATGCAGGATGACGGCGAAGTGGTGCGCGTCGAATCGAATTTAACGAACGTGCTGTTTACCGCGACGGACAAACAGCGGCGCTTTTTCACGACGCTCAAGCAGAGCGACATACGCGTGCTCGAAGACGGACAGCCCCAACAGATTTTCACTTTTCAGCAGCAAGTCGATCTGCCGCTCTCGCTCGCTATTTTGATTGACACCAGCAATTCGCAAATCAATACGCTGCCCGATGAAAAAGAGGCCGCGCGCGATTTTGTCGATCAGGTCGTGCGCCCTGCAAAGGACGAAGCCGCAGTCGTTTCATTCACAGGCGAAGCGACGCTCGAACAAGGCTTGTCCGGCAACGTCGCGCGCGTGCGCCGCGCCATAGATAAAATCGAATATGTGAATCCTTCGGGCTACACGAAGAACGGGCCGCCTTCGTCTTCATCGAGGATTCCCGGCAGGCCGCCTGTTTACGGAACGCCGCCGCTCTCCGGCGGAAATCAATCGCTCGCAGGCTCGACAGCGATCTGGGACGCGCTCTGGATCACCTCCGACGAAGTGCTCGCCGAAGCGCCGGAGCGCACGCGCCGCGCCATTATTCTCGTCACGGACGGCGTCAACACCAGCGGCCAGAAAAAGCTGCGCGAAGCCGTTGACCGCGCGATTAAAGCGGACGCGATTATCTACGCTGTCGGCATCGGCGACAGTTATCAATTCACGGGAGTTGACGAAGGCGCGTTGCGCAAAGTTACGGAGCTAACGGGAGGGCGCGCTTATTTTCCGCGCAGCCGATCGGAATTGCGCGCGGCCTTTGCGCAGATTCAGCGCGATCTGCGTGAGCAATATCTGGTCGCGTATTCGCCGACGAACAAAACGCGCGACGGTTCGTATCGCCAGATTAAAATTGAAATCGCCGAGCCTGAATTGCGCAAACAAAACTTGCGGCTGACATACCGCGAAGGCTACTTTGCGAAGTCTGTGGATTCGATCTCACCGAAACCGCAGAAGACGAAGCGTCGCCGCTCGTAAACCCGAAAGACGGCAAACGGTTTTCATCGCACAGAGTTCATCGCCGTGCTTTCATCATAGTCGCTTTCAATCTCCACAAATAAACGCGAAGCTGGCAATTAATTCCTGCCATGCTTCGCGTTTTAAGTTTCGCGCAATAGGCTCTTTTTTTGCCCTGTCTGCTATAATTTGTTTTATCGACTCGCCGCGTTCCGCAGCCTTTACAGAATTGATCCCGAAAGCAATTGCGGCCTGTTACAAAATGAGCATGACACCACATCCCACACCACGCTCCACCATCTTGCTTGTCAACGACAACACGGAAGTCCGCGAGATGATCGCCGCAATGCTCCAGCACGAAGGCTACAAGGTAGTCTCCGCGCCCGACGGATCGAGCGCACTCGAACTCGCGCATTCGGTTGACCCGGACATTGTCATTAGCGATGTCGTTATGCCGGAGATGGACGGCCTTGAATTTTGCCGCCGCCTCAAACAAGATGCGCGCACGGTGAATCTTCCAGTGCTGCTTGCGAGCGGCGTGCTGATTGCTGCCGAAGACAGCTTGCACGGGCTTCTGGCGGGCGCAGACGATTACCTCGAAATGCCTTTTCGCCGTCAGGAATTACTCGTTAAAGTCGCGCGCCTGATCGAGCGCCATCGCGTCGAGCGGCGTTATCGCGGAATCGTCGAAGAAGCGGCGGACATCATCGGCACAAGCGATTTGCAGGGCATCGTAACCGGCATCAATGAAGCGGGCGCGCGCTTTTACGGCTCTCCGGCGGCAGAATTAATCGGGCAGCACGTCAGCGTTTTGATCGGCGCGGAAGCGGCGACCGACATTGCGAAAAGGCAAAAGCACGAGTCGGACGAGCCTTTGCGATCCGTTTATCGCTTGCGTGATGCGCGCGGCTCGCTGCGCTGCCTTGAAAACGTGGTGACGATTGTGCGCGACGCCGCAGGCCGCGCGACGGGCACGCGCGCCGTGGTGCGTGACATTACCGAACGCGTCGCCGCCGAAGAAGCTTTGCAGGAAAGCGAGCGACGCCTCTCGACGCTGTTGAGCAATCTGCCGGGCATGGCTTATCGCTGCCGTAATGATCAAGAGTGGACGATGGAGTTCGTCAGCGGCGGTTGTTACGATTTGACCGGCTACACGTCCGCAGAGTTAACCGAAAATCGGAAAATTTCATATGGTGGTTTGATTCACGCGGACGACGCCGAGCGCGTATGGGACGCTGTGCAGATCGCTGTGCGGGAAGACAGGCCGTTTCAATTTAATTACCGGATCATCACCGCGTCGGGCAAAGAGAAATGCGTCTGGGAACAGGGACGCAGCGTGTCCTTCGGCGAAGAAATCAAGCTCGAAGGTTTCGTCACGGACATCACAGAGCGCCGTCAGGCCGAGAAAACTTTGCGCGCGAGTGAAGAGCACTATCGGATGCTGTTTGAAAGCAACCCGCATCCGATGTGGATTTACGATCCTGTGACGCTACGCTTTCTTTCCGTCAATGACGCCGCCGTGCATCACTACGGTTACTCGCGCGCAGAGTTTCTCTCCATGACGATTAAGGACATACGCCCGCCAAACGATATTCCACGCCTTCTCACTAAAGTAGAAGAGGTCGCCACCGGATTAACGTATTCGGGTCAGTTCCGGCATCGCAAAAGAGACGGAACGATTATTGACGTTGAAATAACTTCGCATCAAGCGGCGTTTGCCAACAAGCATGATCGTCTCGTGATGGCAAGCGACATTACAACGCGCATCCGAGCCGAGCGGGAACTGCGCTCGTCTGAAGAACGCTTCTTCAAAGCTTTTAATGCCAGCCCCGATCCGATGACGATTAACCGTTACGAGGGCGGGCGACAATACCTACAGGTGAACAATAGCTTCCTGCGCATCACAGGCTACGACCGCGCGGAAGTGATCGGCCACACGCCGCTCGATTTGAACATCTGGGCTGACGAGACGATTGCTCCGAAGCTTCTTAACAGGCTGGCCGAAGACGGAAGAATCTATAAAGAAGAGGTCACGTTTCGTTCCAAATCCGGCGAAGTGCGCACGGGTCTTTTCTCTGCGGAAGTCATTGAAGTCGGCGGCGAGCGCTGCCTTCTGACAATCACCAACGACATTACAGAGCGCGTCGAAGCGGAACAGAGGCTGCTCGCTTCCGTGCAGCAAATGGAAACGCTGACGGCGCTTGCAACCGCCGTCAACGACAGCCCGGAGATGAACGAGTTGCTTGTCGGCCTCGCCGATTCCATCGCCGCCTCGACGGATTACCGCACTTGCGTGCTGGGACTTTTCACAGACGATCCGCCGCACAATCTGCGCGTGTTGTCCCACTCCTCCAACGTGCCGCCCGATGAAATCAAACGAATCGCCTCCGGCTCATATCCGCGCCCAGAGATGCGCAGGCTAATCGAAGAAGGAGTCAGAATCGAAGTCGGCGAATTAGGCTTTGCGGCATATTATCCGCCGGATCGTTATCATCTGCTTGACCGCTTTATTCCAGAGCGTTGCAAAACTCATCTTGAAAAGCCGCCGCACTCTGAAGCAGATGGCTGGCACGAAGATGATGAATTATTCGTGCCGCTCGTTTCACGCGAAGGCGACTACATCGGCCTTATCTCGCTTGACGATCCGCGTTCGGGACGCGCGCCCGATCACGGCAGCGTGCTGCCCGTCGTCGCGCTAGCAAGACAACTTGTCCAACTTCTCGCGCAACAGGAAGCCGCCGAAGCCCTTGCGCAGCAGGCCAAGCGCGAGGCGCTCATCAATCGCCTAAGTCTCGCCATTCGCGCCTCGCTTAGTTTGCCGGAAGTTTTGCGCACGGCGACGCACGAACTCGGCGCGGCGCTACAGGCTTCCCGCGTATATCTGCGTCTTTACGATCCGGCGCGCTCCGTTTTGCCCGTCGAGCATGAATACGTCGCGCCGGGCGCTGCCAGCATCGGGCATGTCGATGGCAGCTATGACGATCCAATCGGACAGCATTTGCTGCGCTCGATGCAACCCATCGTCATCGACGACGCGATGAATTACGCGGAAGGCGCAAAGGAATTCATCGCGCATCTTCAAGCGCACGCTGCCGCAACAAGTTTGCGTTCAAGCATCTATTACCCTGTGGTCGTCGATAACCGCTATCGCGCCACGCTCTGCATTCATCAAACGGATCGAGCGCGGCACTGGCTCGAAGATGAGATTGCGCTTGTCGAAGCCGTCGCCGCGCAACTCGCGACCGGCGTGGCGCAGGCGGAGTTATACGAAATAACCAGACGCGCGCGGAAGGAATGGGAAACGACTTTCAATGCGATGTCCGACGGCATTTATATTTTCGACAATGCGGGAAAGTTGGCGCGCGTCAATCGCGCGGGCGCGGCCTTTGAAGACAGTTGGCCGCATCTGCTTTTGGGACGCCACTGCTGCGACATACTGCGCTCCGGCAGCGACGACGAGCAAACGTGTATTGTCGAAAGAGCGTTTGCCGAGAACCGCAGCGTCACAGTCGAAGTCACACCGGAACGCATCAATCGCCCGCTGCTGGTGACGGTTGAACCCATCATCGGCGATGAAAGCAAAACAGTCGGCGTCGTCTGCACGGCGCGCGATTTGTCGGAGCTGCGCAAAGCCGAAGCAGTCGCACGCGAACGTCAAACGCTGCTCACGAATATTCTGGAAAGCGCGCGCGAATCAATCTTCGCGCTCGACACGCGCGGCTATTATCAATGGTGCAATGAAGCCACCGCCAGAATGAGCGGCTACAAGTTGGAAGAACTCGTCGGGCAGCACTATTTGGATATTGTGTTGCCCGCCGACCGCGAACGCATCAAGGAAGTATTCGAGAGCGCCTTGCGCGGCGTGCCGCAAACCGAAGAAATTCGTTACACCGGGCGCGACGGCAATTTGTATTACTCGCTTGTCGATAAAGCGCCGCTCATTGTCGATGGCCGGACAACGGGCGTGCTCGGCATCGCGCGCGACATCACGGAACAGAAACAGGAACGCGAGCGAGCCGCGCAAGCCGACAAACTACGCGCCATGGGACAACTCGCATCCGGCGTCGCGCATGATTTCAACAATGCGCTCGCCGCTATTCTCGGACGCGTCCAACTCGTGCGCCGCAATGTTCAGGATGAAGCGCTCGCGCACAATCTAAATATTATTCAAACCGCTGCCGAAGACGCCGCCGCCACGGTGCGCCGCATTCAAACCTTCGCGCGCCAATCGCCGACAGAAGAGTTCGAGTTGCTCGCAGTTGATTCTCTGTTGCGCGACGCAACCGAAATTACGCGCACTCACTGGGAAAACGAAGCGCGAGCGTGCGGGCTTCAATATGAGGTCACGCTCGATCTTCAACCGGAAATGTATACTCTCGGCACTGCTTCCGAACTGCGCGAGGTGTTCGTCAATCTGATTGTCAACGCGGTGGATGCAATGCCGCACGGTGGACGCCTTTCCATCAGTGGCGCGAAGAGCGGGGAACATTTGCGACTGCTTTTCAAAGACACCGGCACGGGCATGACGGAAGACGTGCGCGCGCGAATCTTCGAGCCTTTCTACACAACGAAGGGCGTCCTCGGCACAGGACTCGGCCTCGCCGTCAGCTACGGCATCATTGAGCGCCACCACGGACGCATCAGCGCCGAATCCGAACTTGGAGTCGGAACAACCTTTGAACTTGTGCTGCCGTTTGTCGTGCCTACCCCGCAGGCGGCAAAGAAGGACGAAGCAATTACTCAGAAAAGCGCATCGCTTTCTGTGCTTGTTATCGACGATGAAACTTTTGTGCGCGAGACGCTCGGCGAAATGCTGGAGGTCTTATCGCACAAAGTGGTGAGGGCCGAAAGCGGACATGAAGCGCTCCGGATACTCGCCGCGCAAAGCTTTGACCTGATCTTCACAGACCTCTCGATGCCGGAAATGGACGGCTGGGAAGTAGCGCGCGAAATCCGCCGCCGCCGCTTGGAAACACCCATCGTGCTCGTGACAGGCTACGGCAAAGGCACTACGCCGCCCGCCGGTGAAGAGAATCTAATCAACGGTGTAATCGGCAAACCATTCGACTTCACACAAGTCGAACAAACAATTGCGAAAGTAACAAGGCGAACTCAAGTAGGGGAATAGGAAGGGCGGAAGGCGGAAGTATGGTAGAGAAGATTAACCGGCCAATATGAGTTTCCAATTTATCTGTGCCACAAGATTTTTAACTGACGATTTTTTTGCGTTTGAAACAAAAACTTTTCTCGTCTAAAAATAAAACACCACGGTTATGGCGCAAAAAACCACCTCGATAACATTCGGCGAACAGCTCAAAAAGCTCGAAATCGGCGGGTTTATCCTAACCGAAACTTTTCATGCGCCGCATCTTGTGCTGTCGCGCCACGACCACGAATGCGCCAATATAAACTTAACTTTGAAAGGCTCTTTTAGAGAAGTTTTCGGCAATAGCCCCGAAGAGCCGAGGCCTTCGAGTTTACTGGTCAAACCTGCCGGAGAATCTCACGCCAATCATTACGGCGACGCCGGAGCGCGCTGTTTGGTCATTGAAGTAAAGCCATACTATTTAGAGACTGTTAATCGCTACTCAAAACTTTTCGAGACTCCGGCTCATATCCAAGGCGGATTATTGCCTGCCTTCGTCGGAAGAATTTACAAGGAATTTCAAACCAGACAAAGCGCGTCCGAGTTAATGATCGAAGGATTGATACTTGAAATGCTCGCGGAAACTTCGCGCCGCAACATCAAAGCTTCTTCGTCAGTACCACCTCGCCGGATTTGTGAAGCGAGAGATTTTATCCACGATAATTTTGCGCAAGGCATTAATTTGTCAAACGTTGCGGCGACCATCGGAGTAAACCCGACGTATCTGGCTCGGATGTTCCGCAAGCATTACGGATGTTCGGTTGGCGAGTATGTCCGACGATTGCAATTGGAATTCGCCGCGCAGAAATTGATTGAATCCGAATACTCATTAGCAGAGATAGCGGCAGCCGCCGGTTTCTACGACCAAAGCCACTTTACAAACGCTTTCAAACTTCACACCAAACTGACTCCTACCGAATTTCGCGCTGTTATGCGAAACGGAAAGGCTCGTCCAAAAGGGTCTTAAGCTTCCAAGACTTCTTCAATCAAAATTGGTATTTATTTTAAGCAGGGGATTTGAATATGTGTATCAGTGATGAATGTAAAAATGGAGAGATTATGCCCGAAGGCATCGAGCGGCGAACTTTTCTGACGAGCGCAACGGCTGCCGTCGTCGGTCTTGCGCTTGCCGCTGACGCAGCCGGACAGCAAGCAACCCGACCGCCGTCAAATGCTTTGACTGATCCGAATGTCGTTCAGGAAATAATTTCTTTCAAGAGCGGCGAATTCACCATTCAGGGCTACAGGGCGCGACCGAAGGCGGCGGGTAAATACCACGCGGTGCTTGTGCTTCACGGAGATTTCGGAGTGCCGGAAGACCACCGCTTTACTGCCGCGCAGTTAGCGCAAAATGGCTTTGTCAGTCTTGCCGTCAAGCGATTCTCGCGTTACCCGGATTTGACGCAGGCTGATCTTATTAAATCGGACAAAACAGACAAACATTATCTCAGCAGAGCGTTTAACGAAGAAGAACTGCAAGACGCTCAGGCAGCCATCAACCATCTCAAATCACAGCGATTCGTCAAACGCGGGCGTCTCGGCGTTGTCGGTTTCTGTGGCGGCGGTGTCCAAGGGCTGTGGCTTTCAACTAAATCGAAGGACGTTAAAACAGTAGTCGCCTTTTATGCGCCACCAATAGCTCCTGAACGGTTTCAACTCAAAATTGACCCTAAGCCAAATCTTATAGACATGGTAAAGCAGATGAAAGTGCCGATACAGGGACACTATGGTGCTGATGATCCCTTTATCCCGTTAGATGATGTAAAGAAATTCGAGCACGCCTTGAGATTGCAGCATACTCCGGTAGAGATGTTCACTTATGAAGGAGCAGGCCACGCTTTTCTGATTACACGCGCAGCAACTTATACAAACCGGCTGCGGCTACACTAGCTAAAAACCGAATGCTTGAGTTCTTAAAGAAAAATCTCAAATAGAATGGCTCACTAATAATTTTTCGATTACATCTGTGTCAGCAAAGGAAAAGCCAAGCAAATAAAATGGGTTCGACATCTTCATGTATGCGATAGTCTTAAAGCCATGAGAAAATTTCTTGCGCCGCTGTTGATTCTTATCCTATCGGCGATGCTTGTCGCGCAAGCTAATCCATCCGCCCAATCTCAGCCGCTCGTCTTCACTCATGTAACGGTGATTGACATGACGGGTGCGTCAGCCAAATCAAATATGATAGTGGTGATTGATGGCGGGCGTATTTCTGCGCTTGGCAAGTCTGGAAAGGTTCGCATCCCGAAAGGCGCACAGGTAATCAACGCTGCTGGCAAGTTTATGATTCCCGGCTTGTGGGATATGCACATTCATTCTGGAAGCTATCAAGATGGTCGGAAAAACCTCCCGGTATTTGTCGCCAATGGCATCACCGGCGTGCGAGATATGGCATCACCTCTCGAAGATGTTCTGCGACTCCGAAGGGAAACCGCTGCCGGAGACATCATCGGCCCGCGTATGATAATTGCAGGCCCTATCTTACAAGGGCCGCTTCCCTTTCAAATGCCGTTGTTGCGCTCCGTGAGCAGCGAGAGTGAAGTAAAAGAAACCATAAGCTATCTGAAAAAGCGCGGAGTTGATTTCATCAATTAGCCGGTGCCGATTTACCATTGAGTAATCGCGTTTCGCATCTGCATGAAGAACTATCGTTGCTTGTGCAAGCAGGTTTGACGCCGATGGAAGCATTGGAAACTGCGACACGCAATCCGGCGCAGTTCATGGGTAAGTTGGACACACTTGGCACAATAGAGAAAGGGAAGATTGCCGACTTGTTGTTGCTTAATGCCAACCCGTTAGAGGACATCAGCAATACTCAAAAGATAAGTGCCGTATTAATTAGCGGAAGACTTATATCAAATTCAGAAATACGGAGAATACTATAGTGGCTGGCAAATGAGTGTGGCTTATGTGTAGGGGCGACCCTTGTGGTTGCCCGCCGCTTGAATGTCATTCAATCTAACGGGCAGGGACAAGCCGCTGCCCCTACGATTTATTTGATAGGTCGCGCGCAATTGCAAATGGCTATAACGAGCGCTGAAGCTACCAGAGATGGAACAAACAAAACGGTTTCCACAGCACTTTCGCCCTTCGCCTTCCTACTTGAGTTCGGTGTTGCTTTTATTTTTCTCCGCGCTCTTTTTCGACGCTCGTTTCCAGATCAACGACTAATTTACGCACGCCTGGCTGGTCTAAAGATTCGAGTAGCCGTAGCGATTCGTCTAGGATGCGTCGCTGGTATTCAGGCCGCGACGGATGCCCGGCCACCTGCCCGAAGTCGCCTTTGTAATATACGGCGCGCGGCGCTCGCACAATATCGGCGACAGAGCGCGCGACGGCCAGCATCATCGTCGGAATGCCTGCGTCTTCGAGCGCGCGTGCGATGAGCGCCGTCGTTTGATGGCACAAACGCGAGGCCGGAACAAGCAGCGCGGCGTTGACTTCATAGCGCTTCACGCGCGCGACGAGTTCCGGTAACATTTTATCCGTCATCTGCGCCGCATCGGGCATGAATCCGCAAAAGCTCCAGAACACGGGATTCAATTTGCCGATGATGCCGTTGCCCGCAAACTCGAAAAGACGATCAACGGGAAATTGCGCGTTCCTGTCCTGCAAAACGAATTGCGGATCGAACCCGCGCGCCGCATAACGCAAATCTTCTGCTTCGACTTCAACGGGTATCTCACGAAAACTAGCGTCGCCGCCCGCCGCGCTCGTATCGAAAGCCTGCGTGCCGTCAATGTACGCGCCCGCCGAACCGATCAACGCGAGGTTAAGCATCGGCAATGCGCGCCCCAACGGGCGAAACGGCGCGCGCTTGTTTTCGACGAACGGGTAATCGTTTCCCACATCATCAACAGACGCTCCGACACCGCTCTTTTCCTGCCAGCGACTGTAACGCCCGCGCCAATCATCAAGTTTCTCTATTGTCTCCATCAAACATTTTCCCCGTCTCTTTTTTTGAATTTATCTTCACTTCGCCACATCAAAACAAACGCGGCGAACGCGGCGAGTAAAGCGATGCCGAGCGCCATCACAGAGTACACATGCCACTGCCCGAATGCGATGCGCAGCGGATCATTCGCCGCCACAGCATCAACCGGAACTTTCATCAACACGCGCAATTGCTCGAGCCGCGCACGGATAATCCACTGCCCTGCTCCCGTCGCCAATGCAACAATCACAAGCGCGATCATCTCTGCCCGCAACGCCGCTTTTCTTTTGGCCTGAAACAGAGTGGCACTTAAAAGCAGCAGCACGCCGATCACAAAGCCGCTGATGTTCACTATCACAAGAGTGCGCGAAACAATTGCGCCCGCCAATTCGCGCGACGCGGCGAGCACGGCAAACGCGCTCGGCGCAACCGCCGCGCTGAAGAACAACGCCGCTCCCAACCACATCGCGATCAGCAGCAATCGCACCGCATGAATCGCCGTCGCAATCGCGCTTCGTTTGGCAATCGCACTTTGCTCGGCAATCGCACCATCGCTAAGATTAGCTTTTTGTGCGTCACCCTGCGTCAAGATTTTTCCCGTTGCACTCATACTTCAATAACGCGGCACGCTCCGGTCAACTTCCGAAGACCAGCGATCAATGCCGCCCGCCAGATTACGCAAATTCTTGAATCCTTCGCGCGCCAATATCATGCAAACATGCGCGCTACGCATCCCGTGATGACACAGAAAAATAATTTCTTCGTTCGGATCGAGCGTCTTCGCCCATTCATTGAAACGACTGAGCGGCAACAACCGCGCCGCTTCGATTCGCGCCAGATCAAACTCTTCCAATTCGCGCACGTCAATCAAATTCACGGCCTCGCCCCGTTCGATGAGCGCAGCTAATTCCATCGGCGAAATGTCTTCGTAATCCATCTTGTTCCCCGCAAAATTCACGCGCGATGATTGCCCGTCCCGCTTTGCAGCCGCGACGCGATGATTTTCGCCGCCGTCGCGCCCGCGCCCACCGCGCCGCTGATCGTCGGCGCAAGCGGGTTAGCAACGTCGCCAATCGCAAACACATTCTCGATGCTCGTCTCCGCCTCATTCGTCACTTGCGCGTATCCATTTTCATTCATTTCTATCTGCCCGCGAAATAGCTCCGTGTTCGGTTCGACTCCGATGCGTATGAGCACCGCGCGCACGGCCATCTCGAAAGACTTGATCGCGCCCGCGCGCAAAATTTCAACCGCCTCGACTTCCGCTTCGCCGATAATGCGTTGCAGCGTCGCCTCCTTGAAAATAGTGATGCGATGTTCGGCGCTCAGTCGCTCGACGAATTCCACGCGCGCGCGAAGTTTTTTGCCGCGATGCACGAGCGTCACCGTCGGGCAAACTTCCGCCAGCAACAAAGCGTTTTCCGCCGCCGCATCGCCGCCGCCGACAACGCACGCATCGCGCCCCGCCATCAATTCTCGCTCGCCCGTCGCCGATTCAAACACGCCGCGCCCAAGCAATTCTTTTTCACCCGGAACATTCAATCTACGGCGGCGCACGCCCGTCGCAATTATCAAACTGATTGATTGCAGTTTCTCACCGCTACGCAAACTAATTTGCTTTGCCCGCGCATCTACGCTTTCAATTTCGACATCCGTCCACAAATCAAAATCGCGCTCTTCTATTTGCACTGCGAACGCATCGCGCAACTCGCGCCCGTTCTCCGCACTCGCGCCCAGATGATTCCCGATGCGGTTATAGACCCACAACAGTTGCCCGCCGATCTCCGGCTTCGCTTCCAGCACAAGCGTGTCCAGCCCGAGTTCATCGCACCACAATGCGGCAGACAAACCGGCAGGCCCCGCGCCGATGATAATCACATCGTAAATCAAAATAGTGGTCAGCAGTCAGTGAACAGTGGTCAGTTTTCAGTCAACGATTATTGATTACTATTGATTGCTTCGTATTAACATCAGGAAGTAGGTTTTCATTGATAGCGTCTTGCTGAACACTGCCCACTGACCACTGTTCACTTCCTTCTGTATCGCGCCGCGAAAGTGTCGAGGGCATCGCTCGCCATGTCGCGCGCGAATTGTTCGCGCAGCACCGCGCCGTAAACGCGTATGTCGCGCCCGAGCATACGCAGTCGCCTGCCCGCCGCTTCGTTTTTGATGTTGGCATTCGCATCGAAATCTTCGTCGCCGTGGACGGCCACGCCATACGGCAGACTCCACCCGTAACACTGCCGAACGACGGTGCGCATTTGATCCATTGCGGTCAAGCCTTTTTCGTGCGACGCGCATAGATAACCGAAAACCTTTCCGGCAAACTCCGTCCAGTGATAATCGAGAAAGTTTTTCATCGCGCCCGACATCGAGCCATGATAATCGGGCGTCGCAAACACGAACGCATCAGCCCACTCGACTGCTTTTCCGGCTTCCGCGACGCTTTCATGTTGCATTGTCGGCTGCGGGCGATACATCGGCAAATCGAGTTCGCGCAAATCGAGCAAGCGCGTCTCTGCCTCGCCATCTTCTGCGCGCGCGGCCTCCAGCACGATGCTTAAAGCGCGCCGCGACGTTGAGCCTTCGCGCATACTTCCCGATACGCCCAGCACCTTAATCGCCACTCTTTAATTTGCTCCTCGAATCAGCAGATGCAATTGCCCGCCAACTTATTTTATCTTCACGATTATCAGCGCCAGAGTGTAACGCATTTTCCGGCGCGACGCGAAATTTCCATTCGTCAAAAACCTTCGCGGCACGCTACAATGCTCGCACAATTTTACTGAACCGAAAACAGAATCGTGAGGGCAAATCCATGAGCCAGAATAGCAATCAATCAATGAGCGAGATTACGCCAACCGAACTCAAACAGCGCCTTGACGCGGGCGACAACGTGCAGATCATAGACGTGCGCGAGCAAAACGAATACGACATCGCGCGCCTGCCAAACTCAAAGCTGATCCCGCTCGGCCAAATCGTCAACCGCGTGGAAGAAATAGATTCGACGCGCGAGACAGTCGTTCACTGCAAAGGCGGCGGGCGAAGCGCGCGCGCCATCGAAGCGCTGCAACGCGCAGGCTTCACAGGCAAGCTGACCAACTTAAAAGGCGGCATCGGCGCATGGTCAAACGAAGTCGATCCGAGCGTGCCTAAGTATTGACGAACGGTTTTCAGTTTCCGGTTTTCAGCATCGAGCCATCTTCGCAGGCCGCGCCGGAAAGACGCGCTCGCTTTTCCCACTTTCGCAACACGCGTGCGGCGCGTTAGAATACACTTCAGGAGGATTTTCCGAATATGTCACTCGTGCTATACATCAAGCCCGGCTGTCCTTATTGCCAGCAGGCGCGCGATTACTACAATTCCCATGAAATTCCCTTCACCGAATACGACGCGCAGAACGATTTAGAGCGGCGCGCCGAAATGTTCGCTTACGCGGACGGTGACCCGACCGTGCCGTGCATTGTGCAGGACGGCAAATACGCAGGCTCCGGTTGGGGTACGCCGCCGCGTGGGTGAACTGTCCACGACTAACACAGGCCGTGCGCCTGTTACAAATTTCGTATCGTTGAAAATTTATTCGACGCGCGTTCAGTGAGAAACGGTATATTGATGTCGTTTCAATAAAGCGCGCGACTCTCCTTTTCTTTCGCTAACAACAGGAAACGCCCATGAAAAAAGCGGTTCTCTTTTTTATCCTTCAATTCCTACTATTTTCCATCATGCTTTCAAACACTGATAACACAGCATCTATCGCCGCCGCGCAGACAAATCCGGCGACGACGACAACAGCAGCGCCGAAGCCGCCCGTTGCCAAAAAAGTTCCGAAGACAATCAGCACGCACGGCGATTCGCGCGTTGACGATTATTTTTGGCTACGCGAAAAATCGAACGCCGAAGTCATCTCATATCTCGAAGCCGAAAATGCTTACACGGATGCGTTGACGAAACCGACGGAAGCGCTTCAAGCCAGCCTCTACAAAGAAATGGTTGCGCGTATCAAGGAAACTGACCGAACGGTTCCGTACCATCTCGGCAACTACTTTTACTACTCGCGCACCGAACAGGGCAAGCAATATCCTATCTATTGCCGCAAGCGCGCCTCATCGCCGGATGCGAAAGAAGAAGTCACGCTCGATTTGAACGAATTAGCGAAAGGCCACAAATTTCTCGGACTCGGCGCGTATGCCGTGAGCGACGACGGAAACCTTTTGGCCTACACAACCGACACGACGGGCTATCGTCAATACACGCTTCAAGTGAAGGATTTGCGCACCGGAAAGCTTCTTCCTGAAAAAGTGGAGCGCGTCGATGCCGTAATGTGGGCGCAGGACAGTCGCACCGTTTTCTATGTCACGGAAGACCCCGTCACCAAACGCTCCGACAAATTCTTTCGCCACATACTCGGCGCAGACAAACACGATCTCGTCTACGAAGAAAAAGATGAACTGTATGACTTAAGCGCCGAACGCTCGCGCGATAAGCAATTCATCTTCGTTACCTCCGCCAGCAAAACGACATCCGAAGTTCGCTATCTTCCATTGAGCGATCCGACATCTGCGCCGCGCGTCATACACCCGCGCCAAACTGATCTCGAATACTATGTCGATCATCGCGGCGACTCTTTTTACATACGCACCAACGATCATGCGAAAAACTTTCGCGTAATGACCGCGCCCGTCTCTGATCCGCGCAAAGACAACTGGAAAGAACTCGTCGCGCACGACTTGAAAGTAAAGATTGATGACATTGATCTCTTCCGCAATTACTGCGTCTTGAGCGAGCGCGAAAACGGTTTGCAGTACGCGCGCATCATTGATTTGCAAACCAACAAAACGCACCGCGTCGAATTTCCGGAACCCGTCTACGCGCTCGCCGGTGAATCGAATCCTGAATTCGATTCCAACAAGTTTCGCTTTCGCTATCAATCGCTCGTCACGCCGCCCTCCGTTTACGATTATGATATGGCGGCGCGCAAGCGAGAGCTTTTGAAGCAAACGGAAGTTCCCGGCTATGATCCCGCGAAGTACACATCCGAGCGCCTTTTCGCAACAGCTTCCGACGGCACGCGCGTGCCCATCTCCGTCGTTTATAAAAAGGGCTTAAAGCGCGACGGGCACAATCCCACATTGCTTTACGGCTACGGCTCTTATGGCATTTCGATCCCGGACGCCTTCAATAATTCGCGCCTGAGCTTGCTTGATCGCGGCTTCGTCTATGCCATCGCGCACATACGCGGCGGCGGAGAAATGGGCGAAGAATGGCGCGACGCGGGCAAGATGAACCACAAGCGCAATACGTTCACGGACTTCATCGCGTCAGCCGAGCATCTCATCAAAGAAAAATACACCGGCAAGGATCGCCTCGTTATTCAAGGCGGCAGCGCGGGCGGCTTGCTGATGGGCGCGGTCACGAACATGCGCCCAGACCTCTTCAAACTCGTTATCTCGCAAGTGCCCTTCGTCGATGTGCTCAACACAATGCTCGACGCAAGCTTGCCTTTGACTGTCGGCGAATATCTCGAATGGGGCAACCCGAACGAGAAAGCGGATTACGACTACATGAAAACTTACAGTCCCTATGACAACATCGAACGGAAACAGTATCCGACGATACTCGTCAAAACATCGCTCAACGACAGTCAGGTAATGTACTGGGAACCCGCCAAGTACGTCGCCAAACTTCGCGCGGCAAAGACGGACGCAAATCCGCTGCTCTTCAAAATCAACATGGGCGCAGGCCACGGCGGAGCATCCGGGCGCTACGATGCGCTGAAGGAAACAGCCTTCGACTACGCATTTATCCTGAACCAATTCGGCAGCGCGCAATAGTTGTTATGCCACTTCCTTGTGATAAGGAGTTGATATGAAACACTCGAAAATATTTGCCATTGATTTCTTGTGTGGCATTGCTATTTTTATCGCCCTTAATGTCTATAGCTACAGTCAGGCTATTCCTCCTTGTTGTGATTTTTCTGCTTCATTCGGCATACCTTTCAAGGCAGGAAGCTATGGCGGTTTTTTTGCCGCAACGTATATTCTTTGGAGCGGTGTAATCGCTAATACGTTTGTCGCTTTGGCTGCGAGTTATATTTTCGGGCGGGTTGTAGAGAAAATCTTTATGTCACATAACAGATTGCGTTGAAAGTATGTACCCGGCTAATTTGGGCGTCGTAACGCGGGCGGAAATTTATGAACGGGCAAACGCTGCTTCACTACAATCTTCTCGAAGAGCTTGGCAAGGGCGGGCAGGGAGCGGTCTATAAGGCCGTCGATACGAAACTCGGGCGCACCGTCGTCATTAAAATCCTCGCGCCTGAGTTGACCGCGAAGCAGGCTAATCTCAAACGCTTCGAGCGTGAAGCGCGGCTCGCTTCGTCGCTCGATCATCCGAACATTTGCACTATCTTCGATCTTAATGAAGTGAACGGCACGCACTTCATCGCAATGCAGTATGTCGAAGGGCGTAACGTGCGGCAGCTTGTTGATGGCCGCCCGCTGGAACTCGTGAGCGCTCTGTCCATCGCGCTTCAAGTTGCGGACGCGCTCACGGCGGCGCATGAGCGCGGCATTATTCACCGTGACATCAAAGCGGGCAACGTCATGGTGACGGACACAGGCACTGTCAAGGTTTTAGACTTCGGTCTCGCCAAGTTACTCGACGAAGAATCTGCGCGCGCGCGTGATGTTCACCATACGGAGCTAACGGAGTTCGGCGTTCCATACGGCACGGCGACTTATGCTGCGCCGGAGCAGGCGCGCGGCGATGCGGATGTGGATGCGCGCGCAGATATTTTCTCGATGGGCGTATTGCTTTACGAATTGCTGACCGGCACATGGCCTTTTCGCGGGCAGACAAGCATAGACGTGCGCCACGCTGTGCTGCACGATACGCCGCAACCCATCGTCGAATCGCGCACGGATTTGTGCCCGCCGCGCTTGCAACTGATATTGGATCGCGCGCTTCAGAAAGAGCCGCGTAATCGTTACCAGAAAATGTCGGAGTTCCGCGACGATCTGCGCCGCGCCTTGAGCGAGAGCCTTGCGATAGCACCGGCAACGGAAACAACGGGCACAGCAGCGGGCGATGCCGCGACCCGTAGCGCGCTGGCGCTGGAGAGCGTCGCCGCTTCGATTATGCCGCCCGTTGCGCCGCGCCATCTCGACGGGTCAGGCTTCGACGCTTATTTGCAAAGAGCTTGGCGCTGGCTGCAAAATCTTTTCGGCATCGAATCGCAATCCACCGTTCCGCGCGCGCAGGCACAGGCCACGCGCGCGCCATCCGTCACCGAGACAACACCGCTTCATCTAACGAGCGACGGCCTCGCGGACGTGCGCAAATCCATCGCCATTCTGCCGTTCAGAAATTTGAACAACGATGCGGACACGGCGTTTTATGAGTTCTCGCTTTCCGATGCCGTGACGACGGAATTAGCGCGCCTTCGTTCACTCGTCGTGCGCCCGTCGTTTCTCGTCGCCAAGTATCAGGGAAAGACAGACGATCCGCGCGCCATCGGTCGTGAGTTGAACGTCACAGCCGTGCTTGCCGCGAGCTTTCTCAAAGCGGGCGAGAGATTTCGCGTCACCGCGCAACTGCTCGATGTGGCAAGCGGCGATATGCTGTGGAGCGACCGCGTGGATGTGGCGGCGGGCGACATCATAGGCGTGCAGGATCGCATCGCGCAGCACATTGTCGAAGGCTTGCGCATTGAACTCACGCCGGACGAGCAGGGACTTTTTGCGCGCGCGCTCACGACAAACCCGCAAGCCTACGAAGAATATCTGCGCGGGCGCGATTGCCTTGCGCGCTATGCGAACCGCACTTTGTCGAACGAAGATTTCGAGTGCGCCGTCAAACATTTCTCGCGCGCGACGGAACTCGATCCGTCCTTCGCACTCGCGCATTCGGGCATCGGCGTGTGCTATACGCGCCGCGTCATTAAAGGCTTTGGCGACTGCAAGGATTACGTGCGCGCCGAAGCTGAATTCGTCGCAGCGCTCACAACCGACCCGCAGCTCATCGAAGCGCGCCTGCACATGATTTACATTTTTCTTTCGCGCGGCGAGAAGACGCGCGCGCGCGAAGAAGTCGAACGCCTGCGCCGCGAAGCGCCGAACGACGCGGAGGCGCAGGTAATTGCCGGAACCGTTTATCGCCTCGACGGAAAATATGACAAAGCGCTGCGCAGCTTTGAACGCGCGGCGCAGCTTAACCCGGACGAGCGCGTTGTCGTCAGCTACAATCAAGCGCGCGTGCTGATGTACGAAGGCCGTTACCGCGAAGCGACGGATGCGCTTGACGCGGGGGCGCGGCTGGAGCCGAATCATCCGCTCATTAAAACCTTCCGCGCGCGCATCTGTTTTTATCAGGGCGACGCGGGCGAAGCGACGAGAATCCTGCGCGAAGTGCTCGCGGAGAATCCGCAGATGGACGGCATTCGCCCGATCCTCGCAATGTGTTTGAGCGCGCAGGGGCAACACGAAGCGGCGCGTGCCGAGCTAACACCGCGCACAATCGAGAACGCTTCCGCCGATCACGATATTGCCTACTGGCTCGCTTCGGCCTACGCGCTTGAAACAAACAAAGACGAAGCCTTCAAATGGCTGGAGCGCGCCATTGCACTCGGCAATGAAAACCGCGCATGGTTTGAGCGAGACCCGAACTGGGCGCAGTTGCGCGAAGATGCGCGATTCAAAGCCCTGATGAACAACAGCGGCATGGCAACGCCCGCCCGCGCCTAAACGCGAAAAAGGAAAGCCTCGCACGCATGAAAACCTTTGTTATAGGAGACGTTCACGGGCGTTGCGCGCAACTACACAATCTGCTGCAAATGATCGAGCGCGAGGCGGAAGAAGCTGATTCGATTGTGCTGCTCGGCGATTTGATTGATCGCGGCCCGGACGTGCCGGGTGTCGTCAAGGCAGTTCATAAGTTGCAGCGCGAAAAGCCGTCGCGCGTCATCGTGCTGCGCGGCAATCACGAACAAATGCTGCTCGATTTTTTCGACGCGGGCGAAACTCTCTGGCTGTCGCACACGACGGGAAGCAATTGCACCATCGAGCAGTATGCAAGTTGTTCGGATGATGCGGCGAAGGCTCACGAAATGCTCGGCGCAGGAAAAGATGCTGACGAGTTGCGTCGCCAGATCGCGCAGCTTGTGCCGCTCGAGCATGTAGACTTTTTTCGCGAATTGCCGCTTTATCATGAAGACGAACATGCCCTTTACGTTCATGCGGGGCTGGACGGCGGCAAGCATCCGCGCGACACTGCGCCGCATCATTTGCTGTGGTCGCGTGACGCAAACTTTTTCCGCAAATACAAAGGCAAGCCGTGCATCTTCGGCCATACGCCGACGCCGCTTTTGCCTTTGCGCGGGCGCGTCGGACGCCACGGCATATATATTTCGCACAGCGCCATCGGTCTCGACACAGGCTACATGCACGGCTCGCCTTTGAGTTGTCTGCAACTGCCCGACTTCACGCTTTATCAAGCCTTCGCCGACGGCCACACGGCGATTCACCACATCACAGCATTTATCCCGGAACCCTTGCGCCAGATGCGAAAATAGCCACGCGGCTGTCCCTACAACCCGCGTGGCTATTCATCGTTTAGCCGTCGAAGCTTTCCGCGCCGAATAAGTTCGTCAGTTGATGAATCTCGCGCGGTATTCTTCTGATGTGATAAACGCGTTCACCATCGAACGATAATTATTCGGTACGCGATTATCCAGCACATCAATCCAGAATTTATAGCCGCCCGGCTCTGGATCGCGCCGCAGATAACCGAAGTATTCCATCAACACAAACGCGCGATTGTATTCGGCTTTCTGGAACGATTGATCTTCGATTATCTGCCGCACCACAAGCCCGCGCCCGCCTGTCTGCAACGCCGACAGATAAGCACTGCGTTGCGCGCTCAAATCCACGCCGGAAGTCCCCTGCACCGTCGCCAGAAGCGCATCGACAAACTGCTCCAGCGTCAGGCTCTGCGGATACTTCTGTAGAAACTCCGGGCGCTGCACAAACGCGTCCGCGAATGTTTGTTTGCTTGCATCGAGGTTTGCGCCGCCGATCACCTGCTCGCGCTCCGACATGAATTCGTTGAAGGCGGGTTGACGATTGAGCGTGCCTTTATACATGCGATACACAAACGAACCGGTTTGCTGGAATTCCTGTTCGATAAAGAACGCGGCGGAAATACTAACGCGCTGATCGCTCATACACTGCGCATCATTCGTTCTTTCGCAGCGGCTGAATTGATCTGCCCAATAATTGAGGCCGCCATCGTCCGGCGCGCGATTCAAAAAGTCGCGGTAGTGTTGATCGACAAAGAAAGATGGTTCGTCAATCGGGTTGCCCTTGAAAAACGAAAAGCCGCTCGTGACGGTAAAGGGTTTGCTTCGGACGAAGGAATCTCTTGATTTGAGCGTGAAAGTGTAGGCTCCCGGCGCAAGATTGCTCAGTTCGTAAATGCGCGTGAGCGTGACAATGGCTTGCGTTGACCCGCCGCCGATTAATCTTTCGGCCTTCACGTCAATTGAAAAATCGTTGCCCGTTCTTGCCACTTGTCCGAAGTCTGTGATGCGATAGCCACCGTCCGGGAGCGTCAAACGCAAGCGGACAATCGCTCTGTCTTTGAACGTGAAGACATCAAAATCCGCTTGATTCGTCGTCAGCGTGACGGGCGCGAAATTAGCTGGCGGCGGCACAGGCGCGGGACTCGGAGTTGGCGTCGGCGTAACGACCAACGGAGAAAGCAGCGCTTGCCACGCGGGTTCGACATTGAGCCGCATGAAAAAGCGCGTGCCCGGTTGCGGAAGACTGCTCTGGCCTGAATCGAAAGTGACGGGCGTCAAATTGCTTCCATCGGTGTTTATAGACACGATGTGCCAACTGCCGATGACGATGCCGTTAATGAGCAATTGCTGAAAGGCGATCTTTGTGCCGTCCGGCGACCATGTCGGATTGTCGCTATTAACGTTCGGCGTGTTGGTGAGCGCCTTCAAGTTGCTGCCGTCGGCGTTCATCACATAGATTTCCGTGTTGCGAAATGTGCCGAACAAACCTCTGGCGAAAGCGATGCGCGTGCTGTCCGGCGACCACGTCGGATGCGCGTTGATTGTCGCGCCGCTCGTCAACTTCGTTTGATTGCTGCCGTCCGCGTTCATCACGTAAACATCAATGGTCACAGGCGAATCGGACAAACCGAACGACGGGAGGCCGGAGCCGATGGTGAAGGAAAGATTTAAGGTTAAGCGTGTAAAAGCGATGCGTGTTCCGTCGGGCGACCACGCGGGACTCGTGCTCGGCGCTTTGCCGTCCGTCAGCTTTGTTTGATTTGTGCCGTCGGCGTTCATCACGTAAATGTCCGGCACAACATTCGGGATCGGCGTCGAAGGAAACGGCACGACGACGAAGATGAACGGCGAAGGCGTCGGCTGCGGCGAGCCGGACGGCGAAGGAGACGGCAATGGTGACGGAGAAAAAGTTGGCGGCGGCACAGTAAAGCCGGGAGGTACAGTAAAGCCCGGAGGCACGGTAAAGCCGGGCGGCAGGGTAAAGCCCGGCGGCAAGCTCGGCAGCGTCCCACCGCCAAAGCTGATCGGGCTTGTGGGGAGGACAGGGATTCTTGTGAAAGCGATTTTCGCGCCGTCGGGCGACCACGCTGGCTCGCCGTCATTGGCCGGATCATTCGTCAAACGTTTTTGATTCGTGCCGTCGGCATTCATCACATAGATTTCAAAATTGCCATCGCGGTTGCTGCTGAAAGCAAGCTGTTTACCGTCGGGCGACCACGCAGGGCTAACGTTAAGGCCATTGCTTGTGAGCCGCACGACATTGCTGCCGTCCGGGTTCACCGTGTAGATATTCGGCAGGCCGTCGCGGTCACTGACGAAGGCGATGCGCCCGTTGAACTTCGGCGCGCTGGCAAGCGCCTGCGCTTCGCCCTGCATTGCAGCGAAGGCGTATGCGGGCAGCACTGAAATGAAAGTCAAACAGGCGAGAACAAAAGCTGCGCCGACAAATCGTTCGGCAACTTTTCTGGAAAACTTCATGGCAATTCCCTTTTGATGATTGGCAACAGAAAAATATGTGAAGCGCGCGACAAGCGTCGCATTCAGCCGGGAGAAGGCTTTTATGTAAGACCAAATCGGCGCACGGAAAGCAACTGTGAACAACGAACATTATGAAGAAATTCGGCGGCAGTTGTCAAACGATTTTAAGCGCGGCGGTCGAGTATAAAACGCGCGATGTGGTGTAGCGGCGCGGTGTTTTTTTTGAGCGGGGCAAGCGCCGCGCACGCTTCATCGTAAACGCTTTTCGCGCGCCTGACGCTCGCTTCAATTCCATAGAGCGAAGGATACGTGAGCTTTTTTGCGCGCGCGTCTTTGCCGGGCGTTTTGCCTAAATCTTCGCTTGTCGCCGTCACATCCAGCACATCATCCGTGATTTGAAAAAGCAGGCCGAGACATTCGGCGTAACGCGTTATCGCAATCAATTCCGCTTCAGTCGCGCGGGCGATAATCGCGCCGCAACGCGCGGCGGCTGTAATCAATGCGCCTGTTTTGTGTCGGTGAATCGAATCCAGTTCGTCGCCCGTCACATCTGCGCGCAATTCGTCAGCGGGTGATGATCCGTCTGCCCTTGATTCAAAGGCGATGTCCTGCGCTTGGCCTGCAACCATTCCGGCGGGCGTGCCGGAAGCAAGCGCAAGTTCGCCGACGAGACGCACTCGCACGGCGGGTTCGAGTTTTTCTTCTTGAGCGATGATTTGGAAGGCGAGAGATTGCAGCGCGTCGCCCGCGAGAATCGCCGTCGCCTCACCGTAGCGTATGTGGCAGGTGGCGCGCCCGCGCCGCAAATCGTCGTCGTCCATCGCGGGCAGATCGTCGTGGATAAGGGAATACGTGTGGATCATTTCAAAGGCACACGCGGCGGCTATTAAGTCCGCATCCCTTGCGCCGAACACACGGCCTGCGGCGATGAGCAGCGCCGGGCGAAAACGTTTGCCGCCCGCGAAGAGACTCCAGCGAATCGCGCTGTGAAGCGAAGCGGGTTCGATGGTTTCAGATGGAATGAAATCATTGAGCCGCGCATCGACTTGCGCCCGCACCTGTGCGAGAAAAGCGGCAACATCGAATTCAACAGCGTCCATGTGGATTATCTTTGTGCGAGAAAATTAAAAGGCGCTTTCATCACTGTCATCGTTTTCTTCCGCATCAGCAGTCGCGCCGGACAAGTTTAATTCTTCGTCGCCGGTGAAGGCATTCGTGACGGGTTGGCCTTTCGCATCGCGCATTAAAATTTCGATGCGCCGCTCGGCTTGATTAAGACGCTCCTGACACTCGCGCGACAATCGCACGCCGTGCTCGAAGAGTTCGAGGCTTTGTTCGAGCGGCAGATCGCCGCGCTCTAACTCGCGCACGATTTTTTCGAGCGCCGTCAAAGATGCCTCGAAGTTGCCGTTGGCTTCCGCGCCCCTGCTGTTTTTGGCTTCCGCTTTTTTCATCCGACTCCCTTGCCTCAATTCAAGAGCGCCAAGAAAAACTTGCCACAGAGACACAGAGGCATAGAGTAAAGTAGATATAAAAGAGATTTGAAGTTGGCTTTAACATCTTTCTATCTCTGTGTCTCTGTGACTCTGGGGGCTAATCTTCTTTGCGAGACGCTCTAATCAATCAAACATTTTCCGTATCTTCAACGCGGCAACGCAAAACTCCGCGCGCCAGACGCAAGCTGACAGCATCGCCGATTTCCACATCACGCGCATCACGCAATGCCCGCCCCGCTTCGTTTTGCGCGAGCGCGTAGCCGCGCGTGAGAACTGCGAGCGGCGATAGAGCGTCGAGCGATGCGGTAGCCACCGCCAGACGCCCGCGCTTATCATCGAGTTGATCGTCCGCCGCCGCATTGCGCGCCGCCGATAACACGGCCAGACGCGTGTGGCCGCGAGCCACACGCGCGCTTAATTCTGCGGGCGACAAACGACAGTTGACGGCATCCGAGCGGCGGCGCGCCGTTTCCATGCGTCGACGAATCAAGGTCTCTATTTTATGCGCGGCTTCGTTTGTTTCCGCTTTCGCCGTGCGCAATTTTCGCTGCACTTCATCGAAGCCGTGCGACATCGCCGCTTCGTGTACGCGCGTGCGTTCGTCTGCGATGCGATAGCGCATCAATTGAAAAAGATCGCGCGTGCAGCTTTCGATGTAGCCTTCGATTTCATCTTCGCGCTCGGCGACGAGTTCGGCGGCGGCAGAAGGCGTTGCGGCGCGCAAGTCTGCGGCGAAATCCGCGATTGTAAAATCCGTTTCGTGGCCGACGGCGCTGATGACCGGAATGCTCGAAGCGCGAATCGCACGCGCCACGCGTTCTTCATTGAACGCCCACAAATCTTCAATCGAGCCGCCGCCGCGCCCGACGATAATGACATCAACTTTATCTTCTGTGCGCCCGTCCGCAATCGCGCGCGCATGATGTTCATTCAAGAGTTCGATGGCGCGCGCTATCTCACTCGCCGCAGTTTCGCCCTGCACGCGCGCCGGAGCAAACAAGATATGGACGGTGCGCGTGCGGCGCGCGATCACCGTCACTATGTCGCGTATCGCCGCGCCCGAAGGCGATGTAACGACGCCGACGCGACGCGGCAGAACGGGAAGTTCCCGCTTCAATTCTTCGGCGAACAATCCTTCGCCCGCGAGTTTGTCGCGCAGTTGTTCAAACGCGACGCGGAGCGCACCCGCGCCTACCGGGTCAATCGCTTCGACATCGAGTTGGTATTCGCCGCGCGGTTCATAAACCGTCAAACGGCCACGCGCGCGGACTTGCAGACCGTCGGACGGGCGAAAGCGTATGCGTTTGTTCGTGGTGCGAAAGCAGGCGGCGCGAAGCTGTGCCGCTTCGTCTTTGATTGTGAAATACCAGTGGCCGGAAGCGGCGTGCGCTTTGAAGTTGGAGATTTCACCTTCGACCCAGACGGACGCGAAACGTCCTTCGAGCGTCGAACGCACGGCGCTCGTGAGTTCGGAAACGGAAAGCGGGCGGCGCTCTCCTTCGTCGAACAGCGACATGAGCAAGGGATGTCTCATCGTTATGGCTTTTTCTTAATCGCCACGTCGAGCCGTATTTTTTTATGCAACATGTTTTTGCTTTTCTCCCTTTGCACAGTCTGCTTAATAAAACCGCATCTATCTGGACGGCGCGCCGCCACCGCTTCGCGCATAGTAGCCATGACGATAAAGCAGACGCAGTTTCTGTTTGCGCAGTTCGGGATCAACGGCCTCGATGCGCACCTGACGAAACGCGCCGTTGAATGTCCGGTTCGTCGGCGTATAACCGATGAGATATTGTGAACGCAATTCCTGTTCGATCTGCGCGAAGGCGCTGCTCAAGGCGCTGACGGGACGCGGAAAAAAAGCTCTTCCGCCGGTCTCGTCCGATAGTTTGCCTAACGAGTTTACCTGTAGTTCTCCTTTCGGAAAGTTCTCATCGCGAATGCCTATTGAGTAGATCACTGTATTTGCTTTGATCGCGCGGTTCACAGCATCCCGCCTCTTTTTGTGGCTGTGAGTATCGTCGCCATCTGAAAGCAGAATAATGGCGCGTCGCGTCCGCTCCGGCGTTTGCGACAAGACTTCGTCTACGGTGTCATAAATAGTATCCCAAACATTGGTGAAACCTGTCGGGTCTATCTTAAAGGAAGGCAAGTCTTCGTCCGCTTCGATGCGTGCGAGGTTCTCTTTGGAAAGCCCGCGTTCCACACGATCAATCGCGCCACGCAAACTCGCTTTGTTATTCGTCAATTTCTGTTCAACCGTCTTTTTTCCCGTGAAAGTAATAATAGCTGCTTGATCCTTTTCCGGGCGCATTACGGCGTCGAGAAACGCGCGTGCGGCGTCCTTTTCTTCGGGCAATACTTCCGTTTGAGAATCGCTCGTGTCGATTAAAATAGCGATGGAGAGCGGCAGATCGGCTTCGCGTTGAAAGATAGAAATGTTTTGCGGCGTTCCGTCTTCGAGCACGCGCACGTCTTCGCGGCGCAAGGTTGTGATGAAGTGCTGCTCTTTATCGACGGCGGTAAAGAGTATGTTCGTTAAATCGGTGCTGACGCGCACGACTTCTTCATCGTCATCCTGCGGGGCGGCGGCGGTAGTTTTTTGCGCGCCGGATGCGGGCGGCGTGGGCGTAGCGCGTGGAGCAGGTTTCTGTTGCGAAGCGGAACGAGAGCGTGCGTTTTGCGCGCCCGCACGCAAATTCGTCGCGCCGTAAAGCATGAGGAATGAAATCATCACCGCCGCCGTTGCCGCAAGCAATCGCATTGTTTTATATCGCATCATTTTATTCGGCCTGAACATATTTGCACCGCCTGTTATCTGAACAAAGTTCGTTTCGTCGAGTTGTTGATTCGTTGATTGAACCGGAATTTATTTAACGCGTTGCGGCGCTTACCGCCGGACTCAAGCGCACGCTCGCGCCGTTGCGATTAACGCGGACGCGGACGCGCCGCTCTTGAGCGTCAACCGCGCTCGATTCGTAAGTTATCGTGTAGGAGAGGCGCAACTGCGTGACCACATCATCGTAAGCCTTTTGCAATTCTTCGAGGCGCGTCACAGGGTAATAAACGCCGCCCGACGCGCTCGCTAATTTGCGGCCTTCTTCGTCGGCGCGCGACGTGACTGTAAGATAGCGCGAGCGCAAAGGATCAAGCGCCGCTTCGCTTCCCGCCGTCGTCTTAGCAATGCTGCTGCCGTTTGCCGGAATCAAACCGGAAGGCACGTAGACAGGATAAATCAGCGCGCCGGATTCCCTTGTTGAATCAAGCAGGCTCGGAAACGGGACAAAGGATTTATTATCGTCGCCGTCCGACAATACGACGATGGCCGTGCGTTCATTGCGCAAAGGCTTGAGCGTATGCACAAGCACGTAGGCGAGCGCATCGTAAAGCGCGGTTGCGCCGCCCGCGTCGATCTGGTCTAGGCTCGTTGCGAGCAGGCGGCGATCCGTCGAGAAATCCGAGATCAATTGAATGTCATCGCGAAAGCTAATGATGGCGATGCGATCCTGCGCGCTCGCCGTGTTGAGAAAATTGCGTCCCGCCTTGCGTATAAAATCAAGGCGCTCTTCGACGCTGCCAGACACGTCCAACAGCAGCACCAGATTAAACGGCGCGCTCGCGGGCGCAACGCTCACGACTTTGCGCGGCTGATTGTTTTCCGTCACCGTGAAATCCGGCGCTTTCAAATCGGTAATGGCGCGCCCGTTGCGATCCGTGACGCTCGCGTTGACGCGCATCAATTGTCCTTCGACGGGCGTTGCGACATTCACAGCAGCGCGGCGCACGGCGAGCGTCGGCGCATTTGCATCGTGCGAGGGCAAGCCGCGTGTGTAGTCTGCGAAGAGACGCGGGCTGACTTTGCGAATCGCTTCGATCAAATCTTCGTCGCCGCTGGCAACGATTGCCTGCGCCGCTTTCGTGAGCGGGCGTTCGCGCAGATCGGCGGGCACCATTGCCGGATCGACATTAAAGAGTATGACGCCGCGCATCGTCGAGAAACGCAGTTCGACACGCGCGTTCTGCTTCGCCTTCGCGTCGCCGAGCTTGCCGCTCAATGTAAATTCGCCGCCCGCCTTTTCTTTTTCCTTTGCCAGCTCGACATCGCTGAAATAACGCGGGCGGCTCGCCTGCCATATAAAATTGTAGCGCACGGCATCCAATGGCACGGCGGCGCGAATCGTGCCCGTAGTGGTCTCGACTTCCGCTTCCGCGATGTTGCCGACGATGTCCACCGCGCCCGCCTTTGTTATGACTTTGACGCGCGCGCGGGCTGGCACGCGGACAAACAAATCAATGCGGTTTTTTTCAGGCGCGGCAACGTCGATCTCGATAGAATCTTTTGCGGCGACGGCGCGCACGTTTTGTTCGGTGACGGGAGTGCCGCTCGATTCAGCCTTGAGGTAAACCTTCTTTTCCGCTTCGTCCGAAGCTTCGACGGTGACGCGCCCGCCCGGATTGCGGATCGTGATTGTGACTTTTTCCGGCGCGCTCAATTCCTTTTCAAAGTTTTGCGCGCGCGCTTTCATTCCGAGAAGGCAACAGAAAGTAAGCGCAAGACACAGGGATGCAAACTGTTTTTCGCGTGCGTTTGGAATATGGAAAAGGCAGCGTGTAAATCTTCCGTCGAACATAGAATTTGATCTTGCCACAAGGCCGCCGGTCAAGCAACAACGGGAAACGGCGGCGAATCGAGGCTTGCTTGTTTCACGAAATTTTCAGGGAGAGGCGACGGCAGCAGGGGGACGCGCGTCGAACCATCAGTATAGAATCGGCATCTGATGCAACGGGGTTGCCAGCGCCGAAACATTCGTATGTTTTTCATTTTCCATAGAGCCATCAAACGATTAGTGCATGACGATTAACAAAAGACACGCCGCTTTTATTTGTTCGATGCTTATCGCGCTTTTTGCGTCAGCACTGCGTCCATGCCCGGCGCAGACCGCAAACCCTTCCGAGACGCGGCAACGCATCGTTAATCAATCGCCGACGCCGTCACCTACGCCATCGCCCGCGCCGCCAATAGGGACGCGCGCGCCGATCATTACGGGCAAACAACCTTTGCCAACAACAACGAATACTGCGCCCGCATCTCCGGCAATTGTTCCGAGTGCAATTATCACAACGGGCGCGGCTATTGGCGCGGCGCAGCAGAACAGCCGTTTGAAGTTCAATCTCAATTGGTCTTTCGGAGGCCGCCAGCAGCGCGGCTGGTATCTCTACACGGCTTTAATCAATCGTGAACTCAGCACGGAAAGGGACGCCTTCACCACAGACTTTGCGCTCGCCATCGCGCGCTGGCAGGCAGCAAACAATCTCGCCGTGACGGGCGTGCTCGATGCAGACGCTTGGTATCAAATGATTGCGGTCTGGCAGGCACGACGTATTCAAGAGCAGGATCGCGCCGAAGCCGCACCTTCGCAACTCCTGACCGCGCCGATCATTGATTTTTATGACCAGACGCGTGCCACTGAATTACTGAAGGTGGAGAAGCAAACTTATGCAGCTTATAAGCGCATGGTTGCGGCGGCGGGACAGGATTCATCGCTTAAACTACAGGTTGCGAGCAACGGCGAATTATCAATTGCGGAAAAGCGTTTGAAGATCGTTTCGTCGTTTCGCTCGAAAGACTATCAAGCGCAATTGCGTCGCCAATCGCCGAACGCAGGCCGCGCCGGACTCGCCCTCAACAGCCCGCATTTCACGGGACGCGCTCTCGATCTATACGTCGGCGGCGAACCCGTTGACACGCGCGATTCCAACCGCTCGATTCAAGTCAACACGCCCGTCTACAAATGGCTCGTCAAAAACGCCGCGCGCTTCGGCTTTTATCCTTACTACTACGAGCCTTGGCACTGGGAATACATACCGCCCGGCTCTGCCGTTGTCATCTCTCAATAAAGCGCGGCCATTGGGATTTATTCAGGTATGGGAAGGCTTCGGATTGTATCGCCGCTGAAGACCGTTTTTCCATTGCCCGATTCTGTCTCCGATGATCCAACAAGTATTCCTACCGTAACCGTCTCACCATTTACTTGTAGGGTAACGTCCACGCGCGCCGCTTCGTTCGCGTTCACAGTCAGATTTGTTACTTTGTAAGACCTGAAACTTGTTGCTTCAACCATGAGGCTGTATTTGCCGGGAGCCACAGAGGTAAAGCCGAACTCGCCTTCGTCTGTCGTGGTAGCGCTCGATTTCTCTTTGGTCTGCTCGTTAATCAACGTGATCTTAGATGCGGGAATTACCGCGCCCATCTCATCTAGGACAGTGCCAGTGAGAATTCCCTGTTCACTCTTCGCAGGCGTTCGCTTGATTTGGAGCAATGTCTCGCGCGAACACGTTTTGTCTTTTTTGGATCGAGTCTGTCCGCCAACAATAGCTGTACCCGACGATATGCTTAACAGCATAGTCAGAGCAGCACCAGCGATTCGGGCAACGCGCTTTTTGAGAGCGCGTAAACCAACGGGGCAATCCTTCGTTAAGACAGTGCCATCGGCACGGCGGTATAACCTTGCGCAAATGCGGCCTTCCGTATCCGCAACCAATGACTCGACCTGTGTCTTCGTCATCTCTGAAATGTTATAGACATGCAGATTGCATTGGCGACAAAAGCGCGCCTTATCGTCGCCCGTCATGCGCTCCCAGCTAACATCACAAGGCGAGGCGATGCGCATCCGTTCAAGAAAATCGTTTTGTTGTGACATAGCCGTGCTCCATTAAAGGCAGAATTCTTACGCTATTTGTTCTTCCTTGAAAAAGGTAATAACGCCTTCTATGCAATTGTCCGCGAGCGTGCGGCAGGGCGTTTTTTCACCGTCGGCTTTTTCGTCGCCTGCCCGACGATGGGTTGCAGGCTTCCGTCGGTTAAAGCGCGTCCGGCTTCGATACTTTTGACGCTGACGGCGAACTCTTCTTTCGCGTTCGGGCGCGCCAGCATTTTTTCCAGCGTCTCGTTGCTGAGTTTCGATGAATTGATGCCGCTGCTGTCAATTTCCTCGCGCAGGTTTTCCGTGGTGTTCGTGCCGCGCCCGTAGACATCCGGGTAAATGTGCAGCACGCCTGCTTCGATAACCTGCGTGTCGTAATCAATTTCGACTGGCACAATTGGATCGAGCGGCGCATCAAGGGTTTTGAAAGTGCGCTTCGCCGTTTCGATTTGCTTTTCAGTGACGGGCAAAGCACGCGCGGCGACAATCTTTTCCGCGAGGTCGTACAAGTCCGCGCGCAGCATACGCACGCAGCCGTGCGACACGAGATTGCCGAGGTCTGACACTCCCGCCGCCTGATGAATCAGGTAGCCCCCGCCGAGCGGAATCTTCATTTTGCCGAGCGGGTTGCGCGGATCACTCGCCTTGATGATGTCGCCGGGATTCACTCCCTTGTGCTCTGCCACCCAATCGCTGTCGGGCGGAATCCACGCAGGGTTCCAGATCACTGCCGTCGCATCACGATTGCCCACCACGAGCGGAAACTCTTTTTGGCCGACGCCGATTTGATACGTCTTTACTTCCTTATTGTTCTGCCACAAGGTCAAACGAAAGGCAGGGATGTTGACGGTAATCTTGATGTCGGGCTGTCCGGCTTCAAGCGCGGCCTTTTCGATGCGCCCGCCCGTAAATTTATCCGAACGCGCCGATTCGTGTTTCGGATTTTGACTAATTGTCTGCGCATGAGACACGCCTGCCGCCGATACGCATAACATCGCTATCACAATGACAATAAATTTTCCGACTTGAACACTCAATTGTATTTCTCCGCCTTTCTTATAAACCCGCGCCTTTGTTGCAGCCTAAGGTTTCCAGCAAACTCCGGCGCATGTGACCACGCTATTGATTGGTGCTCACAAAGTTCAAATGGTTGTCTTTAACAAATGGTTGAGAAAGGAATGGATAAAGGGAATGCTGCCTTATTTTTTCCTTAGGGAGATTTGTGCGAAAGCCGGATCACGGCGTTTCGATGTAATAGCCTTCGCGTCCGTGAACGATGTATTCGGGATGATTGCGTATCTCTATGTGGACTTTGCGCAACTGTCCGTCGCGTGCTTTGTTCGTCGGGTAATAGCCGATGATGTAGCGATGGTCTATGTCTGCGAGAATGCGCGCGTAGATGTCCTTCGCCTGCTCCGGCTTTTCGAGAAACGATGTCCAGCCGCCCGTCAATTCGGCGACGCGCGCGGCGGCCTCTTGACCTTCCACTGCAAAATTGGCGAAATGTTTTAGCATCACCTGTTTGATTATAGCCTCACGCGAGGTGTTCGCCGCAGTTGATTGCTTGCCCGATTTCGCGCTTGTTTCCGCGAGCGGCGGAAGACGGCGATGGCCTTCCCACATGTCAGGATATTTCTCCTGTGCGCGGCGGCTTTTCTCGTTCATCAGGCGCATTCGTTCCGCAGTTTCTTCGGGTGAAAGGCCAATCAATTTGTCGCTCGGAATAACGGTGTAGATTTTCACACGCGATTTTTCCGCCGCCGCATAAACGTCTGCCATGCTGTAGCCTTTCGGTGAAGGCTGCGCGCGATGAATGAAAGCGTCGCCGCCGAGCCGTTCCACTTCATCTCCGTCTGTCTGAAAAATAATAATCGGCAACTCTTTTTTGTCGGTTAATTCCCGCAAGGTTGCGAGCAGCGCGCTAAATTGCAAACTGCGGCTGTGAAAGCCATTGATTGATAGCTTCTTCAAAGAATCGAGCGTCGCTTTCAGTTGCTTTTTATCTTTTGTGAAGTCAGCGACGAGTTGAACATCATCTGTCACGATTGCCATTTCGTCTGTGCGCGTGAGTTGGCTGACGAGTTTTTTGGCCGCTTCGATGCTCGCGTCGAGATACGGCAATTGGCTCTGACTACGATCCAGAATAAGGACAATGGAGCGCGGCAGACACGCAGTATCGTCTGCAAGCGTGGCAATCTGCTGCGGGCGTCCGTCTTCCCTGACGATAAAATCATCTTTGCCGAGTCCCGCGACGAAGCGCGTGCCGCTCGCATCCGTAACCGATACATCCGAGACGGCCAGAAGCGTTTCCACTCTGATCGCATCACCCGATTGAGCGCTGTCTTCGTCCGGCTTCCCGCCCAACTTTTCATTTGCCGCGCCGCCGTTTTGTTTGGCTGCGCCCGCTTTATTTTGCTTGAGACTCGAGCCGAATGTTTTTTGTTGCGTGGTCTTTTCAGCGATTGATTGCGCATTGCCTGTCAGCGACAGCATCGCGCAGGCAAGGGCGAAGAAAAGGGCGAAAGGCAGCAGGCCGTGTTTTGTAAATTTTTCCATGATGACAACCTCAAATTCAGGCAAAGGTAATTCAATTTATTCGACAATGTGAGAGCGCGTCTACGGTTCGATTCACAATCCGGGCTTTGACGTGAACCAGAAAAGAATCGCCTGCCCGATGCCGAGCAGGAAACCGAGCGCTGCGCCGAAGATTTCGATAGTCTTCAAGTGTTGCTGCGCGACGGAGAGAACGAGTTCTTCCAATTTCTCGACAGGGTATTCGGAAACTTTGTTGCGGACGATGCCGCCGATGTCGAACTCCGCAATGGCTTGCGGAAGGCGGGCGCGCGCGGCGGCGGTGATTTGTTCTGTGAGCACAGCGGAAGCATTTTCTATGGCGTGCGGCGGCAGTTTATCCGAGAGGCGTCCGACGGGCGCGACGAGTAAGCGTTCGATCTGCGTGCTCAGGACGCCGTTGATGGTCTGCGCCGTTTCCTCGCGCGCGAGCACAGAGAGCAGGCCTTTAGTGAGAAAGCCTTTCAGGCGCGGCGCGGATTCAGGATTGAGATGTTGCAACAACGCGCGCAAGGTGTGCGGACGAATGTCCATCAGTGCATCCGTCGCATAAGCGGAAACTGTCTTGGCGAGTTCCGGGCTGCGCGCGAGCGCAACGATGCGCGTGGAAATTTGATCCTTGATTAGTTCGAGTTTGTCGGGCGCGATCTGGCCGACGATTTCATTGATCGGGCGCGCGAGCACATCGTCAATCGTCGAATCGAGAAAGCGTTCGGCCTCTTGCGCAAACGCTTCGCCGCGCAAGAATTCTTCGACGCGCGTCGGCAAAGTGTTGTTGACCATTTCATCTACTTCGCGGTGAATGCGTTCGCGCGAGACAAAGATTTTCTTGAGAAACGAAAGCTGTCCGTAATAATCGTCAACTTCGCGTTTGATGAGCGCGCCGATCTGCGTGCGCGTATTCTGATTCGTCGCAATCCCCGCGAGATGCTGCACGATGGGCGGCACTTGCGCGTCAATGCGTTCTTTGATAATTGCGACGGTGTGCGTCGTGAACAGTTCGGCAAGCGTCGCGTTGCTCGCCGCTAATTCTTCGAGACGCGCGCCGACGAAATCTCTGATCTTTTTTTCAAATTCCGCTTCGGTGACGAGGCCGTGAAAACGAGTTTCGAGAAAGCCTAAAACCTGCTCGAAGGTTTCTTCATCGAGCACATCCGAAATGCGGCGCGCGAGCAATTCGTCCACGCGGCGATCTATAAACGATTGAACGGCAAGACTCGTTTCTTCGCTCTTCAAAATATCCGCGATGTATTCGGCGACGCGGTATTGCAAAGCGCTGATTGCATCGAGCACGGGGGCGCGCGCCACCGACGGCAAAGCTTCGATCAAAGACGGATGCGAGGCGTTGAGCAGTTCGTTCGTGTAGCCGCTGACGAAGCTTTCGACTTTGCCTTTGAAAAAGTTCGTATCAAAGAGCGCGCTGACAACCGTATCCTGCGAAACGAGTTCGTTGCCGACGGCGTTGCCGATGGTCTGCGCGAGGCGTTCGCGGTGGCGCGGAATCATGCCCTGCGGCCAAATCGTCATGCCGAAAAGTTTAACCGGGTAACGCGGGCGAAAAAGCATACGGATCGCCAGCCACGCCGCGCCGTAACCGTGAAACGTGGCGACGATGACGAAGCCGATGGCGAGCAGCAATTTGTATGTCTGGTCAGTGATGATTGCAAACTCCTCTTCACGCGAAGTGCGCCGCAGTGGTTTCTACGAACACGGCGAATGCTAAACGCACATGAATCAAGCAAGCGAATAATACCGGAGGAAGAGATTTGTTGAAATGTTTTATTCCGCACAGCTCTTAAATTTTTCTGCGAGCGGCGCAAAATAATTATGGAACTTTTGTAGCTTCCGGCGACAAATACAATAAAGCCTGCGGCTGCTGCTTCAACGGAAAAGCGCTGGCGGCAATTTTCAATACGAGAAAGAGAACAAGCATGAATCGTCTTAAAAACTACTCTTTAATTATCATCTCGCTACTCGCCACAACCGCTGCGGCGTTCGGTCAGCAAGCTTCAGGCGGCAAAGCGCCGACGGTTCAAGTTGGAAAGAATGTAAACGACGCTGCCGTTATCGAGATTTTGGAGAAACACATCGCAGCCATCGGCGGGCGCGACGCACAGAAGGCAATCAAAACCGCCGAGACGCAATCGGAAACCGAAGTCTTAGGCACAGTCAATAAATCGTATAGCATTCGAGACCTTGTGACGAAGCGCTTTTATACTTTGACGGAGAGCGCCAACGGAAAGAGCGAGACGGGCTTCGACGGCGCTAGAGTCTGGCGCAAATCGGCTACTTCAAAGGCTATCTATCCGAAACAGACCCGCAGGCCAAATCCATTAGAAGCAGAAACCCGGAGCTTTACGAATACAGGGAAAGCGGCAAAAGGTTTTCGCGCCTGCCGGATGAAACCATCGAAGGGAAAGAGTATTTGGTCTTAAAAGGCACGGACACCGATCCACTTGGGAAGGAAGTAGACGTTAAGTATTACTTCGATCCGGCGACGTTTCTGCTGAAGCAAAGAGTGATCGGCGCAAGCATCACGCAGACCACCGTGTTCGACGACTATCGAAAAGTTGACGGCAAGACCATCACTTTCAAGACGACTATTACAACTCCGCAGGTGACGGCCAAAACCAGAATCGTCAGCATCAAATACAACGTCCCCGTAGATGAGTCTCAGTTTGAATACCGCGATGAAGCGGCAAAGCCCGCGAACGCCACCGCAGCGCCGGTAGCAGTAACATCACCGACTCCCGCCGAAGAAGGCAAGAGCGTAGCAACAGCATCACAGGAAACTGGCGCAACCGGCGAGTCATTGCCGGAAGCGATCCGGCTAGAGACTTTTGAACTCGTCTGGAAAACAGTCAACGACACTTACTGGGACACGAGCTTTGGCGGCGTCAATTGGCGCGCAGTTCATGAACGCTATCTGCCGCGCGCCAAACAAACAGTCGAGGCAAAAGAATTTCATCAACTCCTCGATCAAATGATCGGCGAGCTTCATCGCTCGCATTTTAAGATTTTGCCGCCGGACAATGTGCAGACGCTCAGCTCACAAGCAGGGAAGAGCAAACAGGGAGGAATCAAATTGAGCTTGCGCTGGATTGACGCGCAATTGCTCGTCGTTGACGTTGACGAAGATTCGCCCGCGTACACTGCGGGCATACGCAAGGGCTTCGTCGTCACGAAAATCGACGACAAAACGCCGGACGAAATTTACGCCGCTTACAAACAAAAAAATACAGGCTTTCAATTTCGTGAAGAGATCGGGCGCACGCGCGCGGCGAATGAACAATTAGCGGGCAAGGCCGACACCAAAATCGAGTTGGAAGTTTTGAATGAAAAGAACGCGCCGCTTCAATTGACGCTTGCGCGAAAGGCACGCCCGATCAATGCAAGCACCGAATTCAAAAGCAAACTGCTCGATCAAGACACGGGCTACATCAAGTTCGCTATGTTCTCCGGCGACGTGCTTGCAAAGTTTCAGGCAGCCGTCCGGGAGTTTCGCAACGCCAAAACGCTCATTATTGATTTGCGCGGAAATCCCGGCGGCGTCGGTCAACTTGCGAGCGCAATGGCAAGCTCGATCTCTGCCACAGACGGCTCGCTCGGAAGCTTTCAGTTTCGCTACCAATCGCAACCCGTCACCTACAAAGGCACGGGCGCAGACGCCTACAAGGGACGCGTCGTTCTTCTCGTCGATGAATTATCGGGAAGCACTTCGGAGGTTTTCGCAGGAGGCTTGCAGGAATCAGGGCGCGCGACTGTGATCGGCGCGACGACAGCCGGAGCAGTGCTTCCGTCGCTCGTTGCACTGCTGCCGACGGGCGGCGCGCTCATCCACGTCATCTCGAATTTTCAAACGCCCAAAGGCATCGTGCTCGAAGGTCGCGGCGTTCGCCCGGACGTTTCAATCAAACCTTCGCGCGTCGATCTTCTGGCGGGGCGCGATACGATTCTTCAGCGCGCGATTGAGATTGCCGCAAGTTATACGGCGCTCAAGCCTCGCACTGCACTTTGATTCTGTGCCAAGCGTTGTTCATGTAGCCTTTGAAGTTCCAGATGTGTCGCACATGTTCGGGCTGCGTGTTGGCCGCCGAATCCAATGCGCGAACGATGATTTCGCTTTCGCCCGGCGGCATGTCCAACGCCGCTTCCCACAAACACCACGCCCACGAAGGACGATCTTCCGGCAGCGTCGCCATCGTCCACGTCTCGCCATTATCAATCGAGACATCCACGCGTTCGATGCGACGGTCTCCGCCCGCCATCGCGTAGCCTTGCACTTGGACGCGCCCTGCTGGAATCTCTTCGTTTTGTTGAGGGCGACAAATGACGGCATTTAAGGATTGTTCGCCGAGCATTAATCCTTGCGACCAATCGACGTTTGCGGCATTCGTCTGCGGCGGGAAAAGCTTATAGGCGTGTGCCTGAAAATAGTTATCCGAAGGCTCTGCTTGCAGCGAGATTTCGGAAAGCCACTTGACGCTACGCGCGCCGATGTAGCCGGGCACGACGACGCGCAAGGGAAATCCATGCGTCGCAGGAAGCGGCTCATTGTTCATTTCATAAGCGAGCAGGACTTCCGCGCGCAAAGCTTTGTCGAGCGGAATCGAGCCGCCGAAGCCGAATCGCTTGCCCTGCCTTTCGACATCATCGAGTCCCTTGAACGCGACATGCTTTGCTTCGTTTGTAGGATTTGCCGCCATCAGAATTTCGCGCAAAGGCGCACCCGTCCAGACCGCGTTGCTGATCGCTTCCGCGCCCCATGGCAACTCGCCGGGAGTTTCGGCGACCTGCGCCAATTCGTCGCGCCGGTTGCCCGCGCATTGCAAAGTCGCCGTCACAGTTCTGCGTGGAAATTTTTGCTTAATGTCAGCGAGCGTCCATTGCAGCGGCGTCTTTGTCATGCCGCCAATATTCAAACGGTAATTCGCTTCATCTATCTCCGGCGCGGACGCGTGATTGCGGACAAAGAAAAGTTCCTGCGCGGTGATGAAATTCTCGCGCAGCAGCGAGAGTGGCGCTCCGGCATTGAAAGGCATTTCTTCACGCACGATCAGCGACGGATGTTTGTTATGAATCTTCAACGGCGTTGTCTTCCTTCACCGGAAACATTGATGACAATGACGCGCATATCTTATGCATACGAACGAAGCATGTCTATCGAGAACCCTTCGTGCGCGTCGCGGAGTTGCAAACGCACGCCGGTTGCTTTTGCGCTCTCCGGCGGAAAGTGATAAAAGATTGCGCGGATTAACTTAATTTTTCAAATGGAGATTTGCCGTATGCGTTCCTTCGTTTCTTGGCTCACCGCCGCGACAATCTTTTCATTGCTCGTCGTGTTGTTCGGATGCAGCGCGGCAGCCGTGAAAAGCGACACCGCCGCTAACAATCAGCAACAACCGATTCCGCGCACATCGCCCGCCGGAGACGGAGCCGCGCGCATCACCGTCGCAGACTTGCGCGAAGCACTCGATAAAGGCACCGCCTACGTTGTCGATGTGCGCACGGACGATCAATACAAGGCAGGGCATATCAAAGGCGCAGTCCACATCCCGGAGACGGACATCGCCGCGCGCGCGGGCGAATTGCCGCGCGACAAAACGATTGTCACATATTGTTCTTGACCCGCCGAACTCACCAGCGCCCGTGCGGTGCTCGAACTCAAAAACAAAAATATCACCAATGCTGCTGCCCTCGTCGGCGGCTACGACGGATGGAAAACGGCAGGACTTCCGATAGAACCAGCAAAATAAACTTAAGCTGAAGCAAACGCTGAGCGGCAAGATAGAACATTCTATCTTGCCGCTCTTATCATTTTACGTATTCGGCGTGTCGTGACGATAAGCGAGCCGCTTTTATTTCAAGCTGTAAGAGAGCTGCACAATCCCGCTTTCGTATGTCTTGCAATCGAGGAGTTTCAGATCGGTTTGCCGGTGCGAGCCGCGAAACAAGGGAAGTCCTTCGCCGAGAATAATCGGATGAACGGTGAGAATAAATTCGTCGATCAAACGCTCGTTCATAAAAGATTCGATCAACTCGCCGCCGCCCATCAACCAGATGTCTTTTCCCTTTGATCGCTTCAACGACTCGACAAAAGTTCGGATGTCGCCTGAAACAAACTCGAAGTTTTTATCCGCACTGTTTTTCAGCGTGCGAGAGAAAACATAGTTCTTTATTCCTTTATAAGATGGCGCGCCTCCAAGACTCAACGCCGCGTCATAGGTTTTGCGCCCGAACAAAATCGAATCAATTGATTTATGAAACTCCGTCATTCCATAGTCGGCATCCATAAAGAGCCAATCAATGCCGCCATCAGGCCGCGCGATAAAACCATCCAGACTGTTAGCGATAAAAAGTTTTACCTTTCGCATTTGTTTCCACTCCAAACATAGAATAAATGCCGCACCTTTTCTTTTACTGCCTTCTGCTTCTCATAACACGCGCGTGCCTGCGATGCGATCAAGCTGCTGCGTGAACTGCGCGCGTGCGAGCGCCGTTTGCCTGCGCCGCGCGAGCACCGCAAGTTCGAGTGCGACGCGTTCGCGCAAAGCTTTGCCGCCGCCTTCACCGGACTGCGCCGCGAGGCGATCAACCACGCGCCGCAAACATTCGCTCACGCCTGAGACGTAATTTTTCTCATTCAGCTTTCCGGCGTGCAGTTGGACTGTGCCGCCCGGTTTGTAATCGAAGCGTCCTGACGACGGATCGAGAAAAGCGTAATCGTCGGCGAGCGCGAGCCGCGTCTGCCGAAAGTGCGCGTTGAAATCTGCTCCCGTACTTGCGACAGCGCGCTCGACTGCCGCGATCAACTCGCCGCTCACGCGCGCCAATTCATCCCACGTCAAAGCGCCGTCTGCCGCAGAATCGACGGCAGTCTTCGTGTCGTTTGTGTGTGGTGGCATTGCTGTGTGCGGTGGCATTGCGGCCTGAATGCTTTCGCCCGCGCGATGCGGCGCGTCTCTGTCCGCCGATTCTTCGTAAACGCTGACGAGGCCGCCCGCTTCCCTTGCGCGCACCAGCAAGCGTTGCAGCGCCGCGTCGCCGACTGCCGTGCGCCCCGTTGCGTGATCCGTTTCGCGCACGCTCGGCGAGGCATCAGCATTCATAAAAACGTCCGCATCGTATTCATCTAATTCGACGTGAATGTGCCCTGTGAATTTGCGCGCCTGCAAATACCGCACGAGCGCTGCCAGATTGACAAACGCCGTGTCCAGATTTTCATGAATGAAGGGAGCCGTTGTGTTAGAAGTCATGCGAAATCGAGTTTGCTACTTTAAGTTTTTCGCGGCGAAGTGTACCAAAGGTCTACCGAAGATAAAACGGAAAAGTGAAAAGGAAAAGGAAAAGTCGTGGCGGCAGTTGCCCAGCGATACCTTGCCGCGCGTTGTTTTAGTCCGCAACTTTGCTTTTTACTTTTTTCGTTCTCTGTGCCACACTCCGCACGCGAAAAGGGCGCTGAATATATTCATACGATGTGTGCGCGGCTGCGCATTATTCGTCGCTCCGAGAATAATTTTCGCTTCTCGAATTTTCAAACTTATATCAACGCTTCACACACCCGAAAGGAGAGATGATCGCGGTGGCATCTCAACTGTTTAAGACCAAAAGTCCCGATCTATTAATCAGCGAATCGGAAGCGCCGGAGCGTCAAATGAAACGCTCGCTGTCGGCGCTCGATCTAACGGCGCTCGGCATCGGCGCGATTATCGGTTCCGGCATCTTCGCGCTGACGGGAACCGCCGCCGCCGGACAGAATTTTGAAACGCCGATTGAAACGCCGGTCATCAATTACATTCAATCGTTTTTGAGCGGCACGACAGTGCATTTGGGGCGTCCGGGCGCGGGGCCTGCCATCGTGCTTTCGTTTGTCATCGCGGCCATCGCGTGCGCGTTTGCAGCCCTTTGCTACGCCGAACTCGCGTCGATGATTCCCGTGTCCGGCAGCGCCTACACTTATTCTTACGCGACTTTGGGCGAATTGATCGCGTGGATTATCGGCTGGGACTTGATTCTCGAATACGCTGTCGGCAACATGGCTGTCGCGGCGAGTTGGTCGGGCTACTTCGTTAAGCTGCTTTATAGTTTATTCAATCTCAAACTTCCGCTCTGGATGGTTGCCGATCCGAAAACTGCCGCCGACATTATCGAAAAGGGCGGAGACGCCTCGCAGTATTTTTCTTCAACGACTCTGCCCGTTGTCGCCGGCTATCACATCGCGCTCAACATACCTGCATTCTCAATCGTTATGCTGCTGACAGTGCTTTTGGTTTACGGCATACGGGAGAGCGCGCGTGCCAACACCGTCGCGGTCATCATCAAAACGACCATCGTTATTTTCTTTATCGCCTTCGGAGCTTTTTACATTAACCCGACGAACTGGCATCCATTCGTGCCAAACGGATTTACGGGCGTGATGAGCGGCGCGGCCATCGTCTTTTTCGCCTTCATAGGCTTCGATGCCGTTTCCACGACCGCCGAGGAAACCAAAAATCCGCAGCGCGATTTGCCCATCGGCATGATGGCGAGCCTCATCATCTGCACGCTGCTTTACGTTTTAGTTTCGGGCGTGTTGACGGGCATGAAAAAGTACACGGCATTTGTCAGCGATTCGGCGGCGATTGCGACTGCCGTCGAAGTTTCCGGCAAGCCTTGGGTGCAGGCGGTCATTAGCGCGGGCGCGCTCGCGGGCATGACATCCGTGCTGCTCGTCTTTCAACTAGGGCAGCCGCGCATCTTCATGGCGATGGGGCGCGACGGGCTTCTGCCGCAGTATTTCTCGCGCATTCACCCGCGCTTTCGCACGCCGCATATTACGACGATCTGGACGGGCATAGTCGTCGGCCTCGTCGCCATGGTCAAAGACATCGGCTCGCTCGCCGACTTAACGAACATCGGCACTTTGTTCGCGTTTATTCTCGTGTGCATCGGCGTCATCATGCTGCGGCGTTCGGCTCCCGAAAGACGCCGCCCGTTCCGCGTGCCGCTCGTGCCGCTCGTGCCGATTTTAGGCGTGCTGCTGTGCTTTGCTTTGATGCTCAGTCTGCCGGTGCTGACGTGGATCAGATTCTTTGTCTGGCTCATCATCGGGCTAGTGATTTATTTTAGTTACGGCATGAGCCACAGCCGCTTGCAACACGGCGCGGATACGGGCGCAACCGAACCAACGCCTCCCATTGCTTCCTGACAGGCGCGTAAACATTCATGCGCGTTGAAACGACTCAATCCAAGTTGCTAGTTATCAAATGTTTGATTTCTTTGAATTGCCACTAGCTTCAGCCAGTGGTGAGAGTTCCTAATTATTATGGCTTCAGCCAAACTCATTCGGCTAAAGCCGACTCTCTAATGCTCACTGATCCACTAGCTGAAGCTAGTGGCAATTCATCGCTAGCAACTTGGATGAATTTTTATTTTCGGAGAAGTCTCGTATGAACGCATTGCCGCTGATCGTTGGGGCGTTGTGCGTGATTGCCATCGCGTACAGATATTACTCTGCCTTCATCGCCGCGAAGGTTTTGGCGCTTGACGATACGCGAAGCGTGCCGTCGGAAACGATGTACGACGGGCATAATTATTATCCGACGAACAAGTGGGTTTTGTTCGGTCATCACTTCGCGGCGATTTCGGGCGCGGGGCCTCTGGTGGGGCCGGTGCTGGCGGCGCAGTTCGGATTTTTGCCGGGCTTTTTGTGGCTGGTGATCGGCGTCACATTAGGCGGCGCGGTGCATGATTTTATGATTCTCGCGGCGAGCGTGCGGCGTCGCGGGAAATCTCTGGCGGAGATTGCGCGCACGGAGATTAGCCCGCTCTCCGGCGTGGTCGCAGGCATTGCGATTTTGTTTATCGTCGTGATTGCCCTCGCAGGACTCGGCCTTGTTGTGGTCAACGCGCTCGCCGAATCCGCTTGGGGAACTTTTACGGTCGGGTTCACGATTCCGCTGGCGCTGCTGATGGGGCTTTATATGTACCGCATACGTCCCGGACGTATCGTTGAAGCAAGCGCGTTAGGAGTTGCGGGACTCTTCTTCGCAGTCTTTTTAGGCGGGCGCGTAGCGGAATCGAGTTGGGCAGAGACGTTCACGTTTTCCAGAAACACGATCATCTTGTTGATGGCTGCTTACGGATTCATCGCGTCCGTGTTGCCCGTCTGGATGCTGCTCTGCCCGCGCGATTATCTATCATCATATTTGAAGATCGGGACGATTGCTTTTCTCATCCTCGGCGTCGTGCTGGTGCATCCCGTTTTGAACATGCCTGCGTTCACGCCGTTTGTCGCAGGCGGCGGCCCGGTCATTCCCGGCAAAGTTTACCCGTTCGTTTTTATCACGATTGCGTGCGGCGCGATTAGCGGTTTCCACGCGCTGATTTCATCTGGCACGACGCCGAAGATGATTGCGAAAGAGAGCGATACGCGCATGATCGGCTACGGCGCGATGTTGATGGAAGGCGTCGTCGGTGTCGTCGCGCTCATCGCCGCTACGTCGCTTTTCCCCGGCGATTATTTTGCGATCAATACCGCGCAGAAAACTGACGCGCAACGCGCCGCTTACGTTCGCATGATCGACGAGCATGGAAGCGCTGAATTTGATTTGCGCCCGCAGGAGATAGACCGTCTCGAAGCGGAATCCGGCGAAAAAAATCTGCGCGGCAGAACGGGCGGCGCGGTCACGCTCGCGCTCGGCATTGCGAAAATCTTCGACGCGGTTCCGGGACTTCGCGGGCTGATGAAGTATTGGTATCACTTCGCCATTATGTTCGAGGCGCTTTTTATCATGACGACGATTGACACAGGCACGCGCGTCGGGCGTTTTCTCGTCGGTGAATTCGGCGGTAGGGTTTACCGAAAATTCGATGAACCGAATTGGCTGCCCGGCTCGATCATCACAACGCTTTTGGTCGTCACAGGCTGGGCGGCGTTTATCTGGTCTGGCTCGATTTCGACGATCTGGCCGATGTTCGGCATTGCCAATCAATTGCTCGCATCAATCGCGCTGTGCGTGGCGACGACGATCATTATAAACTCGGGCAAGATGCGTTATGCGTGGACGACGATTGTGCCGCTGACGTTCGTCGCCACAACGACGCTCGTCGCAGGCTGGCAATCCATCACGGACATTTTCTGGCCGCTCGCGCAAAAATCGGAGACGGCGACGCAGGGCTACATCAACGTCGCGCTGACGATTACGTTAATGACGGCGGCGGTGATCGTGATCGCCGATTCGATTCGCTGCTGGACGAACGGCGGTAAGCGAACGACAAGCGGCACAAGTTTCGGTGCAGCCGGAGGCGTCAAAGCATAGACGCGCCATTCTTCGCGCATAAATACACAAACTCGTCTCCGCGCGATTCGCACCATTGAGGAATTCTGCGTGTCTTGGTTTCCGTGAAGTGTTCGGCTTATGAAAGCATTCGCGTAAGCGCGTCTGGGTGAATGCTCCAACCGAAGAGTCCTGCCAAGCCCATCAACAAACCGAACGCGGTCGGGATCATCGCGAGCGCAAAGAGCCAGCGTTTCTGCGTGAGCGCGGTAACGGCCAAAAGCGAAATCGCGATGGACAATAGCGCGTCCGACAAATCGAATTGATCGTCGCGGAAATTTAATTGGTTGTAAGTCTTGTCGGCTTTGTCTGCGTCGTCCTGCTGCGTTTTTTTCTTTTCTTCCTGCTCCTTGGCGATGGCTTCGTAGGCAGCGAGTTGCTGCTGGTATGCGGACTTTGCTGAAGGCGGCGCGGTGGCAGCTTCGGCAGTTAATTGCGCGACGGTGGCTTTGGCGACTTCCTCGCGTATGTTGCGCGCTTGATACCAACTGTAGCTGTCGATCTTGTCGGCCTGTGCCTGCTGCATTCCCTGCGCGATGTTGTTGTCCTTAACGCCGCAGATGCCCATAAACGTCGCGAGCAAGGCGACGGTGATCGCAACCATCGTGTTCAGTTGCCCTTTGCGCTTCTCCGCGCCTGACTTGTCATCATCGTCTTCGTTGACATATTCTGTCGGGTCTACTTCCATGTTTTCAATCTCCCTAATTGCGCTTAAATGTAGGCAGCGAATTGATTCCCGATGATCTTTTTACAGTTGAATTACAGTTGAAACTTTTCGCCGCGTCTGACCGTAAAATACGGCATTGCGTGTCAATTCACCAGTTCCGACTCTCTGATTCAGAGCTTAATTTCTAACACGGAGAACTTCCCGATGAAAACCAAAATCTATTCGCTTCTCTTAACGCTTTCGATTACGGCAATGCTCACCACACAGCTTGCCGCGCAAACGCCACGCGGCGGCGCGTCGCTTCCGCCTTTGATTCCCAGAGAAAAATTCTTCGACAACCCGGAAAAAGCTGGCGCGCAAATTTCGCCGGACAGCACGCGCCTTGCTTATCTAGCGCCCGAAGGCGGCAAGCTCAATGTCTTTGTGCGAACCTTCGGCAAACAAGATGATCGCGCCGTGACGCACGATCACCAGCGCGGGCTTCGCTCTTATTTTTGGTCGCGCGACGGCAAACGCATTCTTTACGCGCAGGATCAGGGCGGCAACGAAAACTTTCACATCTACGCCGTCGATCTCGCTGCGCCCGACGCGGCGGCGAAGGATTTGACGCCCTTTGAAAAAGTGCGCGCGGGGATTGTGGACGTGCCGCGCGAGACGCCGGACGAAATTCTCGTCACGCTCAACAAAAGAAATCCGCGTCTCTTCGACGTGTATCGAGTGAAGTTGAGCACAGGCGAAATGACTTTGATCGCAGAGAATCCGGGCAACATCGGCGGATGGATTTCCGATGCGCAGAGCCGTTTGCGCGGCGCAATCGCGCAGACGCCCGACGGCGGCAGCGAAATTCTCGTGCGCGATACGGAAACCGCCGCGTTTCGCTCCGTCGCCAAGTATGCCAATGAGGAAGCGCCCGCGCCGCAAGCCTTCACGCCCGACGGCAAAGGCATTTACATGGGCAGCAGCAAGGGCGCAGACCTCTCGCGCTTAGTTCGTTTGGATATAGCGACAGGCGCGGAGCAAGCGCTTGACAGCGACACGGAAGCTGATCTGGCGGGCGCGATGATAAGCGACAAAACACATGAACTCGTCGGCGCTCTCTATGTGCGTGACCGCGTCGTTTATCATTTGTTCGCGCCGCAACTGAAAAAGGATTTTGCGATTCTCGAAAAAGTTCACGGCGGTGATATTTCAATCGCCAGCCGCGACGCAAACGAACGCCGCTTGATTGTCGTCTATAACGACGATGTCGATCCCGGCGCGACGTATTTGTATGACCGCGCGACCGGCAAAGCTGAATTTCTCTTTCGTCCGCGCCCTTGGCTCAAGCCCGAACAGCTCGCGCACATGCAGCCTGTTTCATTCAAGAGCCGCGACGGATTGACGGTTCACGCATATCTCACGACGCCGCGCAATGTTCCCGCGAAGAATTTGCCGATGGTCTTGAATGTTCACGGCGGCCCTTGGGCGCGCGACACATGGGGCTACAATTCCGAAGCGCAATTTCTCGCCAATCGCGGCTACGCCGTGCTGCAAGTCAATTATCGCGGCTCGACCGGCTACGGCAAGCGTTTCGAGCACGCAGCGGAACATGAATTTGCGGGCAAGATGCACGACGATTTAATCGACGGCGTCAACTGGGCAACCGGCAAGGGCGTTGCCGATCCGAAACGCGTGGCGATCTATGGCGGAAGCTACGGCGGCTATGCGACGCTTGTCGGCATGACGTTTACGCCCAACGTGTTCGCGTGCGGTGTTGACTATGTTGGGCCAAGCAGTTTGATTTCTTTGATTAAAAGTTTCCCGGCGTACTGGAAACCGTTTATGCAGGCGACTTGGTTCAAGTACGTCGGCGACCCCGAAGACCCGAAAGTTGTCGAAGACTTAAAGGCGCGTTCGCCTCTCTACAAAGTGGATCAAATCAAGCGTCCGCTATTGATTGCGCAGGGAGCGAACGATCCGCGCGTGACGAAAGCCGAAAGCGATCAAATCGTCGAGGCGATGCGCAAGGCTGGCAAGGACGTGGAATACATGGTGGCGGACAACGAGGGACACGGTTTTCAGAATCCCGAAAATCGCCTCAAACTGTACGCGCGCATGGAAGCCTTCTTCGCCAAGCATCTCGGCGGGCGGGCGCAAACCACTATTGATGCTGCGCCGTCGAATTGATTTGCTTCAAACAGTGTAACTCGCAAAGTGGACGCTTCATTACTTGAAGCGTCCACTTTGTTTTTATGTTCAAGTGCGGCTTATCTATTCGTTGAAAAAGCGTGTCGGCGCACGTTCCCTCGCGCTCCTGCCTGTTGCGGAATAGACAGGTTGCCTAAAAATCGGTGATAATGCACGTTTTTAGCGCGACTTGCCGGAAGAGCATTTATCACACGGGACGCGCTTCCTGTGTGTTAGAGTCTGCCCACAGATTACGCTCGACAATCGGGTTTGCGCGCGTCACCAAAACTAATTGTATTCAACGAACAGAAAGGACACGTTTAATCGTGGAACAGTTGTTGATGTTTATTACAGGTCTGCTCATGCTCGGCTTCGCAGGCTCATTCTTTTTTAATTCTTTGAAACGCGGCGCGGACAGTTGCGCGCGTGACGAATCATTCACGCGCCGAATATCCGCGCGCAGCTCTCGCATTAGCCGCGCGGCGATTGGCGCAGCGGCGACGCTCATTGTGTTGAGCACGGGAGCGCCCGCCGCATTCGCGCAGGAAGCGCACAGAGCGGGCGGCGAAGCTAATTTGAAATTGCCGGATTTATCGCAGGTCGCGTTTCTGGGCGTGAACGGACGAACCTTGTTGATGCTCGGCTTGGTATTCTGCGCGCTCGGAATGTTGTTCGGCTTGATGATTTTCACGCAGTTGAAGAACATGCCCGTGCATCGCTCGATGCGCGAGATTTCCGAACTGATTTACGAAACCTGCAAAACTTATCTCATCACGCAGGGCAAATTCATACTCATTCTCGAAGCCTTTATCGCCGTCGTCATTCTGCTTTACTTCGGCTTGCTGCTGAAGCTCGAAGCATCGCGCGTCGCCATTATTCTGATCTTCAGTTTGATCGGCATCGCGGGCAGCTACGGCGTCGCGTGGTTCGGCATACGCGTTAATACGTTCGCCAATTCGCGCACCGCGTTTGCTTCTCTCGGCGGCAAGCCGTATCCGATTTATGCGATTCCGCTCAAGGCCGGTATGAGCATCGGCATGATGTTGATTTCAGTCGAGCTGTTCATCATGCTCTGCATTTTATTGTTTATCCCGGGCGACTACGCAGGCCCCTGCTTTATCGGTTTCGCCATCGGCGAATCTTTAGGTGCGGCGGCGCTTCGCATCGCGGGCGGCATCTTCACGAAGATTGCGGACATCGGCGCGGACTTGATGAAGATCGTCTTCAAGATCAAGGAAGACGACGCGCGCAATCCGGGCGTGATCGCCGACTGCACGGGCGACAACGCGGGCGATTCAGTCGGCCCGTCGGCGGACGGCTTCGAGACTTACGGTGTCACGGGCGTCGCGCTCATCACATTTATTTTACTCGGTGTTGCCAATCCAACGGTGCAAGTTCAATTGCTCGTCTGGATTTTCGTGATGCGCATCATGATGATCGTGGCGAGCGCCGGGTCTTACTTTATCAACGAGGCGGCGGCGAAAGCGCGCTACGGCAATGCAAACGAAATGAATTTCGAGAAGCCTTTGACGAATCTCGTCTGGCTTACTTCGATTGTTTCAGTCGTGCTGACGTACATCGTTTCGTATTTGATGATTCCAGACCTCGGCGGAAATCCGACGCTCTGGTGGAAATTGGCTTCGATCATTTCATGCGGCACGCTCGCGGGCGCGATCATTCCCGAACTCGTCAAAGTTTTCACTTCAACCGAATCGCGCCATGTCAAGGAAGTCGTCACGTCTTCGGAAGAAGGCGGCGCATCGCTCAACATTTTGTCGGGCTTGGTGGCAGGTAATTTCTCCGCTTACTGGATCGGCATCAGCATTGTTGCGCTCATGGCTATCGCGTATCTTTTCAGCAACTACGGACTCGGCGCGTTGATGATTGCGCCCGCCGTGTTTGCCTTCGGACTCGTCGCATTCGGATTCTTAGGCATGGGGCCGGTCACGATTGCCGTTGACTCCTACGGGCCTGTCACTGACAACGCGCAATCCGTTTACGAGCTTTCCTTGATCGAGCAAGTTCCCGGCATCGAAGCCGAACTCAAAAGAGATTACAACGTCAACGTCAACTTTGATCGCGCCAAACATCTGCTGGAAGAAAACGACGGCGCGGGCAACACCTTCAAAGCGACGGCGAAGCCCGTTTTAATCGGCACGGCAGTGGTCGGCGTAACGACATTGATCTTTTCTATTATTCAATCGCTGCGCATCGAAACAGTCGCCGCCGCAGTCGCCGCCGGACACACGCAGGCCGAAGGAGCCGCTGCGTTTTTTGAAAGCATATCATTGCTCAACCCGCTGTTCCTGCTCGGGCTTGTGACAGGCGGCGCAGTCATCTATTGGTTCACGGGCGCATCAATGCAGGCCGTGACGACGGGCGCATACCGCGCTGTCGAATTTATCAAGGCGAACATTCAACTCGAAGGCATTGAGAAAGCGTCTGTCGAAGACAGCAAAAAAGTCGTGCTCATCTGCACGCAGTATGCGCAGAAAGGCATGTTCAATATCTTTCTGACAATCTTCTTTTCAACACTGGCTTTTGCTTTCCTTGAGCCGTTCTTCTTCATCGGTTATCTGATCTCCATCGCCATCTTCGGTTTGTATCAAGCGATTTTCATGGCGAACGCGGGCGGCGCGTGGGACAACGCGAAGAAGGTCGTCGAAGTTGAACTGAAAGCGAAAGGCACGCCGCTGCACGACGCGACAGTGGTCGGCGATACCGTCGGCGATCCATTCAAGGACACGTCTTCGGTGGCTTTGAATCCGGTCATCAAGTTCACAACACTGTTCGGCCTTCTCGCCGTCGAACTCGCCGTGAAGCTCACGAATGATGTCGGCGCAAACGTCAGCCACATGCTTTCGGCGCTCTTCTTTATCATCTCGCTTGTCTTCGTCTGGCGCTCGTTCTACGGAATGCGAATTGGTTCGGAGAAGAGGCCAACCGACCGCACGGTGAGACAGATCGAAATGTCGCACGCGAACGAGGACGGGCATAACGGACAGCTCGTAAGCGGACAACAATCAACAGTCGGCGGTCAAGCACAGTCGAACGTGCGAACCACAACCGATAGGTAACAAACGCAATGTCGCATGAAGGAGCGCGCGTAAGATTTCGCTATAAGTTTCGCCAGACACGCGCGTTCCTGTATGCAACTTTTTCCATGCGAGAGGTTTGAAATCCGTGAACACTTTATCTGCCAGATCAGAAACATTAACGAGCGTCGTGCTTGCGCCGCTTGACCGCGCGCTCTCTGTTGCACTCATCCTCGGCTTTAGCTTGCTGACCGCGCTTGCCGCGCAAGTCGTTGTTCCCGTGCCGCCCGTGCCGATTACCGCGCAGACTTTCGCCGTGCTGTTGACGGGCGCGCTGCTCGGCTCGCGTCTCGGCGCGCTCGCAATGATCGCTTACTTAATCGAAGGCGCAAGCGGCCTTCCGTTTTTCCAATCGGGTCACGGCGGCGCGCATTATTTATTGTTTAGCCCGACGGCGGGTTATTTGTGGTCGTATCCGGCGGCGGCTTTTCTGACCGGCTTGCTCGCGGAGCGCGGATGGGACAAGCGTTTCGCAACGGCGGCGGCGGCAATGACGCTCGGCTCGCTTGTCATACTACTAACAGGCTGGGCATGGCTCGCGCGCTTCACCACGCCTACGGAAGCGTTTCACTTCGGCGTTACGCGCTTTCTTATCGGCGACGCCGTAAAGATTGTGCTTGCGGCGGCAGTGCTTCCGACAGGCTGGACGCTGCTGCGCCGCCGGGCATCGCATGAGAATTAAACAAAGCATTTGAGTGAGATAAAATAAAGCCCTTGATTGTTTACCGCAATCAAGGGCTTTATTTTATTGCGCGGCATTGAGTTGATTTTATACGTGAAGGAGCATGAACAATTATGTCAACGGAAATCGTTCAAAAAGCAGTGGCAGAATACTTCGCCGCGACGCGTGCGATGGATGCGGAAAGATGGGTATCCGTTTTCGCCGAAGACGCGACCTCGCACGATCCAGTGGGAGCGCCCGCAATGAACGGACACGCGGCGCTGCGCGAATTCTTTCAAAACATCACAGCACCGTTCGATCAAGTGGGATTGACTGAAGACTATATCTTCATCAATGGCGATGAGGCCGCCGTAAAGTGGACGGGACGCGGCGTCGGCAAGAATAAACGTAAAGTTTCCTTTGAAGGCATAGACATTATCAAGGTGAACGCCGAAGGCAAGATTCAAACGCTGCACGCTTACTGGAACCCGAACATATTAATGGCGCAACTCCAGTAACCATTGCGACGATAAGCGGCTATCACTCGAACTGGCGACGGCCTTAGCGAGTGCTCTTTTAAGCTAGCGGAATCGAAAACCATGTACACACTCAAAGTGCGCTCGCACGGGCGCGAAGAGATGCTGGAAATTACAAACGATGTGCAGCGAGAGCTTGAAAAATCGGGCGTGCGTGAAGGCATCTGCGTACTCTTTGTGCAGCATACTACGTCTGCGCTGACCGTCAACGAAAACGCCGACCCGGACGTGCAGCGCGATATGCTTCAACACTTGCGCAAGCTCGTTCCGCGGCACGGTGTGGATTTCCGACATGCTGAAGAAAACTCCGACGCGCACTTAAAGGCAAGCCTCGTCGGTTCATCCGTCACAGTTCCCTTTCACGATGGCAAGCTGTTGCTCGGACGCTGGCAGGGCATTTATCTTTGCGAGTTTGACGGCGCACGCGAGCGTCAAGTGATAATGATGCTGCGTTAATTGATCGACGTTTTTGTTCGCCTGTAAAGCGACGGCGTTTGCAGATTGCACAGAGCCCGCATCGTCCGCGCTCATCAAATTAACATGGCTTTCTCTACTTCAGATGAACGCGTGCAGATCGGCTGTCAGGGCTGGAACTACGATGATTGGATCACGAAGCCAGCTGATGCCGCGCGCATCTTTTATCCGCAAGGCACGCGCGCCGCTGCGATGCTCGAACTCTATGCGCGCGTCTTCGGTAGCGTCGAAATTGATTCGACGTTTTACGCCGTGCCCTCCGCCGCAACAGTTGACGGATGGGCAAAACGCACGCCGCACGACTTCACTTTTTCATTGAAACTTCCGCAGGAGATTACGCATGAACGCAGCTTGGGCAGCGGAAGCGTTCAGGTGCTCGAAGAGTTTTGTGAACACGCGCGGCTTCTCGATGAAAAACTCGCCGTCACGCTCATACAGCTTCCGCCGCACTTCACGCAAACGCCGGAGAATTTACGCGCGCTCGAAAGATTTTTGCCTAACTTGCCGCGCGACATGCGTTTCAGCATAGAATTTCGCAGCCCCGATTGGATGAATGAAGCGGTGCGCGACGTGCTTGCGAAATACAATGTTGCGCTCGCGCTTGTCGAAGGGCAATGGATTGCGCGCGCGCGTATGTGGCGATTCGTGGAAGAGCCGTCCGCCGATTTCGCTTATGTTCGCTGGATGGGCGAGCGTGATCTGACACGCTTCGACAAAGTGCAGCGGGCGCAGGATGAGAACCTGAAATTGTGGAGCGAAGCGATTGCATTGTTAGCCGAACGCACGCAAAACGTTTACGCATATTTCAGCAATTATTACGAAGGCCACGCGCCCGCGAGCGCCAATAAGCTAAAGCGACTGCTTGGACAAGCCGTCGTTGATCCATCAAAACTCGAAGACCAGCCGTCGCTTTTTTGAATGCGCTGCACAAAACATTTCGATAGATCAATGATGCTTTAAGGATGCTTGTCGAGCCGCTTCAGGCTCTTGGCAGTGCATTGAAATCTCTTCGGCGGACAAATAATTTTGGTCAAGAAATTGCTAATTGTATTTGCGGCGACTCTGCTTTTATGCGGCGCAGTTTTCTTCTTTGTTGTGCTACCTGCGCAGGTAGAGCGAAGATTAAATCCGGTCATCAATCGCTCGCCGTCTCAAGCAACAGAGAAAGCGCGCGCTTTGCATCAAATGTTGCTCATCGCCGATCTACACGCGGACTCTTTGTTGTGGGGACGCAATTTGCTGGAACGCAGCACGCGCGGGCACGTAGATGTTCCCAGATTGATCGAAGGCAACGTCGCGCTGCAAGCCTTCACGGTCGTCACCAAAACGCCGCGCGGCATGAACATCGAACGCAACGGCGCGGATACGGATAACATTACTCTCCTTGCGATTGCTTCCCGCTGGCCTCTTGCGGCGTGGAGCAGTTTGAAGGAAAGGGCTTTGTATCAAGCCAAAAGATTGCGCGATATGGCGGCGGCTTCAAACGGCAAGCTGACGCTTATCGAAACAAAGCGCGACTTATCGAATTACCTTGAGCGGCGAACGCATGAGCCGCACATCACTGCCGCGTTTCTCGGCATCGAAGGCGCACACGCGCTCGACGGCGACATCGCAAACCTCGACGCATTATTTGCCGCAGGATTTCGCATGATGTCGCCGACGCACCTTTTCGATAACGACATCGGCGGCTCGTCAAGCGGCGCGCGAAAGACGGGCTTGACCGATGCGGGCAAAGAATCGATCCGCCGCATGGAAGCCAAAGGCATGATCGTTGATCTCGCGCACGCGTCCGCGCAAACGATTGACGACGTGTTAGCCGTCAGCACCAGACCCGTCGTCGTTTCTCACACGGGAGTCAAAGCAACTTGCAACAACAATCGCAATATCAGCGACGAGCAGATTAAAGCGATTGCACGCACGGGCGGCATCATCGGCATCGGCTACTGGCAAACCGCAACCTGCGGCACAGATGCGCGGACGATTGTTCGCGCCATCAAACACGTCTCGAATCTCGTCGGCGCAGAGCATGTCGCGCTCGGCTCGGATTTCGACGGCGCTGTTTCTGCTCCGTTCGACACCACAGGCTTAGTTGAAATCACGGACACATTGCTTGCGGAAGGATTCAGCGAGAACGAAATAAGTTTGATTATGGGCGGCAACACGCTCCGCCTGTTAAGCGAAAATCTTCCAGAATAAGGATCAGCGTTCAACTTTCGGTTTCCAGCATAGGAATACTGCTTTCTACTGAAAACTGAAAACCGACTACTGAAAACTGTTCCTCACTTCTGTTCAGCGAGTTCGGTCATTATTTCCGTGAAGCGTTCGATGTCGGCGCGCGTGCGTTCCATGCGGCGGCGGCTGTCTAGGTAAGCAGCCCATGTCGGCGTGTTGGTCAAGGCTTTCGTGGTGTCTTGGTCGAGCACTTGCGCCATCAGCGCGACGAGATCGCCCGTCACGCTCGTATGCTCGAGCAACGCTTCGATGATCGAGTAGGCGAGACGCGCGCCGGTGAAGTCCAGATCGCGCGGCGCATTTTCAGTTGCGGAAGATGATGTTTGCGGTGGGCTGGTTGGCTGCTGCTCGCTCATGCGTTTTCAATTTCTTGAATATCAATCTGTTCGTGCCAACTGCCGCGCACGAGTGGAAGCGCGGCGACGCGCGCAGCATGTTCCGTGTCGTCACTGACGACATGCACGCGCGTGTCCGGCGCGAGATAATCGTATTTGACGTAGGCGAGCGCGACGGATTTGTTGAGGCGGGGCGAAAATGTTTGCGACGTAACGCGCCCGATTTCCTTACCGTCCGCTGATCTGATTTTTGCGGCGGAAGCGGTGGGTATATCTTGCGCGTCGTCGAAGATGAGTCCGGTTAGTTTTTTGGCGACATGGCCGCGCCAGTGTATGCGCGCGATGATTTCCTGCCCGATGTAACAACCCTTTTGATAGCTCACCGCGTCGTTTTCCGCAAGCGATTCGGTAACGACATTTGTTTCGTCCATATCAATGCCGTAGCGCGGGATGCCTGCTTCAATCCGTAGCGTCTCGTAAACATCGTAACCGATTGGACGCGCGCCGCCTTCGCTCGTAAAAGCGTTCCACAAAGCTTGCGCCGTTTCCGTCGGCGCGTACAAATCAAAACCGTCTTCGCTTGTGTGCGTGGCGCGCATGATGATGATTTGATGCCCGCGCCAGATTGTTTGCGCAGCGTGCCTATGCGCGATGTGCGCCGCAGCTTCGCTGAAAAGGTTTGTAATTATTTCCGTAGCGCGTTCGCCCTGTAAAGAGAGAAGCACGGTTTCGTTTGCGGTGTCCGCGACGCGGAAATCTCCGGCGAGTGTAAAGCGTTCGAGTGTTTTACGGACTCGCTCGCTTGTCGCAGGGTCTGTGTCGATGAGAAACGAATCTTCGATGCGAAGGATGCGCGCGGGCGCGACGAGGCGTCCCTGCGCGTTTGGAAAAGCGGCGGTCATCCATGCGTTTGGCTGAAGAGTCTTAACGTCGTTGGTGACAAGGCCGTTTAAGAATTGTACGGCTTCCGTGCCGCTTACACGCACGCGCCCGCGTGACGAAAGATCAATGATGCCCGTGCCGTTGCCGTCACGCACGGCGTTGTATTCAACCGGAAAGCCAGCGTAAGAAACGGGCAGCAGCCAGCCATCACGCTCGACGAAGCTCGCGCCCGCCTGCTCGTGCGCATCGTGAAGCGGCAGGCGACGGGAAACAATTTGTTGCTGGACTACTTCACTCATTTCAAAACAGATGTCGGATATTAGATGCCAAATGTTAGGAATGATGTCAAAGCACTAACATCTAACATCCGGCATCTTTTCTCTTGAACTTATTTCAGCTTTTCGAGTTCCGTGCGTAGGTTACTGTAATCGGCTTTGTCGCCTGCTTTGAACGCGAGGTTGGTGTAGCGTATGACGCCTGTTTTGTCGATCAGGAAAACGGAGCGTTTATTGAAGCCGCTCGGTTCGTCGTAGACGCCGTACATGCGCGCGATTTTGTGGTCATGGTCGGAGAGCAGCGGGAATTGCAGCTTATGAAACTTCGCCCATTCTTGATGCGAGAAAACGTAGTCGCCGCTGATGCCTAAGACGACGGCGTTGAGTTTGGCGAGTTCCGCGAACGTGTCGCGCAAGGTACAGACTTCCTTTGTGCAGCCGCCAGACCAATCAGCCGGATAAAACGCGAGAATGACCGCTTTGCCGCGCTGCCCTGAAAGCGCGAGTTGATCTGCGGGACTCAAGAAAATCTTTTCCTGTGTCGCGTAGGGCAAACGAAAATCCGGCGCAGCCGCACCGACTTCCGGCGCAGCGGAAGCATTGGAAACGGTCATCGCCGGTGCGGCAGCAGTATGCGCAACGAAGTGCTGCGGGTTCAGCGCGACAAAGGTTATCGTCGCAATTAGTAAAAGCGAACCGGCGAGCGCGCACTTGAATCGATAGGTCATAAATGTTTTAGCCTTTCATGTTGCTGCGGCAAATAATTCCCATGAGCCGAGCGTTTATCAAAGTAGAATATTCGATGCGATACGCGAAACTGTAAGAGCGCGTGCTGTCATTTGGTAATGGTGATTTCGCGCGTCGTCGAATTGTAGTCGCCGTTGGGCACGACGTTGCCGTCTTTGTCCACAAGTTCGAGTTTGATTGTATGCTTGCCGCTCGTCCAGCCCGTTAACCAGATCGGCTCCCACTTATCTATAAATTTCGCATCGCCGTTATCAACTGAATAACGCACTCGGAATGGAAAGCCCTGCGCGAAATTAACTTTCCCATTCGGGTCATCATCCTTTAACAATGAGTTTGAGAGCCAGAAGTCGATCATAATCGCGTCGGCGTCTGTGCCTTTGTATTCGCCTTTCGGACGGCTATATGTGAGCAGCGGTTTCTTCGGATCAACGTCGCTCGCGGTGCTCGATGCCATGTCTTTGCCTTCGCGCGTTGACGGCGAAGGAGAGGCGTTGGCGTTCATGTTTTTGTTGTCGGCCATCGTCTGCCCGCTGTTCGTCGTGGTCGGCTTCGAGGCATCGCCGCCGCCTTTGACGTTGAAGGTGACCATCTGAAAGTTGCCTTCGTTCTTGTAGCTTTCATGCCACGGGCGCGAAGCGAAGACGCGCAGAGTGTGTTTGCCTTCGGCAACGTTGCGCAGTTCAAACGGCTCGTCCAACTTGTAATAGGCTTCGTAAGGCTGATTGTCGAGGATAACGTGTATGTGATTGCCCATGCCCGTCGCAGGGTCTTTCATCGGCTTGTAACCTTTGAGGTCGCCGCTCAAATTTAGCAGCACGGGAACTGTCGAACCGTTGATCGTCGAATTCTCGCGCGGGCTACTGATGCGCAAAACGGGCTTGGCTTCGTCCTGCTGACCGCGCTGCGCTGTCAGGTCTTTGATTTTTTGCGGGCGCTCGGTGACGCTCAAGTTTTGCGTCGCGGGCGAAGCAGTTGCATTGGCAACGGGCGGCGTCATGTTTGTTGTTGCCGTCGTGTTGGCATTGTCCGCAGTCTGCTGCACGCAACCGGCAAACATGCTGACGGTTAAGAGGGCGAGAACAGCGCAAGAAGATTTTAAGATTCGAGACATTGTGGCTTCTCCGACAATCGAAGTTTACAGTGAAGGAATAAAGCTTGAAGAATGATGATTGCAAAACGATGAACGATAAGGGCAAGACGATTTGCCGTTATTTATCGTTCATCATTGGCAATTCATTGTTTGCATCCATTGCTTTACGCTTTAGCGGCCTGCGCCTTGAAAGCGTTTGTTGACTTCTTCCCAATCAACCGTGTTCCACCAAGCGGCGAGATATTCCGGGCGGCGGTTTTGATATTTCAGATAATAAGCGTGTTCCCAAACATCGTTGCCCAAGATCGGTTGCAGTCCGTCCGTCAGCGGATTGTCTTGATTAGCGGTTGAGATGATTTGCAGTTTGCCGCTGTCATTCGAGCCGACGAGCCAGACCCAGCCGGAGCCGAAGCGCTTGACGCCCGCATCGTTGAATTGCTCTTTAAATTTATCGAAGCCGCCGAAGGTGTCTTTGATCGCATCCGCGATTGCGCCCTGCGGTTCGCCGCCAGCCTTCGGAGCCATGATCTGCCAGAACATCGTGTGATTGACGTGGCCGCCGCCGTTATTGCGCACTGCCGCGCGAATCTCTTCCGGCACGCTGTTCAAATCACGTATTAAATCTTCGGCGCTTTTGCCTTGCAGTTGCGGCGCTTTTTCAAGCGCGGCGTTTAAGTTATTAACGTAGGCCGCGTGGTGTTTGTCGTGGTGCGTTTGCATCGTCGCGGCGTCGATGTGCGGTTCGAGCGCCGCATAGTCATACGGCAAAGGCGGTAGTTCGTGTGCCATGAGTCTTTATTCCTCTTTCAATAAAATTGTCGAACGGAAATTTTGGGTTAAAGAGCCGGGGTGCGATTCGTGAGCAGAACAAGAATGGCGATCACGCTCAAGATAATCATCAACCCGCCGGGCATCATCTTGAAACCATTGAGCGACGCCATTGCGAAACGCGCTAAAAGCAAGACGGCGACGACGAGCGCGAGCCACCAACCAAAAGAGTAAGCGCCGCGCATCATGGCGACGGATGAAACGATCAGCAGCACGCCGGAGACGCCGCCTGCGATAAGCGATGCGCGGCTGTTGGCCTTCACATAACCCATCACGCCGCCTGCCGCAACAAGCACGCCGTAAAGCAGAATGATCCAAGCTGTCATAAAGCAGATGCTAGATGTCGGATTTTAGATATTAGACGTTAATTCAAATCAACTTGCTCTTACACCAACATCCAACATCCGGTATCCGGCATCTCTCCTTTTTATTCTGCGGGTCGCGGCCCGGCGTCCATGCCGCTGACGCTCGCCTGTCGTATCACTTTGATTTTCAGATCGTCGATGATGCGTACCTGACACGCGAGCCGCACGTTTTCCGCGAGTCCGGCTTCCAACGCAAGGCGACTCCGTTCTCCGTCACCGATTTCTCCGGGATCGCCTGCGAGAATTTCGATGCGGCACGTCGTGCATTTGGCGTTGCCGCCGCAGCGGTGCAGAATATCGATGCCCGCGTCTTCGATTGCCAGCACGAGTTTGCGTCCACTTTCGCCCTCGAACACCTGCACACCCGTTGCCGTCTCCGCTTCGATTATCGGCATAAGCTAATCATTGCTCCAGAAATATTTTCGATGTAAAAGCGTGTGCGGATATTACAACAAAAAGAAGCGGCGCGCGAGTGGAAGGCGCTGTTTTGATTACCGTTCGGTAAAGTCAAAACCTTTACGCCACGCACTCTCGCGCCGCTGTGTTGCGCTGTTATACTTAACGTACTTCTTACGCCGTGAAGGATGAGCCGCAGCCGCAGCCGCCCGTCGCGTTCGGATTGTTGAAGGTAAAGCCCGAACCCATCACGCCGCTAACGTAGTTGATTTCCACGTCGCTCAAATACTGCGCGCTGAACATATCGACGAACAGACGCACGCCGTGCGCTTCGGTGATTTGATCGCCGTCGCGCGATTCTTCTTCGATGTTCAAGCTGTATTGAAAGCCGGAACATCCGCCCGGCACGACGCGGACGCGCAAGCCCGCTGTTTCCGGCAAGCCTTCTTCGCTCGACATGAATTTCTTGATTTCCGTTGCCGCCGCTTCCGTCACATTGAGCGTAAACGGAGGAGCCATTGTTGCTGTAGACATTTCTGATTTCTCCTATGATTGTAAGTTTACAAGTGCCGATTTTCGATTTCGTAAAGATTAAAGATCGACATGGCCTTCTTCAATCGCAAACCTAAAATCGCAAATTATTTCGTTGCCCTACTGGGCTTTTTTCAAAACGACGAGTTCCGGTTTGAGAGCTTCAATCGAAACACGTCTCGCCACTTCTTCCGCGACGCTGCGAAAGGCGCGCGCCTGCACTGAATCCGGGTGGCTGACGACCACCGGCACGCCTTTGTCACCGCCCTCGCGCACTTCAATTGCGAGCGGCACGGAACCGAGAAACGGCACTTCGTATTTATCAGCAAGTCTTTGTCCGCCGCCCTCGCCGAAAATATTATACCGCACGCCCGTGTCCGGCGCGATGAAATAACTCATATTCTCCACAACGCCCAGCACCGGAACCGACACCGTCTCGAACATACGCAAAGCGCGCCGCACATCCGCAAGCGCCACTTCCTGCGGCGTCGTGACCAGCACAGCACCCTGCACAGGAACGAGTTGCGCCAGACTCAATTGCACATCGCCCGTACCCGGCGGCATGTCAACAATCAAATAATCGAGTTCGCCCCAACGCACATCCTGCAAAAACTGTCGCACAAGGCCGTGCAAAATCGGCCCGCGCACAATCATCGGCTCGTCGCCCGGCTTGAGCACTGCCATCGACATCAGCTTCACGCCGAAGGCTTCGAGCGGCAGCAGTTTATTATTATCGACATCCGGCCTCGCGTCTCCCACACCGAGCATCAAAGGCACGTTCGGCCCGTACACATCCGCGTCCATCAATCCGACACGCGCGCCATTCATCGCCAGCGACACGGCGATGTTGACCGCGACGGTTGACTTGCCGACGCCGCCCTTGCCCGACGACACGGCGACGATATTTCGCACGCCCTCGACCGTTAATTTTTCGCCGAAGCCTCTGCCCTTCGGCACTTCCGCATCCATCGTGATATGAACCGCGTTTACATTCGGCAACGCCGAAACCAACTCGCGTGCAGATTCTTCCATCTGCTCTTTGACGGGACACGCGGGCGTCGTCAGCACAATGCGAAACGAAACGCTGCCGCCCTCGATTTTCAAATCTTTGATGAAGCCGAGCGTCACAATATCCTTGCGCAAATCCGGGTCTTCGATTTTGCGCAACGCACCCAGCACATCCTGTTCGGAAATTTGGTTCATATAATTAACCTTAAACAAAGAAGCAATGGTACGCTTTACTCTTCGCGCGCGTCAATCAGACACGTACCAGACGAGTTGTACGCAAAAAGATTGACGGCCAAGCATGTCGGAAGCAGCTTTCCTATAGTTTTGACAAGATTCATCGCTCTTCGTTACGCTCTTAAGTGCTCTTCGTTACGTTTTTAGATGCGCGCCGTTCTGTTTTCGTCAACTTTGGTGATTGATATTCCGAGTCTTATCACAGACCACTTTTTGCATCCGCGAAACGTCGGCGACTTGAAGGATGCGGCGGACGCTTCCGGCGAAGCATGTTCGCTCCGATGCGGCGCGGTCGTGCGACTGTCTTTGCAGATTGATGCCACGTCGCAGAGAATCATACGGGCGAACTTCAAGGCCGCCGGATGTCGCTATCTTATCGCCGCCGCTTCCGCCACCACAGAACTCATTACAGACATGCCTTTGAACGAGGCGACGGCCTTTTCCGCGCAAACCATCCATACTCATTTCGCAGGCTTGCCAGAAGAGAAGATGAGTTGCGCCGCGCTTTGTGGTGAAGCTCTCGCGGCAAGTCTCGCCGGGTATTATCATGCAGCGCGCGAAGAATGGAGCGGCGAGGAAGCGCTCGTTTGCGTTTGTTTCGGCGTCGCTGAAAAAAGAATCGAAGCCGTTATCCGCGCGCAAGAATTGCGAACCATCGAAGCTGTGACGAACGCCTGCAACGCTGGCGCAGGCTGCCGCTCGTGCCATCCACTGATCGAAGATATACTCGAAGATTACTGGCGCACTCGAAACGCGCAGGAACAATTTTTCGCGACGGAAACGAACGACCACGCGGCAACCGGCGACAGCTAATATCAACAAGCGACGGTCAAATATTTTATAAGCGTAGCGGAATTTGCGATGATCTATTTAGACAACAATGCGACGACGCAAGTCGCACCGGAAGTGCGCGCGGCGATGCTGCCATATTTGACGGAGCTTTACGGCAATCCGTCTTCGGCGCACACGTTCGGGCGCGCGATGCGCAAGGCCGTCGAGAAGGCGCGCGAACAAATCGCGGAACTTCTCTGCGCGAATGACCGGAGCGAAATCGTTTTCACGTCCGGCGGCTCCGAATCAGACAACTGGGCGATTCGCGGCGCGCTTTCAGTGCAACCGACAAAGCGACATATCATCACGACGAGAGTCGAACACGAAGCCGTCAGAAATTTATGCGCGCAATTAGAACGCGAAGAAAATTACGAAGTAACATGGCTCGATGTTGACGAACAAGGCTTGCTCGATACGGAAAGTTTGCGTGCGGCACTTCGCGCGGACACGGCGCTTGTTTCCGTAATGCTTGCCAACAACGAAACGGGCGTGCTTTTTCCCGTCGAAGAAATCGGGCGCATCGTGCGCGCTCATTCCAACTCACTGTTTCATGTTGACGGCGTGCAGGCCGTCGGCAAAATTCCGATCAACTTGCGCGAGTGGAACGTCGATCTTTTTTCCGTCACAGGCCACAAACTTCACGCGCCCAAAGGCATCGGTGCGCTTTACATGCGCGACGAATTGCGGCTTCCCTCGCTCATCATCGGCGGCGGGCAGGAACGCGGGCGACGCGCCGGAACCGAAGCCGTCCCGTACATCGTCGCGCTCGGAGCCGCATCCGAACTCGCAGAGCACACAGACGCGGAGACGCACGCGCGCATACGCCGCTTGCGCGATGAACTGGAGAATGAAATTTTACATTCCATCCCGAACGCGCGCCTTAACGGAACGAGTGATCGCGCCCGACGATTGCCCAACACGGCGAACATTTCCTTCGCTTACGTCAACGGCGAAAGCATTCTCGCCTATCTCGATGCAAAGGGAATTTGCGTCTCAACCGGCTCGGCCTGCAACGCCGATACGCACGAAGCATCCGGCGTGCTGCGCGCGATGAACGTGCCGTACACTCTGGCGCAAGGCTCGATTCGCTTTTCGCTCGGACGCTACACAACCGAAAGCGACATCAAAGAAACATTAAAACTGCTGCCGACTATCATCAACAGACTCGCGCAAATCTCGCCCTACGAAAAAGAATTAAGCGCGATGGGCGCTTTCACTCACAACCGTTAAATTAAAAACTCGAACGCGCGGCTGCCTGCTTTCATTTCACAATTATCTCGAACAGCGTCAGCACGTCGTTCCTGACAATCTTCTTTACTGCCTGACAACTTCCCGCGTTCGCTTTGCCGTGCGTTATTTCTTTTGCTGTTGTTTGAAGGCAATTTCGTCGCCGCTTTCTCCGACATGCCCGCCGCCGCTGAAGGCCGCAACGGATGGCGAGGCGGAGTTCGGCGTGACGCTGTCGCTGCCCGTCTGTTGAGCGGAAGCATCCGCAAACATTTCGTTTTCGTCTTCGCGGCGCCCGCTCAGTTCAGGCGTCTCGGCCTTCTCCACGCGGTTCTGATCCGGGTTGCCCGCGAAGCCCGTTTGCTGCCCGCGCCGTTTCGATGGAATGCCCGTCTTGTGCTGGTCATGCTCGCTGCTCATTTTGATAATCTCCTTTATTCAACTGCGTAAAAATTTAAGTTCTACTGCCGCCCGGATTTCTCGCGCGCGAAAATGGTTTGATAATTATTAAGCCGACAAATTCGTGCTGGCGTCCGGCGAATTGCCGGAGCGCGTGCGGAAAGACCGCTTCAGCAACAAAGGCGCAACGAGCGTCGTGATGATAACCATGCCGACGACTGCGCCGAACGTCGCGCGGTCAATCACAGGCTGCATCACTCCCGCTACGTCCGGCAACATGAGTGATGCGCCGATGCCCGCGAAGATCAGCCCAACCTCGCCGCGTGGAACCATGCCGAAGCCAATGCTCAGGCGATTGAGCTTGCGCTCGATGACTGCCAGCGAACAAACCTGCTTGCCGATGATCGCAACTGTCGTCAGGGCAATCATAAAGCCTAGCAACTCCGTGCGCGCAAACTGCCGCAACTCGACTTTGAATCCCATCAACACAAAGAACACAGGAACAAGCAGTGCGCTCACAGGCATCAGCATTTTTTCCAGATCGCTTTTATCGTAATCCGGCACGGATTCAAAGTGCGCTTCTTCGAGCACTAATCCGGCGGCAAACGCTCCGACAATCGGCGCAAGCCCGACTTTTGACGCCGCCCAAGCAAGCGTAAAACAGAACGCAAGCGACATCGCCAGCAACACGCCGCGTCCCTGAAAGCGCCCGATGAGATGAAACAAATGCGGCACAAGAAAGCGTCCGGCGAGAATCGCGCCGACGAGAAACAGAACTGCTTTGAGCGCGATGAGGCTGAAATCTAGTGTCGATGTGCTTGCGCCCGTCGCCTGCGCTTTGATTGCGCCCGCGACTACTGCCAGCAATAGCAACCCGAGCACATCGTCAATCACCGCCGCGCCCATAATCACACGCGCCTCGCGCGTCTGAAGTTTATTCATATCCTTCAGCACGCGCGCTGTAATCCCGACGCTCGTTGCGCACAAGGTCGCGCCGATAAAGACATGCGCGAGTTTCGGCGCATTCGGAATAAAATATGCGGCAACCCACCAGCCCCCCAAAAAAGGTGCGACGACACCGGCAATCGCCACTAGCAGCGAAGACCAACCGACTTCCAGCATTTCTTTGAAATTCGATTCAAGCCCGACTTCAAAGAGCAGCAGGATCACGCCGATCTCCGCGAGCGCGGCGAGTATCTCGTTCGTCTTTAACGGCTCAAGCCAATTAACGCCCACCAGCGTCAAATTGCCGACCACGATGCCGCCGATTAGTTCGCCCAATACCGCTGGCTGATGCAATCGCTCGAAGATTTCGCCGCCGACTTTCGCAATCACGAGAATCAGCGCCACGCTCAACAGCACCAGCGGGTCAAGCCCGTGCGCGGCGTCGCCTCTACTTAAAGCGCCCGCTTCGCTTTCAACGATGCTCGCAGCCCGACTCGTTTGCGTCGCACATAATGAGACGGCAACAACGGCAACGCCAAGCGCCGCATATCCTACGACCGTGCATAATTTCATACGGCTATTGCAAGATCGACGACTGAAGCGCAAGGCAGAGCTAAAAGAACAGCGCGCGAAAGTTCCGCCCCTCGCTCGTTCACCGACACGATTTTCTGCCCCTTTATCTGTGCGGCTAATTTTTTGATTTTGATACGCGCTCATTAAGCTTCACGAACGCGCATCGATTCCGGCTCGGAGTGCTGTCCGGGTAGAGTCTCGCGCGTTGTCGCGTCTATCGGCGTCGAAAGGTGCGTAGTGGTTAAAGGCGGCGGCGTGCTGACAACTTTCTCCAGCGTCGCTTCCAAAGCATCACTGATACGCGCGACCGGCACGATCTCCAATTCCTTACGCACGTCTTCGGGAATCTCTTCCGTATCGGCTTCGTTGCGCGTCGGCAATACAATGCGGCGAATGCCTGCGCGATGCGCCGCCAGCACCTTCTCTTTAACGCCGCCGACGGGAAACACCAGACCCGAAAGCGTAATCTCGCCGGTCATAGAAGTATCGGAACGCACGCGCCGTCCCGTGTAAACAGAGGCGAGCGCGGAGGCCATCGTGACGCCCGCGCTCGGCCCGTCCTTCGGAATCGCTCCGGCGGGAACATGCACATGCACGCCGTAGCCTTTGAACATCTCAGGTGCAATGCCGAACTCACCCGCGTGCGCCCACAAAAAGGAGCGAGCGGCGCGTGCCGATTCCTGCATTACGTCGCCGAGTTGTCCGGTCATCGTCAAGCCGGAACCGCCCGGCAACAGCGTCGCTTCGATGAACAAAACTTCGCCGCCCATCTCCGTCCAAGCCATGCCCGTCGCAACGCCCGCTGGCAATTCCTTGCGCGCTTCCTCCGGGTAAAAACGCGGCGCGCCCAAATACTCTTTAATGTCCGGCGCGTCAATCGTCACATGCTCCGCTTCATTCTGCGCAATCTTCAAAGCGACTTTGCGCACGATGCTGCCGACGGTGCGTTCCATCTGTCGCACGCCTGCCTCGCGTGTGTAGCGCGCGGCGATTAAAGTTATCGCGGCATCCGTCAAGTCGAACTGGTTTTCGTTAAGACCATTTTCCTTGATTTGTCGCGGAACTAAATACTGCCGTGCGATGTGCAGCTTTTCCTGATCGCTGTAGCCGGAGAGTTGAATAATCTCCATGCGGTCGCGCAAGGGAGCAGGAATCGGCGCGAGACTATTTGCGGTGGCGACGAAAAAGACATTCGAGAGATCGAACGGCAGATCGAGATAGTGATCGCGGAATGTGTTGTTCTGCTGCGGGTCTAAAATCTCCAGCATCGCGGAGGCCGGATCGCCGCGATAATCCGCGCCCATCTTGTCTATTTCGTCGAGCATCATCACGGGATTATTAACGCCCGCGCGCCGTATCGATTGAATGATACGTCCCGGCATCGCGCCGATATAAGTACGGCGATGCCCGCGCAACTCTGATTCGTCGCGCACGCCGCCCAATGAGAGGCGTTCAAATTCGCGTCCCAATGCGCGCGCAATCGAACGCCCCAGAGAAGTCTTGCCGACACCCGGCGGGCCGACGAAACACAGGATCGGACTCTTGGCTTCGGGACGAAGTTTGATGACCGCGAGAAATTCGAGTATGCGTTCCTTGATGTCTTCGAGGCCGTAGTGGTCTTCGTCTAGGATGCGACGCGCTTCCTTCAAATCGAGTTTGTCTTCGCTTGCCTTCTTCCACGGCAGTTCGAGCACATAGTCCAGATACGTGCGTATGACATGAAAATCCGGCGCGGAGTTGGGCAGCTTTTCCATGCGCTTGAGTTCGCGTTCCGATTCCTTGCGCACGTCTTCGGGCAAGTCTGCGGCGTCCAATCTTTCGCGCATCATTTCTGCTTCGGCGCGCTCGCCGCCGTCGTCGTCGCCAAGCTCTTTTTGAATCGCCTTCAACTGCTGCCGCAAAATGTAATCGCGCTGTGATTTATCCATCTCGCTCTGCGCGTCCGTCGCAATTTTCGAGCGCAACTGCATGATTTCGACTTCGCGCGCGAGATACGAATGAGCGAGCCGCAAGAGTTCGTCAACCGTAACCGCTTCAAGCATTTTCTGTTCGCGCTCGACGCCCAAGTTGAGCACGGAGCCGAGAAAGTAAGCGAGTTGCACAGGATCGTCCGCGCCGAGGATTGCGCCGCGAACTTCCGCCGGAACTTGCGGCATTATCGCCAGCGCCTGTTGAATCAGCGCCTGCACATTGCGCTTCGTCGCTTCGACTTCCGACGCGTCCTGCACTTCGAGATGCGGCAGAATTTCAACCTGCGCGCGAAGAAACGGCTGTTCCTGTTTCCACTCCAGAACCTTGACGCGCTCTGTTCCCTGCACAATCAAGTGCATCGCATCTCCGGCTTCGGAACGCATCATGCGTTTAATCATAACGAGCGTGCCGACTTCGTAAAGATCAGTCGGGGAAGCGTCCGTGCCGGTCACGTTTTCCGTGCGAGCGCTGATACAGCCGAGAAGTTTTTCTTCTGTGCCGAGCGCCGCTTCAACCGCTGCTATCGAGCGCGGACGACCGACTGCGAGCGGCACAACGGTTTCGGGAAAGAGCGTCGTGTTGATTAAAGGCAGCACGCTGATTTCAAACGGCACAGCGGTATTTTGTTCCGCGAGACTGCTTTGTTCCGCAGTATTTTCTGTTCCGGTGTTTTCCATAGTTTCAGGCATAAGGGTAAATAAATCAGTATTCAGGAGACAGAAGTCAGAATGAAGAAGATCGTAATGCTTTACGCGAGCTAATCTTATGATGTTCGCAATCTCTGCCTTGCCTTTATTCTGTCTCCTGACTTCTGACTTCTGACTCCTGCTTTTCATCCTTTCCTTCTTCTCAATTCTCTTTGCTGCGCAAGCGAATGATGAGCAGCCCGTCGCGGTAGTCCTGCGCTAAAGTTGCGCCTTCAATCGAGCACGGAAAGCGTAGTGTTTTTTCAAAGCGGCTGTAAGTGATTTCGAGTTGATGATAGGTAAGGCCTTGTTCGTAAACGGAATCACGGCGAATGCCTGCGACGCGCAGAGTCTGTTCCTCAATCGTGATTTCAATATCGTCGGAGCCGACGCCCGCCAGATCGATCTTGACGAGCCAGCCATCCGGCGTGCGGTAAACGTCTGCCGCCGGACACCACATGCGCGGCGAAAGCTGTTGCCTGCGCGCGACATGCAGCAAACGAAAATAATGATTAACCGATTCAGCCATAAAAATAGTGGGCAGTGGACGGTGGGCAGTGGTCAGTTAAAAGCCGATTGCTGACCACTGCCCACCGTCCACTGATTACTGTCGCATTATCCAACCATGTTGTTCCAGAACGAAGCGCCGCTGGAGATTTCTTCGAGCGCGTCGGCGAGTTCACGGTCTTCTTCTGTTTCGAGCGCGACATCTGCCATTGAAATAATGCCGCGCAAATCGCCCGCTTCATCGACAACGGGAATGCGCCGCACTTGTTTGTCACCCATCTGGCGTATGGCGTCTATGACGCGATCATTCGGGCGCGCGGTGTGAACATCCGTCGTCATAATTTCTTCGGCGCGCACGGTGCGTGCATCGCGGCCTAAGGCTACCGCGCGCAAGACAATATCGCGGTCTGTAATCAAACCGACGAGCTTGCCGTTATTGATTGAACGATGGCCGCCGCGCCCCGCTTGATCCGTGCTTTGATTCGTCGTCGCTGCCGCGTCTGCCGCTTCTTCTTCGACAACGGGAATAACGCCCGTGTCTTCGTCGCGCATCATGGACGCGACTTGCTGCAAAGTGGCCTCGCGTGTCGCCACCGTCACATCTCGCGTCATAATATCGCGGCAACGAACATGAGAACGAGAGGCTTCGCGTCCTTCGTCTCGAACATGTTTCTTATGTTCACGCGAACCGCCGTCAACACGTGGAACAGTATTGTCATCGTCTTGGCCGTCGCGGTTTCTGGACATAAATCCCTTTCGTGTGATGCCGGTAAACGAATCAGCCGCCCCTCGAATTCAAGCTTTAACGGGCGGCCACCCTGCGCATTCTGTTGTACTTCAGTGATTATCTAACGCGAATTATACTCGCTTTGCGCGAGATTGCCAGCACACCCTTTCACCTGAAAGGCGTGGGAGAAAAAGCGAATGCGCCGCGCGAAGTAATACAGGCAGGCGGCGCATTGCTGATCGTGGAAGCGCCGTGCTTACTGCGCGGTTTCGATCTCCGCAATTAACTGTACCTGCGATCTGATGTCCAAAGTTCCGACTTCAATCGGCGTCGGCGCGCTTTGTGCGCTGCGCATCATTGCGACGCGCGGAGCATCTGCTTCGTAAAGAGGCCGCACAATCCCACCGCCTTCCTGCACTTCAATAACGCGCACGACACGCGCGCCGAGCGCCTGCGCAATGGCCTGCGCTTTAGCCACCGCTTCACGCGTCGCTTCGGTGAGCGCCTGCATACGCGCCGCTCGATCTTTGCGTAGGGTGAACGCTATGCCATCCACGTTGTTAGCGCCCGCCTGTGATGCGGCATCAATAACTGCGCCGACTTTAGTCAAATCCGCGAGCGTCACAGTCACCGCGTTGCGCGCTTCGTAGCCGACAATCGTCGGCGGCTGATTCTCTTTGTAAACACGCTGCGGCTGTAGGTTGTAGCCGCCGGTTTTAATTTCCGCGCCCGCGCCCGCCGCCGCTTTCAAGGCGCGAATCACGGCGTCGCTTTTGTTGGCGTTGTCAGTTTGGGCATCGAGCGCGCGGCGGCTCTGCGTGACCATAGAGATGGAGAGAATCGCCGTGTCCGGCTGCGCCTGCACAATGGAATCTCCCGTCACCATGACACGCATCGGACGCTTGGCGTTGCCGCGCGCCATAGCGTCGCCGCCTTGCGTTTGATTCGCGTCTGTTCCTTGCGTGTTATTCGCAAGTCCGGCGGCATGTAGTTGCGCCGTCGAAAAAATCATCACCAACACAATGGCAGCAGTAGCCAACGCGCCGGACAGCTTCAAAGAATTGCTATACATTTTTCTTCTCTCCATTTCCGTTTATGTGTCAAAGAAGCGCGAGCCGCTTTCACGCGCGCGCCGACTTCGACGAATAGAACGCGGGCGGGCGCTTTGTCTTGCGCGGCCTTTGTTCTACGACGCGATTTCTTGTTACGATTCAGATTGTTATGCCATCCACTGAATTGCACAATGCCAATCGTAAAAAGCCCGTGCGCGAAAACTCCCGCGTTACAGTCGGGCGCGTCGAAGATGTGCCGCAAGGCTTCTGCGCGACAGTCGAACTGCCGGGCGGCAAAGAGTTGGCCTTATACAACGTCGAAGGACAGTTCTACGCCACCGAAAACTTTTGCCCGCACAAAGGCACGCCGCTCGCCGACGGCCAACTCTGCGATCACATCATCGAATGCCACTGGCATAACTGGCGCTTCGACGTGCGCACAGGCCAGTGCCTGACAAACAACGCGGCAATTGAAACTTACGATGTCGTGATCGAAGACGGCGAAATCAAAATCATTATTTAAGTGCGCCAAAAGTTCAGGCCGCACGCATTTCTCAAAAGAAAGATTCACGTGCGGCCTTGCTATTTATTGACTGCCGAAATGCGCTCTTGTTCAACCATCGTTGCCGATAGCTTCGACAGGGCATGACGTGAGCGCTTCTTCGCACAACTCGCGCTCATCATCTGTTCCCGGCTGCTTGTAAACAAACGAGTAACCGTTATTGTCCGAGCGCGTAAAATTGTCCGGCGCAGTGTCGCGGCAAACATCGCAATCAATACACTGCTCGTCAACGTAGTACGTGCCGGGCGCGTTCTCGCCCACCTTTTCCGTCGAATCAGCCACTGCCTGACTTCCTCCTCAAAACCAACTATGTAACCGCCAGCATCCGGTCGAGCGCGACGCGCGCCAAGCGAGCGGTTTCTTCCGGCACGGTGATTTGATTGACCACTTCGCCCGCCAGCAGCGATTCCAATGTCCAAGCGAGATTCTGCGGCGCAATGCGATACATCGTCGCGCACATACACAGATCGGGCGCTAACAGTTGAATGTGCTTGTCTGGAAATTGTTCCTTCAAGCGATGAACGAGATTTACTTCCGTTCCTATCGCCCACTTCGAGCCGGACGGCGCAGCCTCAATCGTCTTGATAATAAACTCCGTCGAACCTGCAAAATCGCTCGCCTGCACAACCTCATATATGCATTCAGGATGCACCAGCACCTTGATGCCCGGAACTTCTTTGCGCACTTGCTCAACATGCCACGCCTTAAAACGTCCATGCACAGAGCAATGCCCTTTCCACAAAATGAGGCGCGCGTGTCGCAACTCTTCTTCCGTGTTCCCGCCAAGCTCTTTGAACGGGTCCCACACCACCATTTCATCGAGCGGGATGCCGAACTTGACGCCGGTGTTTCGTCCTAGATGTTGGTCTGGAAAGAAAAACAACTTATCCGCTTCCTTCAAACACTTATCAAAGAGCGGCACGGCGTTCGATGATGTACAGACAATGCCGTCGTGCTTGCCGCAAAACGCCTTGATCGCCGCCGTCGAATTCATGTAAGTAATCGGCATCACGCGGTAATCACCGATGACGCCAATCGCTTCCAACTGCTCCCAAGCGTCTTCCACCTGCTCCGCCGACGCCATGTCCGCCATCGAACAGCCCGCGCCCAAATCCGGCAAAATAACTTTCTGATTCGGCGCAGAAAGAATGTCCGCAGACTCCGCCATAAAATGCACGCCGCAGAAAACGATGAACTCCGCTTCCGGCCTTTCGGCGGCCATCTTCGACAACTTAAACGAATCGCCCGTCAAATCAGCATGACAAATCACATCGTCGCGCTGGTAGTGATGACCCAAGATAACGACGCGCTTGCCGAGTTCCGCACGCGCCGCCTCTATGCGCGCGTGCAACTCCGCATCCGACACGCGAAAGTAATCTTCCAGCACAGGAACATTCATTAAAGTGGCAGTCGTCATCTTTTCTCCTTCGGCGCTTCCTTACCCATACAGGCCGCAACCTGCGCGGCCAGAGTGCCCACGCCAAACCCGGCAATATACCCGCTCCACGAAACGCAGCGCAAGCGTCAAACACCGGCGACACTTCGGCTTCTCACAAATGCGCGAAGCAATTATTTAGATGCGAAGGATTATCCGCAAGATGCGTTTGTCGAATGCTTAGGGACGGTTTGTTTGCATATCCTAAAAGATTTAAGTACGTGAACTTGTTCGGCGACTATTGATTGTAATTGCTGATTCTTGTACGAGTTTGCGACGCTTTAGCTGTTTACAAATATAGCCAACAACATACTCTCGGAGTGCCGTAAGCTTCAGGTCTTGATTCTCTTCTAGGTCTGATATAGCTCGGTCAACTGCACGCCACAAAGGAGTACCCTCGAAAGCAGTGTACAGGTGTTCATCACGATCTTGTTTGTCTTTCATAAGCGAACCAATCACGGATGCGTCATCTCTTCCGGCTTGACGTACTCATCAAACTGTTCGCCCGTCAGGATGCCCAACTCAATCGCTGACTCGCGCAGAGACGTGCCTTTCTTGTGGGCGTTCTTCGCAATCTTCGCCGAGTTGTCGTAGCCGATGTGCGGGTTCAAGGCCGTCACCAGCATGAGTGAATTCTGCAAATGCTCGTCGATCTTCGCGCGATTGAGTTCGATGCCTGCGACGCAGTAATCAACGAAGCCGTGACAGGCATCCTTCAAGAGTCGTATCGAGTGCAGCAGATTGTGGATCATCACAGGATTAAAGACGTTCAACTCGAAATTGCCCTGCGAGCCTGCGAAGCCGATAGCCGCGTCGTTGCCGAAGACTTGCACGGCGACCATCGTCATCGCTTCCGATTGCGTCGGATTGACTTTGCCCGGCATGATCGAAGAACCGGGTTCGTTCTCCGGCAACACGAGTTCGCAAAAGCCCGCGCGCGGCCCCGATGCCAGCCAGCGTATGTCGTTCGCAATCTTCATCAAGCTACCGGCGAGAGTCTTCAAAGCGCCGCTCGCAAACACCATTTCATCATGCGCCGACAGCGCCGCGAATTTGTTCGGGTGCGACTTAAAAGGCAAGCCCGTCAACTCCGCAATCTTCTTCGCCGCGCGCTCGCCGAATTCCGGGTGCGAGTTAAGCCCCGTGCCGACCGCCGTGCCGCCAATCGCCAATTCATACAATCCGGGCAGCACAAGCTTTAATCTCTCCACATCGCGCTCGATAAGGCTCGCCCAGCCGCCCATCTCCTGCCCGACGGTCAAAGGCGTCGCGTCCTGCAAATGCGTGCGCCCGATCTTCACCACGTCGGCAAACTCTCGCGCTTTTCGATCAATCGCATCGCGCAATCTTTGAACTTCCGGGATCAGCTTATTCAACTCTTCGGCGGCGGCAATGTGCATCGCCGTCGGGAACGTGTCATTCGACGACTGCGACAAGTTCACATCGTCGTTCGGATGCACGGGCTTTTTGCTGCCCATCACACCATTCGCAATTTCAATCGCGCGATTAGAGATAACTTCGTTGGCGTTCATGTTCGTCTGCGTGCCGCTTCCCGTCTGCCACACGCGCAAAGGAAAATGCTCGTCCAGCCGTCCTTCAATGACTTCATCGGCGGCCTGCGCAATCAACTCTGCTTTGTCGGACGAAAGCTTGCCGAGTTCCTCATTAACAAGCGCGGCGGCCTTTTTGAGAGTGCCGAGAGCGCGAATCATCTCGCGCGGCATCACGTCAAACCCGATGTTAAAATGCAGCAGCGAACGCTTCGTCTGCGCTCCGTAATACATATTCGACGGAACATCTATCTCGCCCATCGAATCCGTTTCCTGACGCACAACGCCCTCCTGCTTTCGCTCCGCCGCATCCTTAGCCATCGCTTGAAATCATCCTTGATTGTTGAATTTGAATGTTATCCGCTAGCACGCGCAACGCGAGAGCCTGCGCTAAAGCTTTCGCTTCATCGGGCGTTCGCCCGTAAGCCAACACGCCCGGCAACTCCGTGACTTCAGCTAACCAGCGTTCGTCTTCTTCCTGCTCATACTCAATCGTAAAAGTCATCTTTAATACCTTGCAAGAATCCAATCACAACAATACGACAGATCATAAGAAGATTAGGAACGGCAAAAAACTGCGTGAACATTTATGGAGCCTTGCCTTCTTTATCATTACTATTTTCATTTTCAGTTTCGTTGGGGCTTATAGACTGAATTTCCTGTTCCTGTTTTTCAAATTCTTTAGTAGCTTCTGCTTGCGTTTTATCAGCGGTTCGTTGAAGTTCAACGGCAAATGGGTAGCCATAAATGTTCTCATATGCCTTCAGGAACTGATCGGAAGTGCGAAATTCACGAAATAGCGGCCAATGATGATATGCATACTCAGAAACCATCTCGCTATCTTTACCAATCCTTTCCATGATATTAGCTGCTTCATCGAATCTATCTAGGAGTACTGCTTCTGCAATTCTGAAGTCATTGATAGCAGCCGACCAATCTACTGTTGCTAGAATCTTTTGAGCTTCAGCAGATTTACCGGAGAATTTTAGAGAAATTGCGTAATTGATGATGCTGGTTTTGCGCCTCAGGTCGCTAGACCACTTTTTCTGATTAATTGCAAACTCGCCAAAGACTATTCCCCTGCTCCACGCCTCCGTTTGAAGACAATCTGTATATACTACCTCAATTAAATGGTCATCAGCTTCAGCAAGTTCCCTAGCAAATAACTTCCTCCATAAAGTGTGACTAAGTTTTAAGCCTACCTCCATCATCAATTCACATGAGGTCAAGAAATACTCGGCACCAAGTTCCAGAGAGTCTCCAACACCAACCGATTTGGAAAAAGAATGCCCTTCTTTTATGCATACATTTATATATTGCTCACTTACAACTCCTCCGCAGTGTGTAATCAAATTCCGACGCTGTCCGCACTCAACAAACTGAGGCCATCTTTCAAAGGTTTTTAATTCAATTCCAAAAGTTGACTGCAAATGCTCAAATTGCTCCACATAGCTCTTTCTTCGGAACAACTCAATTTCGCTTTGTAGAACTGCATCTTTAAGTTCGTCAAATGATCGGTACTGCAATATTTCCGATACAGGAACTGAGCGATTGACGTTATTGAACAACTCTGGCTTTTTGCTGTAGATCGCTGTTAGCAAATCGCCAGTAAACGCATCATAAGAACTAAACAAGCCCAAAAACAGGCTGGTTTCTAATATTCTAGGTACGTTCGATTGTTTAATACGCTCTAGCTTCCTAACAGCTTCCAGTGTCCTTGTCATCCCAAGGATTTGAAATGACTGCGCATCGTCTTTAAGAAGTTCTTCACCCTTCTCTAGCTCTCTGATAAGCCTACGAAAGTTCCTAAGTCGCCTTCTCGAAGATAACGAAATGTAAATCCCTGCGGCCACCTCAATATCTCTCACCCTATGCAGGAAATTATTAATTGCAAGAGCAATAGCGTGCTCTTTCTTCTCGATTACTTCTGCTTCAGCTTCAGGCTCCACAACAGCTATTTTAGTTTCATTGTTTGGAGTTGAAGCCGAAGCCTCTGGCGTTTCGTTTGTTTCCATAGTTCTAAATAGTAAAGGCTAAATTTCAAAACTGCTATATAGGATAAGTTCTACACGCGGATTAAGACTATATTTTACTACGCTTGTCATTCACCTTCTACCGGCAATGCTGCGGCTTGCCATGCTTTCCAGCCGCCTGCCATTGAATGTACGTTGGTGTAGCCCATGCGTTGCAGGTTGTCGCAGGCTAAGGCAGAGCGGTAGCCGCCGCCGCAGTAGAGTATGAGTTCGGTGTGTTTGTCGGGAACGAGTTTTTCGATGTCGCGTTCGATGATGCCGCGTCCCAAGTGTTCTGCGCCTGCCGCATGGCCTTGCGTCCATTCGTGGTCTTCGCGGACATCTATCAGGCGCGCCGTTTCGCCGGATGAAGCGAGTTTTTCGCGTGCTTCGTGGACGGTGATTTCGTGTATGCGGCGGCGCGCGTCTTCGGCTAGTTTTAGGAATCCTTCGGAGTGTTGCATTGGTTTTGGATACGCATTTCTCGCGCCCTGCGGACAGGCTTCGAGGCGCGCAGGTGTTGGAGTAAACTTGCAGGATTGATTATAATAGGCTCATTCGGAAAAGCATATTAAAGTCGGCGGTTGACGGCAATCAGTTTTCAGTCGAAACAAAACTTCCGAGGTGAACACTGATAACCGATTACTGAACGCTGTCTACAGTTCATTTACAAGAGAGGAACACGAACATTTTGGCTACGGAACAATCATTCGATGTAACGATTATCGGCAGCGGCCCCGGCGGTTATGTCGCGGCGATTCGCGGTTCGCAATTGGGCCTGCGCGTCGCGCTCGTTGAGAAAGATAAACGCATGGGCGGCACGTGCGGCCTTCGCGGGTGCATCCCGACGAAGCAGCTTTTGCAGTCGGCGCATCTTTATGAGCAGACGACGCAGCATCTGGCGGACTTCGGCATACAGGTCGGCGAAGTAAAGCTTGCGTTCGAGGACGTGCAGAAGCGCAAAGACAAGATCGTGACGAAGAACGCGAAGGGCGTCGAGTTTTTGATGAAGAAGAACAAGGTCACGGTCTTTAACGGCACGGGACGCTTGAACGGCGCGGGCAAAGTCGAAGTGACAGGCGCGGACGGCAAAAAGCAGAACATCGAATCGAAGAACATCATCATCGCCACAGGCTCCGTCGTGCGCCCGATTCCCGGCTTCGAGACGGACGGCGAACGCGTGGTTAATAGCGATCACGTTTTGGAATTGAAACAAGTGCCGAAGTCCCTGCTGGTGATGGGCGCGGGCGCGGTGGGCGTCGAGTTCGCATCTGTTTATTCGCGCTTCGGTTGCGACACGACGATTATCGAATTGATGCCGCGTCTTTTGCCCGGCGAAGACGAAGAAGTTTCGGCGGAATTACAGAAAGCGTTTCGCAAGCGCAAGATTAAATATCAACTCGACACGAAGCTCGACAAGATGGAAAAGACGGACGCGGGCGTTGTCGTCACAGGCAAAACGACGAAGGGCGAAGACGTGCGCCTCGAAGCCGAAATGCTGCTCGTCGCCGTCGGGCGTATGCCTTTCATCGAAGGCTTGGGACTCGAAAGCACGAAAGTCAAAGTCGAACGCGGCGCGATTATCGTTGACGAATTTTTGCGCACCTCAGAGCCGAATGTTTATGCTATCGGCGACGTGATTCCGACGCCTTGGCTCGCGCATCTTGCCTCGAAGGAAGGCATTCTCGCCGTCGAACAAATCGCAGGGCAACACGCGCAACCGATCAACTTGCGACACGTTCCGTCGTGTACTTACTGTGACCCGGAAGTGGCGAGCGTCGGCCTTACCGAAGCGAAAGCGCGTCAAGAGGGCTACGATGTGAAAGTCGGCAAGTTTCCCTTTTCCGCATCAGGCAAAGCGCGCATCATCGGCGAAGAAGAAGGCTTCGTTAAAATCGTCAGCGAAGCAAAGTATGACGAACTTCTGGGCGTCCACATCATCGGCCCGCACGCGACGGAATTAATCGCCGAAGCCTGCGTTGCGATGCAGCTCGAATCCACCGCCGAAGAACTTGGGCGCACGATGCACGCGCATCCGACCATCTCCGAATCCGTGATGGAAGCCGCCGAGGGCGTGCATAACTTGACGATCCATTTCTAAGTCGTAAGGCAAGGAAGGCTCGCTGCCGATTATGATGAATGTAGAAACAAGCACGGAAAGCGAGCTATCGTTCAACGTTGAATGCTCTTGGTGTGGAACTGTCATGGGACGATCCACCATCGAAGGTTCTCATAGCATTTGCCCGCAGTGTTACAGGCAAGTGTTGGGAGTTCCGAACATGACATACGAAGACCTCAACGCGCTTCCCTTCGGCGTCATCGGGCTTGATGCAACAGGGAAAGTCGTTTTCTACAATCGCGCCGAAGAGGTAATGGCAGGACGCCACGCAGATGATGTCGTTGGCCGCAACTTTTTCGAGGAAGTAGCGCCATGCACGAAAGTCAAAGAATTTCACGGGCGTTTTCAGGAGTTCATGGCAGGCGATGAAGAGTCTAAAAAATTCTTCTTTACGTTTCGCTTTGAAGAAGGAAATGCCCGCGTACAAATTATTTTGGTGCGCGGCGGCGCGGGCTGCAGCGTCGCGGTCAATAAGATTATCTTTTAGAAGCGCGCCTGTTCGATTGAGCTAAAAGCGACGAATGCTTGCGCGTACTCATAGATTAACTCGAGCGATGTTAGGCAACGAACATCGCAGTGGAAATTATAGATGAAGAAAGACACAAAACGAAAATCGAACCGCGCAGGCGTTGCACGCGCTAAGACAAGCCAGCCCGCTGCCACACAGGAGGACGCGGCGGCGAACGCTGTTGCCGTCGAAGACACAGCGGCGGCGATGAGCGCAACCGATGCTGAAACGAGCAACGAAACAAAGCAGCAAGACGTTGCGAATGAATCGAATAAAGCAGAGGGTGAAGCGGCGGCGCTTTCCTGCACAAAGGATACGACGCTCACGCCCGAACAGATGCTGGAGATGTATCGTTATTTGAAGCTGACGCGGCTAGTCGAAGAACGTCTTGTTAATCTGTATCGTCAAACAAAAGTCGTCGGCGGCGTGTTTCGTTCGCTCGGACAGGAAGCAACCGCTGTCGGCACGGCCTATGCGCTCCAACCACAGGATTTCATCACGCCTTTAATACGCGATCTCGGCGCAGTGTTGGTGAAAGGCATTCGCCCGCGTGAGATTTTCGCGCAGTATATGGCGAAAGCGTGGGGGCCGAGCGGTGGGCGCGATTTGAACATTCACTTCGGCGATATGGCGAAGGGTTTCATCGGGCCTATTTCTCATTTAGGCGATATGATTCCCGTGATGACGGGCGTGGCTCTCGGCGCGCGTATGCAAAAGAAAAATCTCGTTGCGCTCGCATACATCGGCGACGGCGGAATGAGCACCGGCGCATTCCACGAAGGCTTAAACTTTGCCGCCGTGCAGCGGCTGCCCTTGATCGTCATCGCAGAATATAATCACTACGCGTATTCGACGCCGACCTCCATGCAGACAGCCGTTAAGGATTTAGCGGAGAAGGCTGCGGGCTACGGCATTCCCGGCCACATCGTTGACGGCAACGACATCATCGCCTGTTATGAAGCAACGAAGCAGGCGGCGGAATTCGCGCGAAGTGGCGGCGGCGCGGTGCTGATCGAAGCCAAAACATATCGTCGCAAAGGCCACGCCGAGCACGACGATCAAAGATACTTGCCGCCCGGCGAATTGGAAGCATGGGAAAAGAATGATCCGATTGACCGCTACGAAACATTCTTGATCGCAGAGAACGTCGCCACGCGCGAGAAGCTGGAAGAGATGACGACGGGCATCCAAAACGAAATAGATGAGGATGTCGCGTGGGCTGAATCGTCGCCGATGCCAGAACCGGAACAAGCGGCCTATAATGTTTTCGATAACAGCATCGTTGCGCCCGCATTTCGCCCGAAAGTGCTTGAGCAATGAAGTCGAGTTTCCCATGTTAAAGATTATTCCGCGAAACATTGCCGCGCCGCACATGCCTGCATCGCAGGAACCTTCGGTGAAAGGAGAGCACGCGATGGGATTAGTTTACGCAGACATCGAATTGATAAGCACGGATGACTTGACGCTGCACGCCAAAGGTTACATTAAAGAAGATGAAATCAAACGCATGACGGTTCGCGCTCTGGTCGATAGCGGCGCAGCGATGCTGGCGATCAACGAACGCGTCAAGACTCAGCTCGGGTTGCGCGTCGTCGATAAACAATTTTCCGAACTCGCGGACGGGTCAAGCATTGAACTCGAAATAGTCAGTCCGGTTGATGTGCGTTTTTCAAATCGTGCGACCACCGTGCGCGCGATGGTTTTGCCCGGAGACACAGAGATTTTGCTCGGCGCGATTCCGATGGAAGACATGGATGTGCTCATTGATCCCAAACAGCAACGCTTGATCGTCAACCCTGCACATCCATACGTCGCGCAAAAGCATTTGAAGTAATCGCTTGAGATTATTCTGAAAAAATGGCAACAGCACTCAAAAAAGAGCACAAACAAAATCGTCCGGCGCGCGGCGGTCTGTCAACATTCGTCGAAGCGATTCGTCAGGGCATCTGGGAAGAAATGGAACGTGACGCGAGCGTGTTCGTGATCGGCGAAGACGTCGGCGCTTACGGCGGCGCGTTCAAAGTGACGGATGGGCTGCTCGACGAGTTCGGCGCAGAGCGCGTGATCGACACGCCGATTTCGGAAGCGGCGATTGTCGGCGCGGCGTGCGGCGCGGCCTTGATGGGAATGCGCCCCGTCGCGGAGTTTCAGTTTATTGATTTCATTTCCGCAGGCTTCGACATGCTGACGAACTATGCTGCGAAGTGTCGTTACCGCTGGGGCGCGGGACTGCCGACGGTCTTTCGCGGGCCGTGCGGTTCGGGCGTTCACGGCGGGCCGTTTCACTCGATCAACGCTGAAGCATTTTTTCTCAACACGGCGGGCTTGAAAATTGTCGAACCGTCAACGGCTTACGATGCGAAGGGCTTAATCAAAGCCGCGATACGTGATCCAGACCCTGTACTTTTCTTCGAGCATAAAAAACTTTATCGTCTGCCGCGCCTTCGTGAAGAATTGCCGGAGGATGATTACATCGTTGAAATCGGCAAGGCACGCACGGCGAGAGAAGGCCGCGATCTTTCGATTATCACTTTCGGCGCGCAGGTTTTGACGGCGCTCGATGCCGCGCAGGAATTAGAAAAAGAAGGACTCGACGTTGAAGTGATAGACCTTCGCACGCTCGCGCCGATGGACAAAGCGGCGATTCTGGACAGCGTGAAAAAAACGAGCAAAGCGCTTGTCTTGCATGAAGCATCACGCACGGGCGGCATCGGCGGAGAAATCGCGGCGACGATTGCCGAAGAAGCTTTCGAGTGGCTGGACGCGCCCGTCCTACGCGTCGCTTCGATTGACAGCCCCGTGCCGTATTCACCGCCGCTCGAAGAATATTATTTGCCGCAAATCAAAGACGTAGTAGATGCGGCGCGAAAACTTGCAGCGTATTAGAAAGAGAGGAGACAGAAGTCAGAAGTCAAGAGTCAGAATAAGAGAAAGCGCAAAGCGAAAGCTCATCGCTTCTTCATTCTGACTTCTGTCTCCTGACTTCTGAATACTGATTTTATGAGCACAGAAATTGTGATGCCGCAGATGGGCGAGTCCATCGCGGAGGGAACTATTACCAAGTGGTTAAAGCAGGTGGGCGAGCGCGTCGAACGCGACGAGCCGCTGTTTGAAATTTCCACAGACAAAGTGGACGCGGAGATTCCGTCGCCCGCCGCCGGAGTATTGACGGAGATCAGAGCCAAAGAAGGCGAAACTGTTGAAGTCAATTCAATCGTCGCCATGCTCGACGGCGGCAATGGCGCAGCAGCCGAAGCACCGCCGCCCGTCGCCGCCGCAGCGACACCACCGCCGCCGCCGCCTTCAACACCAACAGTTGCCGCTGCTGCTCCGCCTCCGCCGCCTCAACCACCTACGGGCGCATCGCAAAACAGTCCGGCACAACAACAGAGTGCATCCGGGCAGTGGACGACGGGCGCGCCGATTCCCGAAGCGGAGATCGCAGAAATCGCCGCGCGCAGTTACGACGCGCAACGTCCCGGCGCAGAAGAAGAGGCTGCCGGAGTTTCATCGCCACAAGACGGAACAACTGCCGCGACAACGGGCGGCAACGGCAGCAGCGGCGGCGCGCAGAGCGTTGAAGATTTGCGGCGCACAAAATCAAGCCCGCTGGTGCGCAACATTGCGAAGGAACACAGCATAGATATTTCGCGCGTCGAAGGCACGGGGATGAGCGGGCGCGTCACTAAAAACGACATTCTGAGCTTTATCGAAAGCGGCACCGCGACCACCACCACAGCGCAACCCGCAACTGCGCCGCAGCAACAGTCAGCGACACAAGCGATGCCAGCCGCCATTCAAGCGCCTGCGCAAATGCCTCCCGTTCAGCCCGGCGCGGGTGATCGCGTCGAGCCGATGACCGTGATGCGCAAAAAGATCGCCGAGCACATGGTCATGTCGCGGCGCACTTCGGCGCATGTCACCACCGTCTATGAAATAGACATGACGCGCATCGCACGCCTACGCGAGCAAAACAAGCGCCAGTTTCTTGAGCGCTACGGCACGAAGATCACTTTTATGCCGTTTATTTTTCAAGCCGTCACGCAGGCGATACGCAAGTTCCCTGTCACCAACGCGCAAGTCAGCGGCGATCAAATCGTCTACAAGCAGGACATCAATCTCGGCATGGCCGTCGCACTCGATTGGGGGCTGATCGTGCCTGTTATCAAACGCGCCGATAGTCTTTCGCTTTCTGGCTTAGCACACGCCGCCAACGACCTCGCGGATCGCGCGCGCACGAAGCAATTGAAACCCGACGAAGTTGCGGGTGGAACTTTTACGATCACTAATCCGGGCGTGTTCGGCGGACTCTTCGGCACACCGATCATCAATCAACCGCAAGTCGCCATCCTCGGCGTCGGCGCGATTGAGAAACGCCCGAAAGTCATCACGTCTCCCGAAGGCGACGATTACATCGCGATTCGTTCGATGGCCTACTTCGCCTTGAGCTACGATCACCGCATCGTTGACGGCGCGGACGCAGAGAAATTTCTCGCCTACGTTAAAGAGATTCTGGAAGCGGGTCAATTTACACTGTAAGGCTTCTGCCCTCTCGCGTGAGAAACAAAGCGTCGCGCCTCTGCTTTTATGGGCGCGGCGCATTTCTGTTTCTGCGCTAAAAAAAAATCAAAGCATTGTTGCAAGATGTCTGAAACAGTTCCTCGCGCCACTTATTGTATTTTTATTGCAAAGCCGGATGCGTCCGCGCGAAACGCTTGACTTACGCTTTGTGTGCGATAAAATTTGCCGTTCAAAACGATTCTGCGGCGATGCTTGATTGAATCTCTTCCAACCCGCTGCCTTTGTTGCAGCATCTATCCCGCAGGGAACGAAACGCTAACTTTGCGAAGCCTGCTAAAAGGCCAATTCGCTTTACGCCTTTTACCATTGCTGCTTCGCTTTCACGGAGTCACATGATGAGTGCCAATAAATTGAAAAAATCCCGACAACTACTGCTCACAACGCCGTTCTTCGCGCTTTTTCTGTTCGTCAACACGAACGCGACTTTCGCGCAAGACACGACCAACAATCCTTCAACGAACCCGAACACCCCGGCAAGCCAGACGCAAAACGGCACCACGACAAACGGCACTGCCGGTGTGACATCTTCCGCCGCCAGCAGATCGCGCACCGTCTCGAACGGCGAGCGAATGAAAATCAAAGGTGTCATCACGCGGCGCGACCCGGATACTTTCACCGTGCGCGATTTGAACGGCGTTGACACAAGCGTTCGCCTTGCCGATACAACGCGCGTCACCGAAAGAAAAAGTAATCCGTTTCGCCGCGCGAAGAATTACGGCACGACTAACATTCTGCGCGGCCTCAATGTCGAAGTCGAAGGGCGCGGCGATGCTTCCGGCCAACTCGTCGCCGATACCGTTAAGTTTTCCGAAGAAGAACTGAAAGTCGCGCGCACCGTCGAATCGCGCGTTAATCCTGTCGAAGATCGCCTCGGCGCGGGCGAAAACAGGCTCGGGCAGGTCGAGCAGAACGCGCAACGCATCTCCGGCCAGATCGACGAACTCGCCGCAGTTTCAAACGCTGCGAAAGGCGGTGCCAGAGCCGCGCAGGAAACCGCAGACGCGGCGGTGGCGGGCGTCGGCGCGACAAACGAGCGCATCGGCGCGCTCGACGATTATGTGCCGCAGGACATGCTGGCCGTTAACTTTCGTCCCGGAAGCGCCGTGCTTTCGCCGCAGGCCAAATCGCAGCTAGACCAGATTGCCAACAAAGCCTTCAGCGCCAAGGGCTACGTGATAGAAGTTTCCGGCTATGCGGATTCAACAGGCAACATTGACGTTAATCGCCGCTTGAGCCAGCGGCGCGCGGACGCCGTTGTGCGCTATCTCGCGGAGGAACACAGAATCCCGCTGCGCCGCATTATTACGCCCTTCGGCTTCGGCCAATCGCAGGCCATCGCGGACAATCACACCAGACAGGGGCGCGCGCAGAATCGCCGTGTCGAAGTCAAAGTTCTCGTCAATCGCGGCTTGATGCAGGCAGCGCCGACGATGAATACGCAGAGCACAAGTTCAGGCACGACGCCGAACCCGTAGCGTGATTTGCGAATTTAGATTTGCGATTGCTGCCCATTGAAGAAACAGAATTTTCGTTCTCTCAAACTTGCGAATCGCAATGAAGCAAATGATCGTCGTCCAAAACAGAAAGCAGAAAACGCCAGTGCTCTTGATCCTAGCAGCACTGGCGTTTTTTATCTTCACCGCAATTGTTTGCGCGCAACAACCAACAGCGCGCACGCGGCAGCAAACAACTAATTCAACACCAGCGGTAAAACAACAACCTGTTACGTTGCCATCAAAGTCGCCATCTGTATCGCCGCTGCCAAAGCAAACGCCTACGCCGTCAAGTAAAGTAGAAAGCAGCGCCGACGATGATGAGGTTATTCGCGTAACCTCGAACCTCGTCGTCGTGCCTGTTTCCGTGACGGATGCGACGGGGCAGCCTGTGCTGCGTTTGCAGGCGACGGATTTTCGGCTCGAAGAAGACAATCGCCCGCAGCAAATCGCCCGACTCGGCGATGCCGAACAGGTGCCGCTTGAAATCGCCATGCTCCTTGACGTATCGGGCAGCGTCAACGCGCGTTTCTCTTTTGAAAAAGAAGCCGCCGTGCGCTTTCTCAAACAGATTCTAAAGCCCGCCGACCACGCCTCCATCTTTGCCATCGATGCCCAACCGCGCCTTGAACAAACGCGCGCGAGTCTCGGCGCAGCTTCCGCAAAGCTATTGGCGATTCAACCCGCGAGAAGCTCCACAGCCTTTTACGATACGGTGGTTGATGCAGCGCAGTATCTCGCGAAGTCTGCGCCTGCGGGAGCGCGGCGCGTCATCATCGTCATCTCCGACGGCGAAGACAACAACAGCGAAAAAATCAAAGCAGCGCGCGAGCAAGCGACCACGCTGGCGCAAAGGCTGGCAGTTCAAACTCGCGCGCGAGCCGAAGTGCAGCGCGAATTGCAGCGCACGGATGCTATCTTTTACTCGCTTAATCCGAGCGGCGAATCTCTGCGGCTCAATGTCATCAGCACGCGCGCGCAACAGGGAATGCAACAGTTCGCGACGGCGACAGGCGGCGCTGCATTCACTCCCGAACGGGAAACAGACCTCGACGTAATCTTTCGCCAGATCGCAGGCGAATTGCGCTCGCAGTATCTACTGCAATACTACTCGCAGAACGCTTCGCCGAACGGCACATTCCTGAGCATCAAAGTTCGCACACCTTCGCGCGCGGATTTACGCATACGCGCACGACAGGGTTATTATACAAAAAATCGTTAGTGTAGTGCTGTGTAATATTAGCTATTAGATTTGATAAATTGCCTCCAGCTTTAGCTGGAGAATAACAGGACAAGAAAGATAACGGCTTTAGCCGAAGGCTTTGGCTAAAGCCAAACATCTTCTGTGCTTAGACCTCCAGCTAAAGCTGGAGGCAACTTAAAGAACTTACATTACACAGCAGTAGTGAACGGGCTGTCCCTAATTCTATTCAGCGCATTTCCAGCAGCACATCGGTTAGCTTATTGACCACTTCGATCAACGCGCGCCCGGCCTTATCGAATTGATTTGCATCTGCCTTTTCTTCCGCGCTCGCCGCCAGCGCCGCCGTTCCCGCGAGGCTCGTATAATAGCGCTGCAATTCCGGCGTCGTGCGAAAACGAAGTTCCAGATCGTCCAGACCCTCGCGCACGTTCCGCAGATTCCCGCGCACCGCCGCACGGCTCTGCTCTGTTTGATCTGTCGCCGTCCCGCTCGTCTCGCCGCGTTGTGCGGCTTCCGCCGCCACATCAAAGCCGTTCGTAATGCGCCCGTAAAGATAAAGGAATCTCGACAGTAATTTGATTTGTTCGGCGTCGCGTGACGCACCCGCTGCACGCGCATCACCGCCCGCATTCTGCCGTCCGGCATTAGATGACGCACGTCGTTGCTGCTGCGTTGCGGTTCTCCGCCGCGTCTGCGACAAAGCAGAAGATTGAGGCAAAAGAACCAGCAGCAAAAGCAAGCTGGCAAGGGAAACGTAAATTCGTTTCAACGCTTTTTCTCCTTCATACTGAATTAATGTAACGCGCTTTCGTGGCGGATGTGGCCGAATAGAGATTCGCCGCACGGCGGCACGCGCTGCTACAATATAATAAACGTTTCGCGCGTAATCTCGTCGCCCGATAAAATTAGTCGAAGAATCATGAGCCGAAATAAAGCGCTGAAAGTCCGTCGTCTCGGTCGCCTCGAATACGCGGCGGCGCTCCGAATTCAAAAGGAAACAGAGCACGCCGTCCGTGAAGGCGATCAGCCGGACACATTGGTGTTTGTCGAGCATCCGCACACGTTGACGCTCGGACGCATTGCATCGCACGCCAACATTCTCGCCGCGCCGGAGACATTAGCAAGGCGCGATGTTACCGTTTTTGAAACCAATCGCGGCGGCAAAGTCACGTATCACGGACTCGGTCAACTCGTCTGTTATCCGATCATCAATCTTAATCCAGACCGCAAGGACGTACACCGTTATGTGCGCGATCTGGAAGAAGTTTTGATGCGCGCGCTCGTGGATTTCGGCATCGAGAGTTTCCGCATCGAGGGCTTAACCGGCGTGCATACGGCGCGCGGGAAAGTCGCTGCCATCGGCATACACATCGCGCGTTGGATAACGACGCACGGCTTCGCTTTGAACGTCAATACGGACTTGAGTTTTTTCGATCTCATCATCGCCTGCGAAGGCGAACGTGCCACGTCCATGAAGGAACTGTTAGGGCATGAAGTCGCTTTGTGTAAAGTTGAAGACAGCATTATCGAACGCTTCGCCGAAGTGTTCGAGATGCTGCCGGAAGAAACAAGCCCCCATGCGTTGAGTGAACTTTGAAAAGCGCGTCGCCTCGCCCCGCGAAAAATCGAGAAATGAATTGGACGGCAAGGATAAAATTTTTCTTCAAGCGAGCAAACGCGCGCTCCCTATTGCTCACGGCTCCCGTTCTGTTGCCGCTCCTGCTGCTCGTCGTTTCCGATTGGAAAAGTCTGGACTACGGAGAGCATTGGGACGAGAGGCCGTATCAGATCGGGCCTGTCAAAAAGATGGTCGCGACTGGAACGCTGCTTCCGGGCTTTTATCAATATCCATCGCTCGCTTACTGTGTAAACCTTGCCGTCCTCGCGCCCGATATTGCTGCGACGATGCGGACGGAGACTTACGAGAAGGCGCAGAATTCGTTGCTGAAAATTCTTGACGGCGATTCGTATCTTCTGCGTTTACGCGAAACGTATCTGGCGCTCTCCGCGCTGACGATTCTCTGGGTTTATTTGTTGATCGCGCGTTGGCGGCAATCCGGGATCGAAGCGCTCTTGGCAAGCTCTTTTCTGGCGCTCTCATGGGAGGTCGCTTACCATCTGCGCTGGGTGGCGACGGACGGACTGCTGATGCAGTTCGGCGCGCTCACAATTTTGCTATCGATGTCGGCTTGGGTGCAACCGAAAGGCAGGCTCTTTTGGCTGCGGCTGGCGGCGATTGCCGCAGGCTTCGGATGCGGCACGAAATATCCCGGCGGGCTATTGATCGCGCCCGTGCTGCTTTGCGGTCAAATGATTTGCCATCACACGGCGACATCACGGCGGCGCGGGCGTTTGCCGTGGCGATTGTCTGTAAATTTGATCCTGATTTTCGCGTCCGCGTATCTCGTCTGCACTCCGGGCACGCTGTTTCAACCGGGAAAATTTCTCGACGGTATTTTATACGAGACAAGACATTACGTGACGCATGGGCACTACGGCCACACAGTCGTGCCCGGCTTCGAGCACGCGTGGCACATGCTCGTTTATTTGAGCGCGGTGCTTTTTTCTCCTTATTCGATAATCGCGCTTTTCTTTTTCGCGCTCGCAATGACGGGCGTCGGCGCATTGATTAAAGAATCACGCCAGACCGCGCTGCTCTTTTTATGCTTTCCTGTTCTTTATCTTTTCTTTTTTTCGTTGCAGAGAGTGATGCTGGTCAGAAATCTTTTGATCGTCGCGCCGTTCATGTCCGTGATGGCGGCGCGTGGAACGATGTGGCTCTGGCAGCGCGCAAAGTTTGCGGGCGACGCTTCGCGCTCGACTGCGAAGATCACGCGCAGTTTGCTGCAAGCGTGCATCGCAATCGCCGTCGGCGCGTGTTTTCTGATGAACGCGAATTGGATTATCTACGCCGCGCAGACCGTTGTTGATCGCCACACGCAGCGTTTCGTTCGTGAAGCCGCCAGATACATTTCAACGGAAAAGCAGAGTCGTTATCTGCTCTCGCCGCGCGTGCGCGAGCAACTGATTCCAACAGGCGCAGAACAATTCGCCAACGTCACATTCGATCCCGCGCAGGCCGATTACCTGCTCTTTTATTCGAGTGAAGCGTTCGACCGGAAGGATTGGCCTGCCTACACGCCTGCGCTCACGAAAACATGGTTCGGCCCCTTTGAAGTAAATTTGAACTATTATCCGTATTGGGGCGGCGACGACCGCATCATCGTCATGTCGAAGACAACGGCGCAGAAGATAGACTTGCGCGGCGTCGATTACGGTTCAGGTAATTCCGGCGACTCGCTGACGAAGGGAAGCAACAAAGCGCTCTTTGTTTCTCAATCCGTGCCTGCTTCGATGATCGGAGGACAAAGCTACGATGTTGCGGTGACGATGAAAAACACGGGCGAGACAGAATGGACGGCGAACAAATCGTATCGTCTCGGCGCGCAGAATCCGCAGGACAATCCGGCATGGAAAGAGATTCGCGTGGAATTGCCATCGACGATTGCGCCGGGCGCGTTAGCGACTTTCAAATTCACGATTACCGCGCCTTCTGCGACGGGTTCGTATAATTTACAATGGCGAATGGTGCGGGACGGAGTTGAATGGTTTGGCGATTATACGCCGAATGTTCCCTTCGTATCGAACTACACTGCGGTCAGGCTCGACGTTTCAAACCAGTAAGGAATCGAGGAACGAAAGTATTGAGGAACGGCGGACGCGCTGCTCTTTTTCGCATATCGTTTATGTTGACGTTCGACTCCATTAAAGAAGCGGCGGCGCGCATCGAAGGGCGCGTTCATCGCACTCCCGTCATCACTTCAAGAGCTTTCGATGAAGCGGCGGCGCGCGCCAGCGATGTCAATGGTCGCCGTATCTTTTTCAAATGCGAAAACTTGCAGCGCGCCGGAGCGTTTAAGATTCGCGGCGCGACGAACAAGATTCTGTCCTTGCGTGAAGATGAACGAAGGCAAGGCGTCGTCGCTTTTTCTTCGGGCAATCACGCGCAGGCCGTCGCGCTCGCCGCACGCGAAGCGAACGTGCGCGCAGTGATTGCGATGCCGACGGATGCGCCGCAATCGAAAATCGCGGCGACGCGCGGCTACGGCGCGGAAGTCGTCTTTTATGATCGCCAGCGCGATGACCGCGAAAAGTTCACGCTTGAGATTGCCACCCGCGAACATCTGACACTTGTGCCGCCCTATGATGATTACGAGATTATGGCCGGGCAAGGCACGTGCGCGCTCGAACTTCTCGAAGACACGCCGCAGCTTGATTGCATCGTGACGCCGTGCGGCGGCGGCGGATTATTCGCGGGCGCAAGCACTGCGGCGCGAGGATTCAATTCAAACATAAAATGCTTCGCCGTCGAAGCGGAAACGGCGGACGATACGCGGCAATCCTTCGTTAAAGGCGAGCGCGTGTGCATAGAGCCGCCGCCGACCATCGCCGACGGAATGCGCAATCAAGCGCCGGGCGCGCTCACGTTCCCTGTGCTGCAAAAAAACGCGGCGGATGTCTTAATCGTTTCCGATAGTGAGATCGTCGAAGCGTTGCGTTTTCTTCTTTTGCGCATGAAACTCGTCGTCGAACCGACGGGCGCAGTTTCTACGGCGGCGGTGCTGTTCAATCGCTTGCCGCGCGAGTTCAAAAGCATCGGCGTGATTCTTTCCGGCGGCAACGTCGATCCCGAAACGCTCGCGCGGCTTCTCGCACCGAACAGCGACAACGAAGCCGCGTGAATGTTAAAATAAGTTTCGGAGTTGGGCTTTTGGAGGGTATATTTTGAGCCGCGAACTAAAAGTTATCAGCAACAGACCGGCGCAGGCGCGCGAGCCGAAACCAGATTGGCTGCGTATTCGTCTCGGCGATCCGACGAATCAGAATCACGTCTTGAAGTTAATCGAAGGCTTGAATCTGCACACCGTTTGTCAGGAAGCGCGCTGCCCGAACATCTTCGAGTGCTGGAATGACCGCACCGCGACGTTTATGCTCGGCGGCGATACATGCACGCGCCACTGCGGTTTCTGCGCCGTCAATAAAGGCACACCCGGCGCGCTCGATGCGGAAGAACCGGGGAACGTCGCCATCGCCGTCAAGCATTTGAACCTCGCGCACGCCGTTATTACTTCCGTCAACCGCGACGATCTCGCGGACGGCGGCGCATCGCACTGGGCGGAAACAATCCGGCAGGTACGCGCGCAGAATCCATCATGCAAAGTCGAAGTTTTGATCCCGGATTTTAACGGCGACGAAGCCGCGCTCGACACAGTGCTCGACGCGCAGCCGGACGTGCTCAACCACAACACGGAAACCATCGCACGGCTCTACAAACGCGTGCGTCCCGATGCCAATTACCAGCAGACATTAACGCTGCTCGAACGCGCCGCCGCCCGCCGTGATCGTGAAAAACGCGGCATGTTGACCAAAACCGGCATCATGGCGGGCTTAGGCGAAACCTTCGATGAAGTCGTTGAATTGATGAAGGACTTGCGCCAAGTCTCCTGCGACATTATGACCATCGGGCAGTATTTGCAGCCGCACGCGCGTCGCCTGCCCGTCGAACGCTACGTCACGCCCGAAGAATTCACGCGCTGGCGCGAAGTCGGCATGGAATTAGGCTTTCGCCACGTCGAATCAAGCCCGCTCACACGCTCCTCATATCACGCGCGCCAGCAAACAGAAGCGCCACAGCAACAACTCGCCGAAGCAGCCAGCGCGCGCTAAAGCACTGTTATAGCCGCTTTGAATATTGTAGGGGCAGCGGCTTGTCCCTGCCCGCTTGTTTGATAAATAAACGGGCAGCGGCCTTGCCCTGCCCCTACATAAATCTACCTTTCGCTGATTAAGCCGCGCAAATGCACATCGCTGCGATCAAACGCGGCAATCCTTTTTCTTATGCTTACAACCGCTTTTCCGAAGGCGTCAGAGCTTTACTCTTGTGCATCAGCCATTTAGTCATGATTGCCAGAGTCCTAGTCTGATGCGTGAGCACTTTTCCCTGTGCGTCAACAGCTTAGTTAAGCGTGCCAGCGACTTGGTTTTGCGTATCAGCACTTCTCCCAACGCGTCAGAGGTTTAGTTTATCGTGTCAGCGTTGCGCCCAACGCGTCAGCGGGTTAGTCAGGCGTGTCAGCCGCTTGATTTTGCTCCTCAGCGGTTTTCCCACGCGCTCAAAGCAAATTCTTAGGAGCGGTTTAAGTTTAATGATTCGATTCCCATTTTGCTTTTAGAGCGCGACCAGAAGGCTAACCGTAAGGGAACTATACTGAAAACAATCGTAACTAACGCGGGGAAAATTAACTCACTCACAGAAAATCCATGTGCTGGAGTTAAATTCGCCCATATAATAAGTACGAAGAAAATTACACTTGGCAGCATCAGAGCCAACTCTGACACGATATACGTTTTCACGATAGGGCGACCCGAAACCAAAATTAAACCGATAGTAGAAATCCAAACTGCCGAAAACCATCTAAAAATGCCCGGAGCAATTTCCTCTGTTCCTCGAATACTTGATTCTAAAAAGAAGATTCCTATGCGCGGATCGAAATAAAACAACCATCCTTCTTTCTCTGTGGACATTAACATCACAAGATAGAAATAGATTTGTAGAAGCCCGATTGCCAAAATATACGCGCCTAAGATTCTTATCCGTTTAAGATTCATATTCAAGACCGCGCCTTACTAAAAATCAGGCTGCATCGTAACCAGTGCGGTAAGCGTTCTGCACAATCGCCATGATGCGGCGTTCGTAATAGCGCGTGCCGAAATACCAAACGAGGTAAACGAGGTTCAGCATTGACCAGAGGATGAGCGCCGGAAAGTAAAAAGCGACGGGCGGAAATTCTTGTTGGATAACGGGCAGCAGTTGCCACGCGCGGAAAGATGAAAGCGCGATGACCACAGCGCCTGTGATCCAGAAATGAATGGTGATGAAGCCGATAAAGGTTTGCCGCAGGCGCAACGGCACGCCCGCGAATTGTGCGCCGTCGAGCGGAAAGAGATAGGCTGCTTCCTGTTTGTGCGCAATCAAGACTTCATCTTTTAATAAGCGATTGATGCGCTGTTCGATGCCGGTCGCGTAGATGCGCGCGAAGACAACGTAAGTTAAAAAGTAGGCCGATTGCACGCCGATGTAGATGGTGAAGAATGGCATCAACAGCACCGTCGCGCGAAAGGTTTCGGTGAGGCTCGCCATTGTCATCAGGATCAGCACGATGATGCCGACGATAACGAGCTGGTAAAAGAGTTCGGAGTATTTGTAGAGCATCGCGCGCATACGCTCTAATTGCGCATGAAGCGTTTGCAGGATGATGGCATCGCCGCCGCTTGCCGTGTTGCTGTCTGTGACAGCGGTGTGCGCGTTATCGGGAGACGACATAAGAGTTTCTCGCTTTGTTGACAACAGGGAACGGTTTAACGGTCTGTGTAGTCTTCGACGTTGAAATGCCCGCGCAGTGCGTTCAATTTCTCCGGCGCAAAGTCGGAGTATGTACACATGATGACGCGCCGTTTTTCGTCCGTCAGCACCCACCAGATGTGCGGGTCTGCCGGAGCTTTTGCTTTCAGTAAATCGCCGTCTGCCGATTCAATCGTGTTGCCGTCCTTGCGCGCGAAGACGTAAACTTTAGTGAAGTTCTGGCTGCTGCGCGCGTAATGCAAATCGCGCTCGAAGGCGGATTGCGGCGTGGGCGAAGCAAACGCGGATTTTGATTCGGCAGAGTTGGCTTGCGGCGCATTTGTATTGCTGCATCCGTTGAAAAGCATCACCATAATTATTGATGCGAGCAAAACGGCGATGCTCTTGCTTGTGTAAAAGTGCTGTCTCACACTGCGCTTTTTGTTCATAGCAGATTATTCGAGCTTCACGCGAAAAGATTATTCCCAAGTCTCAAGCGCCGTTGTCTTCGTCCTGCTGATCGCCGCCGTTGGTGTCGTCCCCATCACTGTTGTTGTCGCCATTGTCATTGCTGTCGTCCGGCATCACCGCGCCTTTTTGATCGCGTATGTGCAAGACCGTGCATTCGTCGTCTTCGTAAACTTTCTCGAACCAGCCGCTGTCCGCCGCGTTGTTATAAAAATCTTCGTGCCCGCCGTCAGTGAACACGTAATGCGCGCCGAAGCGTTCGCGGATAAGCGGGCCGGAATCCTTCTCTTTGCCGAGCGTGATGTTGTTGTAGAGCTTTGCGAGATCGGGATTCTTATCGAGCAAGTAGGTCGGGTCAAGCCCGGACACGTAAACGTGCGTCGTGTCATAAAAGAATATTTTAGGGAACATGTCCCAGTTGATATTGAAAATCATTTCGTTCGGAGGCACGTTGGCGCGTATCCATTCCATGCCGCCGCGATAATGGTCTGGCGCTGTGTTGTCTCTGATGTCTTTGGCCGTTAAATTCACGGCGCTGAACATGCAAACGCCGAGACCGAGCGCAACGACGGCGACAACTGTTCTCGCCGCGCCGCGAAACTTGAAGTGAACGGCAAGCGCGATTGACAGCACCAGAAAAGCGGCAACAGCGCGCACTGTTTTATGCGCGTCCCAGGGCATCAGAATCAGATAGAGCGCGACGCTTAAAATGATGCCGACGACAGTGGTCTCGCCTTCCGCCCATGCTTCGCGTTGATCTTTTTCGATTGCTTCCGGTTGCTCGTGGCGATCAAGAAACGGTTGTAAATCGTCGAGCACATTCGTCGGCAATCTGTTGGCGACGGCATTGCGCGCGCCGCTTAAAATCGGTTGCAGAGAAAAGGCTGCGAAGAGAATGGCGAACGGCGGCCAGTATTCGACGGCGCGACGCCAACGCGCGGCCATAATCATCAGCACTGTCGAAAAGACGAGAAAGAAAAGCGGGCGCTTGCCGTTTTCCTTGTCGGACGCGTCGAAGGTGATGTAACCGACAATCATCGCCACCACCGCCAGCAGGCAGTATTGCAGAAATTCCCAACTGTTATACGGATACCACTCGCCGCCGACATCCGTCGAAAAATTGCCGGGCTTAACTTTGATAACGATGTGCTCGATGAAGAGTTTTATGTTGCTCGGAAAGTAAGGATTGATGATGAGACCGGCGAGGCAGCCGATTGTGACCCACAGCACGGGACGCCATTCAATCCGCCGCTCGCTCCACAAAATCACGCCAGCCCAGATGAGAGCAGCAACGCCCAGAAGCGGCCACAAACTGTACGTCCACACATAAAGAAACGCGAGCGGCGCAAGCCAGACGTATTTCCGCGTGAACAAAAGATAAACGCCCGCCGACACGAAGACGATTGAAAGACTCATCGCCTTGCCCATATTCATGCGGTACAGAAAAGGCGCGGAGCAGCCGAGCAACGCGACGAGCCAGAGCAATGTGTAGCGTATGCGAAAGCGAACGATGAGAAAATAACAGGAGACGACGGCGAGCGTGGCGAAGATAGTCGCCGCTATTTTCGCGCCGAGTTGAATATTGCCGAACCACGTAAAAGGAATTTGCAGAATGTGAAAGAGCAGATGATGATCGTCGTAATCTTTCGGATTGAGCGTCGTCAGCGGCAGCCATTTGAACGCGGGCGGAAAGTGTCCGCTACGCATTCCTTCCCACAACAAGCGGCTCCAGCGTATGTGATAATAAGGATCATAATCGCCGCAGCAAATCGCCTGCGTCGTGAATTGAAGCCGCCAGAAAACAAGCGCGACGGCGATTGATCCGGCGATGAAATAGACAACGCGCGACGATTTGTCTGAAGCGAAAAAATCGCGCGGCGCTTGTTTGTTTCCGGCTGTTTCAACAGCGGGCGAATCTCCGACAATATCCTGCATAGCGAATTCGATTGCTTCCCGCGCACGCTCGAATGACAGGCGCGCGAATCTCTCAATGTCTGACTTGAACCCGACAACATAGCATGAAGCCGCGTCACGCGCGAAGCAAGGGCGCACGGGCGTTTGAGTCAAAACTAAGAGCACCTAAGAAAACCGGAATGACTGTAGGGGCAGGGCTTGTCCCTGCCCGTGCTTTTCCTACATTGAGCGGGCAGGGACAAGCCCTGCCCCTACAATCTCGAGCGCTCTTGAGTGTTGTTAGACGCTCTAAACACAAAACAGGCACAGAGTTTTCGAGTTTCTCTGTGCCTGCGATGGCGAACGAAGCGATTACCTTAAGGCTTCTGTTTTCTACAAGCCTTCGACGAGTTCGATGAGCGTCATCGGGTTGATCGGCTTGGCGAGAAAGTGATTGAAGCCTGCGTTGAGCGCTTGGTTGCGGTCATCGTGCAGCGAAAAGCCTGTGACGGCAATCAGCGGCACGGATTCATAATCGGGCAGCGCACGCAGGCTCTCCGCCAATTCGTAACCGTTCATCTCCGGCATCCCAATATCGGAAACTACCACGTCGAATTGTTCGATGCGTGCCGCGTTGAGTGCTTCCATAGCGGAGAAAACCGGAACGACATCGTAGCCCGCATGACGCAGCAACATGGCGATCATCTCTGTGATGTCCGGCGCATCATCGACGACAAGTGCGCGCCGCTTGCGCTTTTGCATGTCCGGCGTGTGAATTGCGGACGTTGCGTTAGATATTGGTTCGCCCTGATTGTTGAAGAAGTAAATGCTATTTGCCCGTGGGAGATAAGAAGAGATTGCGCGTTGCGCCGTGATTTCTCGCTGCATAATCTTAAAACCCTTCCCGCCGCACTTTTGATTCCGCGCGGGCTTGTTATGAAATTCCTTGTTTGTGACGCTCAAGTGTTCTTAAGCGCGACAAGTACCGTGCAATTAAGATACCACATCGTTACGGCGGTGCGTGGATTGAAGTTGGCGATCTATCTGCGCCAGAAGCAGCGACGGATCGACGGGCTTGGCGACGTGCGCATTGAAACCGGCAGACAAAGCGCGCGCGAGGTCTTGCTGTGAAGCATAACCAGTAAGCGCCAGCGCCGGTGTGTCTCGCAGATGCGGCACACTACGTAACTGTTTAATCAGTTCGTAGCCGTCAATTTCCGGTAATCCGATGTCCGAGATTATAACATCGAATTCCGCTATCCGGGCAATACGCAAGGCTTCGCGCGCAGACTGGCAAAGCGTTGCGTGGAAGCCGCGTGATTCAAACGTGGCGCGCAGCATGTCGAGCGTATCGAGCGCATCTTCTACGACGAGAATGCGCGCGGGCTTATCTGCCTTCTCTCCTACCGTCGTAGATGCAGGCGTTGAAGAAACCTCAAGCACCGCTGTTTTGAAAAGCGGCAGCTCAACCGTAAACTTCGCTCCGCACGCGCGGCCTTCGCTTGTGCCGTACACTGTGCCGCCGTGCGCTTCGACAAAGCTTTTGACGAGCGCGAGACCGATGCCCATGCCGCCGTAGACTCTCGTGTTGGAACTATCGGCCTGACGAAAGCGCTCGAATATGTGCGGCAGAAAATCCGGCGCGATGCCCTGACCTTCGTCTTCGACTTCGACGCGCGCGGTTTCGCTACGGCGGCAAGTAACTTTGATGCGGCTTTGCTCCGGCGAAAACTTGACGGCGTTGTTCAGCAAATTCCAGAACACTTGCACAAGCCGCGTGCGGTCGCCCGCCACCATCACAGGCTCCTGCTGCGCGGCGGCGGCTTCATTATTGTTATTGTCGCAGAGATCGGCTTCGATATCGATGCCGCGTTGCTCCGCTTGCGGGCGGACTGTCTCAATGGCTTCAGCTAACACTTCGGCAAGATCAATCGGTAACTTTTCGATATTCATCTTGCCGCTCAAGATGGCCGACATGTCCAGCAGATCATTGATGAGGCGAAGCAGCGAAGTCGCGTTTTTGTCTATCACTGTCAGGCCATGCGCCGCCGTGTCGCCCTCGAGCATTCCGTCGCGCAGCATACGCACCCAACCCATGATCGGCGTTAAAGGCGTGCGCATTTCGTGCGAGAGCGTGGCGAGAAATTCGTCCTTCGCGCGATTAGCGGCTTCGGCTTCGGTGCGCGCTCGTTGTTCTGTGTCGAGCAGTTCGGCGCGCGCTTGTTCGGCGCATTTGAGTTCGTCAATGTCCGTCGCCGTGCCGAGCCAGAGCAGCACGCTGTTCTCGTTGCCGCCGCTTTCGTTGCGCAGCGGCAAATTTCGCACCAGATGCCAGCGATAAGTTTTGTCGCGGCGCTGTAGGCGCGCTTCCATTTCATAGCCTTCGCCCGCTTCGATATGCTTCCTTTGAGTTTCGACAAGCCGCTCGTAATCGTCCGGGTGAACGTCTTCGAGCCAGCCCATTCCCAACGTGCCGTCGTGCGCGCGTCCCGTATACTCGAACCAGCGCTGATTGAGATAATTCACATTGCCATCCGGCGCGAGCGTCCACACAATCTGCGGCATCGAATCGGCGAGCGTGCGATAGCGTTGCTCGCTTGCCTGCAAATCTACGGTAACCTGACGATGCTCGATGAATTGTCCAATCTGGCTGCCGACTGTAAACATCATGTTGAGCAATTGCGCATCCGGCGGCTGAATCTCGCGGCTGAAGAATTCAATCACGCCGAAAACTTCTCCGCGCTGCAGAATCGGGAAAGCAAACCCACCGTGCAGTCCTTCTTTTGCGGCGGCAGTGGCGCGCGGGAAAGTTTCGTTTCTCGTAATATCCGTGATCCATGCGGGTTCGCCGGTTTCCCAAACTTGGCCGGGCAATCCACTGCCGCGTGAAAGCGAAGCATTCAGTGTCTGCGCGGCGAATTCCATCACACTGATTGACGGCGCGTGCCAGAATTTAAGGCACCGCAATGCAGCTTTCCGCCTGTCAATGATCCAGAGAGCGCCGGTTTCCCATGCCAGACTCTCACACACGGTTTGAAGAATCCCGGGCGCAGCATCATCGAGCGTCGCGGATTCCGCGAGCGCGCGCGTCGCCGCGTGCTGCGCCGACAGATACCGCTCTGCCCGTTTACGTTCGGTTACATCGCGGATAATGCCCGTGAAAAAGTGCTTGCCGTCTTTGACAAATTCGCCGAAGGAAATTTCCAGAGGTATCTCTTTGCCATTCTTGCGCAGTCCGGGAACCTCAATCGCATCCCAGTGCAAATGCCGCTTGCCCGTTTCAATGTAGCGCGCGATCCCCGCCCGATGAACATGGCGCAGATAATCCGGCATCAACATCATGATCGAGTTGCCGGACAATTCCGCAAGCGTGTAGCCGAAGATTTTTTCAGTGGCGCGATTGGCAAACAGAATCCTGCTTTCTTCGTCGATGCTGATAATCGCATCCGAAGCAGCATCAGTGACAATGCGGTAATGTTCTTCGCCGAATTGCCATACATCCGTCGTTTGATTCGTTTGCTCTGATTGGTTTTTCATGCTTTTAGAAAGTCCGGCCATTCTGATTACTTTGATAATGGCGGCAGAACAGATACGCGACAGCTTCGCTTCGACGAAAAAGCTACATTCTCGCCCGCCCGCCCGTCAAGGCATAAGCGCTGGCGATCAAAGTAGCCAAGCGCCGCGCGTTTCTGTTAGTCTTCGATTTTCATTTCAAACGAAAATTTAAGATAAAGGAACGCACACGGCTTTTGTATCCGGCTGGCAATCTTTTCATTCCCGTGCCGCATGGTCGCCTCGAAGCGATTATTAAACACCCGCGCACAAACGATACAAGCGACGAAGCGGTAGTGAGCGACGAAACGACAGCGCGCGGCGTTGCTCTCGTGCTGCATCCGCATCCTTTGCACGGCGGCACGATGCACAACAAAGTCGTCTTTCGCGCCGCCGCTGCATTAAACGATGCCGGACTGACGACACTGCGCATCAACTTTCGCGGCGTCGGCTTAAGCACAGGCACGCACGACAACGCGCGCGGCGAGCAGGACGACGCGCGCGCCGGACTCGATTATTTACAGCAGCATTACACGGACAAAGCGATTACGCTCGCGGGCTTTTCCTTCGGCGCGCGCGTCGGACTCGAAACAGGCATCCGTGATGCGCGCGTCGAAAGATTGATCGGCATCGGCACGCCCGTCCAAATGTACGACTTTGCTTTTCTCGAAGCCTGCCGCAAGCCCGTTCTCTTCGTCCACGGCGACAAGGACGAATTCGGCTCAATCGAAAACTTGCGCGCGCTCGTCAGTCGGCTGCCCGCCGAAGCACGCGCGCGCCTTGTCATCATCGAAAACGCCGGGCACTTTTTTGAAGGCCACCTCGACGAACTAAAGCACGCAATTACAAATTGGACAAACGAACAACTCGCAGGACAAGTTTAGTTAAACTCATCACATGAACTCATACACAGACCCGGCCATTCGTATAACGCTTCTGCCGCGCGACACTAATCCGCAGGGAACGATTTTCGGCGGCATTATTTTAAGCTACATAGACATGGCGGGCGCAGTCGAAGCGCATCGCCGCACGGGAATCGAGCGCGTCGTCACCGTTGCGATGCGCGAAGTAATTTTTCATCAACCCGTTTTCGTCGGCGACCTCGTTAGCTTCTACGCCGAAGTCACGCGCACCGGCACAACTTCGATTACCGTTCGCGTCGTCGTCGAAGCAGAGCGTCACGGCGGCACAGAGTCGCGCATCAAAGTTACCGAAGCGGAAGTAGTTTACGTCGCCGTCGATGAAAACCGACGCAAGATCAAGATCAAGCGAGACGACAATCACACTGCGCCGGTTAAAGACTAAACGTACATGGCTCTCGATGAAACAATTTTCCTGACGGGCTTTCCGGGCTTTATCGCCGGGCGGCTGGTCAAACGTCTGGCAGGCGCGAGCACGCAATTTCTGCTGCTTGTGCAACCCGCATTTACCGCCCGCGCGCGCGAAGAAACGGCGCGCATCGCAATTGAGACAGACACGCCGCCGGAGAATTTTCGCATCGTCGAAGGTGATATTACGCAGTTGGATTTAGGGCTTCAACGTGCGGAAGTCGAGGAAGCGCGTGCGTTGACGACTGTGCTGTTTCACCTTGCCGCCGTTTATGATCTTGGTGTCAAACGCGATACGGCGATGCGCGTTAACATGGAAGGCACGCGCAATGTCAACAACTTCGCAGAGACGCTGCCGAATCTGCGCCGCTATCATTACGTTTCCACTTGCTATGTGGCAGGCCAGCGCACCGGCGTGATTCTTGAGACGGAGCTAAAGCACAACGCGGGGTTTCGCAATTTCTACGAAGAAACGAAGTATCTCGCCGAATTGGAAGTCGAAGCGTTGAAGGCGCGCTTGCCTGTGACGATTCATCGCCCGTCGGTTGTCTGCGGCGATTCAAAAACGGGCGAGACGGCGAAGTACGACGGCATTTATTACTTGATTCAATACCTCAGATTGCAGCCCGATCTGTTGTCGCTCATCAACATCGGCAACCACAAAGTGCGGCTCAATCTCGTTCCCGTCGATTTTGTCGTCGAAGGCATCGCCGCGCTCGCAGAGGACGAAGCGGCGGTAGGCGCGACGGTGCAACTCGCCGATCCGCATCCGTTGACTACTTACGAACTGTTCGAGGCCATCGCCAGAGTGCTTGCGGGTCGCGGCTCGCGTATCAAAGCGCCGCCGCCGCTTGTGCGCTCGACGCTCCGGCTGCCCTTCTCGCCGCGATTAACAGGAATGCCGCACGCCGCCGTGCCTTACTTTTTTCTCGATCAAACATACGACACAACCGGAGCGCAAAGCCTGCTTGAACCGCAGGGCGTCCGATGCCCGCCGCTTCCCACATACATTGACGCGCTCATCGGCTTTGTCGCGCGCCACCCGAAGTTATAAAAGTTTGCGCGCACTCTTTTTCGACGGTGCTTGACTTATAATAGTGAACGATGAGCAAAAGAATCCTTCTTCGATTCATGCTCATCATTCACAATTCAATTGTTGAGGTTATTGATTATGCCCATGAAAATCGGAACGCAAATGCCTTCGCTGGACGGCGCGACGGAATGGTTCGGCGGCACAGAGCAGCACGCGATTGCTGAAGCGCAGGGACACCCGACGCTGGTGCATTTCTGGTCAGTTAGCTGCGGCCTGTGCAAAGACAACATGCCGCGCGTTGCCGAGTGGCGCGACAAGCGACGCGACGAAGGCTTGCGCGTCATCGCCGTCCATCTGCCGCGCAACGAAGCGGACATGGATGTTGAGGAAGTGCGCGCGGCGATCAGCGAGAACAACATCATGGAGCCATGCGCCATTGATAATGAACGCAAATTGCGCGATGCGTTTCAGAACGAAAAAGGCATTGTGCCCGCGTATTATTTGTTTGATGCGGAAGGCAAGTTGAAGAGCTTTGCGGCGGGCGAAAGCGGTCTCGATTTGCTTGCCTCGGCAATTGACCGCACGCTGCAAGCAGCATCCGGCGCGCAGCAAGACACTAAGAGCGCATAACAAAACTCAAGAACGCGTCGAAATATGTAGGGGCAGCGGCTTGTCCCTGCCCGTGTTTTATGTGAAAGAAAGCGGGCAGGGACAAGCCGCTGCCCCTACTATGCGCGCGAAAAAATGTTTAGAAGGACGCTTGCAGTTGCGTGATGATGAATCGCAGCAGCAAAAGCGTAAGGGTAATCGATCCGGCAAGCAGCGCGAGCAGAAACAATATGATGAGGCCGACGAAAAGCCAATCGCTCGTTCTGCCCTTTTTCGCGTCCGTCCCCGAAACAGTCGCGCGTCGCCGCAGCAGATTGATGTTTCTGATGTTCGGCTTCCACCACGCGCCGAACGCATCGCCGAGCCACGGCACAAGTCCGACGATAAAATAAATGGCGATGTTGAGTCCCATCCGCAGCAGCGTGATCTTCGACACGCGATAACGCACGGCGTTAGCCATCACATAAAACGCGACGAGCGAAGTCGCCGTGTCGCCGACGCCGGGAACCAAATCAATAATCGCGTTCAGGCCAAAGCGCCAGCCGAGTCCCGGAACGCGAAACTGATTATCCATCCAGCGGCTTAACTGTTCGAGACTTTGCTCGACCTCAACAGAGTTGCGTCCCGGCGCGCTTATGCCGCTTATCGCTTCACTTTTTTCCATACATACTTTATTGGGTCGCGCGCTTCTTTAACGAATACGCGTCATTTGTTGCCAGAAGAATTTACCGAGGCGCGCGAATTTGTTGCGCTGCTGCTGTTGATCGCCGCTCTTTGTCGTATTGGTATTAACGCCGAGCGACTCTGCGAGACGCGGATCGGGCGGCGCGATGTCTTCGTCGCCATGTTTTTCCGCAAGCCAGCGTGAGAAGGTGCGCGCGAGTTGCCGCTTTTCGGCGGGCGCGGCTTTGGCGAAAAACGCATCGCGCAAATCATTTAATTCCGCAATCTCAAAACGATTCTCCGCGTAGTAGTCGCGCAGCGCCGCAAAGAATTTTTCATCACCCATCTGACGACGCAAGGCCGCGAACATCAGCGCTCCCTTGCTCGTGACAATCGCCGCGTACTGAAAAAAGTTGCGATACTCGCGCGCCGCTCGCACAGCCGTTAAATCTTCGCCGCCGAAGGTTCGATAGATTCGATAGACGCCGCGCAGTTGGTCGTCGAGCGCAGCGGCGGCGCGCGTCTCGCCGTGCGCTTCCTGATAGTAGGCAAGCGCAGACCAATTCGCCGGCGCTTCATCGAGCACAGGCGCGCGTTCGGGATCGTTGCCGACGACTTCGCCCCACCATTGATGCGCGACTGTATGCGCCACAGTCCATTCCAGACTGTCTTCGACGGAAGCTCTCTGCTCGCGTATCAATTCCGGCAGATTCCTCATTGCGGGCGCGTCGAAATCTACGTAGAAAGCGCTCGCGATGACGCCGAACCCGGCGAACTCCGCGCACCCTAATCCGGCGACGAGCGGCGCATCCACCACGCTGATCGTTTTATACGGCATCTCGCCGAAGCGCGCGGTGAAGACGCGAACAGCATCGGCGGCGGCGGCCAGAGCGCGGCGCGCAATTGTTTCGTGCTCGGCCATATAGACGGCACGCACCTGCACTTTGCCGACGACGCGTTCCATCGAACGCAAATTGCGCCCGGCGACGAACGCAAAGTTGCGCAAGTTTTCGCCCGCAAACTCATGCGCAATGCTTGAAGTGGACGCGCTTGCGTTTACAGTTTTTGAATTCATGGCCTTTGAATTCGCTGCGTGTTCTGAACGTTCCGAATGGTCGCTTGCGAGTTCGGCGGCAGATGCGAAGATCGCCATGTCGTTCGGCGCTTCGATACGAACGTGGTAATCGGCAACATCCGTGTAAAGCATATCGCCGATGCTCGCTTCCACTTTGCGCCGCCAATCGCCGCCCGTTCGCGCGGCCAGCACAGGATAAGCGGAGCCTAACAACATTACGCCGCGCGAGCGAAAGTTTATGTCGCGCGCGCGCCGCAATTCGCGCGTGCGCCGCAACGCGGCATCCACCTGTCCGAGCACGTGCGCGAGCAAGCCTGTTTCGTCCGGGTCAATTTCGGGAACGCTGCCCGTGAAGTTGATGAGCACATCGATGCTTGCGCCCGCCGCAACCGGTTCGCGCAGATTAACGCGCATGGTCGTCGCACGGTCATCGAGCGAGAAAGCGAGCGGCGCATTCGTCGCGCCGTCGCGGACTTCCGTCACGTCTGTGCGCGGTTCATCTGGAACCGGCGGCGACTGCGTTTCACTGCCGCCACTGCTGCCGCTGTTGTTGCTACCCGCGTCGTGCGGATTATTGTTGTTGCTGTTGTCGTCGCCACGCACATTTGTGTACAGGTGAAAATAGAGAATGCTGGTCGCCTGATCGTCTTTGTTGACCCAGTGCAGTTGTTCGCTTCCCGTAAAGGTGCGCTTGTCGAAATCAAGCGCGAAGGCGATGTCGTAGCTTGTGCGCGGCAAGGCAACGCTTTGCTCTTGCTGTTTGCCGGATGAGTATTTATGGCGCGGCAAGCCGGACGACGACGACGCCACACCGAAAGACATGTTCGAGAACGCGCCGAACACCAACGCCAAGACAAAGCACAGCGTCATCGCGCGACGGGCTTTTTTTGGTTGCTTGATGGCGGTGTTCTTCAAGGTGCTGTTCGCTTTCGTCGCGGCGTCGTGTTCTTTGCGGCGGGCGCTGTTCTGGATGACGGTAAAGCATTGCGCGCTTCGTTGCCTTCGGTGATAGTAACGCGACGAATCCTATCGCCGCGTGCGATCCGGTCAACTACGTCCATGCCTTCTATGACGCGCCCGAAAACCGTGTAGCCGCCGTCCAAGTGTGGCTGCGGCGAATGCGTGACGAACCACTGCGAGCCGCCCGTGTCCTTGCCGGACAAAGCCATGCCGACTGCGCCGCGATCATAAACCGCTTCATTTATCTCGCAACGAATCTGATAGCCCGGCCCGCCGTTGCCGTCGCCGCGCGGGTCGCCGCCCTGAATGACGAAGTTAGGCACGACGCGATGAAAATCCGTGTGGTCGAAAAAGCCGCGACGCGCAAGCCGGACAAAGCTATCAACCGTCAGCGGCGCATCCTGCGGAAGAAGTTCGATACTGAATTTTCCTTTATCCGTGACGACGACGGCGCGCACAACCCTGTCGCCGCGCGCGAGAGAGCGCGTGTAATCGGCGACGGTGTTTCGCGTTGCGACTGTGCCGATGCGCGCGGAGTAATCGCCTGCGTTGTTTGCTTTGAGAAGCGCGGCGGCGCGGCGGCGCAATAAATGATCGGATGAGGCAAGCGCTGTTTTAATCGTATCGTTTGTGAAACTTGTTTTATGTTTGGCGAGCGCGTCGAGAATAGCAAGCGCCGCGTCGTTCATTTCATCTCGCATCGCCATTGGCAAAGCTGCCGCGAGCGCGTCTGCGTCGTCTGCGTCATGTGCCGTGACTGCTCCGGCGGAGTTCGCGGCGCTGTTTGTTGCGGTGTTAGTTGCGTCCAAATCACCTAACAGTTCGGCGGCGGTGGCGCGCACCATCACGTCTTCAGCATTCAAAGCGCGACGCAAGACTTCGTCCATATCTTTGGGCTTAAAGCTTGCGAGAGCGCGCAACGCATCCGGCAAACCGACTGCGGAAAGCGAGTCTTCTATCCATGTACGAAGAATGGTTTGCGCTTCGGCTTGCAAAAGAGGCGCGCTGTTGCCCGCATCCACGCTTGTAAGCTTGGCAATCCCGCTTAATGCCTGACTAAGGCTCGCAACAGCGCGCCAATCGGTACGAAGAATTGCGCGCGTGCGTTCGTTTGCGAGATCCTTAAAAGGAGCTTCGCGCAGGTAATTCGCAGGCTTGATGCTGGCTAAGGCAATCTCCGGTTCCGGCGCATGAAATAGTTCGGCTTCACGCAACGCACGCAAGAACACGGACGCACGCGCATCGTTTGTGTTCGCGAGCGCACGTCCGAGCGTGGTTGCAATCTCCAGAAGTTCGTTTGTTTCCGACGGAAATGCAACGCCGCTTGACCGCCGCGCTCTGTATAGCGCAAACAAAGAAGCGGCACGAGCGAGCAAAACATCTGCGGCCCGCTTATCTTTAAGTGAACCGAGCGCGCGAATGGCGCTGACGCGCACGCGCTCGTCCGCGTCGTTCACGCTTTTATCGGCGAGCACATCGAAGGCCGCATGATCTTCGGCTGCGCCGAGCGCGCGGGCGGCGTTGGCGCGCACGATTGCGTTTGCGTCTTGTTGCAATAGCGCGCGCAATTGATCGCCGCTGCCTCTCGCGCGCAGACGTGTTAGCGTGTTGGCGGCATCGGCGCGAATGCGCGCGTCAGCGCTTCTCAAAAATTTAGGAACTACTAAGTTAGCGTCTGCCGACTGTGCGCGTAATACCGCCGTTAAACCTTCGAGAACAACCATTCGATCCGGCACCGGGCGAAGCGACTCCGCGTTAAGCGCTTTTGTGATTGCCAGACCAAACAAGAGCGCGCGCCCTTTATCTTCCTTCGGTAAAGCGGCGGCGACTTTACCAATCGCTTCAATGACACGCGCGCGTATTTCGCCCGGATTATTTTCACGTAATAAAGATTCGACCAACGCTTCTGCGCCCGTTGCCGATTCCGTTTCGCCGAGCGCAAATGCCGCCATCGCGCGTACGTTCATATCCGCATCGCCGCGCATTAAAGCAATGAGCGGTAATACGGCTTGTTCATCGCCGATGCGCCCGGCAGCGAGCGCGGCGCGGCGACGCACAGGCGCGGAGTTATCCGTCAGCAATGCCGCGAGGTCTGCGTCCCACCGCCGCTCATCTTCGGCGCGCACAATGCGCATCATCACAGGCAATGGAATCGAGTTTGAGACGGCTTGCGGCGAAGAGGTTTTTGACGCGCGTGGTGGTGCGGTTGAGCGCGGTTTTTGACCGAGGGTTTCCGGCGCGAGCCACAATATCGCCGCGCAAAAAAGCGAGGCAAGAAATCGGGCGCGGAGAGTGGCGTGCGCGGACGCGCCGGAAAAGTCTTCTGTATGTAAAGTTATGCGCATGAAGTTAAAAGGGAGACTTGGCCGATCATAATAACACGGCGTCCGGCACTAGCGCGCCGCGCCCTTGCCGGAGACGAGTTAAAAGCAAAAGCCGTTGTGGAACAAAAGTCTACGTGCAACGAAAGTCTATTTGCCGAGCGATTCGACTTCCACCAGCACATCGTAAAATGTTGCGCCGCCGCCCATGTCCGTCAAAGCCTGTGAAGTTAATTGATTGATGTTCGTTCGCCCCGGAGAAAGCTTGTTCCACCAGACGGAAGGCGAAACGACGACGCCAACGCGCGCGCGTGTGGACACGACAGCGGAAAGTTCGCACCAGCCACGCTCGTTGAAGAGGCGCACGGCATCGCCGTCTCGTATGCCGCGCTCAAGAGCGTCCGCCGGATGAATCTCGACGAACGGGCGCAGTTCCTGACGCAGTTGTTTTGGTAGATTGGCGAACGTCGAATTGAGAAAGGCGTGCGCCGCCGGACTGATAAGCGCGAGCGGATATTTCGCAGCAAGCTGCGGCGCACTCGCGCGTGATTCACGCGGCGGAACGAAGTCCGGCACGGCGGGCAAGTTCAACGCTTCGAGCTGCGCGGAGCGTAGCTCGCACTTGCCGGAAGGGGTCGGGAAATTCCCTGTCGCAAACGGCGCGAAAGTTTCTGGCACGTTAAGGCGCATCCAACCTTTTTCGCGCAAAGCTTCAAGCGTGATGCCGTCTAGCGCCGGATCGTCGAGCAAGAGCGCTTGCCGCGCAATGTCTTCGTCGGAATCCTGTAAGCATGTTTCTGTGAAGTTCAGGCGCGCGGCTAATTCGCGGAAAACTTGCGTATTGCACTTTGCTTCATGGAGCGGCTCAATCGCTCGTTCGTTGATCGTGAGATAAAGGTGGCCGTAGGCTTTGTGCAAATCGAATTGCTCGAGCTGCGACGTGGCGGGCAGCACGATGTCCGCGTAGTCGCATGTGTCCGTCATAAAAAGTTCGTGGACGACTGTGAACAAGTCTTCGCGCTTGAGTCCCTTGATGACCTTCGATTGATCGGGCGCAACTGCCGCAGGGTTCGAGTTGTAAACATAAAGCGCGCGCACGGGCGGATCGATTGTTTTCGTCAACACCTCGCCGAGCAGTGACATATTAAGGACGCGCGGGTTTGGTCGCGGCATCAAATCGGGACGTTCGAGCGCGTGGTAATTGAGGGGAAACGTGCCGCTCGTCGAAAGCAGTATGCCGCCCGCCGGATCGCGCCATGCCCCTACGATAGCGGGCAAACAAGAGACTGCGCGCACAGCCATGCCGCCGCCCGCGTGCCGCTGCATTCCGTAATTAATGCGAATCACGGAAGGCTTCGTCGTCGCATAAAGACGCGCGAGACGTGTGATCATGTCCGCGTCTAGGCCGCAGATTTCGGCGACACGCGCGGGCGCATACTCACGCGCACGCTCCCGCAACTCATTAGCGCCGACGGTGTAGTGTTCAAGATAATCTTCGTCTTCGAGATGCTCCGCGAAGATAACGTGCATTAATCCGAGCGCGAGTGCGGCGTCTGTGCCGGGCAGAAGTGCAATGTGTTCATCGCATTGATCGGCGGTGCGCGTGCGGCGCGGGTCAATCGCGATGACGCGCGCGCCGCGTGATTTCGCTTCCAGAATATCAGGCCACAAATGCACGTTGGCGGTGATGGTATTAGTGCCCCAGAGCAAAATCAAACCGGCGTCTTTGAATCGTTCCGGGTCTGTGCCGATGCTTGCGCCGACGATTGATTTGTATCCGGCAGAACCGGCAGTAGCGCAGATCGTGCGGTCTAATTGCGACGCGCCGAGCCTATGAAAAAAGCGCCTGTCCATTGACTGCGACTGCACGAGTCCCATCGTTCCGCAATAGCTGTAAGGCAAGATCGTTTCCGCGCCTTCACTCGATGCGGCGAGTTCGCGAAAGCGCCCGGCGATGGCGTCGAGCGCTTCGTCCCAACTTATTTTTTCAAAGCGCCCTTCGCCCTTCGCGCCCGTGCGCCGCAAGGGAGTTTGAATGCGATCCGGGCTGTGCGTGCGCTGCTCGTAGTTGGCGACCTTCGTGCAGAGAAAACCGCGCGTCACGGGATGCGTCGCATCGCCTGCGACTTTCACGGCGCGCCCGTTCTCCACCGTCACAATCATCGCGCAGGTATCCGGGCAATCATGCGGGCAGGCGGCTTTAACGAGACGTTGCCCGCCGCGCTGTGCTTTACTCCGGCCTTCGCTCTCCACTTCGAGTTTGTTCATCATTTGAGCCATAATGTTTTTGAAGCGAAACAGATGATAAACTTTTAATCGGATGTTGACAAAAGCGTAAGAGGCTCTGTGGAAGCAACGAGCGTGGCGGTATTTGTGTTGAATAAATCAAAAACTAAATTATTGCGTCGCATGGGCGAGGCGATCAGCGATTTCGGGATGATCGAAGACGGCGACCGCGTGATGGTCTGTCTCTCCGGCGGTAAAGACAGTTATACGCTGCTTGACTTGCTGCAAGACGTGCAACAGCGCGCGCCCGTTTCGTTTGAACTGCTCGCCGTTAATCTGGATCAAAAGCAGCCGGGATTTCCGGCAGAAGTTTTGCCAGATTACCTGCGCGGCAAACAAGTTCCGTTTCGCATTGTGGAACAGGACACGTATTCGATTGTGAAGCGACTTGTGCCGGAAGGCAAAACGTTTTGCTCTGTGTGCTCGCGTTTGCGGCGCGGGATTCTTTACAACATCGCGGTCGAAGAAAAATGCACGAAGATTGCGCTCGGGCATCACGCAGACGACATCATCACGACGTTCCTGCTCAACGTCTTTTTCGTCGGCAAGCTTAAGGCGATGCCGCCCGTGCTGCGTTCAAACGACGCGCGCAACACAGTCATACGCCCGCTCGCTTATGCGCGCGAAGCAAACATCGCGGAGTATGCGGCGCAAGCCGGGTTTCCGATCATTCCATGCAATCTGTGCGGCTCGCAGCCTAATTTGAAACGCGCGCGCGTCAAACGCCTCATCGCAGATTTGGAAAAGGAGATTCCGAACATACGCAGTTCGATGCTGACCGCGCTCACCAGCGCCGTGCCGTCGCATCTGCTCGATCCGAAGCTTTTCGATTTCAAAACCTTTGCGCCAACTCACGGCGACATCGAAGCGGAACTCGACTCGGCTATCGGCCACATTGACGAGCAATCAATAAACGAAAATGTTGCGCTTGTCTCCATCACTTAAAGAGGTTCCCCATTCAATTAAAAGACTTTCATATTAACGCTTCTTTGCTTTGCTGCCGGTAGCAGACTTCTTTGCCGCGCGTGAATGCTTGCGGTGAAAGAGTTTGATGCCGTCTTCGACGGTTCGTTTGGCGCGGTCTGGGCCGAAGCGTCCGGTGGGTTTGAATTCTTTGCCTTTGACGGTGTTGTAGGAAACGAAGAAGTGTTCGATCTCTGTGATGAGCTGGTCGGCGATGTCCTTGAGGGCGCGCACATGCTTGTGCTGGCGCGATTCGGCGGCGACGGCAATAAGACGATCATTGCGCGTCATGCCGTCTTCTTCGGTTTGTTCTGCTTCGATAACTCCGATCAAGCGCGCCGCGACGAGGCAGCCCGCAAAGGCCGATTCGTCCATCAAAACGAGTACATCTAAAGGATCGCCGTCGCCGCCCGTAGTTTGCGGCACAAAGCCGAAGTCGTATGGAAAGCTCGCGCCTGCGGGCAGCACGCCGCCGAGTTTGAAGATGCCGTGTTCTTCGTCGTAATTGAATTTGTTGCGGCTGCCTTTCGGCGTTTCGATGATAACGTTGAGATCGTTTGTTTCTTCGTCGTAAGTGTTCAGTTGAAAAAGCAAAGGCGCTGGCGATTTTGCGTTGGGCAAGAATTTTCTCCTCGATAAACTTGCGTGGTGGTTTTCGTTTAATTGCTACTGTCGCCGCCTCACCATAGCATCAGCATTCGTTGTTATTCAATTCGATGTTTCGCGCAAAGCCGTGTGCTGCGGCGTGGGCTGATAAACGGCGAACGCTTCCCGCGCCTGATTAAAAAGCTACTGCCCTACGTTGTATGTAGGGCAGTAGCTTTTTTTTACGGAAATAGCGTTGAAGACTGTGCGGCTCGCTTGTCTTAACTTAGCGATTCGAGTTGGTGTTGTTGGAATTGCCACGTGTGTCGCTGTCGGAGTCGCGATCTTTGTCTTTCTTGTGGCCTTTCTTTTTGTCGCGATCTTTATCTTTCTTTTTGTCGCGATTCATGTTCCCGTTCATATTCATATTGCCGTTCGAGTTCATGTTTCCATTTGAATTCATGTTCGAGTTCATGTTCGAGTTCATATTCCCGTTCATGTTTGAGTTCATGTTCATGTTCGAGTTCATATTGGAATTCATATTCCCGTTCATGTTGCCATTCATATTTCCATTCATGTTCCCGTTTGAGTTCATGTTGGAATTCATGTTGCCATTCATGTTCGAGTTTGAATTGCCATTCATGTTCCCGTTCATATTCATGTTGCCGTTCGAGTTCATGTTTCCATTTGAATTCATGTTCCCATTCATGTTCCCATTGGAATTGTTACCGTTGGAATTCATGTTGCCGTTCATGTTTCCATTCGAGTTCATGTTGCCGTTCATGTTCTCGTTTGAATTCATGTTCTTGTTGACGGGGCCGCGCGGCGTGCCGGGATTCGGGTTGCGCCCGCGACGCACGCCCGGACGATTCGAGTTGTTCGTGTTGTTGCTGTTTTGGGTGGTTTGTCCGGCCTGCACGAAAGTGGCAAGCGCCAGCGCCAGCACCGAAGCGGAAGCGACAGCCGGTTTGACGATGTCAGAAAGTTTGAAGCTCATTGCGAAGTTCCTTCTTGTGAATTCGCCCTGCTACATTGTAAGTGGGGCGTATGTTTGTTGTGACTCTGCTTTGTTCAGGGAGAATATGCCGGAATTATACGGTTTTACGTTGACTTGAGCAAGGACGTAGAAGAGGCGGGGGAAAGCATCGAAGCCCTTCAACGTCTTCAATGTGTCGTTGCAGCCGCAACGGGAACACGCCGGTAACGATGCGTGACGGGGCGGCGGCGTCCGATGCCGATGGCATTACGGGAAATAATCAACGTCGGCGGCAATTGCCTGCGCTTGAATTCGTTGGCGGAGGACTCGATGCGATTCAGCAAATCATAAACGAGCGCCGTATCGTGTCCCGCCGCGATGATTTCTTCAGGCGTCCTTTTTTGCTCGAAATACATTTTGATGATCGGATCAATCAGGTCATACGGCGGCAAGCTTTGATCGTCGAATTGATCCGGCGCGAGTTCGGCGGACGGGCGCTTGTCGATGATCGAGCGCGGAATAATTTCATGCTCACGATTGAAATGGCGTGCGAGCGCATAGACTTCTGTTTTGAGTAAATCGCCGAGCACGGCAAGACCGCCGTTCGTGTCGCCGTAGAGCGTGCAATAGCCGAGCGCGAGTTCGCTCTTGTTGCCTGTCGAAAGCAGCAACCTCGCTTCGGCGTTCGAGATCGTCATCAACATCGCGCCGCGCAGACGCGATTGCAAATTTTCCGCCGCGAGGATTTCGCCGCCGCGCGTCGGGCGCTTTAGTTCGAGTTCCTGTATCAGAGTTTCAAACGCACCGCTTATCGGATGCTCAATCGTTTTCATGTCGAGGCTTCGCCCCAGTTCGACGGAATCATCGACGCTTCCACGCGACGAAAAGGGCGACGGCATCATCACCGCGAGCACGTTTTCCGCGCCCAATGCTTCGCACGCGAGCGCCGCCACAACAGCCGAATCAATGCCGCCGGACAAACCCAAAACCGCGCGCTCGAAACGATTCTTGCGCGCGTAATCGCGTATGCCTAAAACGAGCGCCTGACGAATCGTTTCAATGTCGTCGCCCGGCAAACAGCGCTTGTCCGCTTCATTCACATCGAGATCGACTGTGCCGTAGAACTCTTCAAACGGCGGCGCTTGCAGAATAATTTTACCGTTGCGGTCAGCGACGATGCTTGCTCCGTCAAAAATTACGCCGTCGTTGCCTCCGACTAAATTAACGAACACGACGGGAATGTTCGCGGCGCGCGCGCGGTGCGTCACCATCGAACAACGCTGTTTCATCTTGCCTTTATTAAAGGGCGAGGCGTTGATGGAAACAAGCACGCTCGCGCCCATCGCAATCAATTCATCGGCGGGGTCTTGGACGTACAATCTTTCGCGCCAGTAAGTTTTGTCGTTCCAGAAATCTTCGCAGACGGCGATGCCGAGGTTGCGTCCTTCGTGCTCGAAAAGATGTCTTTCGCGCGCCGGTTCAAAGTAACGCGGGTCGTCGAACACGTCGTATTCGGGCAAGAGAGTTTTGTCTGCATAGCCGATTAATTTTCCATCGCGGATGACGGCGGCAGAGTTATAAAGCGTGCGGCTTCCCTGTTGCAATCGTTCGGCTTCGACGGGACGAACAGTGCCGACGATTGCCGTCAAGCCTTTTGTGGCTTCGATGATTTTATCGAGCGGGTCGAGGGCGTGCGCGGCAACATCGCGATCCAGAAACCAATCGAGCGAGGTGTAGCCCTGCACGGCGACTTCCGGCAACACCACTAAGTCCGCGCGATCATTTTTCGCCGTTTCAATCGCGCGAAGAATACGCTTTGTGTTGCCCGCGTAATCGCCGTTCGTCGTATTGATCTGACCGATGGTAACGCGCATGATGATTTAGAGATGCTGGATGCTAGATGTTAGATACCAGATATTGGACTTCTGTTTTCACTAACATCTAGCATCCAGCATCTCTTCCTACAGAGCAGTCCAGCAGCCGCTTTCATGCGAGTGAAGGGCGGCGTCGAGCACAAGTTGCGTGCGGTAGCCGTCCTCGAAAGTCGCCGCTCCTTCGACTGTGTTGCGTTTTTCGCGCAGAGCTTCGACGATGCGACGCGAAAATTCTGTGAAGCCGTATTGCCAACCTTTGTCGCCCATGCCCGGTGCTGCCTTGCCTTGCTCCACATCGACGCGCGTCCATTTGCCAGCGCCCGTCTGTGCGTGCCACAACTCGCCTCTTTCTTCGACTTTGAGTGCGCCGCGTGAACCGAAAATTTCTAAAAGATGTTCAGCCTCGCCGGATTCGACAACAGACAAGGAAGCAGTCGCCGTAGTGCTTTTGGTGAGCGTGGTATCTGTGAAGCGCAAAACGAGATTCGCTTCGTCGTCGGTCGTCACGTCGCGCATTTCTCCATTATCGGCGGGACGCTTTTTAACGTGCGTTGCGAGCGAGCAAAAGACTTGCGAAACTTCCGCGCCGAAGAGCCAGCGAAAGGTATCGACGGCGTGCGAGCCGATAGCACCGAGCGCGCCGCCGCCCATTTTTTCATCCGACCACCAATTCCAAGCGGCCTGCGGATCGGCGCGCGAGTCTGCGCGAAAAACAGACTTCGCGTGCCACACTTCGCCGATCTCGCCATTGAGAATCATCTCGCGCATTCGCCTGCGCCCGTTCAAAAACCTGAGTTCGTGGTCGATCAAAGCGAGCGCGTTTTTTTCGAGCGCGCGCAAGTGCATACGCTTCGCTTCGCCCGCGTTCATCGCCATAGGCTTTTCGCACAACACGGCTTTGCCAGCATCGAGCGCGGCGAGCGTCATTTCCAAATGTGTCGCAGGCGGCGTTACGATGCTGACTAAATCAACGTCATCGCGCTCGGCGACTTCGCGCCAATCATCCGCGACGTGCGGAATCCCGAACTCCTGCGCAACCGCTGCGGCGCGTTCGCGGTGCGCGCTCGCAATGGACACGACGCGCGCTCCCTCGCACGCGCGAAAGCCCGGAATCTGCGTCGTTCGCGCAAAGCCCGCGCCGATAATCCCGATGCCTATGTAATCCTTTTCGCCCGCCATGTTCTCGTTGACCTTTCGCGATTTTTGAAAACAGAGCCTATTGGCTCTCGCTTACCAATTGCGATTCAAGGTTTAATTATCTGCATAAAAATGATTTGCCCCCGGCATGAGTCGAACATGCAACCAGCGGATTATGAGTCCGATGCTCTAACCATTGAGCTACAGGGGCACAAAGTCTTTCAGCAATGCGTGCGTGGATTATAAGAGCGCACGGCGCATCGTCGCAAGGCGCGCGCCTCACGTTGAATAAAGTTAGACGAAGTTTTGTTGACGAATTAAACGCCGGTGTCGGCGGCGCAAGGCCGCTTCATCAGGCGTCGATTGTTTTGAACTGCGGCGCGGTGGTGACGGCTTCAATTTGGCGTAGGTGGCGCGCTTCGTGCATTCCGATGAAGGCGAGCCATTGGTATAAATTGAGCGCGCCGAAAAATGGATGTGGGAAAGAAGCGCTTGATAAATTCGCGGCTTCGAGGCGTGGTTGCAATTGGCGCAAACTCTCGCGCGTGCGCTGCATTCCGGCAAGGGATTCGGCGATGGAAACTGCGCCGGTCGGACGCACGGCTTCGGGCGCTCGATACTTTTCGCGCGCCGCTTGTTCGGCGAAGGCTTGCATCGAGACGGGATTGCTTTGCAGATCAAAGGGCGGCGCGCTTGTATCAATTGAAGCTTCGGCGCGCGCGAGCAGTTTCATGGTGAGCGCGCACATTTGCTTTTCGATCAGGGAGAGATGCTCGACGATTTCGGCGATTGACCATGCGTCCTCACTCGCGCGAAAGTTTTGCTCGGCGTCGTTTAATCCTTCGAGGCGGCTGACTAAGCGGCGGCGCATTTCATCGTTAGCGGCGAAGATTTCGGCGATGCTGTGATAAATCATTTTCCTTTGTCCTTTCACTATTTGAGAAGCGCCGCCTGCGGTGCGAGATGCAGCGTGTGCCAGCGCATCGCGCGATTGACGGGGCCGTTGGCGTAGATGCGCACGAAACCTGTTTGGACGTAAAGCGTTTCGGGCTGCGTCCATTCAAGATGCACAATCGAATTGAAGGAAATCGGCAGCCGGTTCGTTTGCGAAGCGCCGGTGTTGCTATTACTGCTGCTGGCGGCGGTGTTGGATGTTTCGCTTGCTTTGCCGCTTGTCTTATCGCTTGCTTTGGCGGCGGGTTTAGCCTTCGCGCTTTTTTCGTCGTAAGCGACGGAAGCCGCAAGCAGCGGGTCGCGCAAAGGCAGGCGCGCGCCCGTCGGAGCATTCGTCGCGGCATCGTAAATCGCCACATCCGTATCAAAGGCCGTCGCGACTTTCGAGGCGTCCGGCGACCAGACGACGAACGCATCCGTCAATTCATCGTCGAGCAGGCGCTCCCCTCCGTCTAGGCTGAGCAAGCGTGGACGTCCTGCTGGCGGGCGATTCTCTTTTTCGCGCGATTCCCATTCGCTCTCCTTGCAGGCGAGGGCAGCGAGGGCGCGCGCGTCCGGCGACCACACAACGTAAAAGTAAATTAATCCTTCGCGCGCCGTCAGCGGTTTCAAATCAAAGCCGTCACGATTGCACACGTAAACTTGTTCGGTTTTGTAAACGGGAACGAGGGCGAAGGCGGGCGCGACGGAAGCGTTAGGCGCGGGCGTGGGCAAAGCAGCGTCCGGCGAAACTTCCGAAGGAGCAGGCGTGCGTTGCGCGGCAAGACTCTTGCGCCCGATGAAGGCGATGCGAGTGCCGTCGGGCGACCACGCGACGGACGGCGCGAATTCGCCGGAGAGTTCGGGCGGCGTCAAATTGCGCAAAAAATTTCCGTCCGCCGCATACATGTCTATGCGAAACTCGCCCGGCTCGTCCTGTCCCGTCGCGTAGAGCGCGAGAGCGCGTTGCTTGTCCGGCGACAACACTGTGCGCAGCAGCGCGTCGTCCTTACGGCGCGAATCGAAATCCTTTTGAATGGAATCGAGTTTGCCATTCACGTCGTCGCCCGCGTTCGTTGCAATTGGCGGCTGCGCGGTGTCCGCTTCAAAGCGATAGGCGAGACGCTGCGCAGGCACATCCCGAAGAGAGCGCGGGCGCACGCTTCTGTCTTCCGTAGAAGAGTCGCGGCAATCAGCGAGAAAACACAAGAGCAAGAGAAGCAACGCCAAGGGCAGCGTTCGTTTCCTGCTCGATAATTGCGACAGCGGCGACGCGACGCGATTCAACGGCGCGTTTCTTCGATAAACTTTAAGAGATTTTAGTCCGGCGCGTTGGCAAGTCATTTCGCGGGAGAATCCTGTTTTAGATGACGGCTTTTAACGGTTGCGCCAATTCGGTTTGCGCTTTTCCATAAAGGCTGTGACGCCTTCGCGCGCGTCTTCTGTTTTCATCAACTCATTCAAATACAAATTTTCGACTGCCGTCAAAGCGTCTTCAAACGAACGCCCGCGCCCCAAAGAAATTGCGCGCACGGTGGCTTCGAGCGCGGGCGCGGAAAGCTCTCGTAAGCGATGCAATATTTCCGCAGCCTTCGCGGATAGCTCCGTCGCCGACGGCACAACGTAATTAACGAGTCCGAGCCGCAGGGCTTCATTTGCGTCGAGCAACTCGCCCGTGAGAAGAAGTTCGCGCGCCCGCTTTTCGCCGATGATGCGCGGAAGCAGCACTGTCGCGACGGGCGGAAAAACGCCGAGCTTGATTTCCGGCTGGCCGAAGCGCGCGCGCGTCGTGGCGATTACAATGTCGCAACCCGCGACGAGTTCGCAGCCGCCGCCCAAGGCCGCGCCGTCCACCAATGCAATCGAAGGCTTCGCCGTTTGCGCCAGCGTGCGAAAGATTTGGTGAAAGGATTCGAGCATCTGGTAAATGGTTTCTTCAACGTGTTCTTCGACGGCGACGCCCGCGCTGAACGCTCTCGAATCCGCCGCCGCGTCAAAGACAATCGCCACCATATCGCGCTGTCCCATGCACTCGTTGAGGCACTCGCCGATTTCGCGCATCATTGCGATGTTGAAAATATTGAGCGGCGGCGCGGCAAACGTCACGCGCCCGACGCGGTCTTCGATGGCGAAATGAATATGTCGATATGAACTTGTCATCGTTAAAGCAGATGTTAGATATAAGCCTTCAATTTGAATCTAGGAAAGACCACGAGAGCGAAGCTGTCGAGGCTCGCGCTCGAATTATCTGTTAGATTGCGCTTATCAAATAAGATGCGTTCATTCTTACCTTGCCCGCATTATATAACTCCTTGAACGTAGCAAATGATATAACTTCATTTCTTTGCGCTACTTCGGGGCCAAATTGATAATCCGTCGTGAATAGGATTTGACTAACCGGCGAAGCTAACAGCAATTCCTCAAGCATCTGTATCATGGATGCTTCATACTCTTCTCTGAATTCGATATTCTCATCTAAGCCATTATCGTTACCGTGCTCATCGTACCAGTCCCGTTTGAGCAGATGATAACAAGTGAAACACATGGGTTCACAACTATCAAGAATATGATAAATGTAACCGCTCGACTTACCGAAATCCGACTGGAATAGAGGATTCGGAAGGCGATGCGAGACAAGTTCCTTTTCAGCTTTCACAGTAAATGGCAACTGTGAGAAATCACATGGAGTTGATTGACCAATGCAGATGATTTCAAGTGACGGCATTTTCTAATTATACGAAAATTTCACAGCGAATAAATCTTAGGGCAGCAATCTAATATCCAGCATCTTTTCATCATGGTTCGGTTTCTTCTTTTTCGGCGATTCGTTTGTCGAGAGCTTCTTTACTTGTTTTATCGAGCAGCACGATGCTGGGGCTTTCGCCGATCATTCTGGCGGTGGCCTGAAAGTCCTTGCAGTCGAGTTGCTGCCCGTGCCAGCCGCGCGACTCCCAACTCGCAGGCAAACGAAGCGCCTTGCTCATCTGCGGCAGAAATTCATCCAAACGCTGCCACTTGAACGCACCGTTATAAGCGATGCCGAGCGAGAACAGGCGATCATCCAGAAACTCGAACGAAACGGTACGCACGCCCTGTAACGACGCTTTGTCTACATCCTTGTTAAAGTCTGGATTGATGCTCGTCTTCGCAACACCGTATTCGTCAACGGCGAGCGGCAATTTCGGGATACGCGCCTTGACCTGCTCGACGGTCATGCCTAGATGAAAGCCGCGCAATTCTTCGGCCTGCGGCAACTGCGCGAGCGTCAAATTGCACTTCGCTGCGTCCTGCGCCGCACAAGCGAACGCACACAGGAAAACGAGAAGAAAACTTGCGGCGATTCTTTTACTCCTCATCACAAATCTCCATGTACTACTTTTCATATATTGTTGCGACAATCATCGCCGTGCGCAAATATATCATAGAGAAAAAGCAAGGAAGCAGTGTGAGCGCGGTTCTGTGTCCGACGATCAATCAGATAAACTGTCCGCCGTCCACTTTGATGACTTCGCCTGTGATGTGGCGCGCGTGTTCCGAGCACAGAAAGGCGACGAGGTTGGCGACATCCTGCGGTTCGCCGATGCGCCCGAGCACGGCTTCCGCTTTTGCTTCTTCCTTGATTTTTTCCGGCAGGCGTTCGGTCATAGGCGTGCGTATAAAGCCGGGCGCGACGGCGTTGACATTCACGTTCGAGCGTCCCAACTCCGCCGCGACTGATTTCGTGAGGCCGATCACGCCCGCCTTCGATGCAGCATAGTTGCTGATGCCGAACTGCCCGCGCAGAGCCTGAATCGAAGCGATGTTGACGATCTTGCCCGATTGCTGTTCGCGGAAAAGACGCGCGACGGCATGGACATAATTGAATGTTCCCTTGAGATTGATATTGATGACGCGATCCCACTGCGATTCGGTCATTTCCCAGAGCGGCGCGTCGGCATTGACTCCGGCGGCGTTGATGAGTATGTCCAGATGATTCATGCGCGCGCGCGCCTCCGTGATAATGCGCGCAGCTTTGCCGTGATCCGTCACGTCCGCCGTGAAGGTTGTGATACGCACGCCCTTTTCGCGCAGCATCTGCGAGGTTTGAATCATCACGTCTTCGCCGACCACATCGACGATCACGATGTTTGCGCCGCGCCTTGCAAGCTCCACCGCGCACGCCCGCCCGATCCCCGACGCCGCGCCGGTGATGATCGCAACTTTGCCCTCGAAATCCTTTTCCATTACCGATTCATTTCCCTTTGTTCGCCCTATGCAACGCTCTCTGTTTGCAGCGTCGCAAAGCACGCTCTCTTAAACTTGTAAGACTGTTTGCCTTCCAGCACGGCGATGCGATCTTCCACATCGCGTATATCTGCGCGATTCTCCAACACCACCGCGCCGATCCGGTCAAGCTGCTTAATAATCATCCGCACGTCCGCACGAACGGCATTAAGTTCCGTGCGAAGATTGTTTTGTTCTACCTGTATTCCATCAATGGCGGCGCGCATTTCGCGCATCTCGGTTCGCAACTCGCCGACTTCGCGGCTGATGGTGCTCAGGTAATTTAATATTTCGGTTGTTCGATCCGTGCTCATGTTCGTGTTCTCCTATGAGAAATGTTGTGGAAGCAGGTAACTCTATCCGATGTCGCCCGTTGATTCTACTTTGCGAGCGGCGCGCCGAGCCACGATTGATAAGTCCCTGATTGTTCTGCCGTGATTTTTTCAACCGGCACAATGCGGTATTCGACATTGGCGCGTCCGCCGAGTTTAACGTCGAAGGCGCGTAGATCGTCGGCGCGAAAGACGGTCAAACGCACTGTGTCGCCGGGGCGCTTTTCTGCGAGACGCACTTTCAAAACCTCTTCGGCGCTGGTGATTTTGCCATCGGCTCCGTTAGCGCCCGCAATGCGCATTCCGTCGAGCGCCACGATTTGATCGCCAGCATTTAGTCCCTGATCGTAAGCAGGCGTGTTGCTCAACACATTTCTGATTAACAGGCGTTCTCCTTCCTGACTAAAGTTCGCGCCGAGATATGCGTCTTCGCGCGGCGCACTCACGGCGTTGTCGCCCGACGCGGTTTTGCTCGCGGCGACGAGGCGCAAACCGACGCCCGCGAGCGCGTCGTTGTAATCGAGTTCCTCGCGCCCGCGCACATAGCGACGAAAGAAATTATCGAGGCTTTGTCCGGCTTGGAGTTCGCACGCCTGTTGAAAATCGGCGGGCGTGTAGTTGCGGTTCTTTTTGAAGAAATCGTTATAGAGATAACGCATTACATCGTCGAGCGAGTGCGCGCCGCCGGAGAGTTTGCGTATTTGCAGATCAAGCAGCAAGCCTAAGATCGCGCCTTTGTCATAGTAGGAAACTTGTGAATTGACGGAGTTTTCGTCCGGGCGGTAAAACTTGATCCACGCGTCGAAGCTCGCTTCTTCGACACTCATCACGTTGCGTCCCGGCACGTTTTGTAGATTCTGAATGTCCGTCGCGAAATCTTTCAAAAACTCTTTGTCGGAGATGAGACCCGCGCGGCGCGGCAGAATGTTTTCGTAGTAGCTCGTCAAGCCTTCGGCGACCCACAAAAGTTTGGTGTAATTTTCGCCGGTGTAATCAAAGGGGCCGAGCGCGTCCGGGCGTATGCGTTTGACGTTCCAGAGATGAAAATATTCGTGCGCGACGAGATGCAGAAAACTGTGATAGCCCGCTTCCGGGCGAAAGCCGAAGCGCCGGAAGATGAGCGCGGTGGAATTCAGATGCTCCAGCCCGCCGCCGCCCGTCGAGCGCAAATGCAAAATAAAAGTGTAATCACGATACGGCAACTCGCCCATTAAGTTCGCCGCCGTTTCGACGATCTTTTGCACGTCAGCGCGCATTCTTTCCGCATCGAAATTGCCTTCGCCGTCAATCACGATGCGATGCGGAATGCCGCGCGCTTCAAAACGCAGCGTTTGAAATGTGCCGACTTCAAACGGCGAATCATAAAGCACATCGAAATTTTCCGCGCGGAAAGTGTTCGGCGAATCGGCAACAGCGGGAAGCCCCGTTGCGATTTGCCAACCTTGTGGCGGCACGACTCGCAGCGTCGAAGGAGCTTTGAGAAATCCATTCGGGTACATCAACAGCGCGGCGTTGTTCCAGAAAGCGTGGCGGTCATTCAGTTCGTTTGTCCGCACCGTCAACTCGTTGGCGTAAACGCGATACGTCGCGCGCCATTCACGCGCGCCGCCTGTTTGCACGCGCCAAGTATTTTTATTGATCTTGTTCCACTGAAGCGCGCGGCCTGCGCTGTCCACGGCGGCGAAGTCCTGCACGTGGCGTTCATATTCGCGTATGAGATACGAGCCGGGCGTCCAGACGGGCATCAGCAAATCCGTTTCGCTCGGCAAGCCCGTGCCTTTGCCTTGCGCCACGCGCATTTCCACTTCGAGCAAATGCGTCGAAGGGCGCGGCATTGAAACCGTGTAGGAAATGTCGGGCGCGGCGGCGTTGTTGTTTGTCGTCATCGTGCGATTGGTTTGCGCGAACGTTCCGATGGTCGTCGCAATGAGCAGCGCGCCGAACACGGCGGGCGCGAAAATCAGTGAACGCAGATATGTCATGGTTGAAAAGTTCGTTTCGCTTCGGCAAAATTTTCGGGAGAGATGTCGGTCGCGCATCTTACTACGAAACGGCGGCGGGCGACTATCGGCGCGCATACTGTTTCGAGCGAAGCGCACAAAGTTCCGCGAAACTTTCGCGATGAAAAACATCTGTAGTGGCGAGCGTAAACCTCACGCAAGTTGGTTAAGGTAAAAAGAAGCGGGAGCATGAGAGGCGCGTGCGATGCGTCGGACAAGACTTTTGCCTTTTACCTTTTTCCCTTTGCCTTATAAGATGACCTCGCTCGTTCATCAAGGCTTTGCGAAGAGGAGTGCCACGTAAGATGTGGAGAAGATTGATTGCGACTCCGCCGACTTGGATCACAGTTCCGCTGCGTCTCGCGCTGGGAGTAATTTTCATCGCGCACGGAAGCGACATAGTGTTCGGCGCGTTCGGCGGCAAAGGCTTGGCAGCATTTACTTCCGGGCAAACGCCGTTCGGATTTATGCAACCCGCGTGGCTATGGCTCGGCATGGCAGCATTCTCTCAACTCGTCGGCGGCGTGCTCGTGCTGCTCGGACTCTTCACACGTCTCGGCGCGCTGCTGATCGCGTTCGTGATGTTGACGGCGATGTTCGGCGTGCATCTCAAAAGCGGTTTTTTTCTGCCGACGGGATTTGAATATACTTACGCGCTGCTCGGTATATGTATTGCGCTGCTGATCTCCGGCGGCGGTCAAGCATCCGTCGATCAAACGCTGGCGACGAGCGGACGCGGCGGCAGAAGGCGCTAGACAGCGCATCGTCGGCACGTCTAACAAACTTACAGATTAGCCACAGAGCCCGAAGAGGCACAGAGATTAGGAAACAGTTTTCAGTTTTGAGTTTTCAGTAACTAAGGCATTGGCTCTATAGTGCAAATTCTAAACTGAATACTGAAAACTGATAACCGAAAACTGTTTCCCTCTGTGGCAATTATTTACGAAAATGAAACGCTCGCCCCTGCTGGTTATCTTCATCACGGTTTTTATAGACCTCGTCGGCTTCGGCATCGTCATTCCCGTGCTGCCTTTTTATGTGGAAGGCACAAAATTTAATGCGACACCGCGCGCCGTCGGCCTCCTCGTCGCTTCCTACTCTGTCATGCAGTTGATCTTTACGCCGATCTTAGGCCGCCTTTCGGACAAACACGGCAGGCGTCCGGTGCTGCTCGTCAGTCTCTTGGGAACGAGCCTCGGGTTTCTTATCTTGGGTTTTGCGACGACGCTGTGGATGCTTTTCTTAGGGCGTATTATCGACGGCATTACGGGCGGCAATATTTCGACTGCGCAGGCTTACATCGCGGACGTAACGACGCCGGAGAATCGCGCGAAGGGCATGGGCATGATCGGCGCGGCGTTCGGCTTAGGATTCATCTTAGGGCCGGGACTCGGCGGCGTGCTTAGTCGCTGGGGCATCAACGTGCCTTTTTTATTTGCCGCCGCACTCGCCTTCTGCAACGCGATACTTCTTTATTTTACTTTGCCCGAAACCGTCACGAAGGATCATCCGGCGCGCGTCTCGGCGGCAACCGGCAGATGGTCGCAGCTTCTGCAATCCTTGAAGCAGCGCAGTCTCGCCGTCGTGCTTTTGATTTATTTTCTGTTCGTCGTCGCGTTTTCGATGATGACCACATCGTTCGCGTTTTTTACGATGTACCGCTTTGGCTACGACGCGCATGACACGGGCTGGCTCTTTGTTTTTATCGGCGTCGTCAGCGCCATCGTGCAAGGCGGATTGATCGGACGCCTCGTCGAGCGTTTCGGTGAATCCACGCTGGTCGTCACGGGCGCGCTTCTGTTTACGGCGAGCTTGTTCGTGCTTCCGTTCACGGGGCCGCAGACGGGTTTGTTTTGGCTGCTTTTCGTCGGCGGCGCATTCGCCTTCGGGCAATCGCTGGCGACTCCCGCGCTGACGAGCCTCGCGTCGAAATCAGCAGGGCGCGGCGAACAGGGCGCGATCTTGGGCGTCACGCAATCCGTCGCGAGTCTTGCGCGCACAGTCGGCCCCCTTATCTCTGCGGCGCTCATTTACAGCGCGATTGTCACAAGCGGCGCTGACCGCAAACAACACAACCTGAGCGATCAATCCTTGCTCCACACCTTCTGGACAGCCGCCTTCATTATGCTCGCGGCCTTTCTGCTCGCCACATATTTTGCGCGCCGTTATTCAGTCGGGCGCACGAAGGCAGAAGAAGTCGTGGCAGCAACCACTGTTTGAGCCGTTTGGAAATTAGCTATCCGGCAATTTGATTACTGAACGGGCAAAACGGGCGGCGGCGCATCGGCTTCGGGAACGCCTGTCTTCGTCAAACCTTCGCGCTCTTCTCTCATTTCGCGCGTCAGAAAAAGATTAAGCGTAGTGCGAATCACGGCGATGACACCGAGTTTGCCGATTTGATCCCAAGTGGGCGCAATCGCCGTCGAGAGAATATCCGCGCCGAGTTGAAATTCGAGCGCGAGCGCGAGATAGCGCGCCAGCGTCAAGCGTATCTGGTTATAGCTTTCGAGTTGCGGCGGCATCAGCGCGCTCGCAAATTGATAAACGGCGGCGACGAGGCCAAGCCCTATAATAATTGCGCCCGTGACTTCGACCGCCAGCTTGAGCCATTGCACGGCATTGAAAATCAAATCTTCCGCGCCCGCGTCTTTCGGCGTCAGCAAAGCGGCACGCCCTGCTTCCTCGATCAATAAAAACCCGTGAACTATTAACACAATATTTTTCCTTTAGCGCGAAAGCGACGCGCAACGTCTTGGTAGTATCTTAAAAGTTTGCTTATCATAAATGAATACATTTTCCTGTCCAATTATCTCGCGCGCAGAAGGATTCCGCCCGGCGCAACGCCACTGTTTTCTTGCGTATTTTGCCGACAACTGATTTAATATGCCGCGTTACCGAAGAGCATTTGAATCCTAACGGCAACTCAAACGTAAAAGAAGCAGACGCGTGAACATGATCGCGCCGAATTGTTTGTGTGTTTTCGGCATCGGGTTATCAGATTTGAAGTTCATCGGATGCGCTAAATTTTAGAGGAGAAACTATGACGAAAACCAAATTTGCCGCGCTTATCGCAGGTGCTGCGTTCGCCGCCTTCGCCGCCGCGTGCAGCCCGGACACCACAACAACCACGACGACCAACACGAATTCTGCGACGACCACAAACGCCGCGAACACCACCGCCACTGCGCCGACTGCCGCCAACACCGGCATGGTAAATGCCAACGCCGGTAGTAGCACGACGACCACCACCACGACCACGCGCGCTTACAACGCCAACATGACGCGCGAAGATTACGATAAAGATAAAGTACGCTTCTCCGAAGACGCGAAGAAGGCTGGCAACACCATCGGCAGCGGTCTCGAAGACGGCTGGCTGTGGACGAAGACGCGCACCGTGCTCTCCAATGCAGACGATCTCAGAGATTCGACCATCAACGTCGATGTCAATAACAGCGCCGTCACACTGCGCGGCACGGTCGCCAATCAAGGCCAGAAAACAAAGGCCGAGATGCTTGCCAAAAGCGTCAAGGATGTCAAAAGCGTCAAAAACGACCTTAAGGTTTCCGCAGGCGATTCAATGACCAATATGAATAAGTAAGCTGTCAGCAACGGCTTCGCAGCGCTCCGGCGACACGCGGGCGCGCTTTACCCTTCAACGATTTTTTCGATTCTGTGTCCGACGGACACCTTAAACTTTTCAGGAGATACTATGACCAAGAATAAACTCGCAGCACTTTTGACGGGCACAGCGCTCGCCGCCTTCGCCGCCGGATGCAGTTCCACCGACAGCAACACCAACGCCAACAACACCAACGGAGTTGACACGGGCGTCGTCAACACCAACGCCAACATGCCCGCCAACGCCAACGGCAACACAGTCAACTCGAACACCGCCGTCATGACCAACGACAACGGCAACGCCAACACAGCCGGTATCTCCACCACCGATAACGCCAACATGAACGGCAATATGGGCGGCGGCAACACGAGCGGTAATATGGGCGGAAACATGAACGGCAACAGCCGCACCACAACGCGCACCACGACCAACACGACCCGTAACGGCAACATGATGAACGGCAACATGAACGGCAATATGTCGAACATGAAAGGCAACGGCAACATGGGCGGCGGCGGCATGAACAGTAATATGAAGGGCGGCAACATGGGCAGCAATAACGGCGTCGTCAAAGGCACCGTCAATGTCAACACCAAGACCGGCAACGTCAGCGGTCAGGTTAACGTCAACAAAAAACCCTAACCCTCAATCACGCTGTCAGCGAAACACCGGGCGCGTTGATTTTTCAGCGCGCCCTTTTCAACTGAAAAATTACAGACAATCCAATCGTCTTCGGCTAATGTGCTTCGCGTCTTCTGCCGTCTGCGAAACTTTCTGCACGTGCGTTGCGTAACAACGAACGCGCTCACTTACTGAATTGCTTTCCGCCGAACCGGAGTTTCGTAATACGCGTGCGCGTTCCCTATCTCTACACTCGCTAGAAATTTTATTTGCCGCGTTTTTCTCGACACGCAGAAAACGCTTTCGACTTGAATTTAGTTTCAGGGATGCAAAGGTCTATGCCAAACTTCACTCCACAGCAGCGACGACGATGCCGCCGCGCGACGACAAACGCGGCGCTCGTCGCCTTGATCGTTTTCTTCGTCGCTGCCACGCTGCTTTTGCCCGCTGCAACTCTTTCAGTGTACGCGCAGGGCAATAGCGCCATCGACACTTATGCGATCACGGGCGCGCGCATCGTGACCGTCAGCGGCATCACTATCGAACGCGGCACAATCGTCATTCGTAACGGATTGATCGAGGCCGTCGGCGCTTCGGTCAAAGTCCCGGCGGACGCCCGCATCATTGACGGCACAGGCTTGATTGTTTATCCCGGCTTGATCGACGCTTATACCTCGCTCGGCATTCCCGCATCCGCCGCCGCGCAGAACACGGCGCGACCCGGCGCGGCAACAGCAAGCATTCCGATCCGCGTCGTCTCGACTGATCCGGCGGCGACCAACGCGCCTAATTCGACGCAGCCGCCCGGACTGCAACCCGAAATCAGCGCCGCAGACATTTTGCGTTCCGGCGGCGATCAAATCGAATCGGCGCGCAACGCAGGGCTAACGTCTGCGCTGACGATTCCGCGCGAAGGCATCTTCATCGGCCAATCCGCTTTTATCAATCTCGCGGGCGACACGCCGCAGCAAATGATTGTTCGCGCGCCCGTCGCCATGCACGTCGGCTTTACGCCATTGCGCACGGGCGGCTATCCGCAATCGCTGCTCGGCGTTTTCTCCGCGCTACGCCAGATTCTTCTCGACACAAATCGTTACCGCGAAGCCAACGCCGTTTACGAGCGCAATCCGCGCGGGCTGCGTCGTCCCGAACAAGACAAATCTCTCGCCGCTTTGCTTCCCGTCATCGCGGGCGACATGCCCGTTGTAATGTACGCCAACACCGAACGAGAGATAATTCGCGCGCTCGATCTGGCACGCGAGTTCAAGTTGCGCGTGATGATCGCGGGCGGTTCGGAGAGTTGGAAAGTCGCGGATCGCCTGCGCGCGCAAAACGTGCCCGTGCTGCTTTCTTTGAATCTTCCGAAACGCACTTCAGCCCCGGTGCCCGAAGCCGATCCAGACCCTTTGCGCGTGCTGCGCGAGCGAGCCGATGCGCCGAAAACAGCCGGACGTTTAGCTGCGGCGGGCGTTCGCTTCGCTTTTCAATCCGGCCAGATGACCAACATCGCGGACTTTCTTCCGAACGCGCTGAAGGCGATTGAAAACGGCCTGCCGCGCGATGAAGCTCTGCGCGCAATGACGATTCGCCCGGCTGAATTGTTCGGCGTCGCGGATCGTCTCGGCTCCATTGAAACAGGTAAGATTGCGAACCTCGTCGTCACGCGCAGCGATCTCTTCGACAAAGCGACGCGCATCACGCAAGTCTTCATTGATGGACGCCCCGTTGAACTTCGTCCCGCCGCTGCACCGTCGGGCGCAGGCGGCGGCACAGGGCTGGCAAGCGGCACATGGGCGCTCACCGTTGACTTGGGCGCGGGCAGTGCCGCCGTCACGCTCTTGCTGCAACAGGAAGGCGATAATTTGCGCGGCTCGATTCAGGGCGCGCTCGGCTCGTCCGCAATTTCCAGCGCATCTGTGAGCGCAGGCGGGAACATACAATTCACAGTGCCCGTCACCGTCGGCGGCCAAACCACCGAAGCCGCTTTTGTCGGCACAATCACCGGCAACGAAATGCGCGGCACAGTGCAAATCGTCGGACGCGGCCCCGGCACATTCAACGGCACGCGTCCCAACAGCGGCGGCAGCGGCAACAGTAACCGTCCGGGCGGCGCAGCGACTCCGTCAACATCACCCGCGCCCTCGCAAACAACAACGCCGCCATCAACATCGCCGTCGCCCACAACAACTACGCCGCCGCCGTCGCGCGCAGGCGAAGCATCGCTACAGCAACAACAGCAGCAACCCGCGCCCGCCGTCGAGACTAACTCCAACGCCGCGCCTGTTGTTGCCGCAGCACCAACAACAACATCTTCTTCTTCTTCTGCGCCGAACCTTTCAGGCACATGGACGCTGAACATCGCCATCGGCGAACGCGAAGTGCCCGGCACGCTGACGATCAGACAGGAGGGCGCGAATCTTTCCGGCACGATCCAGAGTCCCTTCGGCACTTCCGAATTAAGCAACGGCTCGGCAGGCACAGACGGTTTTCGCTTTACGACGCGCGCCAATGTCGAAGGCCGCACCGTCGAGATTTCCGTCACGGGAACCGTCAGCGGCAACGAAATGCGCGGCACCGTTTCGTCAACCGAACTCGGCGCAACATCTTTCACAGGCACGCGCCCGCCGCAATAGCAACAATAATTTTAGAGGTAAGAAGAATGTTTAAGCTCAACACACAAACTCGCACCGGAAAACTGTTCGCGCTGCTTCTCGCGATGGGTGTCTTCGCCGCCGGAACGTGGAGCGCGCGAAACTCAGCGAACGCGCAGAACAGAGCGACGCAGCCACGCAGCGCCGCCGCTTCGCCGGAAACTTTGATTCGCAATGCCACCGTGATGACCGTCTCGCACGGCACGCTGCCGAACACGGACGTGCTGATTCAGGGCGGCAAAATCAGCGCCGTCGGACAAAATCTACGAGCCTCGACGAACGCGCGCGTGATCGACGCGACAGGCAAATACATCATGCCCGGCATCATTGATTGCCACTCGCATTCGATGAGCGACGCCGTCAATGAGTTGACCTTATCCGTCACTTCGATGGTGCGCATTCGAGACGTGCTCAATCCGACGGACGTTGATCTCTACCGCGAACTCGCGGGCGGCACGACGACGCTGAACATACTGCACGGCTCCGGCAATTCCATCGGCGGACAAAACACGGTCGTCAAAATCAAGTACGGGCGTCCGGTCGAAGAATTCGTTTTTCCCGGAGCCATGCCCGGCATCAAATTCGCTCTCGGTGAAAATCCGAAGCGTTCCAACTTTCGCTTGCCCGGCCAAACGCCGCGCTATCCCACGACGCGCATGGGCGTTGAAGAAACCATCCGCGACGCCTTCACGCGCGCCCGCGATTACAAAAGCGGTTGGGACGAATATCGCGCGCGCACACAGCGCGGCGAAAAAAGTTTGATCCCACCGCGCCGCGATCTGCAGCTAGAGCCGCTCGTCGAAGTGCTCGAAGGCAAACGCTACGTGCATTGCCATAGTTATCGCTCCGATGAAATTCTGATGCTGATAAATCTCGCCAATGAATTCGGCTTCAAAGTCAGAACATTCCAGCACGGCCTCGAAGCTTATAAGGTCGCCAAAGAAATTGCCGAGCACGGCGCGGGCGTTTCCACCTTCGCGGATTTCTGGGGCTACAAACAGGAAGCCTACGACGCGACGCCCTACAACACGGCGATACTGATGCGCGCGGGCGTCAACGTCTCGCTCAATTCAGACTCCGACGAACGCGCGCGTCGTCTCAACATCGATGCCGCCAAGATGATGAAGTACGGCGGCCTCACCGAAGACGAAGCGTTGCGCACGATCACTTTGAATCCTGCGCAGCAACTCGGCATAGATGCGCGCGTCGGCTCAATTGATGTCGGCAAAGACGCAGACCTCGCTATCTGGAACGCGAATCCTTTGAGCGTCTACGCGCGCGTCGATACCACGTTCGTTGACGGCGATGTTTTCTTTGACCGCACGCAAGACCTCGCGCGCCGCGCCGAATTGCAAGCAGAGCGTACGCTATTGGAAGCCGCCGAACCGAACCGCCCGCCCGCGCAAGGCGGCACACCGCCGCCCGTTCCACACGGACGCCGCCCTGCCTACACAGATGACGACGATATATGGGATGGAGGAAACAACCGTTGAGCAAGAAATCGGTGAACGAGAAATCGGTGAACGAGAAACACATGCCACGCGACACAAAACTTTTCTTCGTCCTGTTAGTCTTCGCGGCAATGCTCGTCGTCTTGAGTTTTGCGGCGACGCATAACACGAACGCGCAGCAGATTAATCCCAGTCCTGCGCGCGGCACATATGCGATTCGCAACGCGCGCATCATCACCGTCAGCGGCGCTGAAATCGAGAACGGCACAGTCGTCATACGCGACGGCAAAATCGACGCCGTCGGCGCAAGCGTGCAAGTTCCCGCCGGAGCGCAGGAAATAGACGCGCGCGGGTTAAGCGTTTACCCGGGTATGATTGATGCCGGAACGTCGCTCGGCCTCGTCGAAATCGAAGGCGGCGCGCCCGGCACTGTAGACATTTCGGAAATCGGCGACAACAACCCGAACATACAGGCCATCGTTTCCGTCAATCCGCACACGGCGCACGTCGGCGTGACGCGTGTCAACGGCGTGACGAGCGTTCTATCGATGCCGCGCGGCGGTGTTATCTCCGGTCAGGCCGCGCTCATCAATCTCGTCGGCACAAGTCCGCGCGAAATGAGCGTCGCGCCCAACGCCGCGATGGTCGTCAATTTCCCGCGCGCAAGCTCTTCGGGCGGCGGCTTTGCTTTCGCGCAAACTGCGCCGCCGGACTTCAACGAACTTATCAAGACGCGCGATAAACAAGTCGAGCAACTGCGCAAACTCCTGCGCGACGCCGAAGCCTACGGCAAATCGCAGGACGCCTTCGCGCGCGACCAATCATTGCCGCGCCCGGATCGAAACGTCTTATTCGCCGCGCTCGTTCCTGTAGTGCGTGGAACGATGCCCGTGATCTTCACGGCTGACCGCGAAACAGATATTCGCGCCGCCGTTCGCTTCGCCGAAGAAATGAAGCTCAAGCCGATCATCATGGGCGGCAACGACGCTTGGAAGGCCGCGTCATTCTTAAAAGAACGCAGCGTGCCGGTGATCTTGACAGGTGTCATCGATCTGCCTTCGCGCGAGGATGATTTCTACGATGTACTTTACGAGAACGCCGCGAAGCTGCAGCAGGCGGGAGTGCGTTTCTGCATTTCGACGGGCGACACGGGCGCGCACGTCCGCGATCTTCCCTTTCACGCGGGCATGTCCGCCGCCTTCGGTCTGCCGCGCGCCGAAGCCTTGAAAGCCGTCACGCTTTACCCCGCGCAAATACTCGGCGCAAGTGATCGACTCGGCTCGATTGAAGCGGGCAAAATCGCCAACCTCGTCGTCACGGACGGCGACATCTTGGAAGCGCGCACCAATGTTCGCTATCTCTTCATAGACGGTAGGCAGATTCCTTTGACAAGCCGCCACACGCAGCTTTACGAAGAGTTCAAAAACAGAAAGTAGCAAAAGAAATTTGCTGGTGGTAGCAATTAAGTTTGTTGGTTGAAATTGCTAACCGATGAATTTGTAGCCGAGGCCGTGAACGGTCAAAATAAATTGCGGGTGGCGCGGATTGGGTTCGAGCTTTCGCCGCAGCCATGCGATGTGAACGTCAACGGTGCGCGTCGAAGGCATCGCGTCGTAGCCCCAGACTTCGTTCAGCAGTTGATCCCGCGAAAGAATCGCGCCGCGATGCTCTATGAAGTAGCGCAGTAGTTTGAACTCGCGCGCCGAAAGTTCGACTTTACGTCCGGCGCAATCGACTTCTGCGCGGCGAAAGTCAACGCGAATTTCGCCGAATCGGTGAATCTCCGTTGAAGGCGCGTTGTCCATCGGCGCGCGCCGGAGCAGCGCTTCGATGCGCGCCAGCAATTCCGCCATCTCGAAGGGCTTGGTTACATAATCGTCCGCGCCGAGTTTTAACCCGACGATTTTATCGACCATTTGGCCGCGCGCCGTGAGCATGATGATGGGCGTTTGTAGATTGCGCCCGCGCAGATCGCGGCACACATCGAAGCCGCTGCCCTGCGGCAGCATGACATCCAGAAGAATCAAGTCGAAGGCTTCCGTCGCCGCGCGTTCAAGCCCCGTCGCCGCGTCCACAGCCGTTTCCACCGCATAGCCTTCGCTCGCCAAACGATCCGTCAGCGTCATCAAAAGCCCGCGCGCATCTTCAACAAGCAGAATTCGCTTTCTCATACTCATTTCCGGTAGAGCCGTTATTTCCGATAGAGCCGTCGCTGTCGTCTCCGTCCCATTCGACCATTGTCACAGGCAGATGCAGCGTGAAGGAACTGCCGCGACCATGCACGCTCTCGACGCTGATTTTTCCATTGTGCGCTTCGACGATGCGCTTGACTAAACTCAAGCCCAGACCGCTTCCGTAAATTTGCGCGGTGATAGCCTCGCGCCCGCGACGAAACGGCTCGAAAATATGTGGCAGATCGCCGGGCGAAATTCCATGCCCTTTGTCTTCGATTGTAATTCGCACTTCAGTTTCATGCGGCGCATCGCTCGTTTGCGCAGACAGATTGATCCAGCGACTTTGGCCGCCGTACTTCATCGCGTTGGTCAATAGATTTTGAATCGCGCGTGTGAGCGCCGCACCATCTGCCAGCACCCGCGGCAGATTCGGTTGAAGGTGTTTCTCGATTTCAAAACCGCCTTCTTCAAGCTGCGGCTGGCAGGCTTTGAGCGCAGCCTCGATTAAGCTTTCGACGTTAAGCGGGCGAAGATGATATGCCTTTTGCCCCGACTCGATGCCCGCAAACTCCAACGCGTGCTCGACCATTTCCGACAGCCTGCGTCCTTCATTGCGAATCACCGTGCCGTAACGCTCGATCTGCCTGCGATCATTAATCACTCCGTCCGCAAGGTTTTCGCCCGCCGAACAAATAACGGCGAGCGGCGTGCGTAGTTCATGCGTCACGCCTGCGACGAATTCCATTTGCTGCCGGGCGGCGCGCCTCATACGTTGCGACGAAACGATAATCAGCGCGACGCTCGAAGCCAGCAACAACAGCACGCTGAAACTAATAAGCAGATTGCGGCGGCGCAACGCTGCCACTGCCGCCGCCAGCGAACCGGCGCGGTGTCGGATGATGAGTTGCCAACGCGCGCTATCGTCAATCAACAGCACGCCGCCACCGTTCTTGCTCGTATCGCCGTCTTTAAGCGCTGGGATAACGAGCGTGTAGCCTGCGCGCTGTGATGATTCGCCGCCGCCCGCGCGCCCTCTGCCCTGATTGATGCTCGCAGAAGAATAGCTTTTGATCGTGTTGATGTTCAGAGAAAGCAGATTGATTGTCGCGTCGCCGGAAGAAAGCGCCGCGCCGTTTGAACCCGTGCCGTTTGAAGTCGAATCGGATTGATAAATTATTCGGTGCGGATCGCTGCGGCTAATCACCGTGAGGTTGTAATCGAGCTTGCCGCCGTCGGAAAAGTAATGCCCGACGAGCGCCGGAATGAACTTCTGCCGGATATAATCGGGATCGAGCGCGATGATGACGTAACCCGCCGGGTGCCACCAATCAATTTCCTTGCGTTCGCCGTTTGTCTTAGTCGAAGCAATCGAGCCGACGAGCGCCGGAATATTCTCTGCGATGGAATCCGGCGTGCCGCTGAAGCCCGGTCTTGCTTTATCGCCGGACTGCTGTTGCTGCTCGAATCGTCGGCGCAAATCTGCAAACTCGGCAGGCCACTCATGCGCGGCAAAACTTCGCGTCGCTTCATCGAAACGCGCCAAACGGAATTCCCCGTCCTCGCCCTTCTTCACACGGTAAACGCCTTTTACAATTTGCGGATAAGCGGCTGTCGCAAACCAATCGGCGTAGCGCTCTGCGTAGCCGCTTCCCGCTTCATCGCGCAACGCCGCTTCATCCATCTCAAAAACCGAGTAAGCCCGATTGAATTCACGATTAAAGTCTTCGCGGAAGCGATCCGCGCTGATACGCAAGCTTGCTTGCATGAGTTCACGCTCGCCCGCGCTGACCTGCCCGAGCCAGCGATATTGCAGCACTGCCAAGAGCGCCAGCAACACGATCAGCGCGCCGCTCAGTGTTAGCATCAAAGGCAATTTGCGTTCAGTGAACTTCATCGCGTTTTCAATCTAGCACACCTCTTGCCGCAGGAAATTAGGGAGGCCGCAGATTTTACATTCTTAACAAACTCTTTACCTTCGCTTAACCTCTCGATTTTTTTTACGACTATTATTCATGCTGCGCATAAGCCTTTGTCGAAACAAATCAAATGAGGAGCAATCCCGAGTTATGAAAATTTACAACGCAATCATGTCAAGTATTCTTCTGCTTTTCGTTACCACAGCCGTAACGTTCGGGCAGGTAATCAAGCCTGTGAACGACCCGGACTTTAACGCTAAAGTCGCGCGCCCTGCCTACACAAAGAATTATCCGAAAGTGCTTTTTGACGAAGCGCACTTCAACGCGAATGTCGCCGTCGAACGCTACAAGGCGTTTGCAGACTTAATCACCAACGATGGTTATCAGGTGGCGATTAACGAGGAAAAGTTTACGCCGAAGACGCTCGAAGGTTACGCCGTGCTGGTCATCGCCGATGCCGCTGGCGCAAAGGGCATCGAGCGTTTCGATGCGCCCGCGTTTACCGTTGAAGAAAGCGGCGCGATTGGTGAATGGGTGCGTTCGGGCGGGTCTCTGCTGCTCATTGCGGGCGCGACTCCATATGGCAAGGCGGCTGAAAATCTTGCGCGGGCGCTCGGCGTGGAAATGAGCAACGGACGCGCTAATGACAAAGCCAACCGCGATCCTGATGCGCCGCTCTCATCCATTCTCTACACGCGCGAAAACAAATTGCTAGCGGATCACTCCATCACGCAGGGACGCGATTCCACAGAGCAGATCAATCGCGTTCTGACTTACACGGGTCAATCGCTCAAAGGGCCGGAAAACAGCGTCGCATTTCTTAAACTAGCCGATACAGCCGTCGAGTCTCCGGGAATATCAACCGCCGACATCAAAGCGGCGATGTCCGAGCCTGTGAAAACGGCGGACTCCAATTCGGCGGAAAAGAGCGCGCCGGAAAAAGCATTGCCGCAGAAAGGATTGCCGCCGGGCGCAATCGGCATCCATGCGAAAAACGAAGTTTCGGCTGCCGGGCGCGCGCAGGGCATTGCGTTTACGTTTGGCAAAGGGCGCGTCGTCGTGCTGGGTGAAAGCGATGTGCTGGCGGCTAAACTGCTGCGCGGACAAATCGCGCGCTTGAAAGGCAAAGACTCGCTTCCAATCGGCATGAACGCTCCCGGTAACGATAACCGTCAACTCGCGCTCAACATCATGCACTGGCTCTCCGGACTCCTGCCCGTGAACGACGCCGCGCCGCGAATTGACGCCCAAACCGCAGTTCGCAACTCGAACATTTCGCCTGCCGTAACAACGATAAACGCGAAGACGAACGAAACAATCGAAGCCGCAAAAAAGGAAGCGCCTGCATCATCGCAGCCGGAGCGAAAGAAAATGGCAGCGCCCGCGTTCAGCGTGACATCTTTGGAAGGCAAGCAATATGACCTAGCATCTTTACGCGGCAAAGTAGTCGTGCTCAATTTCTGGTTTCTCGGCTGCCCGCCATGCGTCGCGGAAGTGCCGGAGCTAAACAAACTCGTCGCCGAGTTCAAAGACAAGAATGTAGTATTTCTGGCGCTCGCACTCGACGACGAAAAAGCGCTGCGATCCTTCCTCAAAGAAAAGGAGTTCAAATACCAAGTCGTCCCGAATGCTTCAGACATTATTATGGGCAAGTATGAAGTCAGTATCTTCCCTACACACATTATCCTCGATGCGGAAGGGAACATAGTTTCGGAGCTAATAGGAAACAAGCGGCTCGATGATTTGCGCGTGGCACTTCAACGTACCGTCGCCGGACAAGCCACGAAAACCGTCGCCCCTTAAAAGGCGTTTTTGAGAATTTTTCGTGCATCCGCTTTCGGCAACTTATTGCGCGTATATCTTTACCTCTAACAGGCTATGCTTATAAAGCAGTCTGTTAGTGGCTTATACGATCAGAGATTTGACCAGCATCGTAAGGAATGGAAGGCAACGATGATAATCGAGCGTGTAGAAGTTCAAGCCGAGTTTGATGTTTTCGTAGTACGCAGCTCGATTTTCTTTGTAATACCACTCTGACGGGATGTGCCACGCTTCGCGGCCAAGATGCGTTGCCAGAAACCACTTTTCCAAGAGCCGCGCGGCGCGTCCGTTGCCGTCCATAAACGGATGTATATGAACAAACATCAAGTGGAGCAAAGCCGCGTGATAGAAAGCTTCAGCCACGTTCAAAGAAGATTGTTTTAAGAGTCTCACGCCTGTAAACAGTTCGCGCATCTCATCCGGCACATACTCCGGCTCGACGGCGGCATACTCCATGCCCGCGCGACTATAAACGTAAACCATTTGACCGCGGTATTTTCCTAGGATCGAGCGCGGCAGTAAGGTTGCGGCTAAATGCTTGTGAGCGGCTAACAAATTCTTTTCCGTTAGAGCGTGAGTGCGCGCAAACGCATAAGCTTCATTTAATAATTCTATTTCCTTGTGCTCTTTAGTTTTGAAGCGCACCGATTGCCCGCGCAATTTTGATTGCATGAAGCTATTGAGATCAATACTGTTGCCTTCGATGTTCGCGGAGTAAACAGCCGACGCCGTGAGCGAGAATCCGAGAGACGGCAATTCTTCAAGCAATGCAAACTTACGCCACAGCTTATCCGGCTTGTTGCTTCCCAAAGCTTTCCGCCACCGTTGAAAGTATTGTTTATCCGTAGCATCCATAGTCAATACCTATCATAACCCAACTTGCCAGAGGCGGTCTCATCACTAGAAAGACGGCGAAGACATCCACTAAGTACCGTGACTGATTTAGAGTAATCTAAAGTTCTGCGTCTAAGCCAAGTGAAATAAAGGTTTCTTCGGAAAAATACATGACAGTAAATCAGTCCGGGTACTTAAGCGCACGAAACATACTGTAAATCCCGATTCTTTTTTCGCGCTGATGCGTGTAGTTCGTGGATAATTTTCTCAAACGATTTATGAGATGGTTCGGCTTTGCCTAACGATTCATATCTTACATGATTCTGTTGGGCAAGAATTGGAATTGTTGGGCAAGAATGTTTTGAGGCAAAAGGAAAGAGCGAGCCAACAGAGCCGCTCGCCTTTTCTTTTGGTGGCCTGCTTTCTACATCTCGCCTTCAATATCGAGTACAAGCGGCTCTCTCTCTACATACGGCAACTTGTTTTGGTAGTGCTTGGCGAATGCTTTTCTAAAGTAGTTATCAAATTGTTGTAAGTCATCGGACACCTTCATCAAAGCCGTAGTCGCTGCAAGTTGTTTATCCAGATGAGGCTCGCCAACACCGTCAGTTAGAAACTGAAAGTGCTTGTGTTTGCGATAGCCGCTTTCAGTCACAGGATTTAATTCACGCAACCTACCGTCAATTTCAATTGTGTGAACTTCTCTGCGACGTGAGCGGAGCGCGTTGCTCGCGGTATTCTTGGCGATGCCGCAGAGCCACGTCGAGAGCATCGCTTCATCGCGCAGACTATGGATGTTTC